>Ga0182030_10001026_pt1 | contig 56213 bp, 35 predicted proteins | sample 812S3MmetaG_FD_121299 | JGI IMG/M metagenome (GOLD analysis project Ga0182030, IMG submission 121299) | Permafrost microbial communities from Stordalen Mire, Sweden - 812S3M metaG (Illumina Assembly) | ecosystem: Environmental > Terrestrial > Soil > Wetlands > Permafrost | place: Sweden...
ATCATCAAGAAGATAGACCGCGCACGGGCCAAGTTGGAGCAGATCAAACCTGGATGTGCGTTGCCAAGAACCAAACAACCCACGCCCGGTACGTAAACCTATTTAAGCGACACTACACTAGCTCAACCCTCCGCCGCGTACAGGTATCTCTGAAACCCCGCGAACACCGTCCCGATTTCCGCGGGTTTGCCGAGGTCGGCCACCGCGTCCGCGATCGAGTCGTTGTATCTCAACTTGAGCAACGGAGTCAGCTTGGCCTGATCCAGTTCCTCCACGCCCACGCTCACGTAATGGGACAGCACGAACTCCAGGAAGGCCCGCTGCTTGGTGGTGAATTGGGAGTTGATGTAGGCCCTGGCTTGGTCGGCGCGGACCTCGCGCGTCACCGGCGGCAGGGCGTAGGCCACATGGGCGAGCACGTCGAACAGGTCGCTCTTCTCCGCGTCGATGATCCGCTGCATCTCGGCCAGTTGCTCGTGCCCAAATCCCTTTTCGGCGAGCCCTTGCAGCAGCTTGGCGCGGGTGTCCGGCGCGCTCCACAACTCGCGCAACTCCCCTTCGTTCTGGAAAAACTCGGGCAGCTTGCCGAAGAGCATTTCCATGAACTGCCGGGCCGACATCGGCTGGCCGTCCGGATGCCAGAACGTGGTGGCCATCATGTGCTGGATCTGGCGTTCCTTGCCGTCGGCCAGCTTCACCTTCGCCTTTTTCTTCTTCGCGCAGAGGCACCGCAGCTCCCCGCAGACGGGGCATGGCTCGTTGGGGCAGTTGCACGGGCTCTGACCGCATACGGCACAAGGCTCCGGCGGGATCACCTCGCAGACGCACGGACGAGCGCCGCACTTGGGACACGGCCCGGGTTCGAGGGGCTCCCCGTCCCACTCGGGATCGGCGAAATGCAGGTGCGCCTTCACGAAGTCGTAAATCGTGAAGTAGTCCTTTCCGTCGAACAGCCGGGTTCCGCGCCCGATGATCTGTTTGAACTCGATCATTGAGTTGATCGGGCGCAGCAGCACGATGTTGCGGATGTTGCGCGCGTCCACGCCGGTGGAGAGCTTCTGCGACGTGGTCAAAATGGTCGGGATGGTCTTCTCGTTGTCCTGGAAAGCGCGCAGGTGCTGGTCTCCGAGCGCCCCATCGTCGGCGGTGACCCGCTGGCAGTAGTTTGGGTCTTTGCTGGTCTTGACCTGGTTGATCAGGTCCCGCACCAACAGGGCGTGCGCCTGGTTCGCGCAGAACACCAGCGTCTTCTCCCGCTGATCGATCTGGTCCATGAAGATCTCGACGCGCTTTTTCTCGCGTTCGCGGATCTCGATGGTTCGGTTGAAGTCCGCCTCGTCGTAAAACTTCCCCGGCTCGATCTCCCCTTCCACCACCGTGTCGTCCGGGGTGTAAACGTAGTAATCCAGCGTCGTCTGGATTTGCTTCACCTTGAAGGGCGTGAGGAACCCGTCGTTGATGCCCTCCTTGAGCGAGTAGATGAACACCGGGTCGCCGAAATAGGCGTAGGTATCCACATTGTCCTGGCGCTTGGGCGTGGCAGTCAGCCCGAGCTGCACGGCCGGCGCGAAATAGTCGAGGATGCCGCGCCAGGTGCTCTCATCGTTGGCACCGCCGCGATGGCACTCATCCACGACGATGAAGTCGAAAAAGTCCGGCGGATACTCGCCGAAATAGGGCGACGGCTGGCCGTCCTTCGGCGGGCCGCTCAGGAAGGTCTGGAAGATGGTGAAGAACAGGCTGCCGTTCTTGGGCACCTTCCCCTTCTTGCGGATGTCCCCCGGCGCGATGCGCACCATGGCGTCCTCCGGGAAGGCCGAGAAGGCGTTGTATGCCTGGTCCGCCAGGATGTTCCGGTCCGCCAGGAAGAGCACGCGCGGGCGTCGCGTCGGCTGGCCGCCCAGGTTCCACCGGGCGTGAAAGAGCTTCCACGCAATCTGAAAGGCGATGAACGTCTTGCCCGTGCCGGTCGCGAGCGTCAGCAGGATGCGGCAGCGCCCGCCAGCGATGGCCTCCATCACCCGTTCGACGGCGATGTCCTGGTAATACCGGCCGGGATGCGAGCCGCCTTTGTCCTCAAAGGGCACGGCGCAGAACTGGTCGCGCCAGGCGTTGGCCACGGCGAAGGTCCTGGCCCACAACTCCTCCGGCCCGGGAAAGGCGGCGATTTCGCCTTCGAGGCCGGTCTCCATATCGATACCGTAGATCCCCTGGCCGTTGGTGGAATATGTGAAGCGGACGGCGAGTTTGCCGGCATAATTCTTGGCCTGGGCCACCCCCTCGGAAACCTCCTCATCCCACGCCTTGGCCTCGACGACCGCCAGCTTCCGGTTCCGGTACTCCAACACGTAATCTGCCGTGAGCGGCTTCCCGCGCCGTCCGTGGCCCTCAATACGGCCGGGCGCAATCGCATACTCCCGCCGGATCCGGCTGCCCTCGACCACGCCCCACCCCGCCGCCGCCAGCGCGGGATCGATGTACTCCGCCCTCGTCTCGGCCTCGTTCACGATGATTCGTTGCCCCCCTCCAGGGTTTGCTTGATGTGCCGGTCAAAGTCGGACTCGAACCGGCGGTCCTGCACCACCCGATATTTCTCGAACTCGCTTTCGGCGAAGGCCCTGGCCACCTCCTGGCCCACCCTCCCCGGATGATCGAGGATCTCCCGCTCGTTGAACTGGAGAAAGGCATTCAGTTTGACGGCCCAGTCCTGCATTGTCATCGGAATACCCCGCTCCGCCTGATCCTCGGCGTAGTCGAGATACATCGTCACGAACCGGTCGAGCGACTTCAACTCCTGCTCCGTGAGGTAGTTCTTCGCCACGACGACATCCGGCCTGAGGATCTTCCCGTGGGGCGCCCGCTTCCAGGTGGTCAGGCCCATCTTCGCCTTCGTGCTGTCCGCGCGCTCTACGATCAGCTCGGCGGCGGTGTGCCCGTGAATGGCGAAGTGGAGCTTGTTTTGCACCGTGGCGAAAAACGTCTTCGTCGTTTCCGCCTCCGGGTTGTAGTCCATCGCCGTGGCGTAAATGTCGGTGATCTTCTGGTAGAACCGCCGCTCGCTGGCCCGGATCTCGCGGATTTCCGCCAACAGGTCGTCGAAATACGCCTTGCTGAAGAGGGCGCCATTCTTCAACCGCTCCTTGTCGAGCACGTAGCCGCGGATCGCGTAGTCCCGCAACACGCCCGTGGCCCATTGCCGGAAGTGGATGGCGCGGGCGGAATTCACCCGGAAGCCGACGGCGATGATCGCGTCGAGGTGGTAATAATCGACGTTCCGGGCGACCTCGCGCGCGCCCTCCCTTTGAACTGTTCGGAAATTCCGAAGAGTTGCCCCCTCGGTGATCTCCCCCTGGGCATACAGGTTGGCCAGATGCTCATTGATGGTAGGCACGGTCACCTCGAAGAGCACGGCCATCAGCTTCTGGGTCAACCACACCGTCTCCTCCGCCACGCGCACTTCGATGCCGTCCTCTCCCGCCTGCCGGGTAAAGACCAGGAACTCAGCGGTGCTGTTGCGGATTTGGAGTTTCTTTTCTCTGCTCATGGAGAGGCCCGAACGGCAATGGCGGACGCAATCTCCCGCACCGGCGCCGCCGGGCCATTGATCGCCTCGGCGCGAAAGCGGCGGGATGCGCCGCACTCCAAACGCTCCGCGACGCCGGACGCCGCCGGGTTGCGCGCGCGGTTTGGCGTTCGGGCAGTCCCCGCGCTTTCCGGCGTGTCCCCGGCGCTCAAATCGAGGTTGACCACCCGCCTGAACGGCGCCGCCCGGCGCGCTTCTTGCCGAGCTGGTTCGCACGGCGTCTTGGGGTGGCCGGGCCAACCGGGCCATGCCGCTACGCGCCGCGAAGATGGCGCGAACCAAGGACATGCGACCGGGCGACTCTCTTCTGATAGCCACGGGCCGCAACCCGGAGGGTTGCCAGACGGTAGCCGGGGGCTGAGCGGAGCGACGCCCCCGGATCCGGTGTGAGACGACCGGTGCACCCCGGAGGGGTGCCAGACCCGGGCGAGCGCGATGGCCCGGCCGCGCGGCGTTCTGGCACCCCTCCGGGGTGCTGTCCCTATTTCACGCCGTTCCGGGGGTATCGCTCCGCTCAACCCCCGGCTACCTTCTGTCACCCCCTGCCGGGGGTGATGGCACATGTCATGCATCAGCTTGATCGAATTCCTAATCGGCATTGCACCTACAGTTTGCCGGTGAAGGCTTGGTGGAGCAACGACCTTTTCAGGGCCTCCAAAGCGGCGAGTTTCCGCTCGTAGATGCTGGCAAGGCGCTGGGTTTCTTCGCGAAGCGAGTTGAGTTCGGCCACGATCTCCGCCTGCTGTTTCAAAGGCGGGAACGGGAAGGTCTGGCTTTCGAATGTGCCGAGGTTGATGTTGTCCCGTGCCGTGCCTTTGCCTTTCTCCTTGAGGATGGCCTTAAACGCCTGGAGCAAGAACTCCACATACTCGCCATCGGCACACTGCTCGTCCACCACGATCCCGATCACGCTGTCGGGGAAACAAGCATCAAAGTCCAGAATTGCTGTCTCGCCTACCGTCGCTCCGACAATGGCGATGCAAATAGTCCCTCTCGGCCACAACCGGCTCTGAGCCAGGCCGGTTTCGCTGTAGGTTTGGGTGTAATCCGTCAACCAGTGATCTGCACTGCTAATGTCACCAGTTTGAATGAATGGATAGGGACCGTCATAGAGAGTGGGTTCGTTCCGAGGGCGGTGTTTTGACTTGCCGCGGCCGAACTCACGGGACACCTCGACCAGTCGCTTTTCCACCCAACCGGGGCCATGCTTGGCGAAAACTGATTGGAGGTGGCTCTCGAAGATGGCGCGGGCGTTCTGGAGGTTCTTTTCGGCGTTGGCTTTAGCGGTGGCGATGCCCCCAAAGGCCTCATCGAGGATGCCGACGATTCGCCGCTGGTCGGGCAGAGGAGGGAGCGGGAACTCGAGCCGGTACATCGCATCCTTATCGAGGTGGGGGATCGCCGCGCCGGTCTTCGTGCCGTTGAAGAGGTCAAAAGTAGAACTCAGGAATGCTCGCAGGTAGTTGTCATCGATCTCAGCCCTCTTGAAGATCTTTCCCATCGTAGACGAGAGAATCCCCCGGAACCCGGTGAAAACTTCGCCTGAGTTCGACCCGTCGCAGATGATAATTGTCTCCGTCTCCGTGACGATGATTGAGTTCCGATCGTTCACCGAGGCGTATTCCGCCTGTTCGGTGCCACGCATCACTTTCGCAGCCAAGTAAGGGAGGTCTCCGCCCGACGGGGCCGCCTTGAGTAGCGGCTTGCGTCCTTTGACAATCTCGCATACATCCCCGAGTTTCTTTACCTGCCATCCCGGCTTCATATCAGCTCCCCGATGTTCTCCAAGACCTCCGTGCTCTCCGCATCGAGCGCGGCTATCTCTTTGAGGATGGTCTGTGGAGTGCGGTGCTTGATCTCCTCGCCGCCATTCGGGTTCTTGACCGAGAGGTCGAAGGTGGCCTGATCGATGGTCTTCGCGTCCACGCTCCAGGACTTGGGCGAGTCGGCAAACTTGCTTTGCAACTTCACAAACTCCGCCAGGTCGTCGTCGTTGAGCGGGTTGGTCTTGCCGAGGTTCCGGCCCGGGTCGAGTTGATAAAACCAGACCTTGCGGGTGGGCGAGCCCTTCTCGAAAAACAGCACCACCGTCTTCACCCCCGCCCCCTGGAACGTGCCGCCGGGACAGTCGAGCACCGTGTGCAGGTTACAGCTTTCGAGCAGCAGCTTCCGCAGGCTCACGGAGGCGTTGTCGCTGTTGGAGAGGAACGTGTTCTTGATGACGATGCCGGCCCGCCCGCCCGCCTTGAGCATCTTGATGAAGTGCTGGAGAAAAAGGAAGGCCGTCTCCCCCGTGCGGATCGGGAAGTTCTGCTGCACCTCCTTGCGCTCCTTGCCGCCAAAGGGCGGATTGGCCATGACCACATCGGCCCGGTCCTTCTCCTGGATGTCCGCGAGGTTCTCAGTGAGCGTGTTCGTGTGGAGCACGTTGGGCGCCTCGATGCCATGCAGGATCAGGTTCATGATCGCGATGACGTACGCGAGGGACTTCTTCTCCTTCCCGTAAAAAGTCCGCTCCTGGAGGATGCGGTCCTGCGCGGTGGTGCGTTTGGGATTGGTCCGCTTCAGGTAGTCGAACGCCTCGCAATGGAACCCGGCCGAGCCCAGGGCACCGTCGTAAATGCGCTCGCCGATGCGCGGCCTGACGATCTCGATGATGGCGCGGATCAGCGGGCGCGGCGTGTAGTATTCGCCGCCGTTGCGCCCGGCGTTGCCCATGTTCTTGATCTTGGCCTCGTAGAGGTGCGAGAGTTCGTGCTTCTCGGTCTGGGAACGGAACCGCAGTTCGTCAATGTGGTCGATGATCTCGCGGAGGTTGTAGCCGCTCTGGATCCGGTTGGTGATCTCGCCGAAAATCTCCCCGATCTTGTACTCGATGGTGTTCGGCCCGGAGGCCTTCTGCTTGAAGCCGGTGAGGTAGGGAAAGAGCTTCTGGTTGACGAAATCGCGGAGGTCGTCGCCGGTGAGGGCCGCGTGGTGATCGAGCTGGCCGTCCCTGCCCTTCGGCGCCGCCCAAACCTCCCAGCGGTAGGGCTTGTCCAGGATGAAGGCGTATTTCCTGCCGGTCAGGGCGGCCTCATCCGCCCGATCTTGTTCAAGCCCGTCGAGGTATTTGAGGAAGAGCAGCCACGAGGTCTGCTCCGTGTAGTCGAGTTCGGTGGTGCATCCCGCCTCTTTCCGGAGGAGGTCGTCGATGTTTTTGAAAGCTTGTTCAAACATGGGGGTAGAAGGCGGGGGCGCGGCGGAGTGGCGGGGGCGGTACGGGCGCGAGGCGGAGCGGACGGGCGTGTAAAGCAGCAGTCCTCATTTCGAGGTGGGGCAGGCATCCTGCCATACCGCAGAGTTCCAAACGGGTTCCCAACGCGCGGGCCGGACTTTGTTCGAGCGCCTCCGGCACGACGGACGCCTGCCGACTTGGAAGTCGGCGACACGGCAGGCTTGGAAGCCTGCGCTACGAGTGCGGGAACGCGCCCGTCCGTAGCGCAGATTTCCAAATCTGCTGTGTCGCAGGTTTCCCAACCTGCAGACCGTGCGGAAGTCCGCCGCGCCCGGCACCCCCGCGGCCTGGCCCGCTTCCGTCCGGTCCGAAACGAGATTTGCTGGATGGAATGGGGGGCGCATTTTTCTGCTAGTACGGTTAACATTCAATCGCGAACCGGCGGGGAAGACAAGGGGCTTTTGCGGCGGCTTTTTTGGGGCGGCGCTGCCGATAAATGTGCCAGGAGCTTTCCGGCGGCGTTGCGGTTGGCGTCAGCCTGCTGGAGCCGGGGGGGCTGAAAGCGCGGGGATGCCGCGCACGCCAAGCGCTTCGCGAGGGAGGGACACGCGTCCGGCGTCGCGACGCGCTGGGTGTGCCGGCCACCGCGGGGATCCTCGCGGACGGCGAGACCACCATAGCGTGCGTCACGGAGACCATCGGCGGCGGCGGCGCCAACCCCGCCTGCGTGGCCGCCGCCCTGGGCGTCACGGTCCGGTTCGTCGGCAAGACCGGCGCCGATGCCCCCGGCACCCAACTCGGCCTCGCCTTGCGCCGGAGGGGCGTTGGTGCGCGGCTCCCCCGGGACCGTCGGCACCTTACCGGGACCACGGTGGCGCTCGGTTTCAACACCGGCCAGCGCCACTTCCTCGGCGCGCTGCCGAACAACCGCTCGCTGGAATTCGCCGATCCGGACCTGTCCGCGTTGGTGGGATGCGATCACCTGCTGCGGGCGGATGTCTGGTTCTCCCCCGTGATGCTGGAGGGCGGCAACCGGCGCTGGTTCGCCGAGGCTCGACAGCGGGGGTCCCAACCTCGCCCGACATCAGTTTTGCCCCGGAGTGGTCCAACGGCCGCCCACCCCCGCGGCCAGCGTCGTCAACTCAACAGGGACCGGTGATGGTCTCAGCATTTGCATGATCCTGCCCGCCCCTCGAACCGACTTGGAACTCGGGGAGAAACTGGCCTTGGCGAAGCGGGTCGTGGCCGCAGCCTGCAGCTCATTCCGGGGCTTCAGGCATCGCGAAGGAATAACTTGAGCATTCTGGCTTGTCCTTTTGCCCGCTGGCTCCGTTGCTCACTGGTTGCGTATCCATGCGGATAGGCGCCTCGTTCGCGCCTCGCCAGCGAGCAGAGGTCCTTCGCCATAATTGCTCAGCTTATTCTTTTGCGGAGCCTTAATGCCAATTCCTGGCGCTTCCGGGAAGCTCGTGCTTGGCGCCGGTGCAATAATAAATCCCGTGCTGCTGTCAGCGGATGCGCCCGCAAGCGCCGGAACACGGCGCACTCCAAACGCTTCGCGAATACCTGCGCGGCTGACTGCCTCGCGGAGCGTTTCGAGTGCGGCGCATTCCGCCGCTCTGGGAGCCAACCGCAATGTCGCAATGTTAGAATCACGCCTGGAACCCGGCTTTTGTTTTTGCATGAGTCCTCAACACCGCGGCTGGCCACCGCGCTGGCGACGGCGAGCCGCATGGCACGCTGATTCCCTGCGCCCCCCGCCTCGCGCCGGCAGGTTGTTGAGCCTACGGGAAGCGGGGTCCCAGGCACGGACTTTCCGGATGATCCCTCTTGCGCTACTGGAGCGCGCCGATCTGGAAACTCAACGCGGAGCGCTGGAGCAGGTATTCGTACTGCGTGCTGGCATAGGCGATTTCAGCGGAGATTTGCGTCAGCTCGGCCTGGTTGAGTTCGACGATCGAGCTGATGCTGTTTTTGTACCGGGCCTGTGCCAACTCCAAAGCCAGCCGGGCGTTGTCCAGGAGCCGGCGGGTGATGGGCAGCCGATCACGGGCATTCTGCGCGTTCAGCCAGGCAATGCGCACGTCCCGGATGACGTTGTTTTCAAGGTCGCGCAGGGTCTCGGCAGCGGCCTGCGCGCGCAATTCGGCCTCGCGCTGGCGCGCCGCGTAGAGGCCGCCCGTGTAGAGCGGAAAGCTGAGGATGACCCCGGCGGCCGCGAAGTTATCCCGGAGCTGGGAGTCACGGATCGGGGAAAGCCCGGCGGCGCCGACCGCCGCGAGGGTGGGATAGCGCAAGGCGCGCTCGGCACGGGCGAACTTGGCGGCCGCGCCCTGCTCGTTTCTCAGGCTCAGAACATCGGGCCGGTGGCTCAGAGCCTGTTGAACGTATTCGGCCACGTTGGTCGAAGGATCCGCAGGCATCGGCTGCTCGACCAGTTGATAGTTGGTGGACTCCGTCAGCCCCATCAGGTTGTCCAGGCGGACGAAGCCGGCTTGCAGATCATTCTGTGCCCGGCTCAAGATCAACTGAGCCTCCTCGAAGTTGACCTTGGCGAAGCTCACGTCCAATTCCGGGCGCAGGTTGTTCCTGGCGGCGGCACCGACCTGATCCAGGAGCAATTGGCGGTTGGTCACCGTCTGCTGGGCCACGCGCGTCACCGCCTGGGCTTCCAGCGCGTTCAGAAAAGCGGCATCCACGGCCAGCAAGACCTGCTCGCGGGTGGCCTCCGTGGCGTTTTCGGCGGCGCGGGCCCTGAGTTCGGCACTCCGGCTCAAGTTAAGGGTGCGGCCAAAGTCCGTGATGAGCTGGCTGACCATCACCCCTTGGGCCTCGCGATCATAAATGGCCGGGTTGTTCAGGGCCCCGATGGCGCTCAGGCGTGTGTTATTGTCGGCCGTGCCGACGGCCAGCACGTTGGCCGATACCTGGGGGTAGTATCCGGCCCGGGCCTGCCTTGCGACCTGGCCGGTGGCTAGCGCCGTCAGTTGAGCGACGCTGATTCGCGGGTGGTTCTTCAGTGCCGCCTCGTGGGCCTGCTGAAGGGTGAGGGAGGCTGGTTGCTGCGCCGGGGCCGCGCCGCACGCCAAGGCGAGGCAAGCCACCCCGACCAGCCATCCGCATTCCTTGATCATCGTGTTCCTTTGCATAGGTGGTGAGGGTTCGACCTCTTGGGCGGGCAGAGCGCTCCGGCGCGCCCCGGGCCGGCGCTGTTGTGTTTGCGGGCTCATTGCGCGCCTGCTGCCGCCGCATGGCGAGCGGAGGCCATTAGCGGCTTCTTCATCCGGGCGTTGGTTGGTGGACCGCCAGCATTTGCGGCGCAGGTTCGGTTGACTTCCGGCCGTGCAGCAGCAGGTAACCGGCGGGGACCAGGAAGATGGTCTGCACGGCCGAGACCGCCAGCCCGCCGATGACGGCTTGGGCCAAAGGCGCATAGGCCTCGCTACCGGTCCCCAGCTTCAGGGCCATCGGAATGAGCCCGATCAAGGTTGCCAGCGTCGTCATCAGCACCGGACGCAGCCGCACCCTTGGGCCCAGAACCACCGCCACGTGGAGCGCCGCTCCCTCCTCCCGCAGCCGGCGGATGAACTCGACGATCAGAATGCTGTCCGAGACCGAAATGCCAACCATCAAGAGCATCCCCATGAGCGACATAACGCTGATTGGGGTCCCGGTGAAAAAGAGGATGAGCAACACCCCGGTCAGGCCCGGCGGCACGGCAAGAAGGATGAGGAACGGGTCCACAAACGAGCGGAATTGGGCCACTAGAATCAGATACATGAGGATGACCGACAGGCACAGCCCGAAGGCAAAGCTACGGAACGATTCCCTCATGGCCTGGACGGAGCCGCGCACATCCACCGTGATGTCGCCGGATTTCTTGAGGCCGGAGATAATCTGCTGCACCTGCGCATAGATTCCGCTCAAATCCTCGCCCGCAGGCGCCACATAGACGTCCACCGTCCGCCGGATCTGGTAATGGCCCACCTCCGTCGGGGCCAGGATGTGGGATATGTGGACGACCGAGTCGAGGCGGGCGGGGTGTTTGAGGTGCGGCGCCCGTAGCGGCATGGCCCCGAGATCGGCCAGGTTTTTGACCGTCCCTTCCGGGTATTGGACCGTGAGCAGGTAGTTGTTGCCGGTCTTGGGGTCGATCCAGTAGCTCGGTGCGATCATGCCGTTGGAGGTCAGTGCCGTGATCAGACTGTCCACCACTTCCTTGGCGGTGAGCCCCAGCTCGCTGGCCCGCTCCCGGTCGATGTCGATCTTCAGCGCCGGGTAGTCCACGTCCTGCGGTACGAGCACGTCACTGACTCCTTTCAAACCGCGCACCTGCCGGGCGATTTGCGTCGCCACTTCGTGTGCGCTGTTGACGTCCGGCGCGCTGACCTTGATGTCCAGCGGCGCGGGCATCCCCTGGTTCAAGATGGCGTCCACCAGGCCGCCGGTCTGGAAATACGCGCTCAGCTCCGGCAACTCCTGCCGCAACCGCTCCCGCACGAGGCTCATGTAAGCGAAGCTGCTGAGGTGATGGCCCTCCTTGAGGCCCACCTGGATGAACGCGGTGTGGGGCGCTGAGTTCGGGTTCAGGATCGCGGAGAAGGCCGGCATCATGCCGATGTTCGCGACCATGATCTTGAGGTCTTCCCGGGGCACGACCCGGCGCACCACCGCTTCGACCTGGGCGACGTACCCATCCGTCAATTCGAGCCGGGTGCCGGAAGGAGCCTTGAGATTGATGACGAACTGGCTGGGATCGGTCCGCGGGAAGTACGATTCGCCGACCAGCGGGTAGAGGAGGAGGCTGACCAGGAAAAGGCCGAGGATGCCCAGGACCGTCCACAAGGGCCGACGCAACGCCACCCGCAAGATCCGTTCGTAGGCGTCCAGGGCAGCGTTGAACTGCCGATTGAACCCGGCGTTAAAGCGCGCCCCCCAGCCCCGGGCTGGGGCGTGGCCCGACCCGCTGTGACCCTTGATGAAATTCGCGCAGAACAACGGCACCACCGTCATGGCCACCAGATAGGAGGCGAACAAGGACAAGACCAGGGAAAGGCCAAGCGCGCTGAAAAGGTACTTGCTCACCCCGGACAGGACAGTGACCGGGAACATCACCACCACCAGCGTCAGGGTGGCCGCCAGCACGGGAAGGGCCACCTCACGGCCACCCTGCTCGGCCGCTACGACCGGCGGGGTGCCCATTTCCAGGTGGCGAAAGATATTCTCCAAGACGACCACCGAATTATCGATGAGCCGCGAAAACGCCAGCGCCAATCCGCCCAGGATCATCGTGTTGATCGTGTTCCCGCCCAAATCCATCGCAATGAACGCCGCCAGCGCTGAGAGCGGGATCGAGAGAAAAACCGCCACGGTGGCCCGCGTGCTGCCCAAGAAGACCAGGATCATGATGGCGGTCAGGAACAACCCGATGGCCCCCTCATGCACCAGGTTTTCGATGGCGGATTTGACAAAGATTGACTGATCAAAGACCACCTCCGTCACCAGTTGTTTGGGCACCTCCAACAGGTGCGCGACTTTGCTCTTGATGCCGTTGACCACCGAAATCGTGTTCGCCCCCCCACCCGACTTGAGGACCGGCAGATAAACCGACGCTTGGCCGTTGACGCGCACCTTGTTGACCTGGATCTGTGAGGCGTCCTGCGCCTTGCCGATGTCCGCCACGAGCACGGAGGCCTGCCCGACGGTCTTAAGCGGCACCAGGTTGATATCCTGCATGGAGTTGATCTGGCTGTTGGCATAGACGTTGTAGTCCTGGGGGCCAATCTTGACGTCGCCGGCGGGCAAGATCAGGTTGGCTTGGTTAACCTCCCGCACGACATCCATCACGCCCAGCCCGTGCGCCTCCAGCTTCGCGGGATCCACGTAAACCATGATTTGGCGGTAGCGTCCCCCGAAGGCGGGCGGCACCGAGGCCCCCGGCACGCCCGCCATTTGATTGCGAATGTTGAACTGGCCCTGGTCCCGCAACTGGGCCTCGGTCAGGCCCTGTCCCTTGAGCGTGACGAGGCAGACCGGCAGGCTTGACGCGTCGAATTGCATCACGATCGGCGGCAACGTGCCCGGCGGCAGATACCGCAAGCTGGCCATGGCCAGGTTCGCAACACTGGTGACATCGGAATCCGGGTTGGACCCCGGCTGGAAGTAAACCTTGATCACACTCACGCCGGTGAGCGAGCGGGACTCCATGTGGTCAATGCCAGGAGCCAGGGTGAACATGCGCTCGAATTGTCCCGTGATGTCATTTTCGATCTGCTCCGGCGGCATGCCCGCGTAGAAGGTCGCCACCACCACCACCGGGATCTTGATGGGCGGGAACAGGTCCACCGGCATGCGCAGGAGGCTGGTGATGCCCAGCACGCAGGTGATCAGGCACACCACGATGATCAAATACGGATAACGGATGGAAAAACGTGACATGAGCGGGGAGGCGCGGGCGCGTCAGGACTTGGGTTTCGGGTCAGAACCTCACATTTGCGACCGCGGCGCGGAACTTCTCCAGCGAGAATCCGGGCGCCCGGCACAGGGCAATCAGGGATTGCTCCCTCGCGCTGATCCGAGCCGCCACGGATGGTATCCCGGGAGCGATCTCCAGGGGCACGGATTGCACGCCATGCCGGTCGCCATGGAGCAAATCCCCCGACCTGATCCGCAAACCGCCGACCTCGACGGGTTGACCGATGTCCACGATGTGGATGTAGGCGTGCGACACGGAGAGGCTGCCGGCGAACAAATGGAAGGCGGCGCTCTCTGCCGCGGGAATATCACGGACCGACCCGTTGGTGACCACCCCAACGCAGTGCAGGGCAGTGAGAAGGCTCATCGCCACCGCGCCGACCAGCGAGCCGACCCCGGGACGAGTGGAGACGTCTTGGACGACCAGTACCCGCGGCGCGGGCAGCGTCAGCAAGTAATCCCACCAGTCGGTCCGCTCGGGAAAGGCCCCGTCGACCGTGGGCGGGGCCGAGCCCCGGATTCTGATCGTGGCGGCGTAACCGAGCATCGGCCGCAGGCGCGGGAAGAGACAGCGCACCGAGGCATCCATGAATCCTTCGTTCCGCAAACGTTCGTGGAAGCTCTCGATGGCGTTGGCGAGCGTGCAGGCGTCGAGGCGGCCCAGGGCCTCCAGTTGTTCGTCGCTCAGCGGGGACGGTCTCGGGCTATCGATCATAAGATGTTGGCGGGGATTCCGCACGCGCTGGCAAAGCGGTGGGGCACATATTATCGGGCGGTTGGTTCCTCACCGGGAGCGGGCTTGACCACCGGGCTGACCGTCTCGCCCGGCTGGACCACAAAACGCGTGCCGATCATCACCCGGTCTCCCTCGTGCAGACCGGCCAGCACCTCGTAGCGATCGGCGGTCTCCACGCCCACCTTCACGGATCGCTCTTCGATCTGGTTCTGCACGTTCACCACATAAACCGTCTTGTTGGTCTCCCCTGCAACCGTGGTGATGGGAATGGACAGGACGTGGGGGCGGCGCTGGAAGCGGAAGATCGCGGTGGCGTACATGCCGGGGATCAGCTCGAGGTCGGCGTTGGCCACCTCGATCTCCGTAATCATCGTTCGCGTGTCCTCCGTGACCCGGTCGGTGGTCCGGGTGATGTTCCCGGAAATGACCTTGCCATTCAGCGACCCTACCCGAATGTCCACCGGGTCGCCCACATGCACTTCTTTCACGTACCCGACCTCCACCGGGAAATCCAGGCGGAGATGGTAGTTGTCAGAAATCCGCACCAAGGGCAATGACTGCGAGTCCGAGGTTGTCCCTGCCTGGATAAGCGTCCCCTCATCCACGTACCGTTTCGTGATCACGCCGTCAAAGGGCGCCGTGATTTGCGTGTAGGTCATGAGAGTCTGGTACCGCTCCACGTCCGCCTTCGCCGCCGCGATGGCAGCCTTGGCCGTGCCCTCCTTGGCTGAGGCTGCGTCCACGTCCTGTTGCGCCACCCCGCCCGGGTTCTCTTTGGCCGTCTGGGCCAGACGGGTGTAGTAGAGTTGGGCCGCACGATAGTCCGCTTCGGCCTTTTGCTGCACGGCGAGCGCGTTGTGGAACTGGTCCGTCAACTCCGGCACGTCGAGCACGGCCAGCAGTTGGCCCTGCTTTACCCGGTCGTGGAAGTCCACCAGGATCTTCTTCACGTACCCCGAGACCTTCGCGTGCAACTCGACTTCTGCATAGGGGCGAAACTCAGCCGGATAAGCGACTTCCTTGAACAAGTCCCGCCGGTCGACCGGAACGACGGCGACCGTGGCGTAAGCGTTCGGGACGGGAGCGCCTGCCGCCCTGGCCTGGCCGCCCATCCAGCGCCACAGGAGAATACCAACGGTGAGCAGCAGGACCACGATGCCAGCCACCCAGATCTGCCAATTTGAACGCCGCGCTCTGGCACCCGGCGCCTCGCGGGCTGGGGGCGGCAGCCCGGGCGGCTCTGGTTGCTGGACTCGCTGCTCGGTTTCAAGGCTCATGTCACGTTGGTTTCAGGTTCGGGCCGGCTGGGGAATAGGCCAGGGGCAACCTGACCTGGAAACGGCTTCCCTGGCCGGGGCCGCTGCTGGCCTGGATGTCACCCTCGTGGGCGGCACAAATGGATTTCACGATCGAGAGACCCAAACCCGCGCCGCCGTGCTCTCGCGAACGCGCGCCATCCACCCGGAAAAACCGTTCAAAAAGCCGCGGCAAGGCCGCCGCCGGGATGCCAATTCCCGTATCCGTCACCTCCAGCAGCGCCTGCTTGTCTTCCGTTCGCACGCTGAGGGTGACCGTGCCGCCTTCCGGGGTATACTTGATGGCGTTGTCCAGCAGGTTCACGATCACCTGCTTCAGGCGGGCGCGATCCCCTTCCACCCAGGCCTCGTTGACCAGCTCGCAGGTGATCGCGATCTTCTTGTCCTCCGCCAGCAGGGCCATCTGATCCGCCGTGGTGATCACCAGGTTCCCGAGATCGAACTTGACCCGTTCCGCGGCCGCTTCCCCCGCGTCCAAGCGCGAAATGGCAAACAGCCCCTCCACGATATTGGCCAGGCGATCCACCTCCTCCAGCGCACTGCCCAGTCGGTCACGCCATTCCGGGGGGCAGCCAGGCTCGTGCAGCAGGCTCTCCACCTCCCCGCGCAACGCCGTGAGCGGGGTGCGCAACTCGTGCGAGGCATCCGCGACGAACCGGCGCGAAGTTTGGAAGGCCTGGTCCAAGCGCTCGATCATGCGATTCAGGGCGAGGGAGAGGCGCTCGAATTCATCACCGGTCTTGGCCACCGGCAATCGTTCGCTCAGGTTGTGCGAGCTGATTCGTTCCGCGCTGGCCGTAATCTGGTCCACCGGCACCAGCGATCTCCTGACCAGCACCGCACCGCCGCCCACCGCGATGCCCCCGCCTACCAGCAGCAGGCCCAGAAGCCACTTGGGCCATTTCCGCAAGTCCGCCTGCACGTCGTCCATCGGTGCTCCTGCTTCCACCAGATACCCGGCTCCGTCCAGCGCCTGAACCGCGTGTGCCGCCAGCAAGAGTTGCCGTCCGCCCGGCAACGGCGTCCGGCTGACCCCTTCCATCGTCAATGGCCAGGCGGGCGGCGGCACCATGGCGGGGTCAAAACTATGCTCTGCCGGCGCGGCAGAGAGATACAGGATGCCCCCATCACGCCGCGAGACCCGCACAAACCGGCCGTTGCGTCCCGGAGCATAGCGGGTCTCCACTTCCGGGCCGACCTGGGCTTCCGTGTGGTGCTGGATTTCCTCGCGCAACAACTGGCCGATCTGCCGGGATCGGCGCAGTTGAGTGTCCTTCAGCGCTTCCACCAATGACCGCTGGAGAGTGAGATACGTCATCCCCCCCAGCAGCGCGAAGCACACCGCCAGGAGGCCGGCGTACCACACGATGAGTTGGAGCTTGAGGGAACGCGCATTCATGCCGCCGACGCCTCGTCCAGGCAATACCCAACTCCGCGCACCGTGTGGATGAGCTTCACCGGGAACGGATCATCCACCTTGGCCCGCAAGTGGCGAACATACACATCCACGATGTTCGTCAACCCCTGGAAGCTGCTGTCCCATACGTGCTCCACGATCATGGTGCGGGAAAGCGTACGACCGGCGTTGGCCATCAGGTATTCCAGCAACGCGTATTCTTTGGCGGTCAGCTCGATCCGTTTGGCGCCCCGCCGGACCAGGCGGACCAGCCGATCCACCTCCAGGTCCGCCACCCGCAGCACATGACCCCGGTTGGCCGATGGGCGGCGCAGCAGCGCCTTGATCCGCACCAGCAACTCGGCGAACGCGAAAGGCTTGGTGAGGTAATCGTCCGCCCCCGCTTCGAAATGCAGCACTTTGTCGCCCGTGCCATCGCGGGCGGTGAGCACCAGGACTGCCGCCTGCCTGCCCCGCTGACGCAGGCGCCGCAGTATCTCAGTCCCGTCCAAACCCGGCAGCATCAAGTCCAAAATCACCAGGTCATATTCGACCGCACAGGCCAGTCCCCAACCCTCCAGGCCATCGTAAGCCACGTCCACCGCGAACTGCTCCGCCCGCAAACCCCGGGCTACGAAGTCGGCGACTTTCTTCTCGTCCTCAATCAGCAGCAAGCGCATCTACACCCAAGAACCTACCACCGAATTCTTAAACGGTAATGAACGCGACGTTAAATTCCGTTCAGAATCGGGGCGCTTTCATGGGCCCGCGAGCGCGAGCCAGGGAGCGCCGGCGTCGCCCGACATCAATTCTGACCCGGAGTGGTCGGGCGGGCACGCGGCAGCCTCCCGGAATCAGGATTCCATCGCTCAGCCCAGCGTTGCGCTGAGTGATTTGATCCCTTCGGGATGAACACCCCCCCCGGGGGGAGGCGAGGTTGGCTGGGGTGCTGGGGTCGCGGCCACGTGCGGCCACAGAACAGGCGGTTGTTCCCCCACGTGGGAATTCTTACCTGCCGACTCGGGAACCCCGGCGGGGGTTGCCCTTCCGCCCGCGGCGGATAAAATGGGGGCGACGCTATGAGCGGCCGGTTCAACCCATTTCAGTCAAAGCAACAGGAGGTCTTTCGTCCCCATTTCGTGGCGGATGCGGGGAAGGCGCGCAAGCTGCTCGCGAAATGCCAGAAGAAACGACCTTGTGTCTGGGCGGAGGTCACCAGCCTGGAAACCCCCGAGGCGAGCACGGTGATCGAGGGTTTGAATGGCGAAACCAGCGTGGTGCTCTTCCTCAACACCGGCGGTCCGACGCCGGTCCCGTCGCCACTCCCGCCCGTGCTGGACGCGCTGGTGGGCCGGCTTTGGAACAACTTCAACAAGCTCTACTTGGCGCTGCTGGGAACGGGGGACGCCGGGACGGGAGCCGCGGAAGAGAACTGAGCCGGGGTGGCACCGGCCCGCCAACCGCCCCCGAGGGCTTTGATGAGCTGCACGGTGTTCACCATGCGCTGGCCGTTGATGCCGTAGGCGGTGATCTCGTTGTCGAGCACCGCCCGGTCCGCCAGGACGACCTCGAAATAGCTAACCAGCCCCTCCTTGAAGCGGATGCGGGACAACTCGGAGGCTTTTTTCGCCGCCTCCAAGGCCCGGATCTGGGCGTCGAACTGATCGCCCAGCAGACGCAGGCCCGCCAGGCTGTCCTCCACCTCGCGGAATGCGATCAGCACCTGGCCGCGATAGCGCTCGACCACTTCACGGTAGGCCGACTCGGCCCGCGCGACCCCGGCCCGGTTCCGCCCGCCGGCAAACAAGGGAAGCGAGACGCTGGGCCCCAGGCTCCAGACGGCGCTTTCCCAACTGAACAGATCCTTCACCTCGCCGCTCTCGAAGCCGGCGGATCCGGTCAGTCGGACGGTGGGAAAAAACGCGGCCTTGGCGACGCCGATGGCCTCGTTGGCGGAAGCCAAGGTGCGCTCGGCCTGGGCAACGTCCGGGCGCCGCTCGATCAGGTCGGCCGGCAGGCCGACCGGGATCGACGGCGGCCGGTAGGTCCGGCTGGTCTCCTCGATGTGAAAGCGGGAGACCTGCCGGCCGCAGAGCAGGCCGATGGCGTTCTCGAGCTGGGTGCGGCGCAGTTCGAGCCCGACGAGATCCGCCTGCGCCGAAGCCAGTTCGGTCTGGGCCTGGGCGACCTCCAGCGCCGTACCCGCCCCGCCCTCGTGGAGCGACTGGATCAGCTTGAGGTTTTTCTCCCGGAGCACGATCGCCTCGGCCACCACCCGGCGGTTGAGATCCACCGACCGGAGGGTGAAGTAGTTCTGGGCGAGGTCGGCTTGCAGCGAGAGGAGCAAAGTCTGGCGCTCGGCCTCGCCGGCCTGGGCGAGTTCGCGCGCGGAGTGGAAGGACCGCCGGACCCGGCCCCAAAGGTCGATCTCGTAGCTCAAATCGAACGGGACGTTCAACGTGGTGGTCTGGTAGCCCAGGACCAGCGAGTTTGGCTGCTCGGGGCGGTTCTTGGTGAACAGCGTCCGGTTGCCGTTGGGGTCGAGGCTCAGGGTGGGAAAGAGATCCGCCTTGCTGATGCGGGCGACAGCGCGGGCCTGTTCGACGCGCTCAAAGGCGGCGCGCAGGTCGGGGTTGTTCGTGGAGGCGGTCTGCTCAAGTCCGCTCAGGGTGTCATCGCGGAACACCTCCCAGAACGCGGGCTTGATCTCGGTGTCGCGCGGCTGGGCCGGTTTCCAATGGGAGACAGCCTTCCATTCGGGCGTCACCTCGGCCACCTCCGCCACCTTGGGGCGCTGGTAATCGGGGCCAACGGCACAACCGGCGACGGCCAGCCACCCCCCCGCCCAAGCGAGCCAGACGGGCAGGCGACCAGGACGGCGTGCGCGGCCGCGGGGATGATCGGGTCCAAAGACCTTTGCCATGGTTGAATCAATCATGCTTTGCTGGGGGGGAAGCGGGGGAAGGTGCGGCGACGGTGACGCGCTGGCCTTCGACGAGGGAATCCGAGGGGTTGACCACCACGTTATCCGCCTCGGAGAGGCCATGCACAATTTCCACGGTGGTCCCGTAATCGCGTCCGATGGTGACGTTGGCGAGGTGGACGGCGCCGGCGGAATCAACGACCCCGACCTGCACCCCCTTCTCATCGCGGAAAAGCAGGGTATTGACGGGCACGACGACCGGATGCGAGCCGGTGGCCATCTTGAGGCGCACCATCGCGTGCGAGCCGGGGAGGAGGACGCCGTCCTGGTTGGTGACAAGCACCTCGGTGCGGAGCGTGCGCGAGCCGGGATCGATGGCGCCGGCCGTACGGTCCACCAGACCGGTGAACGTCCGCCCGGGAAGCTCGGCGAGGGTGAGCACCGCGGTGTCGTTGCTCCGCACCATCTGGCTGTAGGCCTGCGGCAGGCTGAGGAAGACCCGCAGGGGATTGATCCGTGAGAGGCGGAACACCTCGCGCGAGGCGCCCGCGTTGATCAGGGTGCCGGCATCGACGGTGCGCTCGGTGATGATCCCGCTGAAGGGAGCGGTGAGGCGTTTAAACTTCACCATCTCCCGCAACCGGGAGACATTGGCCTCGGCGGCACGCACATCCGCCTCGCTGGCACGCCAGGCGGCGGTCTTCACATCCACGTCCTGCTGGGCGACGGCATCGCTGCGGAGGAGATTGGTCCAGCGCTCAGCCGAGGTGCGCGCGATTTCCAGGTTCGCCCGGGCCTGGGCCAGCGCGGCCTCCGTCTGCACGACCTGTTGATCCAGTTCGGGAGTCTCGATTTCGGCGAGCAAGTCGCCTTCGGTCACCGGCGTGCCAATGTCGGTGTGCCACTTTTTCAGATAACCGCTCACGCGGGCATAAATCGGGGTCTCTTCGAAGGCGGTAACATCCCCCGGGAGGTCGACCACCACCGCGGTATCGGTGCGGGCGGGATGAATGGTGGTGACGACGGGGACAAGGCTCTCGCGGGTGTCACGCTCGATGCTCGCGCGGCTGCGGGCACGGGCGACGAGGGTGTTGGCCGTGAGCGCCAGCAAGACCAGCGCGACCACGGCCAGGGCGGTCCAAGCGACCCAGCCGCGCGCGCGGGCTGGGACGGGTTCCGGGGAGCCGGCAGCGGCCGGTCCGCTGGGTGGGAAATGGTCTGATGAGTTCATGCGGGCTTCGAGGTCATGGGGGTGGACGGCGCGGGGGCTCCGGCGGCCCTCACACGGCCCCGGACCAGGCGGAAGACCACCGGGACGAAGAACAGGGTGGCCGCCGTCGCAAAGAGCAATCCGCCGATGACCGCGCGCCCCAGGGGAGCGTTCTGCTCGCCGCCCTCGCCCGCCCCGAGCGACATCGGCACCATGCCGATAACCATCGCCAGGGCGGTCATCACGACGGGGCGGAGCCGGATGTAACCCGCGTCCAGGGCGGCCTGAAAGGAGTCGCCGCACTCGGCGAGGCGGTCCTTGGCAAAAGTGACGACGAGGATGCTGTTGGCGGTGGCGACGCCGATGCTCATCACTGCGCCCATTAACGAAGGGACGTTCAGGGTGGTGCGGGTCAGGAACAACATCCAGACGATGCCACAGAGCGCGCCGGGGAGGGCGGTGATGATGATGAAAGGGTCGGTCCAGGACTGGAAGTTGATCACGATCAGCAGATAGACCAGGAGGATGGCGAAGATCAGGCCGAGCGCGAGCCCCTGGAACGAGCTGCGCATCGTCTCCACCTGGCCCCGGACGTTGATGGAGCTGCCGCGCGGCAGCCGCTTTCCCACCGAAGAGATGATCCGCTCAAAGTCCTTGGCCACCGCGCCCAGGTCGCGTCCCTGCACGTCGCCATACACATCGATCACGGGTTGCACGTTATAGTGGGTCACCACCCCCTGCTCCACCCCGCGCCTCACCACGGCGACGTTACCCAGCAGTTGGGGGACGGGCGAGTTGGCGCCCGTGATGGGGATCCCCTCGAGGGTCTGGAGGGAACCCATCGCGTATTGGGGAACCTGGGAGGCCACCTGGTAGCTGACGCCGTTGGCGGGATTCAAGAAGAAGGAGGGGGCAGTCTGGAAGCTGCCGCTCAACGCCACCAGCAGGCTGGCGGCGACATCCCGTTCGGTCAACCCGACCTCGTGGATCTTGGTCCGGTCCGCGCTGACCTGCAAGCTCGGCAGATCGAACATCTGCTGGATGTGAACATCGACCGCGCCCGGGATCTGCTTCAACTCGGTGGCGATCTCGCGGGCGATCTTGAAATTCGCCTTCTGGTCACGGCCGACGATCTGGATGTCAATGGGGGACGGGAGGCCGAAGTTGAGCACCTGGCTGACAATGTCGGCCGGCTGGAAGAAGAAAGAGACGCCGGGGAACTGCCGGGTCAGGTCGCGGCGCAAGGCACGGATGTACTGGTCGGTCGGGCCATGCTCCTCGCGGTTGAGGGAGATGAGGATCTCGGCGTCAAAGGGACCGATGGTGCCGCCGTTGTTGTAGGAGACATTGATGCCGCTCACGGGCAGGCCGACATTGTCGACGATGCTCTCCAGTTCGCGGGCGGGAATGGTCCGCCGGATGACGGCCTCGACATCGTCGCAGAGGGCGGCGGTGCCCTCCACGCGGGTGCCGGTGGGCGCCCGGACGTGGAGCCGCATCTGGCCGGCGTCCACGCGGGGGAAAAAGTCCTCGCCCAGGAAGGGAGCCAGCAGGCAGGAGGCGGCGCAGAAGCCCAGGAAACAGACGGCAAAGAGCCGGGGCCGGAGCAGGCAGGCCTCCAGCCAGCCGCGGTAGCCCGCGCGGAACCGCTCGAAGGCCGCTTCAAACCGGGCGTGGAAGCGGCCGAACCAGCCCCGGGCTTCCGTGCCGGTTTCGTGCACGTGGTGCCGCAGGAAGAACATCACCAGCGTCGGCACGACCGTCCGGGAGAGCAGGTAGGAGGCGAGCATGGCGAACACCACCGCCTCGGCCAGCGGCACAAAGAGGTAGCGCGCGGTCCCCGTGAGAAAGAACATCGGCACGAACACGATGCAGATGCAGAGGGTCGAGACGAACGCCGGCACGGCGATCTGGGCCGCACCGTCCAGGATGGCGGTGCGCAGCTCCTTGCCCTGCCGGAGGTTGCGCTCGATGTTCTCGATCTCGACCGTCGCGTCGTCCACGAGGATGCCGACCGCCAGGGCCAGCCCCCCCAGGGTCATGATGTTCATCGTCTCCCCCAGCGCGCTCAGGGTGATGATGGAGCAGAGGATCGCCAGGGGGATGGAAATCACGATGACGAACGTGGTGCGCCAGTTTCCCAGGAAGACCAGGATCATGATCGCCGTGAGGCAGGCGGCGATGACCGCCTCCTTGACGACGGACTGGACGGCCGCGCGCACGAAGATGCTCTGATCAAGGAGCGTCTTGATCTCGAGTTCGCTCGGGAGGGTCTTGGCAATGCCGGGCAGCGCCTTTTTCAGGCGGGCGACGATGTCGAGGGTCGAGGCGGCCCCCGTCTTCACAATCGTGACGAGGGAGGCCCGCACCCCGTCGCTCCGGACGATGTTTTGCTGCACGGCAAAGCCGTCGCGCACGTGGGCCACATCGCGCAGGTAGATCAGGTGGTCGTTGATCCGTTTCACCGGAATGTCGTTCAGCTCTTTGATGGTGAGGGGGCTGGCGTCCAGTTCCACGGCGTACTCCCGCCCGCCGATTTTCTCGGTGCCGGCCGGGAGGATGAGGTTTTCCGCGCTGATGGAGTTCACCACATCAGCGGGGGAAATGCCCTTCGACTGGCAGGCGGAGAGGTCGATGTCGACCATCACCTGGCGCATTTTTCCGCCGTACGGGGTGGGGATGGAGGCCCCCTGCACGGTCGCCAGCCCCACCCGGAGGAAGTTCACCCCGAGATCGTTCACCTGGGCCTCGGAGAGGGTCTTGCTGCTGAGGCTGAGCTGCAGGATGGGCACGCTGGAGGCACTGTAGGAGATGATGAGCGGCGGGGTGATGCCGGGAGGCAGGGTACGGACCGAGGCCTGGCAGATGGCGGTGATCTGCGCGACGGCCATCTCGAGCTTCACGTTCGGGTGGAAAAAGACCTTGATCACCCCCATGCCGGGCAGCGATTGCGACTCGATGTGCTCGATGTCGTTGACCGTGGTGGTGAGCCCGCGCTCACTGAGGAGCACGATCCGGGAGCCTATTTCTGAGGCGGACATGCCCGCGTAACTCCACACCACGCTCACGACGGGAATGTTGATGTCCGGGAAAATGTCCGTGGGGGTCCGGAGGATGACGACCGGGCTGATGAGCAAAATCATCAGCGCGGCCACCACGAACGTGTAAGGCCGGTTTAGGGCCAGCCGGACTATCCACATACAGTTGGGAACTCAGACCAAAGTCAGGGACAGTCTATTCACAACTCACTCCTTGGCAAGCGATCCCCCGGCGCGGGCGGGGGGGGATCAGCGTGGAAGCGACAGGTACCACCCGGTGGCAGCCAGCCCACCCCAAGCGTCCGGGCGATGGTTCGCGAGAAAAACCTTCCGCAGGGTGGCGTCGTGCGGGACCAGGGCCGTCCAGAGGACGCCAGGCGAGTTCTGCCAGCGCGAATCAGGCCGTCCGCCGTCAATCCGCTGGAATTGCGCTCCCTCCACCTGGTGGTTCCACATAAAACCCCGGTTCGTGGCGACCAAAGCCGCCAGATCCTCGGCGGTGAACACGACCCCGTGCTCAAAGGCGTCGACCATCGCCTCGACATCGATGGCGTAATAGCCGCCATTGGGGTGGACCCCCACCCAGTGCTTGGGCTCGCCACCGGGACGGTAGTCCCACGGGCCGGCCGGCTCCCAATAATTCCACACCCGGTATTTCCCCTCCCCACGCGCTTGGATGCGGGACTTCATCAAACGGAACCAGTCCGCGGCCCGCTCGTGATAAACCGGCTTGGCGGCCACGTCGCCGAGCGCCAGCAGCCACCGCGCGATATGGTTCTCCTTGTTGTCCGGGTTGGAAAAGCCGTCGGTCTGGCGGCGGGCGTATCCGGAGGACCAAGCCCGCGTCTGGCGGTCGATCCCGAAGGACGGCACCACCCAGAGCCCGCCTGCCTTCACCGCCCGCCAGCATCCCCGCCCATCCCACTTTTCGAAGATCCGCTCCGCGAACGCCAGATAAGCAGCCCCCTTCGCCGCATAGGCGGGGCGCAAGGCGTCGTCCTTGATCATCCGCGCGGCGGCCAGCACCACCGGGCGCAGCAACATCGCCTCGCCCAGCAGGCTGTCGGCGTCGTATTCGCGCGATTCCCCGCCGCCCCCGTCGCCCTTGGGCCAGCCGGGGTAGCCGTCGGGCTCCATCACCGCCCGCTTGAGGCAGGCATCGGTCCAGTCCACCAACCGCTCGATCCAGCGGACGTCGCGCGTGGCGAGGTAGCCGTAATAATACCCGTTCAGGAACGGACTCACGAGCCAGCCGAGTTCCTCGCCGGTTTCGCGGTCACAGGACCGGTCCCGTGACTGCGCCAGGAGGTACTTTTCCCAGCGGCGCAGCCAATCCGCGCGCAGTGCCTCGTCTCCCGCATCGGGGGCATCCGCCCGCGCCAGCGCGCGACCGCCAAGCGGGAGGGGGCCGCCCCCGATCGCGAAACTCGCAACCAGGGTCCGGCCGAGGAAACCACGACGGTTCATAATCAGCGCCGGTGGGACCGCGGGCGGGCGGCACCGCAGTGCTGGACGGCTCACTCCCCCTTCCTCCGCCACGGCTGGAGGGCGAGGAATTTCCTCAGCGAGGCGAAGGCGGGCTGGCCGAAATCGTCCCGCCGCAACCCGACCTTGAGCACCGAGGTGCGCGGCGAGGTCGCCCGCACCGTGGCGTTCCTCCGGTGCAGCGAGGAAAAGTACGCCATGTCACCGAACACCTGGCTGGTCGAGTACGCCCTTAGTTCCCGGCCGTCCTGCTCGACAGCGACACTCCCCGCGAGGAGGACGCAAAACGAATCGTCCAGCTCGTCCCCCTGGGAGTAAATGATGTCCCCGGCGTCGAAGGTCAGTTCTTCGCCATGGCGGAGAAGGAACGCCTGCGAGACCTCATCGAGCCCCGCCAGCGACGGGCACTCGATGAGGATGGATTTGACGTGGTTGTAGTCCATGGGATTACTTTTCCGGGCCGTACACCAGCACGCGGAAGGAGGGAGTGGGCGCGGGGAGATAAATGAAGTGAGTGGAGGGATCGAGCGCCATCGTGCGCGCCCCGACCACGGTCTTGAGGGTCTGGACCACCGCCAGTCGGTCGGGCGCGGCTTCCTTGGCGATGGTGGTGTTCCCATCCTCGCCGTTCGAGCTGAAGGCGAGCAGGGTGCCGGGGTCGAAGGCGTTGGCGTCCACCCCGGCTCCGATGGGCACCGAACCGAGGACCTTTCCGCTCAGGCCGTCCATCATCACCATCTTGTGGTTGTCGCAACCGAGGAACAGGCGGTGGTGCTTCGCGTCAACCGCCATCCCGCTGGGGCTTTCCCCGGGGGCAATCGGCCAGTGGTTGGTGACTTTGTGGGTCTTGAAATCGATCGCCACGACCTCGCTCTTGTCCTCGAGGTTCACGTAAACCCGCCCAGCTTGCGCGTCGGTGCCCGAGAACTCGGGCTTGCCGCCGACGTCAATGGTGGTGATGACCTTGCCGGACTGGGGATCGAACACGGTCGATGACTTCCCCTTGCCGTTGAACGTGTACACCTCGCTCTGGACCGGCTCGTACAGGATCGAGTCGGGGTTGGCCCCGGTGGGCACCTTCATGATGGTCTTCAGGGTCTGCAGGTCGAATATGGTCGCCTTGGCTTCACCGCCGTTGCTGATAAACCCGCGGCCCAGCTTGGGGGCCAGCGCGATGCCGTGCACCCCGGGAGTCTCCTCGACCGCGCCGACCACCGCCCCCTTTTCCAGGTCGATGACCTCGACCTTCGTGCCGTGCGAGAGGTAAAGCCGGTGGGCCTCGGAATCCACCTTGAGGTAGTCCCATTGCGCCTTTCCGCCAACGGGGATGTCCTTGATGAAGTGGTAGGGGGCGTCGGCGGCCCGGGCAGCCGTTCCGGCCAGCCAGAGGCTGGCGCCGAGGAGGAGCATGGTTCCGTGGTTCTTCATGGTTGTTTCAAATCGCCCACGCGGCCGCGCCGCATCAGGTAATAGACGGTGGGGGTGGCCAAAAGTGACAACAAAACCGAGGTGGCGAGCGCGCCGATCACCGCAATGGCGAGCGGCTTGAGCATGTCGGCCCCGCTGCCGATGCCGTAGGCCAGCGGGAGCATCCCGAAGGCGGCCGCCATCGAGGTCATGAGCACGGGTCGCAAGCGCCGGTGGCCGGAGCGCAGCAATGCCTCCTCCAGCGTGGCTCCTTCACGGCGGAGATGGTCGACGAAATCGAGCATGAGGATGCCGTTCTTGGCCACGATGCCGACCCCGATGATGGCCCCGAGGAAGGAAACCACGTTCAACGAGGTGCCGGTGACCCAGAGCCCGAGGACCGTGCCGAAGAGGGCCAGCACGGCTCCGAACACAATGGCCAGCGGCTCGTAGAAGGAGCCAAACTCCATGAGCAGGACGGTGAACACGAGGAAGATCGCCAGGGCCAGCACCAGCAGGAGGTTGTGGAACGAATCCTCCTGCTGCTTGAAGAGCCCGCCGAATTCCAGCGCTCCCGCGGGAATCGACTGGTCCAGGCTCAGCTTCTTGCGGATGTCGGCAATGGCCCCGCCCAGGTCACGGCCCTCGAGCCGGGCGGTGATGGCGACGCTCTGGCGGAGATCCTCGCGGTGGAGTTCGAGTTGGCCGGGCGTCTCCTGAATCGTGGCCAATTGCGACAGCTTCACCAGCGAGCCGTCCGGCGTCCGCAAGGGAAGGTCGCGCAGCGCGGCAATCCGATCCACCTGGCCGCGCTCGCCGAGCACCCGCACAGCCACCACGCGGTCCCCCTCGAGGACCGCCGAGGCGGTGACGCCGAGCATGGCCGTGTTGACGGCCGCGGCGATGTCGGCCACGGTGAAACCGAGCCGGTCCATCTCCGCGTAGCGGGGCCGCAGCCGCAGGCTTGGCCCGGCATAGACCAGTCCGCTCTTGGTATCTACCACCCCCTTGACCTTCCCGATCTGCTCCTCGATTTCGGGCGCTTTCCGCTTGAGAAACTCGAGGTCCGTGGAAAACAACTTCACCTCGATCGGCTGCGGCTCCGAGGTCAGGTCGCCGATGAGGTCGCCCAGGATGCCGGGGAACTCCCACTCGATGTCGGGCATGGCGGCGTTGAACTGGCCGCGCAGATCAGCGATCACCTGCTCGGTCGCGCGCACCCGGTGCTCCCTGAGCTTCACGAGGAAATCCCCCGTGTTTGGCTCGACGACCTCGAAACCGAGCGCGGCACCGGTGCGCCGCGAATAGCTCTCGATGTCGGGATGAGCCCGGATGATCTTCTCGGCGATGCGCAATTGCCGGTCGGTTTCCGTGAGGCTGGTGCCCCAGGGCGCCACGTAGTCGATCACGAAGCCGCCTTCGTCAATGGGAGGGAGGAACTCGGTTTCGAGCCGCCGGTGGATGCCCACCCCGAGAAACAGGACGACGCAGCACCCGGCGAGCGTGAGCCAGCGGTGCCGCAGGGCCGAGCGCAAGCCCATCTCATAGAGCCGGAGCACGCGCCGGAGCAACCACCCCCCCTCCTCCGCCCCGCGGGCGCCCGCGCGCGGCTCGCGGAGCAGCCAGGCGGCCAGGGAGGGCGTGAGCGTGAGGGCCAGCGCGAGCGAAGCGAGCAAGGCGACCACCATCGTCAGGGCCAGCGACCGGAAAAAGACCCCGGTGATGCCGTCGAGGAAGGCCAGCGGCACAAACACCACCACCGGCGTCAGCGTCGAGCCAATCAGCGGATGCAGGATTTCCCCCATGCCCGCCCGCACCGCCTCGAGCCGGGGAAGCCCGGACATCATCTTCGCGTGAATGGCCTCCACCACCACGATGGCATCATCAATCACCAGCCCAATCGCGGCGGCGATCCCGCCCAAGGTCATTATGTTCAGGCTCAGGCCCGCCACCTTCATGGCCAGCAGCGTGACCAGAACCGTCACGGGAATGACGACCACGGCGGTCAGGGTGGTGCCCCAGTTTTTCAGGAAGAAAAAGAGGATGACAACCGAGAGCGCGAGCCCGAAGAGGATGGCATCGCGGACACTCGCGGCGGAGGCGCGCACGAGGATCGACTGATCGTAGAAGGGCACCAGCCGGAGGTCCGGCGGCAGCTCGCGCCGCAGTTCCGTCAGGACCTTTTGCAAGCCCGCGGCGATGTCGAGGGTGCTGCCGTCCGGCTGGCTGCGCACGTTCAGCAGCACGGCGGGGACTCCCTCGGCCCGGACCACCTGGAAGGCCGGCTCCGGACCCCGCACCACGCGGGCGAAATCGCGCACGCGGACCGGCCGGCCGCCGGTGAAGGCCACCACAAGGTTCTCAATCCCGGAGATGCCCTGCACCCGGCCGTCGACCACAGCCAGATAGAGCGTGTGGTTCTCCTCGTGCATGCCCGTCGGGGTGATTTGGTTGTTCTTCGCGAGAGCGTCCGTCAACTGGGCCAGCGTGAGGTTCAGCGCCTGCAACTTCAGGAGATCCGCCACCACGTGGTACTCCGGCACGCGCCCGCCGACCAGATCCACGCGGGCCACCCCGGGAATCCGCAGCAGCCGGGGCTTGATCTCATAGCGGCCGATTTCCCACAGGTCGGTCGGCGAACGGCCGGCGCTGGTCAGGCTGACGCCCAGCACCGGAAAGGCGGAGAAGGTCAGTCGCCGCGTAGTGGTGGCGACCGTGGGCGGCAGGATGGCGCGGATCTGGGCCAACCGGGCCTCGACGTGCAGTTCGGCCTGCACCATGTCCACCTCCCAGGTGAAGAACACACTCACCTCGGCCGATCCGCGCCCGGTGGTGGAACGGGTGCGCACCGCCCCGGGAATGTCCTTCATCGCCTCCTCGATGGGCCGGGTCACCGAGGCCATCATCTCGTCCGCCGGCATCACGCCGTTGTCGACCATGATGACGACCCGGGGGAAGTTCGTCTGTGGGAAGACCGACGAAGGGAGGTGGAGCGCGGCATAGACGCCCCCCAGGCAGAGAGCGAGGCTGATGAACACGATGGCCAGCCGGTGCCGGATCGCGAACTCACCCACCTTCGAGGCGTTTTGGGAGGCCATGCGGTGCGGCGCGCTAATCGTTCACCACGCGGATCTTGGTGGCAAACTGTTGCGTCATGATTAAACCGTAGGCCCCCTCGGTCACCACCGTCTTGCCCGCCTCGATGCCCTCACCCTCGACCTCGATCCAATCGCCGTCCCGCAGCCCGGTCTTCACCGGTTTGAGCACGGCCTTGCCCCCGTCCACCAGCTCGACATAGGCCGCGCCCGACGGGTCCCTGGCCACACTCGTCAGAGGGACGGCGAGACAGTCCCGGTGCTCGGAACTGGCCACGCGGCCCTTGATGAACTGCCCGGGCCGCCAGCCGGCGCCGGCCGGGAGCGGGACGCGGGCCCACCCGGCTCCGGTCTTGGCATCCAGCCCGGGGCTGATGAGCGAGACAGCGGCGGGAACCGCGTTGGTGGCATCCGGGCTCGCGAGTTCGACCGACTGCCCCGCCTTCAGCTCCGCCAGTTCGGGGCCGGGCACGATCAGGTTCACGACCAACCGGCCAGGATCCGCCACCTCGGCCAGGATCGAGGTCAGATCAACCGCCTCGCCGGCGCGGGTGTTGAGACGCGTGACAATGCCCGCGATGGGGGAGCGGATTTCCAGGATCGCGAGCTGGGCGTGGGCGGCGGCGGCCTGCGACTCGGCGTCCTGGACGGCTTTTTGCGAGGTGTTCTCGCTCTGCGCCAGTTTGCGCTGCCGTTCGAGCACCTGATCGGCGAACCGCGCGACCACCGCCGCGGGACGCTGATCGATTTCAAAGAGGATGGCCCCCTGCTCTACCTTCGCCCCCTCGACACAATGCACGGCGGTCACCAAACCAGGAACGCCGACGCCGATGCGCGCCCCGGCCGACGGCGCCGCCTCGACGATGCCATAGGCGGTGATGAAGCCATGGAGGTTGGTCTTGACCACCTGGCCGGTGTGGACGGGCACCTCGGCCTCCGGCTTCTTCTCCTCTTCGGCCGCTTTCAAGGGCCGCAGCCAGACCAGCCAACCGAGGCCGCCGGCGGCAGCGAGGAACAGGATGTAAAACAGCAGCTTCTTCATGGGAATCACCTTGCCTCGCCCGCCCGGTGCGGAGCCTCCTGCCAGGCCGCCGGCGCGAAACCGAGGGGCGCCTGGAGGGCGTCCTCGAGCTGTCCGCGCGCCATCTGGGCCTTGGCCAACGCATCCGCCCGGGCTACCCCCGCCGCGCTCAACTGCAACTGGAGCGCGAGCAGGTCGGTCCGGGCGATCTCCCCTGCCCCGAGCAGGGACAGCGCCGCCTGCTCCTGCCGCTCGAGACTCGTCCGCAACGAGTCGGCGGTCACGGCTTTTTTCAGGGCCACGCGGTACGCGGCGACCGCCCGGCCCACCTCGGCGATCACCCGTGCCTGCAAAGCCTTGAACGCGGCGGCGGACTCCTGGCGGCGCGCCTCCGCCTCGCCCACGGCCCCCTGGTTGTGGTTCAGAATCGGCAGGGTCACGGTCGCCCCCAACGCCCACTGGTTATCCCCCTGGTTGAACTCGTACCCGGGGTTCAGGTGGACATCGGGATACTGCTTGGCGATTTCCAATTGCAGGGCCGACTGGGCGGCCGCGTAAGCCGCGACCGCGGAGAGGATGTCGGCCCGGTTGAGCAGCGCCTGCCGCCGGGCGGCCTCGGCCGGGATCTCCTCTGGGAGGGTTTCCAATCCGGGGAAGGAGAGGGTCGCGGCCTCCAACACGGGCAGCGGCACCCCCACCGCCTCGGCCAGTTGGCCGAGGGCCTCGACGCTCTGCGCCTCGGCGTCATGGAGCGCCAACCGGGCGGTGTCAGCAGCGATGCGGGCCTGGGTGAGGTCAAACCCCGAGAGCGCGCCCGCGTCAAACTGCCCTTGCAGGAGGCGGAGGTTCTCGGCCTGGATCTCCGCCTGCCCGCCCAGCAGGCGGCGCATCACGCGCGAATTGGCGAGTTCGAGCAACCGCTGGCGGACGCGGCTGCGCACATCAAGCGCCACGGAGGCCACGTTGAGCCGGGCGGCTTCGGATAGGGCCGCGGCCTGGGCGAGCCGGTAACCGCGCTTGCCGGCGGTCTCGATCGGAATGTCGAAAGTGGCGGTCACCAGCCAGGGCGAGGGGATCGCCGTGGTGGTGTCAAAGGCGGGCGCGACGCCAACCGTGGGATTGGGCCGCTCGCCTGCGGTTCTCCGCGCCGCCAAGGCGACGCCCCAGGAAGCGCGCGCCAGATCGAGGTCGGGGTTGTAGAAGAAGGCGGCAACGACGAGGTTGGTGAAATCCCACGCGGGCAAAGGCCAGGCCGGGCACGCGTGCCCCATCTGCTTCTCCAGGAAGCGCCTCAGCTCCGGATCGTCGAGCGAGCGCGATTCCAGCGCGGCGGCAGAGCGTTCGGGGGCGAGGGGTTTCGACTCGAAATGAGCGCAGCCCGCACCGAGGCAGACGGATGCGAGAGCAAACATGAACCGCGGCTTTGGGTGCCACCTCAAAAGCATTCCGAACATCCTGCCACCGGCCCCCACCGGTGCCGCCCCGGACATGGGGCAGCGCAGGGGGCGCCTTGGGCGGCCACAACTTAGAAAACCCCCTGCCGGGCGGCAATGGAAATCCCCGCCGTCGAATGCGTTTGTCCTGCGGCCCCCGAACGGCTAGAGTGCTGGCTCGGGCCGGCCGGCTCACCCCCCGGCCGGCCCGAACGATTTGTGCCCAAGATGACTGAGAACATTGCCGAACCATTGCGCGCCGCGATTGCCGTGCTGGAGCGGGTGGTTGACGACCGCCTGCTGCTGGCTTCCCTCTCCGCCGAGGAATACGCCCGCCTGATGAAGGCCGCCGGCGCGGTTTTCCTCCCCGAACCGAGGGAAAAACGCCAGTTCGTCAAGGCCCGCATCCGCCAGCGCAAGGCGGAGAAGATCCAGCGCGAGCAGGCGACGCTCAACCAGACCGGCATCCGGGAGTTGCGCCGCCGCCCGGTCTTCACCACCCCCAATCCCCTCCCCGCCCCGGCCCTCGAGCCGCGCGAGGTGGAGGATGATCCCGATTTCCAGGACCAGATCGAGCCGCAACATTGTTACGTCTGCAAACGCCACTTTTCGACCCTCCACCATTTCTACGACCAACTCTGCCCGGAGTGCGCCGAGCTGAACTTCCGCAAGCGCACCGAAGTGGCCGACTTGGAGGGCCGGGTGGCGCTGCTCACGGGCGGGCGGGTCAAGATCGGCTACCAAGCCGGCATCCGGCTGCTGCGGTCCGGCGCCCGGCTAATCGTGACCACCCGTTTTCCCCGCGACGCCGCCGCCCGCTACGCGCGCGAGCCGGACTTTGACCAGTGGGGCCACCGCCTCGAGATCTTCGGCCTCGATCTGCGGCACACGCCGAGTGTGGAGGCCTTTTGCCGCCATCTCGCCCACACCGGCCACGGCCTCGATTTCATCATCAACAACGCCTGCCAGACTGTGCGGCGTCCGCCCTCCTTTTATGAGCACATGATGGACCAGGAGCGCGCGTCGCTCGAGTCCCTGTCCGAACCGGCCCGCCGCCTGCTGGGGGCCTACGAAGGTCTGCGCGGCTGCCAGATCCTGCCCGAGGCCGCTGGCGGCGCCCTCGCCCCCCGCCGCGCCCTCGGCGCCGCGGGCCTCCACAGCCCGGCGGAGCTGTCGCAGGTCGCCCTCCTCCCGGAAGACCTCGCCGTGGGACGGGAACTCTTCCCCGCGGGCCGACTCGACCAGGATCTCCAGCAAAAGGACCTGCGCGAGCACAACTCCTGGCGCATGAGGCTGGACGAGGTGCCGTCCGTGGAACTGCTCGAGGTGCACCTGGTCAACGCGGTCGCCCCTTTCATCCTCAACGCCCGGCTCAAGCCGCTCATGCTGCTCACCCCGTCGCGCGACAAGCACATCGTCAATGTCTCCGCCATGGAGGGCCAGTTCTACCGCCGCTTCAAGACCACCCGCCATCCCCACACCAACATGGCCAAGGCCGCCCTCAACATGCTGACGCGCACCTCCGCCGCCGACTACCACGCCGACGGCATCCACATGAACGCCGTCGACACCGGCTGGGTGACCGACGAGGACCCCGCCTCCATCGCCGCCCGCAAAGTGGTTGACCACCAATTCCACCCGCCGCTCGACATCGTCGACGGCGCCGCCCGCATCGTCGATCCCATCATCGCCGGCTTCAACACCGGCGAGCATGTCTGGGGCAAGTTCCTGAAGGACTATCGCGAGACCGACTGGTGAGCCCGGTCGGGGCCGGGCCTCACGCCAGGTGGTCGCGCGCGCGCGGGGGGGGGAGCGCTGCGGATTGGTTTTGCCAGCGTTGGCCGCCGTTTGCTTTACTAACGCATGCGACAAATCCTCCGCCGGCTCGCCCTCGGCCTCCTGCTCGCCCTGCCCTGCTGGACCGGCCGCGCGGACTCGGATCCCGCCCACCTCCAAGCCGGGACGGAAAAGCCGCTCGCGTGGCCGGGCGGCCTCGTCCCCTACGACATCACGGCGCTGACCGCCGACCAGCAGACCAATGTCCTCAAAGCCATGCGGCGCTGGCTCGACACCGGGGCCCGCCTCCGCTTCATCCCGCGCAAGAACGAGCCAGAATACGTCCGTTTCACCGGCCGGACCGACGCGGGTAACAACACCAGCGCCGTCGGCTTCAAGCCGGGAGTCCGCACCGACATCAACATCACCGCCTTCTGGTGGCGGCAGGGCGAGTGGATGCCCGCCCATGAACTCGGCCACGCCCTCGGCTTCTTCCACGAGCACCAGCGCTGGGACCGCGACCAGTACCTCAAGGTCCACTACGACCACATCAAGCCCGGCCGCGCGCCGGATTACGACTGGATCCCCGGGACCAACTGGCTCGTGACCGCCCTGCCGTACGATCACCACTCGATCATGCACTACCGGATCTGCTGGGCCTCGAACTGCGAGGACCAATGCAAGGACAGCATCGGATGGAGCCCTTGCGCCGTGCTGGAACCGCTCGACCAGGCCTTCGACGGCGTCATCGGGCAATGGACCGACAATGGCATCAGTGCGCTGGACGCCGAACGGGCCCGCCTCGCCTACGGCGCCAGGCCCCCGACGGGCGCGGCGGGGGGGCGCCCGTGACGTCCCGCGCTACCCTCCTCGCGGGACGGCGTCGGGATGGGTTGTCCCGCGTTTCTGCCTCGTCTCGCCCTCACCGGCTCTGATCCGAGCACGCGCGGTACCCCGAGCCACGGCGGCAACCAGAAGGGCATCCGAACGGTGTCGAACTTGCGCTGGGAACGAGCACCGCGGCAAAGGGAAACGGCGTCCCGGGCGAGTGTCAAATCCAGCGGCTGAAACCGGCCGCCCCGCTTGGAACCAACCGGGGGTGAACCCGATGCTGGGTTGCTTCACCCCGGACCGGAAAGTTCTTCAACCACATCCCTTCTGCGCAGAGCGCGGGAGCAGAGTTCCCAGCAGTGCTCGGCAGTCTCGATCCCGGCCCGGAGTGCACTCCGAACCCGTTCGGTGCATGCTGGCGAAGGGGTAGGGACCGGTCCGACAGGTCGCCGAAGCATCGGAATGTCCCAATCCAAGCGTCTGCGAGGCGCCGCAGGTGTCGAACTTGGGTCCCTGCGGGCGGGGGGAGGCCCTTGCAGACGCCGCGATCAGGTGGTAACCAATACTGACCTGAATCCGGTCGCATAGACCGGCTTTAGACAGCCTGATGAAAACGCACAAATCAATCAGAACCAGCGAGAAATAGTACTCTTGCTAACCAGTCCCGCCCCCATACCAACAACGTCGAATAATCATCATGAAGCGAAACCTCACATCCGTTTTGTTTGCCTTTGCCGGCGCAGGCCTGGCTTACGGCGCCCCCTCCACATTCAATCCTGTACCGCTGACGGCGAACAGCTTCACCTATGCCATCGTCGTCCCCTCGAACGCCCCTCCCGCGGCGGGCGCCCCGGGCTACTACGGGCTGACGGCGACCACAGGCGCCGGCACCGGCCGGGGTGACAACAGCCTGTTCGAGCAAGGATTCCTGGCACAGGGTGGCACCTATGCCAACGCGGGGATGCCGCCCCACAACACCACGTTCGCGAGCATAAACAACGCCAACCTGTTGTTCCTGACTCCTCTGAGTTACATCACGAACAACGATTTGCAGCTCGACTCGACCCACACCAACGGCACGCTCACCTTCGCGGTCCCCACCACCGCGACGAGCCTGGCGATCCTCGCCACCGACGGCAACGGTGCCGGCAATGTCACCTGCACCGTGACCTACACCGACGCCACGACCTCAAGTGCCACGATTAGCATCCCCGACTGGTTCGGCGGTGGCTCCGCCGTGGTATGGGGCGCGAATGCCCGCGTCACCATCAACGGCGCCCTCAGCACCTACAGCAGCGGCACCGCCAACAGCTCCACACCCTACCTTTACGGCCTCACCTTCTCTGTTTCCGGCTCGGTCCCGATCCAGAGCGTTAGCTTCACCCACGTTTCTGGCGGCGAGAACAACATCTATGCGATCAGCGGAAGCACGGACGGAACGCATTATACTCCGATCCCGGTCGCCGGCTTCAACCAGATCACGACTGTCGCGAACATCTTCCCGCTCTATCTGAACGCGACCATGGACCAGGGCACCAACGTCAACTACAACACCGGCCTGAACACCTGGTTCGAGCAAGGCTATTATGCCACCGCCCCGAACGATGGGTTGCCCCCGTCCGGATCGACCTTCCAGAGCCTGGCCGATGCCACACATTACTACCAGATGGGCGACTACCATGCCAAGAATGCCGTCCTGGTCGACGCCCGTCACTTGGTGGCTAATATCACCCCGGCCAACCCGGCCCCCTTCTCCACCTTCGCCTTCCTGACGGCCGGCGGCAACATTGGCGGCAACAACATCATGACCAACATCTGCATCCTGCAGCACCAGGATGGTGTGAATGAAACCAATCTCTTCTTCGGATACGATTGGTATAACAGCGTGATCCCACCTGCCTGGGATGGCAATGGCCGGGTCAACATGTACCTCCGGACGCTCAATACCCTGGGCGGGACCAACCCGAAGTTGTTCGAGTCTTTCTTTGCGCTCGCCGACGTCGGCAGCCCGGTCACCAATATCGTGGTTGCCTACAGCACCGCCCCCGGAAGCGCTGCCACCACGTTCATCCTCGCCGTCAGCGCCTCCGCCGGCGGGATCCCTCCCACCATAACGGCCGGCGCAAGCCCCGCGAGCCAGGAATGGTACCCCACGCAAACGGCGACTTTCTCGGTGACCGCCTCGGGCACCGGGCCCCTGACCGACATCTGGTCCGTGCAGCAGGGCGTGGACGGAAGCGGCAACCCCATCTATGTCCCCCTCGTCAACGGAGTCGACGCCAATGGCTCGAAGGTCTCCGGTGCCAACACGGGCACCCTCACCATCAGCGATCTCAGTCCGAACGACGGCACCAATTACGTGTGCATCGTGACCAACTCCCAGGGCAGTGCGACCAGTGCGGTGGCGGTGCTCACCATCAACCCCGCCACGCCCGTCCCGCCCATCATTGATTCGCAATCCCCGGCGGCGTCCGTCGTGGTGCCCACCACGCCGATCCGCTCCACCACCTTCTCGGTGGCGGTTGACTCCACAAGTTCACCGACTTTGTACTACCAATGGTACTCCGGCTCAGCCCCCATCGCCGGAGCAACCAACTCCAGCTACGTCAACGTGGATACCAATGCCGCCACTCTCTACTGCATCGTCACCAACTTCGTCGGCGCGGCCACGAGCGCCCCGGTCTCCGTCACACTCTACTCACCAACGCAGCCGACGTCCTATCAGTCCGCCGTGCTGGCCTATGGTCCGCTGGGGTACTGGCCGCTGAACGAGACCAACGGCACCATTGCCTATGACATCGCCAGCACCAACGACGGTACCTACACGGGCAACTGCACCCTCGGCCAACCGGGCCTCCCCGCCACCGCCGGCATCGGTCCCAACACCTCGGTCGGCTTCGATGGTTCCACTGCCTATGTGAACATCCCCGTCAACGACTTGAACGTCACGGGCCCGCTCACCGTGATCGCGTGGGTCCAGACCACCAGCACCAGTTTCGAGACCGCCGTCGGTCATAGCGACGCAAGCTACCGCCTCGGCTCGGGCAGCACCGGCGCCGGCCCGGTCGCCCGCTTCGTTGCCCCCAGCCCTGATGTCACCGGCCCCAACATCACCGACGGCAAGTGGCATCAGTTGGTGGGCACCTATAACGGCACCACTGAATCCCTGTATGTGGATGGGAAACTGGCGAACGCCATTACGGCAGGGGGCACACCCAATAGTGGGGTCCCGGTGTGGATCGGAGGCGCCCCGGATTATGCGGGATCCCGCAACTGGAACGGCAGTATCAGCCAGGTGGCGATCCTCCCGGCCGCCTTGACCGCCAGCCAGGTCACCGTGCTCTACAACAGCCTGGATACGCCCCCGTACGTCTCGATCACCCCGGCCGCCCCCTCCGTTCCCGACGGCTCCAGCCTGAAGCTCTCGGCGGTCCTCACCGGAACTCCGGCCACCAGCCTTCAGTGGTATTACATTGATAATTCGAGCAACTCGAACCTCATCGTAGGCGCCACCAACTCCACTTATACCATCAACCCGGTTCCGCTGGCCCAGAACGGCTACACCTATGGCATCATCGCCGCCAATGCCTATGGTTCCAATACCGCCAGCGTCACTCTGGCCGTTCAAGTGCTTCCCTCCTACCTCGCGGCCGACCTTTCGCCCTTGGTTGGCGAAGCCTTCACGGGCGCGCCGGTCACTTACACCATCGGTGCTGGAGGGTCCCAGCCCCTTTATTACCACTGGACGTTGAATGGAACCCCCATCGCCGGCGCCACCACGTCGACTCTGACCTTCGCGGCCCCGTTTGGAACCAACACCATTCAGGTTTCCTTCACCAACTCCGCCAGCGGTGGCGTCGCAACCCTGAGTTCCCTGGCCACCCTGTACGTCGACAGCTCCCCTACCAACATCACCTTTGCCGATTCCGCGGATTGGCAGTTGAACACCGCCGGCGCGGGAAGCGTTCCCACCCTGACGAGCCCCAACCTGGAACTGACCGACGGCTCCGGCGGCGAAGCCTCCAGCGCGTTTTGGCCCGTGGCGCAGTATGTCGGAGCCTTCACGGCATCGTTCACCTACACACCGAGCGGTGGCGCCGACGGCGCTGTGTTCGTCCTCCAAAACAGCGCGGCGGGACCGTTGGCCCTGGGCAGCACGGGCGGCGATCTGGGTTACGGTGGCACCCCCGTCACCACCATCACCAACAGTGCGGCCCTGGAATTCAACATTTACGGACCCAACGTGCCCGGCATCGCCATCACCACCAACGGCCTCACCCCGGGTCTGGGCGGGCCCCAGTACCAGTCCACGGGGTCGGTTCTCGTCAACAGCGGTGACGCCATCAACGTCTCGTTGGATTATGCCAACGGCGTCCTGGCCATCTCCTTGACCGACGCCTCGACGCTGGCCGTTTATTCCACCAACGTAACGGTCGGCTCGTTGACGCCGATCCTGGGTGGCACCGACCTCGCCTACGTCGGCTTCACCGGCGCCGATGGCGGCTTGGCTTCCGTCCAGGTCATCAGCAACTTCTCGTTCCAGTCAGCCATCTCGGCGGTTGAGCTGTCCGTGACCCAATGGACCGCCAATTCGGTCAGCATCACCTGGCCCGCTTCTGCTTCGGGCCTCACCCTGCAGGCCACGACCTCGCTTTCGCCCACGGCCTGGGGTGGCAGTTTCACCCCCACCTTGGTCGGCGGGGTCAACCAGGTTATCGTGGACGTGAGCGGCGCCCCGCAACAGTTCTACCGGCTGGTGCGGATCCCCGGCCATTAACGTCGCCCGCGCGCCCGGGCGCCATCCCGGGCTGGCGCAGGCGCGGAAGCACCCCATCTCGTTGGGCCCGCTTCCCGCCTTCGACCTCACCTCAAAAGGCCGGGGCCACCGCCCCGGCCTTTTTCACGTACCCGCCGCTGCTGTTGGGGGACTCCACCAGAGCGGCGGGCGCGCTTCCAGGTTCTGCGGGATCGCAGGGCGCCATGATCAGCCCCAACCTGCCTCCGGCCCGCTCACAGCCAGGGCCGGGGGAGCGGATCGTGCTTGATTCCGGGCCTTTCTTTCGCACCTTGGATGGATTAGATGAGCCAACATATTTTTGTCGGAACGGACAGCGGCGCCACCACCACGAAGTTTTCGGCGGTCTGGGAGAACGGCGATGCCGTGAGCACCAAAGTACTCCAACGCCCCACCAATTCACAGGCCGGCCGCGAGGCCGTCATCAGCAGTTGGATCGGGGGCGTCACCGAATTTCTCGCCCAGAACCGGCTGGACTGGTCGCAAATCAAAGCCGTCGGGCTCGCGATCCCGGGGCCCTACGAGCGGTACGGCGTGTTCGGCCAGTCGCCGAACCTGCCGGCCAGCTTCTCCGGGTGGGATGTCTATGCGGATTACAGCGCCGCGCTGTCGGCAAAGGCGGGTCGGCGGATACCGCTCTGTGTGGGGAACGACGGCAACTACGGCGGCGTCGCCGAGGCGCAACTCGCCCGCGGCAACTCCAAGGCCTCCGTCGCCATGCTGATGCCCGGCTCCGGGCTGGGCGCCGCCTTTATCGGTCCCGACGGCCTCTGCCTCGATGGTGACACCCTGGCGGGGATGGAGGCGGGCCACATGCCGGTGCCGCTGCAAGTGCTCGGGCTCAACGCCAAGCCGCTGCCGTGCGGCTGCGGGCGCGACTGGGGCTGCGTGGAGGCCTACACAACGATCTCCGGCCTGCCCCACCTCCTGGCCGAGGCCCTCTTGCGGCATCCCGAGCACCCGCTCGCGAAATCCACCGCGACGCCCAAGGACAAGGCGCTCTCGCTCCGCGGCCTCGCCCAGAAGGGTGATCCGTTGGCAGTCGAGATCTTCGATTTTCAGGCGCGCGTCATGGGCCTGCACGTGGCCAACCTCGTGATGGCGCTCGACCCGGGCATCTTCATCATCGGCGGCGGCCTGATGGACCACGAATCCACCACCCCGGAATTCCGGGATCGCTACCTCAGCCTGATCCGCGCATCTGCCCGCCCCTACCTCTGGCCGCAGCAGCGGGACACGCTGAAGATCGTCCCGGCGCAGTTGGGCGAGATGTCCCAGGCCATCGGCGCAGCGCTGGTCGCCCTCTACTCGCACCGGGCCTGAGCGGGATCGTTCATTCGCACGGCGAAGGAACGGGGAGCAAGGCGGAGCGGGGATGGCCGGGAGGAATCCCAGCCCTGGGCGGGCGATCTTACTTCGCGGGCGGCTGGTCGCCGGCAAAGCGCCAACCCGGCTTGGCATCCCGCGTCAACGGAAGGTCAAGCATACCCGCGCGGATGAGATCGATCGGAATGGGCCCCTGGCGCAAGACCTCGTCGTTGAAATCAATCTCTTTCATCCGCCCCGAGTCAACCACTTCGTGGCGGAGGGCGCGCAATTGCAGGCCGCCGATCATGTAGCCGCACTGGTACTGCGGCGAATAGGCCGACCCGATGAAGCGGCGCACCTCGCTCGTGGCGCCGGATTTCTCGTGGCCGACCCGCTTCACCAGGAAGTCCACCATCTCGGCGGTCTGCATCTCGCCGAGGTGGAACTTCAGGCTGACGATGATGCGCGCGCACCGGTGCATCCGCCAAAACAGCATCCCGATACGATCCTCGGGTGTCCGCGCATACCCCTTTTCCCAGAGCATCAATTCCCAGTAGAGCGCCCACCCCTCGACCAGGAACGGGGTGCTGAACAGGGCGCGGTGGGGGTTATGGCGGGCGGCCTGGAAGCCTTGCAGGTGGTGGCCGGGAATCAGCTCGTGCGCCACGACGATGCGGGTGAAATGCCGGTTGTTGCCGCGCATCGCCATCATCTTGTCCTCCTGCTTCATCTCGTCCTTCGCGTAGGCCACCAGCACCCCCTGGCCGCCGTAAGCCGCGTACGGCAGGGTCTTCTGCGACTCGGGTGAGAGCATCGTGATCCGCCAGATCTCCTCGCACAGCGGCGGCACGGTGACCAGCGAGTGTTCCTTGACGAACTGGATCGCCTCGCGCGCGCCCGATGCCACGGCATCATCCTGCCGCCCCGGCGGCACAAAGTCGGCCTTCACCCTGGCGAGCGCCGCCTGCCAGTCCCCGCCCAGGCCCAGCTCGGCGGACGCCTTCTTCATCTCGGCCTCGCACCAGGCGAACTCGCGATCGCCAAGCGCGATGAGTTCCCGCGCGGTGTAGGGGATCATCTCCCCGGCCAGAGCTTGGGCCAGCATGTCGGCGCCGATCGGCTCACCCAGCAACGGATCCTCGTCCTTGCCCTTGACGCCGGCGACCTCTTCGCGCAGGAACTTGGCATAATCCTCGAGCGCCTGATTCGCCTCGTCGAAGGGCTTCTTCAGCCACCAGCCAAAGTCGGGTTGAAAACCGTCATGGAAGGAATACCAGGTCCGCAGGGTGCCCCGGACCTCATCGACCACACCCGCGGCCCGCTTTCCCTGGAGCGGGGTGAGCTTCAACGCCGCCTCCTCGGGGTCCGGCGGGGTCCCGGCCCCCGCGCCACTGGAAGCCGCCTTGGTGTCGTTGGTGGAGGCGCCGGCTCCGGCGCCGGCAGCCGCCTTCGCTTTCTCCTCAGGCTTGTCGCCCTTCTTCCCGAGTTCGAGCCGCTTTTGGAGTTTCTTGAGCCGGGCCGGCACCGCGGCCACGGTATCTGCGGCGGCTTGCGGGTTCATCGCCTCCATGCGCCAGCGGGCGTGCTCCAACTCGAGCAGAGGCGTCCGCCAGGCGACCACCTCCTCGATCTCAGCGAGCCTCCGCCGTTCCAAGGCGAGGTCGGCACGCTCCGCCGCCAGGCGGTTGCGCAGGAGCAAATAGTCAATCCGCGCCGGTTGCGCGAGTTGGTCGAAGTCGACGTCCGCCAGTTGACTCTCCCAGTCGCGGTACAGCTTTTCGAGGCGCTCGAAGCGGACTGCCGAGGCCGGCAGGTCGTAGAAACGGGAGACCGTACCGGAGTCGGCCTGGTACCGGCGGACCATCGCCTCCAGGCCCGCCGCCGGCAGAACTCCGGATGGGGGCTTCGACTGTCCCGGAGACGAAACGAGGCCCGCGGCCCAAAACCCGGTGCAAACCAACCCCGTCAACACGCGCATGGAAGATCGCATGACGAATGGTGGCGTCCGCCCGCGCGCGCGTCAATTCCCCGTGAGATCCCGCCGCTGATTCCGGCCCCCGTCCACGGCAGCGCCAACTTGCGCGGCACCCGGGCAGGGATATACTTGCGCGCATGACGACTCGCGGAAACCCTCCCCTGCGCCGGCGCCGCTTTCTCGGCGCGCTGGGCGGGCTGGCCGCCTTCTCCCTGGCTTCCGGCAGCCCGGTCCGCGCCGCGGCTGCGCAGCGCCCCGGCCGGCTGAAACAGTCAGTCTGCCAGTCGGTCTTCGCCGGGTTGAAACTCGACCTCGACGGCAAGTGCGCCGAGGCCGCCCGGCTGGGCGCCTATGGCATCGACCTCGTCGAACCGAAGGACTTTCCCATCCTGAAAGCCCATGGGTTGGTGCCGACCATGGTCCGCGGGGCATCGAGCATCAAGGACGGGATCAACCAGAAGAAAAACCACGCCGAAATCGACCGGCGGATGCGGGAACAGATCCCGGCAGTGGCGGAGGCCGGCGCGCCGAACGTGATCGTCCTCGCCGGGGGCCGGGCGGGCCTGACGGATGAGGAGGGAATGGAGAACTGCCGGTTGTTCCTCAACAACATCAAGACCCTCGCCGAGGACAAGGGAGTCACCATCTGCCTGGAACTTCTCAACAGCAAGGTGGATCACCCCGGTTACATGTGCGACCGCACGGCCTGGGGCGTCGAACTGTGCCAGCGGGTGGCGTCGCCCCGGTTCAAGCTGCTCTACGACATCTACCACATGCAGATCATGGAGGGCGATGTGATCCGGACCATCCGCAAGAACATCGAGCACATCGGCCATTTCCACACGGCGGGAAATCCCGGCCGCCATGAGTTCGACGACACCCAGGAAATGAATTACACGGGCATTTGCAAAGCGATCGCCGATGCCGGTTTCCAAGGCTGCATCGCGCATGAGTACGCGCCCACCAAGACCCCGCTGGAGACACTCGACCGGATGATGCGCTTGTGCGAGGTCTGAACGCCCCGCCGAAGGTGATTTCAGGCCTCACGCCGTTGCGCGCAACCCACGATGTACCCCATGAAAACCGCTGGAAAGCCCTGGGACCCTCGGGCACCAAAACCAACCTTCCCATGAAGATCCTCGTTCTGCTGGCCACCGCCGTCTGCTTTGCCATCCTCCCGCAGGCGGGCGCGGCCGATTCCCGGCCCAACCTCCTCTTCATCATGAGCGACGATCACGCGGCGCACGCAATCAGCGCGTACGGCAGCCGGGTGAACCAGACCCCGAACCTGGACCGCATCGCCACCGCGGGCGTCCGCTTTGAGAGTTGTTTTTGCGTCAATTCGATCTGCACCCCGAGCCGCGCCACGATCCTGACCGGCAAGTACAGCCACCTCAACGGTGTGCCGGTCTTCAACCGCTTCGACGGCTCGCAGCCAACCGTCGCCAAGTACTTGCAGGCCGCCGGGTATCACACCGGCATGATCGGCAAATGGCACCTCGGCAGCGATCCGACCGGGTTTGACAGTTGGACGATTCTGCCGGGCCAGGGGGCCTACTTTGATCCAGCGTTCCTGACCCCCGGCGGCCGCCGTTTGATGAAGGGCTACGTTACGGACATCATCACCGACTTGGCGATCGACTTCCTGAAGAACCGCCCGAAGGACAGGCCCTTCTTCCTCATGTGCCACCACAAGGCCCCGCACCGGAACTGGCAGCCGGACGCCGTCCACCGGGCACAGTTCATCAACCGGGTAATCCCCGAGCCGACGACCCTCCACGACGAGTACAGCACCCGGACCGACGCAATCCACGAATCAACCCAGAAGGTGTTCCGCGACCTGACCCGCAACGACCTCAAGCTGGAGCCACCGCCCGAGTTGACCGGCCAGGCCCGCAACCAATGGCTCGGCGTCAAGCCGACGGAGGTTGAGATCGTGGTGGACGGACAGAAGAAGCTCCTGACCGGAGACACCCTGAACGCCTGGAAATACCAGCGCTACCTCCAGGATTACCTGGCTTGCGTGCAGTCCATCGACGACAACGTCGGCCGGCTGCTCAACTGGCTCGACCAGAACGGCCTTTCGAACACCGTGGTGATCTATACCAGCGATCAGGGCTTCTTCCTTGGCGACCACGGCCTTTTCGACAAGCGGTTCATGTACGAGGCGAGCATCACGATGCCGTTCATGGTGCGGTGGCCGGGGGTTGCCCGGCCCGGCACCACGCAGAAGGCGATGGCGATCAATCCCGACTTCGCCCCGACCTTCATGGAGATCGCCGGGCTGCCGGTGCCGGCCGACATGCAGGGCCGGAGCCTGGTGCCGCTGATCAAAGGCAGCGCCCCGTCCGACTGGCGCGACAGCTATTACTACCGCTATTACCACGATCCGGGCGACCACAACACCCGCGCGCACTACGGCGTCCGCACCAAGACCCACAAACTGATCTACTTCTGGAAGAAAGATCAGTGGGAGATGTATGACCTGGTGAAAGACCCGGACGAATTGCACAACCTCTACCAGGATCCGGCCCAGCAGGGCACGATCGCCGCCCTGAAGAAGGAACTGTACCGCCTGAAAAAAGACCTGAAGGACGACGATCAATTTGCGGACGAACAGCCGCCCGCCGGGGTGGACGGTCAGCCTCCTCCGCCCGCGAGCAAACGGTAGCAGGCCGGACGCTGCCGCGGCCGGGCTTCCCACCCGGCCGGCTTTGGGGCAGACTGGGTGCATGATGAAGAAGCTCTTTCCCGGGAGGTGGCTGAGGATGCTTGCGGTGCTGGTGCTCGCCCTGCCCTCCCCCAGCCGCGCCGGCCACCCCGCGGCGCAGCGGGAACGGAGCCTCGACTCCCAATGGCTGTTCGTCCGCCACGACGCCCCGGGCGCGGACCTGCCCGAGTTCGACGATGGCGCCTGGCGTACCGTGGACCTCCCCCACGATTGGAGCTTGGAGGACCTCGCGCCCTCCGGCCAGAGCGCGCCGGTAGTGTCGGTCGTCGAGGGAACCTGGCGGTTTCGCCCGGGCGACGATCCGGCCTGGAACGGCCGCGGCTTGAGCGACCTCGGCTGGAAGGAGATCGTCCTCCCCGCCGTCTGGCAACAGCCCCCTGCCCCGGGAACCAACCAGGGTTTCGGCTGGTACCGCCGACACCTGCTCCTCCCGTCGCGGGCCGAACAGTTGGGGGTGGATCTCCTGCTCGGGAAGATTGGGGACGCGGACGAGGCGTTTCTCAACGGCGTCCGGATCGGAGGCAGCGGCTCGTTCCCTCCGGAATTCAAGGGCGCCCGGGAGACCGAACGGAGCTACCACGCCCCGCCCGGCCTGGCCCACGGCGATGGCACGGACCTGCTCGCCGTGCGGGTGTTCGGCGGGTTGGCCGATGGCGGGATCCTCGCCGCCGGCCACACCATCGACCGCGTGGGTCCGTTTGATCCCGCCGCCAGCCAGGGCGGGGAGTCCACGGGGCACGTGGTCGGCGGCACCGGCTGGTACCGCCGGCATTTCCGGCTGGGTCCCGACGAGGCCGGGCGCATCGTTGCGGTCCGGTTTGACGGGGTCTATATGGACGCGGACGTCTGGATCAACGGCCATCCCCTGGGGAACCACCCGTATGGATACACCGGGTTCTCTTTTGATCTCACCACCCACTTGCGGCCCCCCGGCGAGGAGAACGTGCTGAGTGTGCGCGTGCGCAACGAGGGGAAGAACAGCCGCTGGTACTCGGGCTCGGGGATTTACCGGCACGTCTGGCTCACCGTGACCGATCCGCTGCGCGTCGGACTCTGGGGGGTCACGGTGACAACACCAAAAGTCTCAGCAGCTTCCGCCGAGGCGGTGGTGGCGGTGGCCGTGGAAAACGACCGCCCCGGCGAGGCGTCGTTCGTGGTCCAGACCCGCATTCTGGGACCCGGCGACCATGAGGTGCGATCAGCGGAGACCCCGTTGCACCTCGCCGCGGGAGCCAAGGGAGGGGCCGAGCAGATCATCCCCATCCCCTCCCCCAAACTCTGGAGTCCGGATGCGCCGGGGCTCTACCGGGCGGAGGCGCGGCTGATCGAGAGTGGCCGGATCGTGGACCAGGCGGAGGCCCGGTTCGGCATCCGGAGCATCGAAATTGACGCCACGAACGGGTTCCGCCTGAATGGGACCCTGCTCAAGCTCAAAGGCGGCTGTGTCCACCATGACAACGGACCTTTGGGGGCGGCCGCCATCGACCGCGCCGAGGAACGGCGCGTCGAACTGCTCAAGGCCAGTGGCTTCAACGCCATCCGCACCAGCCACAATCCCCCCTCCCCCGCCTTTCTCGACGCCTGCGACCGGCTCGGGATGCTGGTCATTGACGAAGCGTTCGACCAATGGGAGGCGGAAAAGAACCCGGCTGATTACCATCGCTTCTTTGCCGAATGGTGGCAGCGCGATTTGGCGGCCATGGTGCGCCGGGATCGCAATCATCCCTCCGTCGTCATCTGGTCGATCGGGAATGAGATCCACGAGCGGTTCGACCGGCCCGAACTCGCCGCCAAGCTCCGGGACGAAGTCCGGCGGTGGGACACCACGCGGCCGGTGACCGCCGCCATCTGCGAGCCGTGGGACTGGCCGGGAAAGAAATGGGAGGATATCTCGGCCCCAGCCTTCGAGAATCTGGATCTGGGTGGCTACAACTACCTCCCCCACAAGTTCGAATCCGACCACGCCCGCTTTCCGAACCGGGTGATGGTCGCGACGGAGACCTTCCCAACGGACGCCTTCAACGGCTGGAGCAAGGTGCAGTCACTTCCTTACGTCATCGGAGATTTCGTCTGGACCGCGATGGATTACCTCGGCGAATCGGGCATCGGTCATGCCCTCCTGGACAACGAGAAAAACAGCCAGCTCATGCCCTGGCCCTGGTTCGATGCCTGGTGCGGTGACCTCGACATCTGCGGGTTCAAGAAGGCGCAGTCCTACTATCGCGATGTGGTCTGGGGGCGCGCCGGGCTGGCGATCGGGGTGCACACCCCGCTGCCACCCGGAAGATCCGAAAAGGTCAGCGCCTGGGGTTGGCCCGAGGAATTGGATACCTGGACCTGGACCGCCCCGCGGGGCCAGCCCCTCATGGTGAACGTGTACACCCGCTGCGAAAAAGTCCGGTTGGAACTCAACGGCAAGAAGGTGGATGAGAAGCTGGTCTCCGCCAGCACCCGCCTGACGGCGCGTTTCGAGGTCCCCTACGTGCCGGGCACCCTGCGGGCCATCGGCTACATCAACGGCAAGGAGGCGGCCAGCCTCGTCCTGCGCTCGGCTGGTCCCCCGAAAAAGCTGCGCCTGACCGTCGACCGCCCGGAAATCCATGCCGACCGCAACGACCTGGCCTACGTCACGGTCGAGGTGGTGGACAGCTCCGGCATCCGCGACACCACCGCCAACCCGGAGGTCCGGTTCAAAATCGAGGGTGAGGGGGAGCTGGCGGCCACCGGCAACGGGAACCCGGCCGATCCCGCGAGCTTCCACCTGCCCGAACGGAGGATGTTCCACGGGCGGGGCCTGGCCATCCTCCGGCCGACGGGAACTCCCGGCAAGATCACTCTCAAGGCCGAGGCGGATGGCCTGTCGTCGGCGACAGTCACCGTGCACACACGGTGAGGCGGGATCCTGCGGCACGCCAGCCCCGGCTGCGAGACGGCTCTAGCCGGCCTTATCACCCGCCGCGGGCTCCTGTCCCTCGCCCTCGAGCCGCTTCAGGTCCTCCTCCAGAAACCGGGTCACGTCCTTGAACTTCGCGGCGTTTCCCTCGTTCATCGAGACGAGGAACCGGTGGGCCTCCAGCGAGGCCCGGCAGAGGTCGAGGCGTGACGCTTCGGACGGCGTGAGCTCGGTGACCTCGGCGTCCGGCGGAGGCTCCACTATCCCCTGACAACATCGGAAGAACTCGAGGATGCCCAGGTTGGAGAGGAGCTCGATCACCCGCTCGTTCGGGTTCAACAGTTGGATGGCCGGCCGGGACCCGGCGGCCTGGCCTTCCGCCATGCTCAGGCCGAACTGGGCCAGACCGCCGAGGAAAGTGCTGTCCATGAGCGCGCAGCCGGAGAGTTCCAGCACGAAGAAGCGGCAGCCCTTCCGACGCAACCCCTCGACCAGCGTGTGAAAGGACAGGCTGAGGGCCAGGTTCGCCTTGCCCTCCAGCTTGACGCAGGCGAACTCCTTGCCGGCGATCACCCTCATCCGGGGTCCTGGGTTGGGGGGCTTGGTGCTCATGTGGCGATTGGAACCTGGTCGATGAGGCTCAGGCGGCGGGACGTCCGCCCGCCGCGCGGCCCGCCGCGGCCGGGCGCGAGCCGACGATTTCCACCAGGGCCTGCTGGAGCAGGAGCGCCCCGTCCGAGGCACTCGTGACCAGGCGCTGGTTGCACTGGAGCAGCACCTCCATGGCATGCACCAGTTCGGCCTCGGAATACCGCCGCACCTGCGGGAGGGCCTTGAAGAAGATGTAGGCGCTGATGGCCTGCGGGTTGAATTTCTTTTCCTGCGGCAGCTGATCCGCCGGCACGAGGGCCAACTGGGCCGCGAATCGCCGGTAATCCGACTCGGGTTTCACCCACCCCTCCCGGAGCATCTCCTTGAGCAGGATGAGCGAGCGGACCTTCGTGATCAACCCATAGAGGAGGCCGATTTCCGAGCTCTGCGGATCCACCCGCACCTCCCACAACTCCTCGTCCAGCCGCCGGAGCAGCGCGGGCAGGTCGCGATCACCCAGCGCATCCCCGAGGGCGAACGCCCGGGCGGTCTTGTTGCGCGCGCAAACCGCCGAAACGTCCGCCAGCTCAACCCGGCGCCGATCCCCGGTGTAGAGCGCCAGCTTCTCGACCTCGCTGTCCAACTGCCGCGGGTTCGGCCCGACCCGGTTGATCAGCTCCCCAAGGGCCTCATCACCGATTTCCTTGCCCCGCTGGCTGAAGGCCGCCATCGCCCGTTGCTCGAGAAGGCTGCCCCAATCCTTGGTCTCAGCCGACCAACCGGCGAACGCCTCGACCGGGCCGAGCTTCTCCAACGTCTTATAAATCACCTTGCGGCGGTCGACCTTCCCGGCGCTGACGAGCAACCGGACACCGCTCCAAGCGAATTCCCGCAACTCCTCGGCCAGCGCGGCGAGGCTCTCGGTGACGGCGGCGGCACCCGAAACCTTGTCCTCCGCCAGGAAATTGCAGTTCTTGAGCCAGACCACCTTGGCGCTGCCGAAAAACGGGAGCGTTTGGAGCGCCTCGCGCAGCCGGGCGAGCACCCGGAGCGCCTCTCCGCTGTTGGAAACCGCGGCGTCGATCACCTCGTGGTCGGTGCCGCCCAGCTCGCCGCACCAGGCCGCGTACAGCTCCCGCGCCCGCTGCTTCACGGCGAAATCGTCCTCCCCGTAAACCAGGGCGACCCCCGTGGCCTCCTTGATAGTCCCGCGGCCCATGCCGTCACTCCGGCTCGGCGCCGTTTTCATTCATCTCGTCGAGCAGACTGGTCATGTCCTCCACCTGCTCGAACAGGGCGCTTGCCACATAGATCGGTTTCTTCTGCGCGCTCGCCAGCGCGAGACAATCGCTGGGACGGGCGTCGATCTCGACGATTTTCCGCCCCAGTTCGTTCTGCTGGTGCAGAATCAGCCGCGCGTAGTAGGTCGAACTGCGCAGTTCCGTGATCACCACCCGCTCGACGCTGATGCTGAACCCCTTGAAAATGCTCTGGATGAGGTCGTGGGTGAGGGGGCGCTCCTTGGGCTCGTCACGCAGGAACATGCCGATAATGACCCCCATCGCCGGTTCCACCGTGATGGTGAAAACCTTGTCGTCATTCCCCACAAACAGCGAACACCCCGTGCTCTGAGGGAGAATGCCCCGGATCTGAACCGGTACCACGTCATTCTTCATGCTTTCAGTTTAGGTCCCCACCCCCAGAAAACAAGCCCAACCGGGAGGGCGGTGACAAAGTGGGGTGGCGGGCGCCTGCGACCCGCGCCGCGGCCGGAGCCGCTATTTCAGGGGCATCCCCGGCTCCGGTTTCCCATTCGTGGTGAGGACCTGAAAATGGTGCACCCCCGCCGCGAGCGGTTGGTCGCTCGTCCAGACGATTTTCTTCTGCCGGGTGACCTCCACCATCGAGATGCCGCTGCCCGCCCCGTGGCTGCCGATCACGGTGTCACCGTTGGCCAGGCGCTGGCTGCCGCAGGGGTCTTGGAACAAACCGTGGACATCCTCGTTGGTCACCTGCCAGGTGACCGCCCCGGCCGGGTCGAATTCCGCCACCTTGTTCCCGTGCGTCAGGGAGACCAGCGTGTTCCCATTATCCAGCCGGATGGCGGTGAACGGCCAGTTCTCCCCACCCCGGCCGCCGAGCCCGGCCAAATCAGTCCGAAGGACGTTCACCACCTCCCCGGCCGGCGAATACTCCTTCACGGAAAAGGCGAGGAGGTGCGGGACGAGAAAATTCCCATTGCGCAACTGGCGCGCCATCCGGGTCTGCATGTGCGCATTGTCAGTCTCGGGTTGGAGCGGAACCTCGAGCACGACCCGGCCCGCCGGCGAGACCTCAAGCAGACGGGGCTTTTTCCCGAGCTCCGTCACCAGCGTGTCGCCGTTGTAGAGCCGCTGGGCGGTGCCAATCTCCTGGTTGTCCGCGCTCCGCCGGTAGGAGAAGACCACCTGTTTGTCACGCGTGACTTCCTCGACCACCTCGCTGAAGGCGAGGAGCGCGTTGCCGTTGGGCAGAATGAAACCGTCCCGCGAGCCGTCGCGGTAGGCCCACAAAACCTGGCCGTCCTCCCCAATGATCGCGGTCTTCCCCCCCATCACGAGGTAGGAGTGGCGGATGGCCGGCGCGGGGACCGGGTCGGCGGCGCGCGACGAGGGGGCGGCGGGGCCGACCAGAAGCAGGAGGCAGAGGCAACGAAGGGGGCGTTGGCGCATGGGGATGGGGATGGTGCAAGAGCGAACGAAAGCAGCCTATTGGGGCGTCAGGAGGATTGCAAGTTTCACCCGCCATGCGATTGTATTCCAGCTAACGTGTTCGCGAAAGAAAGCTCATCCATCGCCCGCCTGGCGGCCCTCCTGGTGCTGGCTGGTCTTTGGCCGGCCCGCGCGGGGGCCGATGCGGCCGGACCGGAGTTTTTTGAGAACAAAATCCGGCCGGTGCTGGTCGAGCAGTGCTACGAGTGCCACAGCGCCACTTCCGGCAAATCCAAGGGGGGCTTGCAGGCGGACAGCCGCGCAAACCTCCTGGCTGGTGGCGACAACGGCCCGGCCCTGGTCCCGGGCAAGCCGGCTGAGAGCCGTTTGTACGCGGCCCTCACCCACGAGGACCCCGATCTCGCGATGCCGGCGAAACGCCCGAAGCTGCCGGATGCGGTCATCGCCGATTTCCACCGGTGGATCACCGACGGCGCGCCCTGGCCCGGGGACGCCAATCCCGCCCCGGCCAGCCCGTCGCGACCAGTTTTCGACCTCGCCGAGCGCAAACGGCGGTTGCCGTGGATTTGGGAGCCGCCCCGGGACCAGCAAGCCCCCGGCGTGAAGAACGAAGGTTGGCCCGCCACCCGGGAGGATCGCTTCATCCTCGCCAAGCTCGAAGCGCAGGGCCTCGCCCCCGCCCCGCCCGCATCCCCGCAGGTCTGGCTGCGCCGCGCGCACTTCGCCATCACCGGCCTGCCCCCCACGCCCGAGGATCTCCACAGCTTTCTCGCTGACACCTCCGCCGCCGCGCGGGACAAGGTGGTCGAGAGCCTGCTCGCCTCGCCGCATTTTGGCGAGCGTTGGGCGCGGCATTGGATGGATCTGGTCCGCTACGCCGAGTCGCGCGGGCACGAGAGCGATTTCATCATCGCCAACGCCTACCATTACCGCGATTACCTGATCCACGCCTTCAACGCCGATCTGCCTTACGATCAGTTCGTCCGGGAGCAGATCGCCGGGGACCTGCTCCCCGATCCGCGGCTGGATCGGACCACCGGCGCAAATGAGTCCATCCTCGGCACCGGCTGGGCCTTTCTCGGCGAGGAGGTCCATTCGCCGGTCGACATCCGGCAGGACGAATGCGAACGGACGGACAACAAAGTCGATGTGCTGGGCAAGGCGTTCCTGGGCCTGACGGTCGGCTGCGCCCGGTGCCATGACCACAAATTCGATGCCATTTCGACGCAGGATTACTACGCCCTGAGCGGCTTCATCCTGAGTTCGAGTTTCCGCCAGGCGCCGTTTGAATCGATGGAGACCAATCGCAAGGTCGCGTGCGAACTGGCCGCTGCCCGGAACGACTCACGCGGCCGGGTGGTGGCGGCCCTGGCCGCGGCCTGGCAGCCCGGCATCGCCCGGGTGGCGGACTACCTCACGGCGGCAAGGGAAGTGTTCTCCACCGGCACCTCCGACAAGCGCGACGGCCAGATTGCCACGGTCGCCGCCACCCACTCCCTGAGCGCCGACCGGCTGGGCCGGTGGCTGGCCTGCCTCACCGCCGCGGGGAAGGACGAGCGGGACCCGCTTCATCAGGTCGCCGTTGTGGCCATGGTGCCCGCCGGGGACGAATCGAAGGCTCTCACCACCTTCGCGACCCCGCCTCCCGCGGCACCTTTCCTCACCCTCCCGCCCGGTGGCCGGGTGGTGGTGGATTACTCCCGGCCCGAGTTCCAGGCTTGGAAGGCGGACGGCCCGGCGTTCGGCAGCCGGCCGGTGGCAACCGGTGAGATCTGCCTCGACGGCGGCCCCGACGCGCCGGTTGCCCAGGTCATGACCTTCGGAGCGGCCCGGCGCGACCCTTTCTGGAACAAACTCAAGACCGCCCCCGGCAATGAGAATGACTCCGGCGAACTCGGGGCCACCGCGCGCGCCGGACGGATGCTCGCGACCCCGACCTTCACCCTCGGCTCAGGGAGGCTCCACTATCTGATCCGGGGCAAGACCCGGGTCTATGCGGCCGTTTCGTCGCACCTGATGATCGCCGGCCCGCTCCACGGGCAACTGGTGCGGAGCCTCGGTTCGACCGGCGACGCCCCAGGCTGGGTGACGCACGATCTCACGCGCTATGCGGGTCAGCGGGTTCACCTCGAGTTCGGCCCCGAAGGCGATAGCCCGCTCGAAGTCCTCATGATCGTCGAGGCAAACGACCCGCCGGCCTGGCTCCCCGGCGCGCCGCCGTGGTCCCCGGATGCTCCGGTCCGCTCCTTCGGGGAACTCGCCCGGGCGCAACAGGCTGCCTTGGCGGCCGCCGGTGAACGGTTCGGCCGGGATGCCATCGCCGGAACTGGGGATGCGGCCCGGCAGGGTGCGCTCGCCAACTGGCTGGTCCGGCATGCGGACCTCGTCGCGGCCACCAACCGGTTGGACCCCGATGGGGCCACCGGGGCGTTCTTCGCCAAGGTCGCGGAATTGGACCGTCGCGCGCGCTGGGAGTCGCAAACTGCGGTTGCCTGGTTTGATGGCACAGGGGTCGACGAGAACATCCTGGTGCGGGGCAAAGCCACCCGGACCGCCGCCCTGGCACCGCGGTCGCTGCCGGCTGCCTTCCCGGGAGCCAAGCCGATTCAGACTGCGGGATCCAGCGGCCGTTACGAATTGGCCTGCCAGGTCACGGCCCCCGAGAACCCCCTTGTCGCGCGGGTCATGGTCAACCGGGTCTGGCATCATTTGTTCGGCCGCGGCATTGTCGCCACGGTGGACAACTTCGGTTTTCTCGGGGAACGGCCCACCCACCAGGAACTGCTCGATCACCTCGCGTGGCAGTTCACTCATGAAGACCATTGGTCGCTCAAGACGCTCATCAAGCGACTGACCCTCTCGAGCACGTTCGCGATGAGCAGCAAACCCACGGACGTGCGGGCGGAGGAACTGGATGGTGCCAACCTCCTGCTCCACCGGATGCCGGTGCGGCGGCTGGAGGGGGAGGTGATCCGCGACTCGCTGCTGGCCGTGTCGGGCCGGCTCGATCCGCGCGTGGGCGGCCCCCCGGTGCCGGTGCATCTCAACGATTTCATCATCGGCCGGGGCCGGCCGGACCAAAGCGGGCCGCTTGACGGAGCGGGACGGCGTAGCATCTACACTGGCATGCGGCGCAACTTCCTGCCGACGTTCCTGCTCGCCTTTGACCTGCCAACTCCTTTCACCACCATGGGCCGGCGCAATGTCACGAACGTGCCGGGCCAGTCCCTGGCGCTGATGAACGATCCGCTCGTCCATGAAGAGGCCGGCGTCTGGGCCGCGCGGCTCCTGAAAGAGCTCCCGGATGGCGCGCCGGAGGCCCGGATCCGCTGGCTCTTCGAGACCGCCTTTGCCCGCCCGCCTTCGACGGACGAAATGGACGCGTGCCGCGGGACCCTCGCAGAGTTCAAGGCCCTTGAACCGACCGGTGACACGGCGCGCGAGTCTTGGACCGACCTGTGTCATGCGCTCTTCTGCGCCAACGATTTCATTTACCTCAAGTAGCTGATGAACCGACGCCCCCAAGGTCATCGTCATTCCCAGCCGGTCCCGATCTCCTCGCGGCGTGACTTTCTGCGGCGCACCTCCACCGGTTTCGGCGCCTTGGCACTCTCGGCCTTGCTGAACGAGCCCCTCGCGCCGCTGCTGGCGGCCGATCAGATCAACACCCGGCCGAACCCGCTGCAACCGAAGCCCCCCCACTTTCCGCCGCGCGCCAAGAGCGTCATCTTCCTCTACATGGAGGGGGCGGTGTCGCAGGTCGACAGCTTCGACTACAAGCCGCTGCTCGAGAAATACCACGGCCAGGATCCGCGCACCGCCATCGGCAAACTCGAGAAGACGCAGTTCGACGACGTCGGCAAGGTCTTCAAGTCACCCTGGAAGTTCCAGCAGCGCGGCCAGAGCGGGCTCTGGGTGAGCGATCTCTTTCCGCACGTCGCAGAGCATGCCGATGAGCTCTGCGTGGTGCGCTCGATGACCTCCAGCTTCCCGGAGCACACCAGCGCCAATTATTTCCTCCACAGCGGCCTCGGCCTCCAGGGCCGCCCGAGCATGGGGGCGTGGGTGACCTACGGCCTTGGCAGCCCCAACCAGAACCTCCCCGGCTTTGTCGTGCTCAACGGCGGGCAGATCCCCTCCGGCGGGCTCGACAATTTCGGCAGCGGCTTCCTCCCCGCCACCTTCCAAGGCTCGCTGTTCCAGGCCCGGGGGGAGCCCGTGGAAAATGTGCTCCCGGCGGAGACCATCGCCGGCCTGCAAGCGACCAA
>Ga0182030_10001027_pt1 | contig 56192 bp, 41 predicted proteins | sample 812S3MmetaG_FD_121299 | JGI IMG/M metagenome (GOLD analysis project Ga0182030, IMG submission 121299) | Permafrost microbial communities from Stordalen Mire, Sweden - 812S3M metaG (Illumina Assembly) | ecosystem: Environmental > Terrestrial > Soil > Wetlands > Permafrost | place: Sweden...
CCCGCGCAGTGCGCGAGGAGCGCATGGACCAGGGTGTCCTCGCGCGTGCCTGCGCCCGGGTGCACGACCATGCCCGCCGGCTTGTTGACGGCCAGCATCGAGCGGTCCTCGAAGAGGATGTCGAGCTTGATGTCGACCGCGCGCAACAGGGCGGGCACCACGTCGGGAAAGGAGAACTCAAGGACGTCGCCGGCGTGGACCGTGGCCTTGCGCCGGATCGGGGCCCCCCTTAGCCTCACAAGCCCGGCGTCGAACGAGCGCTGGAACTCCACGCGGCTGTGCTCGGGAAAGGCGACCGCCAGCGCCTTGTCGGCCCGCTCCGTGCGGACCTCCTCTGGGACCGTGTGGCGGATCGGCGCGCTCACAGGGCTGCCACCCGGTCAATCTCGGCCAGCTGGGCGCGGCGCATGGCCAGAGGCACGTCCGCCACGGCCCAGCCGTTGCGGGCCAGCTGCGCCAGCTCGGCGCGCGTGAAGCCGCCCTCGCGCGCAAGGGTCGCGTATTCCTCGTTGAGCGTGTTGCCGAACGACAGCGGGTCGTCGGTGCTGATCGTGCAGTTGACGCCCGCCTTCATCAGGGCCCGCAGCGGGTGGGACGCGATGTCGGGCACGACGCCGAGCCGCACGTTGCTGATCGGGCAGACGTCGAAGGTCGCTCCCACATCGGCCGCGAGCTTCACGACCGAGGGGTCCTCGATCGAGCGCACGCCGTGCTGCACGCGCCTGACCCCGAGGGGGCCGAGCGCCTCGCGCACCCGATCGGGGCCGTCAAACTCGCCCGCGTGGCATTTCGTCACCTTGCCGGCCTTGCGCAGCCGCTCCCAGACGCCGTAGGACCACGGCTCGGTCGGCATCTTCTCGAAGCCGTGGAGGTCGACGCCGGCCAGGTGCTCCCAGGTCTCGAGCGAGTCGATCGTCTTGCGCATCGGCCCGTCGTAGGCGTTGCGCAGCATCCCCGCAAACACGCGCACCTCCAGGCCGGGGGGGGCGGCCGAGCGGATCGCGTCGATGATCTCGGTGCCGGGCACGTGGATGAACTCCGTCACGTGCAGGTGGAAGCTCGTCTCGACATAGCGCACGTTCTGGAGCACGTGGCCCGCGAAGATGACCCGGGCGGCCTCGTAGTAGCGCTGCGGCGAGGTGAACCACGGCAGCGCATTCCTGAGGAGGATCTGCTCGAAGTCGGGAAACGTGCTGTAGCGGTAGGAGCTGCGCCGGAAATCCGGGTCGGCGGGGTAGTCGCGGGGCGCGAGGGTGCGCAGCAGCTCGTCGTAAGGCAAGGCACCCTCGATGTGCAGGTGGGTCTCCGTCTTGCGGAGGCCCTGGATGAAGGCGTCCATCAGTCCTGGGGTGTCTTCCATCCGATTCAGGGAATCGCTAATCGATCTGCGCGACAAGCTCAACCTGCCCCGCGGCGGCCGCTCAGTCGGCCTTGCCGCCCAGCAGGTAGTCGGGGTTCAGCTTGTGGAGCGCCTTCGGCACGAACAGGCCGTCCTTGCGGACCAGCTTGCCGTCGAAGTGGATCTGGCCGCCGCCGTAATCGGGGCGCTGGATGCACACCATGTCCCAGTGAACCTGGGACTTGTTGCCGTTGCCGCAGTCCGCGTAGGCCTGGCCCGGGGTAAAATGGAAGGAGCCCGCAATCTTCTCGTCGAAGAGGATGTCGCGCATCGGCTGCAGGATGTGCGGGTTGAAGCCTAGCGCGAACTCGCCCACGTAGCGGGCGCCCGCGTCGCTGTCCAAGATCTCGTTCAGGCGCGCCGTGTTGTTGGACGTCGCCTCGACGACCCTGCCCTTGCGGAACACGAGCCTGATGTGGTCGAAGGAGGCGCCCAGGTAGACCGTCGGGGCGTTGTACTGCAGGACGCCCTCCACCGAATCCTTGACCGGGCAGGAGAAGACCTCGCCGTCCGGGATGTTGAACTGGCCGCCGCACTCCTTGGCCCCGATCCCCTTGATCGAGAAGCTGAGGTCGGTGCCCGGACCGGTGATATGGACCTTGTCCGTGCGAGCCATGAGCTCGACCAGCGCCGCCATGCCGGGCTTCATCCGCGCATAGTCGAGCGTGCAGACCTTGAAGTAGAAGTCCTCGAACGCCTCGGTGCTCATGAGCGCCTGCTGGGCCATGGCCGAGGTCGGCCAGCGCAGCACCACCCACTTCGTCTTGTTCACGCGGTGGTCGATCACCGGCTTCATCAGCCGGCTGACCAGCTGCACCCTTGAGGACGGCACGTCCGCCGCCTCGAAGATGTTCTCCGAGCCGCGCAGGGCGATGTAGGCGTCCATCTGCTTCATGCGCGCAAGCTCGATCTCGGAAAGCGGCTCGTACTGAGCCTCCTCGGCCCCCAGGGCCATCTCGCGCGTCACGCGGGCCCGGTGGATCTGCACGTAGGGAAGCGCCCCCCGGCTGCGCGCGGCGCGTATGAGCGCGATCACGATGGCGTCGGGCACGTCAAAGGCGTCGATGAGGACCTTCTCGCCCTTCTTCAGGGCGGTCGAAAATCCCGTGAGTCCTTCTGCGAGCTGGGTGAAGCGTGGGTCGATGATCATGGGGGGCTGTCAGTTACGCCCGGCAGGGGGCGTCCCGCAAGTGCGTTTTGGGGGAAGCATATCCTGCCGACGGCCTCGTCGAAGTCGGCGGCGCCCCGGATGATCTCGATCTCCAGGCGCAGGTAGTAGACCGGCAGCGGGCTGCCCGCAGGATCGATGATCCTCACGGCGTCCTTCTCGGTCGTCACCAGGCACTCGGCCCTCTCGCGCTCCGCGGCGCCGTAGAGCTCGTCCAGGTCCTCGGCCGTGTAGCGGTAGTGGTCCAGGAAGCGCTCGCGGCCCACGAGGAGCGCCCCCAGGTCCCTCAGGAATTTCTCGAAGCTCTCCGGGGTGGCGATGCCCGAGAACGCGAAGACCCTTTTGCCCTTCAGCCAGGACAGCGGCTGGCGCCCGGCCAACTGGCCGACCCGCGAGTCGAGGCGCTGCAGGTACTTCGGACGGTGCGCGCACTCGATCAGGTCGGCGTCCGGCTTGTACTTGGCGATCAGCGCCTCGAGCTCGGGGTCGCGCCTGCCGTTGGACTTCGTCAGGAAAATGTAGTTCGCACGGCTCAGGTGCTTCACCGGCTCGCGCAGGATTCCCCGCGGCAGCAGGTGTCCGTTGCCGAAGGGGTTGGTCTTGTCGACCAGGAGCAAGTTCAGCCGCCCCTTGAGCGCTAGGTACTGGAAGCCGTCGTCAAGCACCAGGGTGTCGCAGCCGAACTTCTTGATCGCGTAGGCGCCTGCCTTCACGCGGTTCTTGTCCACCAGGACCACGACGCCGGGCAGGTTGAGCGCGAGCATGTACGGCTCGTCGCCCGCCGCCTCGCTGTCCAGGAGCACGTTCTCGCCGTCGCTGACGACGCGCGGGGGCGGCTCATCGGTGTGGGTGATCGCGTACCACGCCTTTTTCCAGAACGGCGGCGCCTTGCTCTTGTAGCCCCGGCTCAGGATCGCGACCTTGCGGCCCCGGTCCCTCAAGGCCCGGGCCAACATCTCCACCACCGGGGTCTTTCCGGTCCCGCCGACCGTCAGGTTGCCCACCACAACCACAAGGCAGCCCAGGGGATGGTCGTGCAGTATCCTGTTGCGGTAGAGCCACAGGCGCAGCTGGACCACCCCATCAAACAGCCAGGAAAGCGCCTCCAGGAGCGCGCCGTAGATCACGGCGCCGGTGTCGGCGCGCCTGCCCAGCACGACATCCACCGTGTAGAGCTCGAACAATTGAAATTTCCGGGAGATCCAGGACATCCGCTTTAGTCAATGAAGGTTGACGTTGTCGGCCGCGTAAACTGTTTTTGATAGTCCACGCGGATACACCATGGCCTACAAACTATTCATTCCCGGCCCCGTTGCAGTATCGGAGAATACCCTCCGTGCGATGGCCCAACCCATGATCGGCCACAGGAGCACCGACTTCGTTGCCCTGTACCAGTCCCTGCAGCCCGACCTGCAGGCGCTTTTCGGGACCCAGGATCCCGTCTACCTGTCCACGAGCAGCGCGTGGGGCTCGATGGAGGGCTCGGTGCGCAACGTCGTCCAGAAAAAGGTGCTCAACTGCATGAACGGCGCCTTTTCCGACAAGTGGAACGACGTCGCCCTGCGCTGCGGCAAGCCGGCCAAGGCCCTCAGGTTCGAATGGGGCCAGCCCGTCGACCCGGAGGCCGTGCGCCGCGAGCTGGCGAGCGGCGAGTTCGACGCCATCACCCTCATCCACAATGAGACCTCCTGCGGCTGCATGAGCGACCTGCCGGCGCTGATGGCGGTCATCCGCCAGTTCCCGTCGGTCATCTCCATCGTGGACACCGTCAGCTCCTTCAGCGCCATGGCGATCCCGAAGGACGAGCTGGGAATCGACATCATGATCACCGGCTCGCAGAAGGCGCTCGCCCTGCCCCCGGGCCTCTCCCTGCTTTCGGCCTCCAAGCGCGCCCTCGAGCGGGCTGCGGCTGTCGCCGGCCGGGGATTCTACTTCGACCTGCTTGAGTTTCAGAGGAACCACGAGAACGGCATGACGCCGAGCACCCCCGCGATCCCGCTGATCTTCGCCCTCAAGTCCAAGCTCGAGGACATACGGGCCGAGGGACTCGAGGCTCGCTTCGCGCGCCACGCGAGGCTCAACCGCAGCCTGCGCGAGTGGGGCCTGTCCAAGGGCTTCAGGCTGTTCCCCGCCGAGGGTTACGGCTCCGTGACCCTCAACTGCTTCGCCAACACGCACGGCTACGACCTTTCGGCGCTCAACAAGACGCTGAAGGCGAAGCACCACCTGGTCATCGACGGCGGCTACGGAAAGCTGAAAGGCAAGACCTTCAGGATCTCCAACATGGGCGACGAGACCGACGCGACGATTTCAGAGCTGATACGGGCCCTGGACAGCGCGTTTGCGGAGACCCCGAAGACGGCTTCCTGAAGGCCCTCCCAAAAAGTAAACCTTGAAATCTGAGCTCGCGGCGCCTATCGGCTCGCGACTTTATGAAGTCACTCATCATCGCAGAGAAGCCGTCAGTTGCGGCTGATCTGGCGCGCGCGCTGGGCAAGGTTTCCAAGAAGGGAGATCATTATGAGGATGACGACTACGTCATCTCATCGGCCGTCGGCCACATCGTGGAGCTGCAGATGCCCGAGGACATCGACAAGAAGAAGTACGGCTTCTGGAGGCTGGACGCCCTTCCGATCATTCCGGAAAAATTCGAGCTCAAGCCCATCGAGGAGTCCAAGGAGCGTTTCAGCCTTCTCAAGAAGCTCTTGGGGCGCAAGGACATCGAACTGGTCATCAACGCGTGTGACGCGGGTCGCGAGGGCGAGCTGATCTTCGCGTACCTCTACCAGCTTACCAAGTCCAAGCTGCCCGTGAAACGGGCCTGGATGCAGACCATGACCCAGGAGGGGATCCGGGAGGCCTTCCGCAACCTGCGCGACGGCGAGCAGATGCGCGGCCTTGCCGACGCGGCCCGCTGCAGGAGCGAGAGCGACTGGCTGATCGGCATCAACGGGACCCGCGCCCTCACCAAGCGCATGTTTGGCTCCAGGGCCGGCAACGTGGCCTCGGTGGGCCGCGTCCAGACCCCCACCCTCGCGATCGTCTACGCCCGCGAGCTCGAGATCCGCAACTTCAAGCCGCGCGCCTACTGGCAGATCACCGCGCAGTTCCAGGTGAGCCGCGGCGCCTACGAGGGAACCTACCAGAGGGCCGACTTCAAGAAGTCCGACGGGGACGAGCACGACCGCATCGACCGCATCTGGGACAAGGCGAAGGCGCAGGCCATCTTCGACGTCTGCAACGGCCGGGCCGACGCCGAGGTCACCGAGGAGAAGAAGGCCAGCACCCAGGCCTCGCCGAGGCTCTATGACCTGACGACCCTGCAGCGCGAGGCCAACAACCGCTTTGGACTGTCGGCACGGCGCACCTCGCAGATCGCGCAGGCGCTCTACGAGCGCCACAAGATGATCACGTACCCGAGGACCGACTCGCGCGCCCTCCCCGAGGACTACATCCCGACCTGCAGGCAGGCCCTGCTCAACCTCCAGGGCGACCTCGCGGCCCACGCGTCGAAGGTGCTCGAGCAGCAGTGGCTCGGGCCCAACAAGAGGATCTTCAACAACGCCCAGATCTCGGACCACTTCGCCATCATACCGACCGTCGAGGCGCCCAAGCCCCTCGAGGACATGGAGGCCAAGATCTACGACATGATCGCCCGCCGCTTCGTGGCGGTCTTCTACCCGTCGGCGGAGTTCGACATCACGACGCGCACGAGCACGGTCGAGTCCCACAGCTTCAAGACGGAGGGCAAGGTGCTGACCTCCCCCGGCTGGCTCGCGGTCTACGGCAAGAGCACGGTCGAGGACGACTCGCCCGACTCGAAGGCGCTGCCGGCGCTCGCGCCGGCCGACGGCAACCCGCCCAAGGCGAAGACGGTCGACGCCCAGCTCCACGAGGAGGCCACCCGGCCGCCGCCGCGCTACACGGAGGCGACGCTGCTCTCCGCCATGGAGGGGGCAGGCAAGCTGGTCGAGGACGACGAGCTCGCCGAGGCCATGAAGGAGCGCGGGCTCGGGACGCCCGCAACCCGCGCCGACACGATCGACGGCCTGATCAACGCGCGCTACATGGAGCGCGCCCAGAGGGAGCTCATCCCGACCCCGAAGGCCGAGCAGATCCTGCAGTTCCTCTCGGCGGTCAAGGCCGAGGGCATCACCAGCCCCGCCATGACCGGCGAGTGGGAGTTCAAGCTGCGCCAGATGGAGCACGGCAAGTTCCCGCGCGAGAAGTTCATGGCCGAGGTCGTCAAGACGACCCAGGGCATCGTCGAGCGCGTGAAGGCCTTCGAGGAGGACGATTCCGCGGCCCGCGAGACGGACATCCTCTCGCCCACCGATGGCAAGCCGATGATCGAGACCCTGCGCGGCTACAAGTCAAAGGATGGAGAACTCATGGTCTACAAGGTGATCGGCAACCGGAAGATGGCCGAGTCCGAGGTCAAGGACCTGCTGGTCAACGGGCAGATCGGCCCCCTCGATGGCTTCCGATCCAAGATGGGCAAGCCGTTCAGCGCGGTGCTGCGCTACAACAAGGAGGAGAAGAAGGCCGAGTTCGTCTTCGACGGGCAGAGGGACGCCAATGGCGCCGTGAAAATCGACTTCACGGGCCTGCAGCCCTTCGCGGACGCCCCGGCGGCGCGCTTCGGCGCCGGCGCCCAAGTCTACGAGACCCCGCAGAGCTACGTCGTGCGCAAGGTCGAGGCCGGCGAGGACAAGATCCTTGCCCGCTGCTCGCGCCGGATCCTCTCGCGGGACATCCCCAGGGAGCAGTTCCAGAAGATGCTCGAGACCGGCAAGACCGACCTGCTCGACAAGTTCTGGAGCCAGCGCACCCGCAGGCCCTTCAGCGCCTTCCTGGCCCTGAAGGAGGACGGAAGCACCGCCTTCGAGTTCGCCCCGCGCCCCCCGAAGGACCCCAACGCCCCCGCAAAGGGCCGCCGTCCCAGGAAAAAGGCGGAGGAACCGAAGTAATTTTGAGCAACGTTCGACGGGACTCGGCGTCTTAACAGTCGTATACACTCTCCCGTGAAAACTCCGAGGAATCTCATCACCCTGGTCCTTTGCCTCGCCCTTGTCGCCGCGGCTGCGCTCGCCTGGTACCAGTACAAGGAACTGATCAGCCTGCGCGCTCAAATTGCTGATGGAGATGATGTTGCCCTGAAGAAGCAACTCGCGGACGCCCGCAAGACCATCCGCTCCCTGGAGGACCGCCTGGCGGCCATGAGGGGTCGCCGCGGACCCAATGGGGAACTGGTAAACGAGGGCGGCGACGACAACGGGGGACCCAACGGCGGGCGCCGCGGCGGACCCGGAGGCCGATGGGGCGCCTTTGGCCAGATGGCCTCCAACCCCGAGTTCCAGAAGCTGATGGCCATCCAGATGAAGGGGCGCATCAGCCAGACCTACGGCGCCCTCTTCAAGTCCCTGAACCTGAGCCCCGACCAGCTGGCGCAGTTCCAGGGCCTCCTGGGCGACAAGCAGCAGGCCATGATGGACGTCCTGGCGGCGGCGCGTGACCAGGGCATCAACCCCCGCACCGATCCCGACGGGTTCAAGACCCTCGTGAACCAGGCCGTGTCCCAGGTCGACGCCACCATCCAGCAGACGCTGGGCGACGCGGGCTACCAGCAGTACCAGCAGTACCAGCAGACGCTTCCCGAGCGCAACGTGGTAAACACGCTCCAGCAGCAGCTCAGCTACACGCAGACCCCCCTGACCGACGACGAATCGAACGCCATGGTCGCTCTCCTGCAGCAGACCCAGCCCCAGCGGGCGGGAAGCGGCACCGCCGGCACCAGCACGGGTGGCGATGCGGGCCCCGGCCTCATGGCCCTCGTCAACGGGGGCGGCAACGCCAAGGTGACCGACGAGGCCGTGACTCAGGCATCGGGCGTCCTCTCGGCCCCGCAGCTCGCCGCCCTCCAGCAGATCCAGCAGCAGCAGCAGGCCCAGCAGCAGATGCAGCAGCTCATGCGGGCGGCCAACCAGAGCTCGACCGGCGCCACCGCGGCCCCGGCCGCCCCCACCACGACCAGCGGTGGCGGAAAGGGATAGGGAATTTCCCTATCCAATTATGCCTTGTCGGACACCCCGCCGCGGGGTAGATTCACCTTTCCATGATTGTTACAACAGCGCAGCTCTTCAAGCACGCGTATGGCAAATATGCCGTAGGCGCGTACAACATCAATAATGCTGAGCAGACAATGGGCCTATTCCGCGGCTGCATCCAGTCGCAGGCTCCGTTCATCATCCAGATCTCCAAGGGCGCCCGGAAGTACACCGACAAGCGCATGCTGGAGGCCATCATCCGCTCCGCAGCCGAGATCTTCCCGGACGCGATCTTCGCGGTGCACCTGGACCACGGCGACGAGGAGACCTGCTACGACTGCATCAAGTCGGGCTTCTACAGCTCGGTCATGATCGACGCCTCCCACGAACCCTACGCCAAGAACGTCGAGATCACCAAGCGCGTGGTCGAAGCGGCGCACGCCAAGGGCCTCTCCGTCGAGGCCGAGCTCGGCATGCTCGGCGGCGTCGAGGAGGACATTAAGGTCGAGGACGGCCACGCCACGCTGACGAACCCGGCCGAGGCCCTGGACTTCGTCAAGAAGACCGGCTGCGACTCCCTCGCCTGCGCCATCGGCACGAGCCACGGCGCCTACAAGTTCAAGGGGCGCCAGTCCCTGCACTTCGACGTACTCAAGAAGATCCAGGCCCTGCTGCCAGGCTATCCCCTGGTGATGCACGGCTCCTCCTCGGTCCCGAAGGACGAGGTCGACCGCATCAACGCCGCCGGCGGAAAGATGGCCAACGCGGTGGGCGTCGACCCGAACGAGTACCTGCCGGCCGCCAAGCTCGGCGTCACCAAGGTGAACATCGACACCGATGGGCGCCTCGTGTGGAGCCGCGTTCACCGCGAGTTCTTCAGGGATCACCCGACCGAGTTCGACTTCCGCCCCCCGGGAAAGATCTTCATCGACGAGTACGCGAAGTTCATCGCGAGCCGCAACGACAAGCTCGGCTCCTCCGGACAGCTCGCCGACCTGCGCAAGTCGCTCGGCAAGTAACCCGGCAATAGACCCTCCTAGGCAAAGCCGGCCGGCCTCGTGCTTGCCGGCTTTTTCGTTGCCTGGGCGGCGGGGGAACTCGGCCAAAGCGAAGCTTGGGCCGAGAAGAATCGCCGCCGAGAGGATCGCGGCCCTGCTGTAGCGTCGCCCCTGCTCAGGGCAGCCAGGGGAACCGGCGCGCGTCGGGCTTTCGCTTGCCGCGCTGGGCCGCGTGGAACTCCTTGGCCTCCTCGCTCATGTAGTAGAGCAGTGTGGCGTTGCCGGCCAGCTCCTGGATGCCCGCCTGGCCGTCCAGCTCGGCATTGAAGCCGCTCTTGAGCAGGCGGATCGCCAGCGGGCTCTTCTCCAGAATCTCCCGCGCCCATCGCACGCCCTCCTTCTCGAGGGAGCGCACCGGCACCACCTTGTTGACGAGCCCCATCTGGAGCGCCTCTGCCGCCGAGTACCTGCGGCACAGGAACCAGATCTCGCGCGCCTTCTTCTGGCCGACACTGCGCGCCAGGTAGCTGGCGCCGAAGCCCCCGTCGAAGCTTCCCATGGCGGGTCCGACCTGGCCGAAGACCGCGTTGTCGGCCGCAAGCGACAGGTCGCAGACCAGGTGGAGCACGTGACCGCCCCCGATGGCGTAGCCCGAGACGAGCGCAATCACGACCTTCGGCACCGAGCGGATCAACTTCTGCAGGTCCAGCACGTTGAGGCGGGGCACCCCGTCGCCACCCACATAGCCCGCGCTGCCGCGAACGCTCTGGTCGCCCCCGGCGCAGAAGGCGTACTTCCCGTCGGTGTGCGGGCCGGCCCCCGTCAGGAGGATCACCCCCACCCTCTGGTCGTCGCGGGCGTCCTCGAAGGCCTTGATCATCTGGGCGACGGTCTCGGGCCTGAAGGCGTTGCGCTTCTCGGGCCTGTTGATGGTGATCTTCGCGATTCCGTCATCCTTGTGGTAGAGGATGTCCGAGAACGTTCCGGCGGATTTCCATTTGGGAGTCATGAGTGCGGTTTCGGGAGTTAGCCCTGGCGGGCGGCGGAGGCAAACGCCTCCATTCGCCAGGCGGCGTCCGCCTTGCGGTTGGTCGCCACCTCCAGGACACGGATGCCGCGCTCGGGCAGGCGGCAGACCAGCTCCTCGAAATGGGTCCAGTCCTCGACATGGACATGCTCGAGCGCGTGGGCCGCGCAGAGCTTGGAAAAGTCCACCTCCTGGGGCGTGGCGAAGTACTCCTCAAAGACCGGGTCGAACTGGGACACGGCAAGGTGCTCGAAGATGCCCCCGCCGTGGTTGTTGATGAGGACGACCGTCAGGCTTCCCCTGAATTTGGGCGCGAGCAGGAGGCCGTTCGAGTCATGGAGGAAGGCGAGGTCGCCCGTGAGCAGCACGCTCGGCGCGGCCCCATGGGCGGCGCCGAGGGCTGTCGAGAGGGTCCCATCGATGCCGTTGGCTCCCCGGCTGAAGAGGACGCGCAGGGCGCGGTCGTTCGCGGGCCAGAGAAACTCGATGTCGCGCACCGGCATGCTGTTCGCAACCGACAGCGTGGTCGCATGGGGCAGGAGCCTGCCCAAAAGCCACGCGGCCTTGGGCTCCACCAGTTCCACGGCCGCGGCCAGTCGGCTGTCGATGGCCGCGGCGGCCCTCACCTCATAGCCATGCCAGAGCCTCTCGTAGCCGTTCTCGCCCCCGGCCGCGGGCAGCCTCTGGGCAAGCTCCTCCAGGGAGGCGACGAACCGGCGCGTCGGCCCGTGCAGGGCGTCACGGTTGTCGGGCCTCTGCGTGACAAAGGTGACCGGGGCGGCGCTCGCCTCGACCCATTGGCGCAGCACCTTGCTGGTGGGCCACTCCCCGAGGCAGACCACCGCCTCAGGTCGCAGCTCCTGCGCGGCCGCCGGCGTGCGCAGGATGGCGTCGTAGCGGGTGACCAGGTGCGGCACGCAGGATGCGTGGTTGCGCACCGGCGAGAGGCCGTCGGCCAGGACCGGCCAGCCCAGCCTGCGGGCGAGGGCGCCGACCGCCTCCGCGTGCGCCCGGCCGTCCGCCGAAAGGTGCGGCCCGGCAATCACGACCCCGCGCAGCGGGCGCGCCAGCTCGGGCGCCTCCGACGAGAGGACGCAGGGGGATGGGGGCAGGAGGTGGCTAAAGAAGCGGTCCCACGCGATGGTCGATGCAAAGGCCGCGGCCGCGCCCCCGTCGGCGATCGGCGCCAGCGGGTCCCGGAACGGCGCGTTCAAGTGGACCGGCCCCGCAGACGGTGAGAGCGTGCGCTCGACGGCGTGCGCCACGGTCTGGCGCAGGTAGCGCATGAGGCCGACGCTCGCCTCGGGCACCGCAAGCTCGTGGAAGAAGTTCACGTGGCTTCCGTAGAGGCGCTGCTGGTCGATCGTCTGGCCCGAGGCGCAGGCGCGCATCTCGGGCGGGCGGTCCGCGGTCACGACGAGCAGCGCCACCCCGGCCTCCTGGGCCTCGATGACCGCCGGATAGTAGTTGGCCCCGGCGGTGCCGCTCGTGCAGAGGAGCACCACGGGGCGCATGTGCTGCTTGGCCAGACCCAGCGCGAAAAACGAGGCCGAGCGCTCGTCCAGGACCGCAATTGCCTCGATGCCGGGATGGCGGGCAAAGGCGAACGCGAGCGGCGTGGAGCGCGAACCCGGCGAGATGACGGCCCGGGACACGCCGCAGCGCACGAGCGTCTCGGCGACCACCCCTGCCCAGAGGCTGTTCACGTTGCGCGTGTCAAGGGCGGGTGTGTCCATGGGCTCGTGGCTCATGCGGAGGAACCGAGCAGCGCGTCCTGCATTGCGCGGAACTTGAGCTCCGTCTCGGCGTATTCCAGCTCCGGGGAGGAACCCGCGACAATCCCGGCGCCGGCGTACATCCGCGCCCGCGAGCCGTCGACCAGGGCCGAGCGCAGCCCGACAAAGAATTCGCCGCCGCCCCGCGAGTCGATCCAGCCCAGGGCGCCGCCGTAGAGCCCGCGGGGGAACGCCTCGAGTTCTGCGATGACGGGAACCGCCACCTCGCGGGGCGTGCCGCCCACGGCCGGAGTCGGGTGGAGTACGGAGAGCATCTCGAGCAGCCTGACACCCCTCGGCACGGGCGCCTCAAGGGGCGTGTGCAGGTGCTGCACATTGGAGAGCCTTTTGAGCAGCGGGCGCGTCGGGTACTTCAGCTCCAGCCCCAGCGGGGTCAGGCGCCGCAGGATCGACTCCAGCACGATCCGCTGCTCCCTGAGGTCCTTGTCGCTGCGCAGCAGGCGCCCGCCGAGGTTGGCGTCCTCGCTGGCCGAGATTCCGCGCCCCGCCGAGCCGGCCAGCGCCTCGGTGTAGACCACGCCGTCCTCCACGCTCAGGAGCAGTTCGGGGCTGGCGCCGATGAAGCTCTGGCCGCGACCGTTCGCGAAGGAGAATGCGGTGCAGTCGGAGAAGCGCTGGCGCAGGCCGTTGAGCATGCCCAGCGGGTCCAGGGGGGCGTCCGCCCTCACGTCCTTCGCCCGGGCAAGGACGATTTTCTGGAAGGCGCCGCGCTCGATCAGATCCACGGCCTTGCTGACCGCGGTCTCGTAGCTGCGCCCGCCCCCGGCTTCCCCGATCGAGGCCGTCCCGGCCGGCAGCGCAGGCAGCTCGGGCGTGCGGAAGTCGAAGGAGCTGAACTTGGAATGGGCCCTGAGTATCTTGGCGGTCAGCGCCTCGACCGGGGCCAGCGCGTCAATCATCAGGTTCGCCACCGCCGCCGTGGTCCCGTTGCGCTGGCCCACCTGCCAGCGGGGCACGAAGAGGCGCGCGGCCTCGAACGGCTCGTCCCCTCCGACCGTGTCGAGGAAGGTGAAGGCGCTAAGAAAATGGGGTCCTGCGAAGGGCAGCTCCTGGTTGCCGACGACGATCGTGTCCTCGAGCGTGGTGTCGATGAACCTCTGGCACTCGGCGAAGCGCTCGGCGCCCGAGGCCGAAAAGCTCAGCACCGACTCGGCCGCGGCGATCGCCCAGCCCTCGGAGGGGCGCTCCGCGTAGAAGTGCGTCTGCCGGGGCTCGAAGATCGACTCGAGGACGGCCAGCGGATCCAGGTTGTCCACCTCCACCGTGATGCTCACAAGCCTCGGGCGGCCCAACTGGGCTGCGCCGTCGCGGCACTCAGTGAGGAAGGCCAACAGGGCCTGCGGCGAGGCGTTGGCGACCGGATCGAGGGAGACGATGGTCACGGGGCCTTTTCGGCAGGGGCCTGCGGCCTTGGGAACAGGACCAGGGACTGCGCCACCTTCGAGCCGGCGAGGCGCCCGCCCCACTCGAGCTCCTCGAGCCAGGCGCCCTGCGGATGGTAGCCCAGGACGGCGGCGATCTTGTCCGTCGCAACAGGCATGACGGGCCGCAGCGCCACCGAGGCGAGCCTCAAGGCCTCCGCGATCGTCGCAAGCGAGGTCTGCAGCAGCGCCTTGTCGGCGGGCTCGGCCGACTTGCCGAGCTTCCACGGCGCCCGCTTCTCGACGTAGGCGTTGATCGACTTGATGAAGGCGAAGAGCCGCTCCAGGGCCGTGTGGAACTGGAACTGCTCAAAGAGGGCCAGGTACTCGGGACGGGTCGCCTCCCATAGCCGGCGCACCTCCGCTTCGGCGTCCCCGTCCGGACCGGCAGGGGGCACCTGGCCCCCGGCAAAACGGTTCGTCATGTTGAGCGCCCGGTTGACGAGGTTGCCGAGGTCGTTGGCGAGGTCGCTGTTGTAGCGGCTGAGGAAGAGCTCCCGCGAGAAATCCCCGTCCTGGCCCACGTTCATCTCGCGGATCAGGAAGTAGCGCAGCGCGTCGGCCCCGAACTCGTCGACCAGGTCGAGGGGGTTGAATGCGTTGCCCGCGCTCTTGGACATCTTGGCGCCGCTCGTCATCCACCAACCGTGCGCGATGATGCCCTTCGGCAACTCCAGGGCCGCCGCGTGCAGCATGATCGGCCAGTAGACCGCGTGGGGCGGCACGAGGATGTCCTTGCCGATCACGTGCCAGGTGGCGGGCCATGTGCCCGGCCGGCCGACGACGGCCGAGTAGTAGTTGACGAGGGCGTCGAACCAGACGTACGTCACGTAGCCCTCGTCGAACGGAAGCGGGATCCCCCACTCCAGGCGCTCCCTGGGCCGCGAGATGCACAGGTCGTTGAGCGGCTCCTTGAGGAACTCCATCACCTGCTTCTGGCGAAAGCGGGGGAACACGAAGCCCTCGTGGGAGTTGAGGAAGTCGATGAGCCAGGCCTGATAGTTGCGCAGCTTGAAGAAGTAGTTCGGCTCCACGATCTCGGTCACCTCGCCGTAGATCTCGGGCCACGAGCCGTCGGGGTTGCGGTCCTTTCCCTGGAGGAACTGCTCCTGGCGGGTGCTGTAGAAGCCCCGGTACTCGCCCTGGTAGATGTCCCCTTTGTCGAAGAGGTTCTGGAGTATCCGCCGCACCACCGTCTTGTGGCGCTCCTCGGTGGTGCGGATGAAGTCGTCGTTCGAGATATTCAGGCGCGTGAGCATCGCCTTGAACTCGGCGCTGACGCGGTCGGCGAACTCCTGCGCAGGAACGCCCATCTTGCGGGCGCTCTGCTGCACCTTCTGGCCGTGCTCGTCGGTGCCGGTCAGAAAATAGACCGAGTCCCCCTTCAAGCGCCGGAAGCGCGCGATCACATCCGTGAGGATCTTCTCATAGGCGTGGCCGATGTGGGGCGAGCCGTTAACATAGTCGATCGCGGTGGTGATGTAGAAGTCGGCCATGGAGGGCGAATCCAAGCACAGTTTACCCCTGCCCCGCAAGCCAGCCGACGCACTCGACCCACGCCCTGCCCCGGTGGCTTATCCGGTTCTTCTCGCCGGCGGGCAGCTCCGCCATCGTGGCGTCCAGGCCGCGCGGCAGGAACAGGGGGTCGTAGCCGAAGCCTCCCTTTCCCCTGGGCTCGCTTGCCAGGCTCCCCGGGCAGCGGCCCGTGAAGATCCTCTCGGCGCCCGAGGGGCCGATCAGGCAGAGGACGCAGACAAACTCGGCCCCGCGCCGTTCGGCAGGCACCCCGCGCATGACTTCCACGAGCCTTGCCAGGTTCGCAGCCGGGTCTGCTTGGGGTCCGGCAAAATAGGCCGAATCGACCCCCGGCGCGCCGCCCAGGGCCTCGACGCAGATGCCGCTATCGTCCGCGAGCGCCCAGGAGCCGGCCGGCAGCAGCCGGTGGAGCGCCCTCGCCTTCTTTGCCGCGTTGCCCTCGAAGGTGCCCGTGTCCTCGACCACGTGCGGCATGCCCCCGATCGCCGCGGCGCTGGCGATCTCCACCGCAGGGGCTGCGGCGCGGCCCCGGCCGCGGAGTGCGTCGGCCATCGCTTGCAGCTCGAGCACTTTGTTCGTGTTGGACGAGGCCAGGTAGAGCTTCATCGGCGGCGGGGCGCACTAGCCTCGGACGAAGGGGTTGGACTCCCGCTCGTCGCCCACCGTGGTGGGGCCGCCGTGGCCCGGGAAGACCTGCGTCTGCTCGGGCAGCGTGTAGATGCGCTCGCGGATGGAGCGGGCGAGCTGCTCGAAATCTCCGCCGGGGATGTCGGTGCGCCCCACGTTGCCCCGGAACAGGGCATCCCCCGCGAAGGCGAGGCCCGACTGCGGGAAATAGAACATGAGGCTTCCCGGGCAGTGCCCCGGCACGTGCCGCACCCGCACCTCCTCTCCCAGGGCGTGCAGGATCTCGCCGTCCACGAGCCACCGGGACACCTTCACGGGCTCGACCTCGGCGCCCATGGGCATCAAGGGCTTCATGAGCTCGGGATGCTCGATCAGCGGCCGGTCGTCGGCATGGGCGTAGACCTCGACGGCCGCCTTCAGCGCCACTTCCGCCGCCCCCTGGGTGTGGTCCCAGTGGCCGTGGGTCAGCCAGAGGCGCGTCAGCCTGCACCCCTGCTTCTTGAGGATCGGCTCCGCGAGGGCCCAGACCCCGCCCGGGGCGTCGATCAGCACCGCCTCGCCCGTGGCCGGGTTCGAGAGCAGGTAGGCGTTGGTCTGGATGGGGCCTGAGGGCAGTACGTGGACGTTCACGCCGCAAAAAGAGGCCATTCCGGGCGTTGCGCAACGGCGAAAATTCACCTTCACCTTTGGCCGCCCAGCGGCTACCGATACTCCCTTTTAAATGCCTACACTCAAATTTGCCGTCCTTGCCGGGGATTACATCGGGCCCGAGGTCATGTCCGAGGCGCTGCGCGTGCTCGGGCACGTCGCGCGCCTTGAGAACCTGACGCTCGAGGCCACCGCAGCCGACGTGGGCGGTGCGGGCATCGACAACCATGGCAAAGCCCTGCCGGACAGCACGTTGGCCATCTGCGAGAACAACGACGCCATCCTCTTCGGCTCGGTGGGCGGACCCAAATGGGAGAAGCTTCCCCCCAAGGAGCAGCCCGAGAGGGCCGCCCTGCTGCCGCTCAGGAAGCACTTCACCCTGTTTGCAAACATCAGGCCCGGCCTCCTCTACCGGGAGCTGACGGCGGCCTCCCCCATCAAGACGGAGCGCATCCCCGACGGCATCGACATTGTGTGCATCCGCGAGCTGACAGGGGGTCTCTACTTCGGCAAGCCCAAGGAGACCACCACGCTCGCGGACGGCGACCTGCAGGCCGTCGACACGATGATCTACCGCAAGAGCGAGATCGAGCGCATCACGCAGACGGCGATCGCCGCCGCGCGCTCCCGCAAGAGAAAGCTCTGCTCCATTGACAAGGCCAACGTCCTGGAGACCTCCGTCCTGTGGAGGCGCACCGTCACCGAGTACGTCGCCCAGCACGCGCCCGACATCGAGCTGAGCCACATGTACGTCGACAACGCGGCCATGCAGCTGGTGCGCAGCCCGAACCAGTTCGACGTCTTCGTCACCGAGAACATGTTCGGCGACATTCTCTCCGACGAGATGGCCGTCATCTGCGGCTCCCTGGGGATGCTCTCGTCGGCCTCGCTGGGCGCCGGCAAGAACACCCTGGGCCTGCCCTTCGGCCTCTTCGAGCCGGCCGGCGGCACCGCCCCGGACATCGCGGGCAAGGGCCTCGCGAACCCCTGCGCCCAGATCCTCTCGACGGCGCTCATGCTGCGCTACAGCTTCGGCCTGGAAAAGGCCGCGGCCCGCATCGAGGCGGCCGTGCGCTCCGCCGTCACCGGCGGCGTGCGCACCGCCGACATCGCCTTCGGCGGCCCCTCCGTCGGGACCCGAGCCATGTCCGACGCCGTGATCAAGGCACTATGAACCCCGTCGACATCCGCCAGTCCTTCCTGGATTTCTTCGCGGCCCGCGGCCACACGATCGTGCCGTCGTCCTCGCTGATGCCCGACTCCCCGGGCCTGCTCTTCACGAACGCCGGGATGAACCAGTTCGTGCCCATATTCCTCGGCGAGCGCGCTGCGGACCTATCGCACTGGGCGGGCGCCAGGCCGGCCAGCGACACACGCGCGGCGGACACGCAGAAGTGCATCCGCGCGGGCGGAAAGCACAACGACCTCGAGGACGTCGGGTTCGACACCTACCACCACACGATGTTCGAGATGCTCGGCAACTGGTCCTTCGGCGACTACTTCAAGAAGGAGTCGCTCGAGTGGGGCTGGGAGCTGGTGACCCGCGTCTGGGGCATCCCGCCCAAGCGCATTTTCGCCACGGTCTACTCGCCGGACAGGTCGAAGGGGGACCCCTCGGACTTCGACCAGGAGGCCTTCGACATCTGGAACGGCATCTTCAGCCGGGCCGGGCTGGACCCGGCCGTGCACATCGTGCGCGGCGCCAAGAAGGACAACTTCTGGATGATGGGCGAGACGGGCCCCTGCGGCCCCTGCTCCGAGGTCAATGTCAACCTGAGCCCCTCCGACGACGAGGCCGCAGGCCGGGCGCTCGTCAATGCGGGCTCGCCGCGGTGCATCGAGATCTGGAACCACGTCTTCATCCAGTTCAACGCCAACCTGGACGGCACGTTCTCGCCGCTCGCGGCGAAGCACGTCGACACGGGAATGGGCTTCGAGAGGGTCGCCGGCATCCACGCCACGACCCAGGGGTTCACCGATTTCTCGGCGGAGCCCTCCAACTACGACGCGCAGGTCTTCAGGCCCCTCTTCGCCAAGATTGCCGAGCTCTCCGGGCGGACCTACAAGGGGACCGTTCCCCAGGGGCGCACCGGGTTGAGCCCCCAGGAACAGACCGATGTCGCGTTCCGCGTCCTCGCCGACCACGCGCGCTGCGTGTGCTGCGCCATCTCGGACGGGATCCTGCCCGGCAACGAGGGGCGCAACTACGTCATCCGGCGCATCCTGCGCCGCGCGGCCCTCTATGGCCGCAACCTGGGGCTTTCGAGCGGCTTCTTTGAGCAGCTCGTGGGGCCTGTCATCGAGTCCCTGGGTCCCGTCTTTCCGGAGCTCGGGCGCCAGGAGTCCACGCTGCGCCGGGTCATCAAGTCCGAGGAGGAAAGCTTCGGGCGGACCCTCGAGCGGGGCCTGAAGCGCTTCGACGAGGCGGCGGCCCTGGGGTCGCTGGCCGGCCCCGTTGCCTTCGAACTCTACGACACCTACGGCTTCCCTCTGGACCTGACCCAGGTGATCGCCGTCGAGCGCGGCCTCGCGGTCGACGTGGCCGGCTTCGAGGAGCTGATGGGCCAGCAGCGCCAGCGCGGGCGCTCCGCACTCAAGAAAGAGGTCATCGTCGCCGCCACCGAGGGGTCCAGCGGGACCCCGCACCCGCCGACCGTGTTCACGGGCTACGCGCTCGACCCCTCCACGGGCACCCACGCGACCGTCGTGGACGTGGCGGTTACCGAGCACGGGACGTTCCTTGTATTTGACCGGACGCCCTTCTACGCCGAGATGGGCGGCCAGGTCGGCGACAGCGGCCACGCACTGATCGCCGGCAGGGCCGTCGCGATCGTCGACACGCTAAAGGACAAGGCCGGCAGGCACCTGCACAAGGTGGGCGCCGGCGAGGCCGCCCCCGCCCTGGGCGCCGCCGCCGAGCTGAGCGTCGACCTGGCGCGCCGGCGCTCCATCCAGCGCAACCACACGGCGACCCATCTCCTCCACTGGGCCCTGCGCAAGGTGCTCGGCACCCACGTGCGCCAGGCAGGCTCCCTCAACGCCCCGGACAGGCTGCGCTTCGACTTCTCGCACTTCGAAGCGGTGACGCACGCCCAGCTGCGCGAGATCGAGGAGCTGGTCAACCAGCGAGTCCTCGAGAACGCCCCGGTGCACGCGTTTGAGGTCGACTTCGACAAGAAGCCGGAGGGCACCCTAGCCTTCTTCGGGGAGAAGTACGGCAAGGTCGTGCGCGTCGTCGACATCGGAGGGTTCAGCCGCGAGCTCTGCGCGGGAACCCACGTGGCCACGGCCGGCGAGGTCGGCCTGGTGAAGGTCGTCCACGAAAGCGCTATCGCCGCGGGCACGCGGCGCATCGAGGCCGTCGCCGGCGAAGGCGCGCTGCGCCTCGCCTTCCGCACGTTCGACACGGTCGACTTCGTCGCAAAAAAGCTCGGAGCCTCCTCGGACGCCGTCGAGAAGCAGCTCGGTGCCTGGCTCGCAGGCTACGAATCCACCGTGGGCGAACTTGACGCTTTCAGGCAGAGGGAGGCCGCAAACCAGGCTGGGAAGCTGGCGGACTCCGCGGAAAAGCGTGGGGGCCTCGGCATCGTCAAGGCCACCGTGCAGGCGGCCGACACGGACGCCCTGCGCTCTCTCGGAGCGCAGGTCCTCTCCAAACTGGGCGAGGGCGTGGTCCTCGTCGCGGCGGTGATCGACGGCAAGGCCAGCGTGTGCGCCTTCTGCTCGCCCCAGGCCGTCGCCGCGGGTCACAACGCCGGCGCGATCGTCAAGGAGGTGAGTGTCAAGCTCGGCGGCAAGGGCGGCGGCAAGGCCGACTTCGCCATGGGAGGTGGCCGCGAGCCGGCAAAGCTCGCCGAGGCCCTCTCGGCCGCCTTGCCGAAGGCCTGATCCCGGGCATAGTGGAGCCATGCTGACACCGACAGGGGGAAGCGCCCCGCAGCTTTGCTGCGTCCTCGCCTTCGACGGGAACAACCGCCTGGCGGTGCGGCGCCTGGGAACAAAGAGCGGGCTGGCGTTCACCGGAAGCGACCTGCCGATGGCGCTCGGGCGCCTGCGCGCGTGCTTCAACGCCCACAGCCTGCCCGCGGAGCGTTTCACGGCCGAGGCGGCGGGGCGCAGCTACCAGGTCCACCTGGTCCAGGCCGAGGGGAGCCCCGCGGACGCCGAGATCCGGTTCCTCTCCATCGAGCAGCTCGAGGCCGACCCGGCGGCACTCGCGCCGTCGCTCGCCGCCATCCTGCGCGAGCTTGAGCCGCACCTGATCGCAATCCCCTACCTCAGCCTCGGCGAGAACGACTTCATCTACAAGTTCCGACCCGAGAAGGAGCGCAACACCGCGATCTACGCGCAGGACGCAGACGCCGGGGCCATCTACCAATCGCGCCTGTGCGCCGCCATCAAGGCGCGTGCGAGGCGCCACGAGAGGACGGCCTCGGCTCCCGTGCTCCTGGACTTCGGGGCCGTGCGTTACCTCGTGCCGAGCCATTTCGGGTTCTGCCTGGGGGTCAAGAACGCCATCGAGCGCGCCTACGAGAGCCTGAGCGAGAATCCGGGCAAGCGCGTCTTCATGCTCTCGGAGCTGATCCACAACCCCTTCGTGAACGAGGACCTGATCCGCCGGGGCCTGCGCTACCTGCAGACCGACAAGGGGATCCCGCACAAGGCGGGCCCCCGGGGGCCCGACCTGTGGGACACGCTCACTCCGGACGACATCGTGATCATCCCGGCGTTCGGCGCCACCGACGAGGACAAGAGGAGGCTCGTGCGCAAGGGCATCGCCGTCCGCCAGTACGACGCGACGTGCATGCTGGTGGAGAAGGTCTGGAAGGCGGCGCGCGCCTACGGCCGGGAGGGCTACACCGTCGTCATCCACGGCAAGCACGAGCACGAGGAGACCAAGGCGACGTTCTCCAACACAAGCCGCTATGCGCACGCGATCATCGTGCGCAACATGGAGGAGACCCGCCAGCTGGGGGACATCATCCTCGGCAGGGACAGGGACGCACAGGCGAGCTTCCAGGCGCTGTTCGCGGGCAAGCTCACTGCGGGTTTCGACATCAAGCACCACCTGGAGCGGGTCGCCGTGGTCAACCAGACCACGCTCCTCATGAACGAGACCCGGGAGATCATCGCCTATCTTCGCGACGTCTTCCTGGAGAAGTACGGAGCCGACGCGCCCGGCGCTGCGCCGCGGGTCGGGGGCCAGGGCCGAAACGACACCCTCTGCTACGCGACCCAGGTGAACCAGGACGCGCTCACCCGGGCGCTGGAGGAGCCCCTGGATGCCGCGTTCGTGATCGGCGGCAAGAACTCATCGAACACCTACCAGCTCTACCGGCTCTGCGAGCAGCGGCTGGGACCGAGGGCCTTCTTCATCCAGAGCGAGGCGAACATCCTGCCCGGCGGCGAGGTCGAGCACTATGTGTTCCCCTCCAAGGGGCGGCAGGGCCATGTCGAGCTGCGCCCGCTCTGTCCCGGCATGGCCGGCGGCGGAACAGCGCAGGCACGGCGCATCCTGGTAACGGGCGGGGCCTCGTGCCCCGACGGGATCATCCAGCACGTGATCAGCCGAATCAACAGCTTCCACTCCCATGAGAGCCTCAGGCCGATCGAGGCCGTCGTCTCCGAGCTGGTGGCGACCTGAAGGCGGGCCGCCCGGCGCGGCTCAGAAGCGCACCGTAAGGCCGCCCTTAACACCCTGCTCGCTCTGGAAGTCGATCTTGGTGGTGTAGGACGTTCCGGGGCCGCTGGAGATGCTCTGCGAATAGCTGCCCGCGCCCTGGTAGATGCCGCCGACGTAGATCCCGGCGGTCTCGGTCATGTCGTAGCGCAGGTTCACATCCGCGTAGTAGCCCGGCAGAATCTTTGTGTTCTCCTTCTGGTAAAGCTGCGTGAGGCCGGGCTCGTTCGTCGCGTAGATCAGATCCTCGAGGACGTTGTACTCGGAGCCCGAGTAAATGAGATCGGGGCCCACGCTCGCCGTCAGCTTGAAATGCTGTCCCATCGGGAAAATGAGCGTCGGTCCGATGCGAAGCGTGTAGTAGGCTCCCTCAATGAAGTAGCGGTTCTCGCTGGTCGTCTGGATGGGGGTGACCGTCTCCGAGATCGGGTGATTGCCGAGCAGGATCACCTGGTCGGCCTCCTGGGTGGACGTGGCGGCCCCCGTAGTCGAAACAGGCTGCCCGCTCGAGTTGAGCACCGACTGCGAGACGGCAGACGGGGAGGTGAAGGGCGCCGCCGGCGGGACCTGGCCATAGAGGTCGTAGGTGTCGGTGATCGTGGTCTGAGTCGTGGCGACGTTGGCGTACGTGCTCGAGTGGATGTCCGCCAAGCTTAAGCCCACCGTCATGCTCCACTTGAAATGCTTGCCGAGTTTGCCCATGTCCCGGTCGAGGATCAGTTCAAGGCCGACGCTCGACTTCGCATCAATGCTCTGGACCGCCGTGTCGGTCACCTCGCCCGAGTAGACGTGGAAGGCGATGTCCCCATTGGGCAGAACCTGGCTGTTGTTCAGGTAGCTCCAGCTGTTCGTGCGGCCGTCGGAGGGGACGGGCGCCGAGCCCGTCTCACCCACCCCGCTGGTCGTGGGGACGGAGCGCGCATCAGGAAGGACATCCCCGTCTTCGTAGGTCCGGGAGACGTTGGGCACCCTCGGGTCGGCCAGGGGGCCGACATCCGAGGGGATGGCGCCCTGTCCTGAATAACTGGTCTTGGGGCCATTGAGGAAGAGGCGGGTCCCGAGGCTCATCGTGGACTTGGGCACGTAGATGTACTCATCCAGACGGCTGAAGTCTGGGATCTCCTCCGGCACCGGTCCCTTGTTGTCCTTATCATCGTCGTCCGCGGCACGAAGGCCTGCAACGCCCAGACAGACAACGCATAATGCAAAACGGAGGAATCTCATTCTTAGAGTTTGGAAGTGTATTGGACGCCCGGTCCGGAGAAAAGTTGCATCAAAATTGGGGCGCCTCGGGAGCGGGGTCAAGGCTCATGCCCTCATTTCGTCGTCGTCGCCGGCGGCTGCGTCCTCGGCCTCCAAAGCCGCAGCGGCGGCGGGGTTTGCAGCAGCCTCGCCCTCCTTGAGCTTGCGCAGGCGCGCCTTCATCTCCTCCTCCCGCTGGTCGAGCTCGATCTCACGCTCCTGCTGGTTCTGCACCTTCTCAAAGAGCTTGGTCTCGCTCTCCTCCATGAAGCGCTCCCTCTCATGGAGCGCGGCCTGCGCATCCTTGAGGGCCGCCTCCTGGCGTTCGAGCTCGGCCCCGAGCGCCTCCTGCGCGTGCTTCTCCTCGGGCGAGACGTGGACCGCCGTCGACTTGCGGGAGGCGGCCACGAGCTGCTCGCGCGCAGCCAGGAGGGCCTCGGCCTCGGCCAGCTCGCGCTCATACTCCTTGAGCCTGATCTCGCGCTCCTGCACGACGCGCTCGCGCTCGGCGAGCTTGAGCTCCAGCTGGCGCAGCGACTTCTCCAGCTCGAAAATCCGGGCGTCCTGCGCCTCCCCGCGAAGGCCCACAGAGGGACGCGTCGCGGATACTATCTGGCGGATGGACTCCCTTGCAGCCGCGGTCGCCGCGGAAACGGTGAACGCCGACTCGACCCCGGGGCGCGCGCGGCGCAGCGAGAGGCCTCCGACCTGCGTGTCCGTCCTCTTTACCGGAAACCTTATGTTCGGGTCAGCCATGGGCGTCGCTCCTGGCGGACGCTATTTTCGGAATAGCCGCTTGAAGAAGCTCGACTTGCCCACGACCACCTCGGCCACCCCCGACGACGGCTTGATCAGCTGGCGAATGAGGTCTGCGACCTTCTTCTCAAGCTCGACGTTGCCGAGGGCTCCGAGGTGGCGGGCGACGCCGATTCCCCCGGAAAAATCCCGCTGGATCTGGGCAAAATCCTCCTTGAACCACACGGCCGCCTCCTTGGCCCTAGCCAACGTGTTGTCGGCCTGGGTCGCCTGGGCCAGCGCCTCCACCAAATGGAGGCCCTTCGTGCCCTTCCTGAACGGCAGAAGGTCCGCGAGGGTCGCCTCGTCGAGGTTCGAGAGCGCGTTGAGGAGCTTCCTGAAATCGCCGCCGATGATGACGCTCTGGGACATGCCCTGGGCGAACACCGCGAACTCGCCGAGCGTGTGCAGCTTCTCGAGCTTGCAGAACTCCACCGTGTCGGTTCCGAGCGCGGTGAGCGAGATCGGGAAATTCTCCGGCACGCCGATGCGCGCCATGTTCTTCAGCAGAGGGTTGTCGCGCGCGGCCGCGGCCTCGGTCTGCTCGATCATGTCGCCGAACGGATTGTCGAACGCGAGCGTCTCCTTGAGGATTCCGATCAGCAGGTCGAGCTTGTCCGCCGTCTGCCCCTTCAGGGCGAGCAGTTCCAGGGCCTCGCCGTAGCTCAGGTCGATGTACTTGGCCGGTGTCTCATCCTTCGTCTTCACCGGCCACACCGGGCCGTCAAGGTTCTGCGCAAGGCTGGAGATTTGCGTGTCCACCATGATCGAGCTCGCAAAGGTCGTGCGCACCTCGTCCCAGTCCTTTTCAGTAAATTTGGGTTCGCTCATGAATGTTCGTTCAGGCCGGCTCGTGCAGGATTAGCTCAGTCGCAAGCTTGCGGTAGTCATTAGTGACGGAATCCACGCCGTCCGCAACCTCGGCGCCCACGAGGATCACCGGCAGGCCCAGCGCGACGGAGCGGCGCACCACCATCGCATCGCGGATCTGCGTCGTGAAAATCTTGGCGGTTGGGCTGGCCCGCTTTGCGGCTCGGAACTGGTTCATGCGCAACTGCATCCGCATCTTAGGAACCTCGATATCCACGCCGGTGCGGATCGAATTGAAGATGATGCCCTGGACCTGGGCCGGGGACCCCATCGAGGCCTTCCTGAAGCTGCCCGACAGCGCATGGAATTTCTGCAGCTTGTCGACCAGAAGCGTGAACCCGATGAGGCTGAGCGCATCCGGGTTCGAAGGCACATAGATCTCGTTGCAGGTGAATACCCCGCACTGCGAGGCCCTCAGGATGTTCGGCGGGCAGTCGAAGAGGATGTAGTCGTAGTTCGGCTCAACGGCGGCGACCTGCTCGCAGAAGACCAAATAGGCGGGCCGCCGGGCGTCGCCGGAGTATTCGGCCTCGAGGTCCGTCAGGTTGAACGTTGTCGGGACCAGGTCCAGCCCGGGAAGCAGCTTCTCGCCCGACTTCCCCTCGACGACGTCCTTGATGATGAGGTCCTTAATATGGGTCGTTCCCGGGTCGAAAATCGAATAGATGGAACCCACCCCCGCCGAGTTGATCTTGTTCCAACGATCAAGCTTGAGCAGCCAGATGCTCGCGTTTGACTGGGTGTCCAAGTCAAAAAGAAGCACGCGCTTGCCCATTTTCGCCAAGGCGGCGGCGGTATTCACTATGAGCGAGGTCTTTCCGACTCCGCCCTTGTAATTGATAAAGCTTATTTTTCGCGCCATTGATTCGGTGCAGGTATACGCCGTAAGACTGAATAATGTGCGGGCGCGCTAGACAAGCCGCGAGTCAAAACCGCCTTGCACCCGTTCTGGCCGGGGCACGGTGGCGCTAGTCTGATGCCGTCCATTTGAATATGAATGTGGTCAGGGGGGGCAGAGTGAGCTCGATTGACTGGGTAAAGCCGTCCCGCGGCTCCTCCGTGGCGGTGCGTCCGCCCTCGTTGCCGCTGCCGGAGCCGCCGTAGTGGACGCTGTTCGTGTTGATCACCTCGCGCCAGAGGCCCCGGCGGGGAACGCCGATCCTGTAGGTCCGCGAGGCGCCGCCAAAGTGGCCGACGACGGCAAAGAGGACCTCCTCATTGGCGTCCGTTCGCAGGTAAGAGACGACATTGGCGTCCGCGTCCGTGCAGTTGATCCAGCGGAACCCCTGGGGGTTGAAGTCGTTGGACCCGAGGACCGGCTCCGAAATGTAGAGATGGTTGAGGTCGCGCACGAGGCGGCGGACCCCCTCGTGCTCCATGTACTGGCACAGGTGCCAGTCCAGGCTCGAGGCGTGATTCCACTCCTGCGACTGCGCGAACTCGCCCCCCATGAAGAGGAGCTTCTTGCCGGGATACGCCCACATGTGCCCGTAGAGGGCCCTCAGGTTCGCCGCCTTCTCCGGGATGTGCCACGCCCCCATCTTGTAGAGCATCGAGGCCTTCCCGTGGACGACCTCATCATGCGAGAAGACCGACACGAAGTGCTCCGCGTACTGGTAGAGCATGCCGAATGTGAGGTCGTTCTGGTGCCAGCGCCTGTGGATCGGCTCCTGCGAGAAATACTTCAGCGTGTCGTGCATCCACCCCATGTTCCACTTGTAGTCGAAGCCAAGTCCGCCGTCAGAGGTGGGGCGCGTGACGCCGCCGAAGGAGGTGCTCTCCTCGGCGATCATGAGGGCGCCGGGGTTGTAGCGGTGCACCAGGTCGTTCACCATGCGCAGGAAGTCGATCGCCTCCAGGTTCTCCCTTCCGCCGTAGCGGTTGGGCACCCACTGGCCCTCGCTGCGCGAATAGTCCAGGTAGAGCATCGACGCCACGGCGTCGACGCGCAGTCCATCGACGTGGTAGCGGTCGAACCATGCGAGGGCGTTCGCAATCAGGAAGCAGCGAACCTCGTTGCGTCCATAGTTGAAGATGAGCGTCCCCCAGTCCATGTGCGCCCCCTGCCTCGGGTCGGCGTGCTCGTACAGATGGGTGCCGTCGAACTCCGCGAGTGCGAAGGCGTCGCGCGGAAAGTGGGCGGGGACCCAGTCGACGATGACGCCGATTCCCCGCTGGTGAAGGTGGTCGACGAACCAGGCGAAGTCCTCGGGCGGCCCGAAACGGTGCGTGGGGGCGAAGAAGCCGGTCACCTGGTAGCCCCACGAGCCGTCGAAGGGGTGCTCGGCGACGGGCATGACCTCGATGTGCGTAAACCCCATCTCGACTGCGTAGTCCGCCAGCTGCGGCGCAAGCTCGCGGTAGGTGAGCGTGCGGTTGCCCTCCTCGGGCTTGCGCTTCCATGAGCCGAGGTGGACCTCGTAGATCGAGACCGGCCTGTCGGTGGCCCCGGCCTGGGAGCGCCTGCGCTCCATCCACTCGGCATCGTTCCATGAGCCGCGGTCGACCTCGTGCACGATGGCGGCGTTGCCGGGGGGCGGCTCGAAGCGGGTCCCGTACGGGTCGCTCTTGACCCGGATCTGACCGGCCTTGTCGCGAATCTCGAACTTGTAGAGCGCCCCCTGCCCCAAGCCGGGGACGAAGATCTCCCACACGCCCGAGGCTCCGAGGCTGCGCATGGGATAATAGCGCCCGTCCCATCCGTTGAAGTCGCCCACGACCGAGACCCGGGTCGCCGACGGCGCCCAGACGGCGAAGGAGATGCCCTTGACGCCGCCGAGGTCCCGCTGGTGGGCTCCGAGCTTGTCGTAGATCCGGTGCTCGTTGCCCTCGTTGAAGAGATAGAGGTCCTGGTCGCCGAGGGTCGGCAGGAAGCAGTACGGGTCGCGCAGGCGGCGGCACTCGCCTGCCGCGGACCTCGCGGCGAGCTCGTAGGCGCATACGGCGGGCCGCTTCGGGATGAAGACCTCGAACAGCCCCTCCGGCGCGATCAGCTTCATCGGCACGACCGTCGGGGGCGTGTCGCCGGTCAGCACGACATCGCAGGAGGCGGCGTCCCTCAGAAAGGCGCGCACGACGAGCCCCTGGCTCTTGCGGTACGTGCACGGGTGCATCCCGAGCACCGAGTGCGGAGAACCGTGGCGCGCATGCAGGAGGGACTCAAAGTCAGGTTTTGCAAGTATCACTGCGTTTGGGGTTGGGATTCCTCGAAGATGCGGGGCGCGAGGTGTTTGCGCCACACCAAAAAGCGGCGCCTCAGCCCGTGTTCTTCAGGCCGCCGCTGATGCCGTTGATCGTCAGCTCGATCACGGCGCGCACCGCCTCGGCCTCCCTGGGCGGGAGGGACGGGCTGCCCCTCAGACGCCGGATCATGTCGACCTGGATGTAGTTGAGGGGGTCAATGTAGGGGTTTCTCAGCTCCACGGAGCGCAGCAGAACGGGCTCGCGCCCCAGCAGCCTCTTCTGGCCGGTGACCCTGAGGATCGCGGCCTCGGTCCTCTCGAACTCGGCGCTCAGGACGGCGAACACCCGGCGGCGGATCTTGGCGTCCTCGACCAGGTCGGAGTAGAGGGCCGCGATTCCCATGTCTGCCTTGCGCATGGTCAGCTGGGCGTTGTCGATCAGCGTCTGGAAAAAGGGCCAGCCCGCATGCATCGCGCGCAGCAGATCCCTCCCCTTCGGGCCGCGCTTGAGCAGCGACTCAAGCGCACTGCCGAGCCCGAACCAGCCCGGGAAGTTGAAACGGCTCTGCATCCAGGAGAAAACCCACGGGATCGCCCTCAAGTCGGCCACGCTCTGCGTGGCCCTGCGGTAAGTCGGGCGCGACCCGAGCTTGAGGTTGCTGATCTCGTCGATCGGGGTCGCCTGGCGCCAGAAGGCCAGGAAGTCTGGGTCGTGATGGACCAGGGCCGCGTAGGCCTTGAAGCCGGCGCGGCTCATCTCCTCCATCGCCTCCACCCACTCCGCAGGGGCCGCGGACTCGGCACCGGCCGCGTGGATGCCGAGCATCACGCCGTAGGCCATCTGCTCCAGTATCCTGTGGGCCAGGTCCGGGTCGTGGTAGCGCGTAGAAAGGACCTCGCCCTGCTCGGTGACCCGGATAGCCCCGTCGCGCAGCCCCGCCGGCTGCGCCAGGATCGCCTTGGCTGCCGGGCCGCCCCCGCGCGCGATGCTGCCGCCGCGCCCATGGAAGAGGGTTACCGCGACGCCCTGCTCCCGGCAGACCCTGGAAATCGTCTCCTGCGCCTTGAACAGGGCCCAGTTCGACGTGATGTAGCCGCAGTCCTTGTTGCTGTCCGAGTAGCCCAGCATCACGTGCTGGTGGACGGGCCTGCGGCCCGGCAGCGCGAACAGGCCCGCGAGGACCTCGGGCGCGCGCTCCAGGTCGTCGAGGGTCTCGAACAGCGGCGCAATCGGAAGCGACGAGCCCGCGAGCCTCTGGAGGAGCTCGACCTCGAGGATGTCGGAGAGCCCGTTCGTCATGCTGATGATGTAGATGCCCAGCGCCTCGGGGCCGATCGAACGCGCGGAGTGGGCGGCAAGGACCAGCGGATTGATGACGTTGCGGGTGGCGCCGCTCAGGCGCCCGAGGGACTCCGCGTCCAGGGCGCACGCCGAGCTCAAGGCCGCGAGAAGCACGGACCTCTTCTGCTCCTCGTCGAGGGACGGGTAGTCCGGGCGAGAGAGCACCTCGGCCACCGCGGCCTCGTGGAGGGAGGAGTGCTGCCTCAGGTCGAGGCGCGCCATGTGAAGACCGAAGACCTCGAACTGCGTGGACGCGACGGCGAGCTCACCCGAGGCGAGCATGCCCGCGCGGCCGGCCTCCAGGCCCGCGCGCACGGTCTCCAGCGTGTCGGAGACGGTGCGCGCGGTGAGGCCCGAACCCACGACGGCCGAGCCCATCAACATCCCGGGATCGCGCACTTCATCCCTGGCCTGGGCCAGGCGCTCGCTGAGCACGCCGAAGAGCAAGCGGTACGGCTCGTGGGGGTAGCGGGCCTCGAGTTCCTCGAGGTGCTTGGAGAGGTGCAGGTCCTCGCGCAGCTCGCGCCTGAGCGCCGGAACGACCGAGTCCCTGCGGTCGCTCACGGTCAGGCTGCGCCCGAGGTCCCGGGAGGCGCCCCTGAGCTTCTCGATGGCGAGGCGTCGGTGAAGGAGGAGCACCTCAGCCGTCGTGTCAGCCGTCACCTCGGGGTTGCCGTCGCGGTCTCCGCCAATCCATGAGCCGAAGGTGAGCCAGCGCCGCGGCGGCCTGACGCCCGGGTAGTGCGCGGCCAGTGCGCGCTCCATGTCCAGCTGCAGCCGCGGCATGGTCTCGAAGAGGGTCGTGTCGAAATACCAGAGGCCCGTGCGCGCCTCGTCCTTGACACCCGGCTTCGCCGTGCGGCTGCGGTCGGTGAGCCAGAGCGAGGCGATCTCCCGCTCGACGGTCTCCGAGTCGAGGACCGCGATGTCGGGAGTCGACTCGGGCAGCGCCCGCGCGCGCAGGATCGCAGCCAGGCGCCCGAGCTTCGCGAGCAGCGTCCGGCGCTTGGTCTCCGTCGGGTGGGCCGTAAAGACAAGTTCGATGCTGAGCGCGTCGACCAGCCGCTGCATCTCTTGCGCCCCCACCCCGGCCTGCTTCAGCTCGATCACCGCGGCCTCGATGGACTCGCGGATGGACCGGCCGTCCTCACGGCAAAGGGCGCGCGCCACCCTTCGCCGGCGCAGCAGGATGATGCGGAAGTTCTCCTCGGCCAGGTTCACGAGCTCGAAGTAGAGCGTGAAGGCCATCGCCTGGTTGAAGGCGGCCTGCGGGTCCAGTTCGGCAACGGCCCTCGCCAGCTGGCCCTCGGCGCCGGGATCGCTGGCCCGGCGCGCCTTGGCGAGTTTCCGCAGGGCCTCGACCGTGTCGAACGTGCCCTTGCCCTCGATGCGGGTGATGACCCGGCCCAGGGCCGCCCCGAGGCCCCGCACCTCGGAGCGCAGCGGCGCCATGTCGCGTACGGTTTTGGACATGCGTGGGGTGCGTTTCTTGGGCATAGCGGCCCGTCACGATGGACGCCGCCGCGCCGGCTAAAAAGCCAAAAGTGCGGGTTAGGCCCCCAGCGGGCGTTATTTCTTGCGGGCCCTGAGGCTTGCTTGCCCGCACCCGGGTGCCTTTGCTTGGGACCGAGTGATTCGCAGAACAGCCCTAACCATCGCCCTCGCCGTGGCCCCCGTGGCAGCCGTTTGCGCGCCGCCACAGGCGGACCTATCGGCCGAAAACATCGAGAACGTGAACGGGGAGACGATCCTCAGGGGCAAGGCGGCCCTGGTGGATGTGGGAATACTCCTGACGGCCGACGAGATCCGCATAAACCAGTCGGCCCAGACGGGGGAAGCCAGCGGCCACGTCACCCTCACCCAGCTCGGCGAGCGGATGCTGGCCGACAAGATCACCTTCAACCGTGCGGCGCGCTCCTACATCGCGACCAACATTCGCATCGGCAAGTTCCCGTTCTACATCGAGGGGCCGAGGGCCGAGGGGCACCTGAGCCGGCAGGGCGACCCGGGTGAGGTGGTGATCCACGACGCCACGATCACCTACGGCGAGCCGAGTTCGTGGCAGCCCACGGTCAAGGCGAAGACGCTCTTCTTCTCCCCGGGCCACTACATGCGGATAGTCCAGGCGGACCTAGGCATCGGCAGTTACCGGCCCCTTCCCTTCGCCAGCATGGTGCAGGACCTTGCCAAGAAGACCGGGCTTGCGGGCATGACGCTGGAGGGCGGCTACCGCCACAGCCTCGGGCCCTACCTCGACTCCCGGGTCAGCATTCCCGTGGAGCCGGGCTTCAGCATCGGCCCGGACGTCGGACTCTATACGTTCCGGGGCCTGATGGTCGGCCCGTCGGCAAACTACGACATCACGAGCGGCGACGACCTCGTGCAGGGCTCGCTAAGGGCCGGCTACATCTACGATTTCGGCAGCCGCAACACGGACATACTCGACAATCCCGTGCCGCCCAGCCGTGCCTTCATCGAGTGGAGGCACGACCAGCAGCTCACGCCGGACCTCACCATCAACGGCGCCATCAACTGGTCGAGCGACTCGGAGGTCATCCGCGACTTCCACCCGAGGGACTTCATCCCGGTGCAGGAGCCCGACAACTTCCTGGAGGCCGTCTACACGGGGGCCGACTTCTTCGCCTCGGCGTTCACGCGCTTCCAGCCGGACGCCTTCTACCCGGTGCAGGAGCGCCTGCCCGAGATCCGCTTCGACCTGGTGCCGACGCTCGTGGGCGGCGGCATCTACGTGCGCTTCGACACCGGCTTGGCCCACCTTGAGGAAAACCCGCCCGACGGAGGCTCCCACCTGGAGTACGACCGATTCGACACCTTCCTCGGCGTCTCGCGGCCCTTCTCGTACAAGGGGATCCTCGACGTGACCCCGGTTGCCGGCGGCCGTTTCACAGAGTACTGGGGAACCCAGGGCGCCGCCGAGGCGGGCGGCACAGGCCGCGCGCTGGGCGAACTCGGATTCGACGCGGACCTGAAAATGAGCGGCATGTGGAACTACAAGAACGAGCTGATTGGCATCGACGGGATCCGCCACCTGCTCACCCCCACGCTGAGCTACCGCTACATCCCCAACGCCAATAAGTCGACGGACTGGATCCCACAGATCGACCGCGAGACATTCTCCAACTACCTGCCCGTGATGGACCTGGGCGACATGCGGGCCCTCGACCAGCTTCAGGCCGAGAACGTGCTGCGGGTGGGCCTGAATAACACGATCGAGACCCGCGACAAGTCCTACGGTTCACGGGAGCTGCTCAGCTTCGACGTGGAGGACGACTTCCGCTACCAGCGCACGCCCGGGGAAACGGACTTCTCCGACGTCTTCGCGGAACTCAGGGTCACCCCGGCCCACTGGCTCGAGCTGAGGTTTGAGGACACGGTCTCGACGCAGGGGGCCGGCCAGCGCGCCAGGGATGCGAGCATCATCTTCAGGGGCGCGGAGGTCTGGTCCATCGAGCTGGGAACCGGGTTTCTCTCGGACAAGTTCGCCGCCATCTACCTTCCCGGGCTGGGAGCGTTTCCCATCGAGGGCCTCGATACCTACCACGCCGAGTTCCGCACCCGGTTGAACGAGCAGTACGAGGCGTTTGCAAGGGGCGACTACGACTACCGCATGCGCCAGTTCGTCGACGAGTTCTACGGCGTCACGCAGCGGGTGTCCAACACGTGGACCATCGAGTACGCCGTGGTCTTCTCCAACGGCCCCAACAAGGGCCAGGGCCATTTCGGGCTGAACGTCTCGCTCAACCTGGTGCGCTTCTAGCTGCGGATGCACCGCGCAGACACACAACCGTGAGCCGCGCCGGCAGTCAGGAACGCACGCTGCTGGGATTGCTGGGCTGCGTGCGCCCCCACTGGAGGCAGGACTCGGGCCTGCCCCTGCGGATCGACGCCCTGCTGCGCGGGGACCGCAGGCTGGGATCGCGCGACCGCCGACTCTACCGCGAACTTCTCTACACGGCCCTGCGGTACCTGCCATGGGTCGAGCCTCTGCTCACTGCCCGTCCAGGCGAGGCTGCGCGCAGGATCGCCTGGCTCGCGACAGAGACGCCGTCCGTCAAGCCGTTCCGCGACGAAGTCGCCGCGGGCCTTCCCCCGTGTCCCATCGGGGCCGAGGAGAAGGCGGCCGTGCTGGGCGAGGTCGCGGACGCGCTCTCCCCTGCATGGCTGCGCTTCGAGTGCCCCGAGGCGTGCCGCGCCCCGCTGCTCGACACCCTGCTTTCCCGCGCGCCACTGTGGGTGCGCCTGCAGGGAGCCGAGCAGGGGAGCGCCCTGGAGGAGTTTAACAGGCTCGGCTGGCCGTGGCGGCGCAGTCCGCTTCTGCCTGACGCCGTCATGCTGCCGCTCGACGCGGATGTCTCGAAGACGCAGGCCTACCTCGCCGGCAGGGTCGAGGTGCAGGACGTGGGCTCCCAGCGGGTGCTGGCGTCGATCGGGACCCGGCCGGCGGGCCATTGGCTGGACGCCTGCGCGGGCGCGGGAGGAAAGACGCTGCAACTGGCCTCGATCCTGGGGCCTCAGGGGCGGGTGACCGCTCGCGACGCGAGGCCGGCCCCCCTTCTTGAACTGAGGGCCCGGGCGACGAGGGCCGGACTCGGCCCGCGCATCGAGGTCGACGGCATAGACCCGGCGGGAGGCTTTGACGGCGCGCTGGTCGACGCTCCCTGCTCGGGCTCGGGCACGTGGCGGCGCTCGCCCCACCTGCGGTGGACCACGACGCCGGATGGCATCTCCAGGGCGGCCGCGCTGCAGCTTCGACTCCTCCTTGAGAACGCCCCGCGCGTGCGGCGCGGAGGGACCCTGGTGTATTCAACGTGCTCCCTGTGCCGGAGCGAGAACGAGGCCGTCGTCGAGGCCTTCCTCGGCCGGTGCACCGGGGTCGAAGTCCTCGCTCAGGCAACGCGGCTCATGGCCGATGCCCATGACGGCGACGGATTCTTCGTCGCCTCGTTCAGGAAAACGTAGCGGAAGACCCACTCAGCCCTTGGCGATCTCGCGCTGGTGGCGCGCGACGACGCGGAGCATCTGGATCGCCAGCCAGAACACGGCGGAGAGGCATGCCGAACATGCCGCGCCCCAGAGGAGCACCATGCGGTGGTCCCTTGACGGCACGTGGGTCGAGACGACGCCGTACATGTACACAAAAAAGGCGATGACAAGGACCGCATCGACAAGCAGTGTCACCGGGGTGACTCGTTTGTTTTCCGTCTGTTGCATGAAACTCCCAAGCAAGCGCGGCGCGCGGCGCTTGTCCATGCAAAACACGGGCGAGTAGAGCCCGTGTGCTGCAAGCATCGTCCGTCGGCGGTCGCTAGGAGAGGACGGGGGCCGCGCGACCGGCCAACCCATGCGAGGGTAATCGCAAGCGATGCGCAGCAGGGCAGGCGCCGCAGGGTTACTCTGGGCCTAGGTCGTCGGAACGTCAGAAACCCCAATCAAAGGAGGGCAATCATGAGCGCGGAGAATTCGAACCCGGGCGTACGCGCCCCGATAAGGCAGGCCCTGCATCTGGACAACGTCGCGGGACTGAACGCGCAGGAGCTGGCCGTACGCCGCAAAAAGAGGATCGAGATGGTGATCGGCATCTGCTGGGGCATCATCGTGCTGAAGACCTTCGTGGTCGTCTGGCTCGTCAACCACTACAACATGCCCTTCAGCCCCATGTGGATCGTCGCACCCACCGTATCCATGGCCTTCATCGCGACGGCGATGTACTGCTGGATCCGGGACTGAGAAGGCCCTCCTCCCAACTCACGCGGGCGGCCTGCGCGCCACCCAGAAGCGGCACTCGTCGCTGAACTCTCGAACCTCTGGGGATTCCTGCGCGAGCAAGGAGCGCATCGAGTCGAACTCGTGGGTCCAGCCCGTCGCTGCAAGGTCCGCCAGGATCTCTTGCCGGCTCGGCAGGTGCATGAACGTTCGCCCGGACTCGTCCTCGAAATAGCGGTCGCCGTACTCCGTTAGCCTCGGGTCCTGCTCCCCCCTCGCCCACCGCTGCGCCTCCTCCTGCCATTGGGCCTTCTCGAGGGGCGAGGCTTCGCGGTCGTGAGTCGTGAAGAGAAGGGGAGCTCCCGGTGCGCAAAGCCCCAGGAGGCCCCTCAGCGCCCGGCGCCTCCTGCGCCTGCCCGGAATCTGCATCAGGCCATTGAACATGAAGAGGACGCCGTCGAACGGACCCTCGAGCGGCGAAGGGGAGCGGCCAAGCCGCGTGGCATCGGCGTGGACAATCCTGAGGTCTGCCGCCCCGCGCTCGGCGGCGAGGCTTCGCGCCTGCTCAAGCAGTTCCTCAGCGAAGTCGAACGCAGCCAGGTTGCGGTAGCCGAGATCCCAGAGCCCCATTGCCACGCGGCCAGCGCCGCAGCCGGCCTCGAGGAGGCGGCCCCCCCGGTCCACGAAGAAGCGCTCGACCAGGAGCCGCTCGGACGCCCAGAGGCCGAGATGGTGCGCCGCCTTGGTGTAGTGCAGGATCGCGCGGATCTCGTTGAAATCAGCACGGACCGTCTGGGGCGTGAGCTTCACCTCCATGCACTCACCGTCCGTCCTTTCTCCTGTAGATGAGCCAGTCGGCCGTGACCGACACGAGCGCGTAGTCGGGGAAATAGCGCTTCTGCACCAGCTGGTTCCCATCCACCCTCGGGTAGACAATGCTCTCAGGCTGCGTCGGAAAGCACCCCTGGATCTGCGCGTCAGCCGGCTCCTGTCTCGCTAAGATGCGGTCCTGAACGCCGTATTCGAAGGGATAGGCGCGCCCCTCCCCCATCAGCGTGGCGAGCGGGTCCCAGGGATAGTAGACGCTTGCCGGATGCAGCCTGGAATAGGTCCACGCCTCCTGACTCAGGCACCGGCCGGGAAGCATGGAGAGTGCCGGGTAGCCGGCCACCTGGCGCACCGCAAGGAACACGACCGTGCAGGCCGCCAGCAAAGGGAGGGTGCGCCTGACGGGGACAAGGAGGCCCGAGGCGGAAGCCTCCCGCGAGAGGGCGATCACGGCCGCCACGGCCAGGTAATAGGCGGGGTGCAGGGAGTTCCGGTCTCCGCCGACCTTGATCACCGCCATGACACAGAGCGGCATCAGGACCAGGGCCGCAAGGAGCAGGAGGGTGAGCGCATCACGGGCTCCCCCGCCGAAGCCCTTAGGGGTCGCCTGCGCGCTCGGCAGAAGGATCAGCAGGCAGGGAATGTAGAAGATACCCGCGTACCGGACAAACTCCGCCGACTCGGCCCAGGCCGCCGGCCATCCTCCCTGGAAAGCCTGCCCCGCGGGCACCACCCACATGTTAAAGGCGATGCCGCGGGGACCCATGCAGGCGAGGAATACGCCCGACACCACCGCCAGGGTGCCGGCGTAAGCGGCCGCGTAATGGAGCACGCTACTGCGGCCACGCGAGAGCCAAAGCCAGCCGAGCTGCGCCACGACAAGGGGCGCCTCGACCTGCTTGGTCCAGGCCGCCAGCGCCCCAAGGAGTGCCGCCGGCAGCAGACGGCGAAGGCGGGGCTCGCCAGGGCCGGCGAGGACCAGGCAGGATCCCGCCCCCAGCGCCACTGCGATCGCGTCCGCATTGAGCACCGAAGCCATGTACCAGGTCGGATAGATGAGCAGCAGGCCCGCCGCTCCATAGGCGAAACCGAGCAGGCGGGGCTTGCCGGGGCCGGCCGAGAACACCGCGCCTGCGACAGCCAGGGGCGCCAGAAGGAGCACCAGGTCTATTGCAGCCGCGATGAACAGGGCCGGTTGCGGTGAACCGCCGAGAGCCGCGGGAATCCATGCGAGCGCGGCGACCGGCCCGTAGAGCCAGCCGTTGATCGGGCCGTGGTCGGCCGGGGAATAAAGGGGGTATCCGTGGAGGAGCCCTATCGTCGGGGCCAGCCTGCAGGCGCTCCAGCCCCAGCGGGTGTTCAGGAGCAGGGTCTCGTGGAACGCGTAGGCCAGTGCGCCCAGCAGCACGGGGGTGAGCAGCCGAGCTGCGGCCACGGTCCAGGCCGAACCGGCCGGTGCCCGGCGCCGCCAGAGTTCGCCGGCCAGCAGTCCCGTCACCATGCAGAGGATGAGTTCACTGGGCACCCGCATCGGCGGCCGAGCATGCCAACGGACCGCCCCAGTGCAAATAGGGACTCATCGCCAGCTCCCACCGCGCTCGCCCTCGTGGCTAAAGGCTCCCGCCGCGTGGGAGGGCGTGGTTCCTACTTGCGCTGGAAATCGGGATTCGCCGGCAGCTTTTCAAGCTGCTCTCGAATATCCTCGGGAAAGGCGGGGTCCTTCATCCAGAAGGCCAGCCAGTCGGCCACGTGCGGATCCGCGCGCTGGAACGCGCCGATGGACCAGCCGGCGGTCTGGTACGCCAGGCCGCGGGCCACGCTCGCATTGAGGCCCTTCTCCCCTCCCCGCGTCTCGATCCAATGGCGCAAGTTAGGATAGTCGGGCGCGCCTCCCAGGAGGTTCACCAGGGCCCGCAGGTAAGTAGGGTCCCCTGTGGCCATCCAGCCGCCCCAGCACTCATCCATCGTCGAGCCCAGGCCCCGAACCACCTCCATGCTGATCGGGTCCTTGTAGACCATCGCGGTGCGGGGATCCTTCATCGGCTCCAAATGGTCGAGGGAAGCAGCCGCGGCCGCAGGCAGCCTCGCCTTGAATGGCGCAATGTCCTGCCCGCCAAATCGCAAGGCGACAGCCACCGCCATCTGCGTCTTGGGATCGAGCGAGGGGAACAGGGCCGCCGCCGCCTCGCGCGCCTCCCTGCGCTCGCTGAAAGCGACCGCAAAATAGCTCAGGACGGAGGGCGTGCTCAGGTGGCCGCTGTCGGAGATTGCCTTGAGCAGCGCCAACAGCCGGCCGGGGGGCACCTCCTCGTGGTACCGGTTGAGGTACTTGCCCAGTTCATCGATTCCTACCGGGGGACCCTTCAGCCAGTCCGCGCTCGGGCGCACCCTAAGATGAACGGTTTCAAAGGTGGCCGCAGGCTGCTTGCCGTCGATGACGACGCTCACCTGCACGTCGATTTCCTGGTCAGTCGCCGGCGCCGTCCAGCCCGGATCATAGACGGCAAAGGCGACGCTGGTCATCGCCTTCTCCAACGTTGCCTGGTCAATCTGGGATATGCCCCCGGCGCGAAGGACGGCCAGGGTCACGTCCTCCCCTTCGGGTTTCACCTGGCGCCGGTCCACGGCCTTCAGGCCCTTGACCTCGAATACCCTGCCCGCCGGCGTGGGGATCCGCACGCTCAGGGTCACGCCGTCGAGGAGGCGGTCGTGGTCGGGTCCCTGGGCGGAAATCGCCAGAAAGAGCCTTTGGCCCGGATAGAGCGTCTCCGGGAGTTCGGGGGCGTTGAGGCGTTTGGCGGGAGGGCTCTTGGCCAGCCAATCCGCGGAAACGACCAGGACCTTCGGCCACACGGTGCTGGGGCCTGGCGTGGGCTGCAGGAGGGTCTGGGGGGCCGCACTCAGGCTCGCCAGAAGGCCGATGCAGCCCACGATCACCCCAAGCGCGGTGCGATGGCGGGCGGCCGCTGCGAGCGGGCCGGTGAAGCTCATCGGGCCACAATGCCCGAAAACCCCGCCCCGAGAAGCCATTAATTCGCGCTGCGCCTGCAGCGCGCTCTCCAGGTCGGAGGGGGCGGGCCCCACCTTCACGGTCTGCGCGCTGGCGGCGCGCAGACCGAAATGAGATAGGGCCGGGATGCAGCACAGCCGCGCAGCCAGGAGCCCTCGGAAAGGACCGGTGTTCATCATGGGATGAGGGGCCATTCCCCGCCGCTCGATCGCCCGCCCCATTCAGGTAGGAGGAGGTGAAGTTTAGCCCATCCGCCCGCGGCGGCCATCACCCTTTGGAGGAGCCCGTGTCAAATTCGGGAGACGCCGGCGCCGACGGTTGACTTTCCCATTCCACAAACGAGATCCTTTTTCTTCACACCCAGACCCATGGCCCCGTTGAAACCGAGCCTCTCCCCCCGCCTCGTCTTCTCCCTTTTCCTGGCCTCGGCCCTGTGCACCGCCGCCAGCGCCCAGAAGGTGGGCGCCGTCTTCGTCATCGACCTGGAGAACCACAACTGGACCCAGGACAATCCCAGCGGCCCCGAGCCCCTCCGCGGCAATCCCGCCGCCCCTTTCATCAACAGCCTGGTCGCGCCCGGCAGCCCCAACTCAGCGATGGTGTCCTTTGCCAGCCACTATCACAACGTCCTCTCAACACCGTCCGGGAACAACCCCAGCATCCACCCCTCGGAGCCCAACTACATCTGGCAGGAGGCCGGCAGCAACCTGGGCGTCCTCAATGACAACGAGCCTTATGGCTCCGGCCGCCAGGTGCGGGCGATAAGCGCCTACCTCGCCGAGCACCCTGCCGAGGACGGCGAGCACCTCTGCGGGCTGCTGCAGGCCGCGGGCATCCCCTGGAAGTCCTACGAGGAGGACATCGACCTGCGCAATGACACCGGGGGCAACGGCAACCTGGGCGGGGACATGACCAACGGGGTGCTCCCCCGCAGCCAGTGGACGGTGCCGCTCAAAAATCGGGTCGGCAGCTCGCCCTCCTACAGGAATCCCTACAACGGCAGCGACCAGTACGGCTTCGTGTGCAAGCACAACGGCCCCCTGTTCTTCACCGACACCAACGCAAGCTCGGCGGCAGAGGCGAACACGCTCCCGTCAAACCCCGAGGTCTCCCATTACGCGCCGCTCCAGCAGCTCGCCTGCGACCTGGCAGATAATTCGGTCGCACGCTATAACCTGATCACACCCGACCTGTGCAACGACATGCACGATGTCATAGCCGGGGGCTTCACCTACCATGGAACGCACTATTTCGGCGACCAGGCAGCGGTGGCGCAGGGGGACAATTTCCTTTCCATCCTGGTTCCCCAGATCATGGCCTCAGAGGCCTTCAAGCAGAATGGGGTCATCATCATCTGGACGGATGAGACCGAGGGCAGCAACCCCGACAACTTTGGCCACACGCTCACGGAGATCGTGATCTCCCCGCTCGCCAGGGGCCACGCCTTCAACGTGTCTGAGGACCTCACGCATTCCTCGGACCTCGCCACCATGCAGGAGGTCTTCGGCGTCCGGGCCCACACCCGCACAGGCTACCTCAATGACGCCGCCAACCCCTCGCACGGGTCGCAAACAACGGACCTGGCGGACTTCTTCCTAGCCGGCGTCATCCCACCCTCCCTATGAAGCCCCGCTCTTGCCCCGAACGGGCCAATCCCATGGGCCACCCCCGGCAATCCCCATGCGAGCATCCGCAGGCGGGCCGGCCCTGAAGGGAATGTTTGAATCCTTTTCGCTGCTCGCGGTGGTTTGGCTCGGCAGAGCGCAGGCAAGGAACCAAGGCGGCCAGCTCTTAGGTGACAGCGGCTCCCACGGTACGGATTTCTAACCTGTCGGTTAAAGACACCGTTCCACGTCCAGCCCCTCGGGACACCTATTCAAACGGGTGGGCGAGATGCGGTTTGCCCCTTCGCTGCGCGCACCGCCGTCAAAGTGGGTGTTATTAGCTCCACGAATGGCGTGGTAAGGAAGAAGCATGATAGGGTCCATGCGAGATCAGGCCCCTCCAGCGAAGCCTGCATCCGAAATCCCCCTTCAGGGGGCATAACCCTCTTTCCCCCAATAAGTCGTGTCGGCGCTCGCCGAGCATGAGTCGGCGGGATCGAGTGGGCGGGTGAACTCCTCCTTGGATCCCGCGCCGTGCCCATCAGCCCATGGGAAACTCACGTGGGGCGCATCCTTCACGTTAACTAAAGGTTCGCAGGTGTATCTTGGGCCCTGACGATATGAAAACCAACAAACTGCTAGGGGTCACAGCGGCAGCGTGCTTCGCGATCATCGGCTTTGCCGGATGCGCTGCGCTCTCAACAAGCGAGAACACAAACCGGGGAAATGGCGATGAGGCGATCAGCGCAAAGGTGCGGGCTTCTGTCTCCGCCGATGCTTCACTGCAAGGCGACGCCATTGTCGTTACGACAACCGACGGCAACGTCGCTCTGAGCGGTAATGTCGTGACCTCGGAAGACATGAGGCGCGCGGTCGCATTGGCAAGGACCGTGCCCGGCGTTCAGTCTGTTGAGAACGATCTGACGGTTAAGTGAGCGTGCAACGCGTGGGCGACCTTCTCCCCTATTTGGAGTGGAGGCGCCCAACCGCGTGATCTGGGTCGGCCCAGCGTCCCATCTTGTCGACCGTCCGAAGAATGCAGTTGCGTCGCTTCGGGCGGGCGCCGGGCGTTGAGGGTGCGCGCCTGCGAACTTGGCCGATGTGAACCACGACCGTGTCCCTTTGGCCAGTCACCGCACCCCAACGCAGCAGGCATCTCGAACTCGCGACAATCTCGGCAATTAAGGTTGCCCGATAGACTTAGGAGGAAGATATGCCCTCGAAGGCGAACCAGATGTTTCCCGCATGGTGCGATGTTGGACACGAACGAGGTCACCCTGGACCAATCACACCGTTCACGGACGGCCTCCTCACGGCTGCCAAGCACGCTTCCCGGAAAAGGAGAGCGCGTTGACCCACCGTCCTTAATGGTCGCTGAGCGTTAACTGTGTTATTATCCCAATTCGTACCGCCTCTCTGCTGCCTCCATGCAGTCTTGCCCTAACCCATCACAGCGTCCCGGGTCATGTTGCCACACCCTGTTGCGGGGCATGGGGCCAAGACCGCGTCGATCGGGGCGCAGGGGCATTGGGCGCGCGGGCGTCGGCCGCAGATACGGCTCCATTAACGAGGGATCACTCTGATGAGACTGCTCGTTGTAGAGGATGATCCCACGCTCTGCGTCAGCCTGGCCGCCACGCTGCGCGAGGAGAACTACGCGGTGGATACGGCCGATGACGGGGAGGAAGGCCTATTAAAGGCAAGGAACGGCGAATACGACACGATCGTACTCGATGTGATGCTTCCGCGAATGGACGGATGGCAGCTGCTCGCTCTTTTGCGGCCCGTCTGTGCGGCCCCCGTCCTCATGCTGACAGCGCGCGATACCGTCGCCGACCGAATAAAGGGGCTCAATCTGGGAGCCGACGACTACCTAACGAAGCCGTTTGACACGGACGAGCTGCTGGCCCGGATACGCGCGCTCATCCGAAGGGCTGCGGGGCGCACCCACCCGACGCTCAACATGGGGGACATCTCAATAGATACGGGCATGCGCTCCGTGACACGCGGCGGCAACGAAATCCAGCTTACGGCAAGGGAATATGCCCTCGTCGAATACCTCTCGCTTCACAAGGGCGAGGTGGTCACCCGTACCATGCTCTACGAGCACCTGTTCGACGAGGAGGACAGCACCCTCTCGAACCTGCTCGACGTACATGTTTCCAATGTGCGCAGGAAGCTCGGACGTGACCTTATCGTCACGCGACGCGGCCATGGCTACTGCATCGAATGAAGTCCCCCTTCCAGTCGATCCGCTGGCGTCTGCAGGCTTGGCACGGGTTAATCCTGCTGGCCGCCGTGACCGCACTGTGTTTCACCACCTACCGTCTTGCCTGGAACCACCAGCTCCATGCCATCGACCAGAGCCTCTATTCCTCTGAGGGCAAGTTGACCCGAGCCTTGCTGCGGGGCAAGCCGGCGAGCCCCTTCTCCAGCGCGCGCGATGACGACAGCCCCGCATTTTCACCCACCCTGCTCATCGAGCGCCTTCGGGTAGCCAAAGGGAAGTTGCCAAGCGAGGTTGCGTCCCTTTTCGAGGGAACGGAGCCGGGATACACCTTCGTCAGCTATCGCGACGCTTCCGGGGCCGTCTTCCTTGAGTCTCCAAACTTCCCGGAGGGAGCCCAACTGCTGCCAATACCGGCCGGCCGCTATGCCGAGGAATGGCGCATCGTTGGCCACCGCAGGGAGCTCTTGCGCAGCTCCAAGCCGGGCCTAAGCAGCCTCGTGGGGCGCGACATCTCTCCCGAGCTGGACTCCATGTATCGCTTCGCCTGGTCCCTGGGCGCGAGCGGATTTGCGATCTGGCTGGTCTGTCTATTCGGGGGATGGTGGATAGCGGGTACCGCCCTCAAGCCGATTTCGACAATAGGTCGCACGGCCGCGCGCATCACCGATGGGAATCTGCAGGAACGCATCAGCACGTCGGGAACGGACAGTGAACTCGACCAGCTCAGTCGGGTACTCAACCATACTTTCGACCGACTTCAGACGGGGATTGAACAGCAGAAGCAGTTTATCGTCGATGCCTCCCACGAGCTGCGGACTCCGGTGACGATCCTTCTCTCGGAGACCCAGCGCATCCTCAAGCAGGACCGGAAACGAACCCCCGAGGAATACATCCAGGTTATCAACACCTGCAGGGACGCCGCGAATCGTATGCGCCGGCTCATCGAGCCGCTACTTATTCTGGCGCGCCAGGACGCACTGGGGGCGGGACCACTGCGCGAACACTGCGAAATTTCACAGATTCTGCGCGACACCTTGGAGCAGGTCCGTCCTCTGGCATCGGGACGCAATATCCACCTGAACGCCGACCTTCGGCCGGCTCCTTGTATCGGGGATCCGACAGCACTCGCGATCTTGGCCACGAACCTGATCGTCAATGCGATCCAACACAACCGCGAAGGCGGCGAGGTCCGCGTCTCTTGCGAGCACAGCAGTGAGTTCACAAGATTTTCAGTAAGCGACGACGGCCCGGGCATAGTGCCTGAGGACCGGCCCCATGTCTTCGAACGCTTCTACAGGGCAGACAAGAGCAGGACGTCAGCGTCCGGCCATGCCGGGCTCGGTTTGGCCATCGCAAAAGCCGTCGTCGAAAACCACCGAGGCAAGATCGTTGTTGAAGACAATCTTGGAAAGGGGGCGGTTTTCGTGGTAACGCTTCCCCTCTATAAGGGGGAGGGAGAGCTGATTCAAGCCTCATCGGCTTAAGAGACTAACACTACTCCGTTAAGTAGTGCTCGCTCACGCAAAGTAGGAGGGTACTGCTTAAGAAGGCTGGCGATCTGTGAGGCTCCGAGTCGCGTCAGTCTTCCTTTTCACTCTCGAATTTCACCAGACGCCCATCGTCTTCGACTTTGATCTCAATCTTCCTCCCGTCTGCGGTTTTGCCTTTGGCCTCGTAGACAATACGGCCATCTTTCTTGGTATCCTTTTCCACATTCTTGAATTGGACGCCGTTAGCATAGTCTTGGAAGGCCTTTTGCACAGCAGCCGGACAAGCGGATATATTTGAGATTTCCACCTTGGAGGCGTCGGAGCAGCCGGAGGCAGCCAAGACAATTCCGATCAGAATTGGACTTGAGCCATTCAGGGGATTGTAAGCGCACATCACGCCTCGGGATGTGCCTCCTCCCCAGGCCTCCGCCGGTGGCTTTCCGTAACGCACACGCGCTGTTCGGTACCACTTCAATCCCCTAAATTTGAGCCAGAGCTGCAATATTCATACCCGAGGGTTCCTCGCTCATGGCCCCGACCTTTTTGAAATGATCATGTGTAATCTCGGGATTCTCATAGGGTGTGGCCCGGTTCAGGGCCAAGATTCGATGACCGAACGCAATGAAGGGCGTCGGATTCTCACCACGCGTCAAGGCGTCCAGAACCGTGAGATAGTCCGTCCTATAACAGGTGGGGATCAGTATCCTGGCACGGCCGGCAGCGTCCAACTCGGCATTCATGGAAAGGCGCGATATGCGGCCGTTTCCGTCCGAAAACGGATGGACCTCGGCTAGGACAAAATGCACCAAGAGCGCGCGGGCGACTGGGTCGGTTAGGGCGCGCACCTGGGGCCATGCGCGCCGCAGAGTGCCCTCCACTAGGTCGGGCGCAACGAATGTCTTAGTTCCGACCTGGTTGGGCAGCACCTTGAACACCCCAGGTTGTACTTCAGGGCGGCTTGCCATCATGCGGGCGTGCCGACGCTTGAGGACATCGAAGAACCCCGGCGCTTCCTGAGGAACGTCTCGGCAAATGCGGTCGTCAGTGATCAACCGGTAGGTTTCCAAGATATCATGGGCTTCCTTTGGCCTTTGCTGCAAAATCCGGCGAGGATCGGCGGCTTCCACGATGCTCTGAGCGTCCTCGACCGTGAATTTGGTCCCTTCAATGTAGTTCGAAAAATAGGACTCCCAAAATGCGCGGTTGCGGCGCTCTGCCGCCGGCGCTGAGGGAAGGCTAATGAAGCTCTCGCTCGCCAGCCGTGCCTGCAGTTCGGTGAAGAGGGCTAGCCGTTCCGGATCGTAGGGATCGCGCATGGCGCGGGCGATGGCGACCGGGGCGTTAAGGTTGCCCGCATTGCCGACGCCGTCCAAGTCGGCGATGAGCTGTTCCAGCTTTGCCAGTGACGCCTCCCATTTGACCCGTGGCGCGATAATTCTAGCCTCGCCTAGGAGGCGGTGCAGTTCGGCTCTTCCGCTGATGCGTATCTGGCGCTCCAGCCAAATCTCCAATTCCGCACGAGTGAGGGTTTTGGCCTCCGCGACCTTTCCGCGCGCCCTGCCTGGGAGCAGGTTTTCCAAAAGGGCGCGCGCCCTGCTGGCGATATGAATCGGCCCTTCCGCAGTGGGTATGGCCTGGTCCTCCGACAGCACGCCGGGCCCCGGCCAGATGCGGATTTCAAAGCCGGGCAATGGCCGACTCGAAATAGCGGCGCCGGGAACGGTGATGTGGAACCTATTTCCCTTAGATATGCTTCCGCCGTTCAAGGCGGTCCGGTGGCTCACGACAGCATTGGGATAGAAATGGGCAACGATTTCAAAACGGTGGCTGCGCACGATCTCCCGGTCGGGAGTCACCAGATCATCCGAATAGATCTTGGCAGCCAGCTTGCGCACTTTCTTGGCGGCGACGTCTCGCCCGAGCTGGTAGGCTGCCTTGGGATCAGAGCTTCCAAATAGGAGTGCCATAAAATTTCCAAAATAGAAGGCCGTTGGCGGCTTAAAATCTGTAATTAAGACAAATAAGTCTTAATTTATTATAATTTCAACATAATAAGAAAATAAACCCCGGCTATTCCTTCGGCCGATGATGCATCTCAGAGCCCCAGAAAACATGACCAAAAAATGTGACAGGACTTGCCCATCCGAGTCATATTGAGTCTTTATGAGGCATGGCCACCGTTCAAATCCGCATCCGTATCGATCGCAATCTGAAGAAAGAGAGCGACACCGTTCTTAAGAGCATCGGCCTTGATGCAGGGTCATACGTTTCTATGGCGCTGACCCAGCTCGTGAATCGTCGCGGCCTCCCGTTTGCCGTCATGGAGCCAGATGCGGCCTACTTTGTAAACGAATACGCTTTGACTCCTTACGAATCGGCGAAAGCTGGAGCGGCCATGAAATCTGAGGCTGCGCAGGCCCGCCGAACGGGAAAACTCCGTGAGATTACTTCGGCTGACGACCTCGCTCCGTGAGAATATTGGCGACGCCACGTTTCCTTAGGAGCGTCCCGTCAACTCGCCGCCAAGACGTATTTTTGGCTATGCGAGCCGCAGGCATGGCATATGGGCACCCTTACCTTCACGCGGGCGTCGGCCTCCGGCGTATTAGGCCTTTTATGGAATGCCGCTGCGGCCTAGATTTGAGGTTAGTATTTCAGCGCGATAAGGACGCCCTAGTATTCCACCTATGCGGGACACATAGCGAGGTTCAGGACTTTCTGAAAGACCAGCGGTGACCCTGTTTTTCTAGACTCAAAATGGCGGAGAGAGAGGGATTCGAACCCTCGGTACGGTTTAACCCGTACAACGGTTTAGCAAATCGCCCGGGCTCCGTTTTATCGCCCGGACTCCGTTTTGCGTGATTCGTGTTCTTGCTCTTAGACACGTAAGATACGGAATTCTCGTCTGAGGCGAATTAATTTATAAATTCTTGCCAGATACATGCAAGTGCACCGAAACTCACCAAAGTGCAGAAATTAGGCGGGAAGTTAGGCGGTAACAAAGTTATCGAGCCAACATCGACAGGTTGCGATTTTCCCTAAGGCTGGATTACGGGTTCGTTTGAGCGCCACAGATGCGGCGCTCCTCCGGGTGGTGGTCCAGATGGCAGGATCTATCTGGTATCGCGGCGCGATGCAGGTAATTCGGATCGTTTCTTTACGGTATGTCCCTGTTCGAATTGAATGGGCACATTCCGGTTCGGGCGTCTCTCTGCGCCGGATCCATGTCCGCCGCGAGGCATTTCCGCACCGGCATCTCTCGAGGCATATCGGTCATCCGTGCATGCTCCTGCCTGGCATATAGATTCCCAATAGGCGCGCGTGAATGTCTATAGTTCCGGTTCACCCTGGGGTGCTTTTTATTTGAGTTTTATAAAGTCTAGTGTTTGTTTCCTCAAATGCGCTTTCTTCCGCGGACACTCGAAACCACCCTTCTCAAGGCGCGCCGAAATTTCCCTGCCGTCGTCCTCACCGGACCCCGGCGTGTCGGGAAAACCTCGCTTCTGAGGCATATGCTCCCCGGAGCGGGCTACCGCCTGTTGGAGGATCCCGACATTCTGGCGCGGGTGCGAGCCGATCCCCGGGGATTCTTCGACGAGCTTAAGCTGCCGGTCATACTCGATGAGATTCAAAATGCGCCGGAACTGCTGGCCTATATTCGCACACGAATAGATTCTGAACCCAGAAAGACCGGCCAGTGGTTCCTCACCGGCTCCCAGGAATCGGCATTAATGCAGGGAGTAAGCGAATCTCTGGCGGGTCGCGCGGCGATTCTGCACCTGCTGCCGCTCAGTGTGCGGGAAAGCCCGAAAGTGGATATGTGGCTGGGAGGCTTCCCGGAAGTCATCGCGCGTCCGGGTGCCCGGGACCTGTGGTTTAGCTCGTACCTGCAGACGTATCTGGAACGCGACGTACGGGCGGTTACACAGGTGAAAGACCTGGCGACGTTCCGGAGGTTCATGGGACTGGTCGCAAGCCGGCACGGACAGATTCTCAACAAGACGGACTTGGCCGGGCCGCTTGGGGTTTCCGTCCCCACGGTCGCTCAGTGGCTGGGGGTGCTGGAGACGACCGGGCTTTTGGCCCTGATTCCACCGTATTTTGAGAATTTCGGGAAACGGCTGCTCAAGTCGCCACGCCTTTATTGGCTGGATTCGGGACTGGCGTCGCACCTGTTGGGCCTGAGGTCCCGCTCTGAACTCGAGCGTTCGCCATTCGATGGCGCACTCTGGGAGGGATTCGTTGCCGCAGAGATCATAAAGTTCCAGATCAATGCCGGGGGAAAAAGGGAGCTTTTCTACTTTCGGGATGAACAAGGCCTCGAGGTGGATTTTGTCCTTCCAGCTCCGCGGGGAAAATTGCGCCTAGTGGAGGTTAAGGCGACCCGCACGCCCACGCCATCCATGGCGCGGCCGCTGCAGTCGCTGGGTCGGACCCTTGGGGAACGAGCGGAAATGTGGCTGGTGCATCGGCCATCGAGGACGCCTGCTGAAACCGCGGCACTGGCTCCCGGTGTCAAGGCAGCCGACCTCGCGACTTTCCTCCAACAACTGCAGCCATCCGCCTAATTTTCGATGGGCGAATACTCAGCCCAAGCCGCGGCAAAACCTTCAAAGGTCCAGCAATTCATCGATTCCCAATTCTTTCGCTAACTTCCGCGGGAGGTCATCCAGGAGAACGCCGTCGCGCTGGCCGAGGGCAATAGTGTTGCTCCACTGGCCTTTGACCCACGAAACCACAGCCGGACGGGACGACGGGTCCTGCGCCGCTTCGCGCGCCGAGCGGCCGCCGAAGACGGGCAATTTGGCGTCAGCAAGGTCCCTAAAATGCCTCTCCATGGCTGTCCGAATCAGTTGAGCCTTGGCTTCGGGAGAAATTTCGGGGTCGGCTTTGCTCGATCTCTTTGAAGATTTATCCGCGAGGCCACCCTCTCCCCCCGCGCTCCCGTCCCGTTCAAGCCGCTCGGCCATCTGCAACGCGACATTCACCCGGCTGTCGCGCTCGAAACGAAGCTGAGGGCCGAAGATCTCCGCCAGTCGGACACGCGCAAAATCGCTCTTTTGCCTGCCCATCGTCTGCACCATGACTTCCGCCCTTCCAACCGAGATCCGCCCGAGCACGCTGACGCCGGCGGATTCATCATCGGGATGCCGAAAAGCCTCGGGCATGGACGCCTCGATCCGCATGGACTCGCCTCGCCGAAGCCATACAAACGAGTCGGATTCAGGCAGGTTCTCCTCAGAAGGCTCATCATCGGGTTCGAATTCGGGCAGGCGTCCAAGCACCTCGAGGATCTGGAGTCGCGCCGCGACCATGCTGAAGTAAGTGCGGCAAACCTCAATGTCGGAACCCCGCAGCATGTGCTGCATCGACTGCCGCCCCACGTCACGCACCAGCTCGACGGCGTAGCTTAAATCCATGGCCAGCATCTCCTTTAGTTGTCCGGGCGTGGGCCTTCGCTTGAGGCCAAATTCTTCCTTGGTGAACGCTCCCCATTCGCTCTCGAAAACTTCCTTAAGATTGCGCGGCACCGCAACGGCCGACCCGACGAAGCGGGCGAAATGGGGATAGAGAGTAACCCAGCTCAATACCAGTTCGAAGGGTCGGAATCTTCCTGCGGCCATCCGGTCCACCATGAGAAACGGCTGTGCACTCTTCCCGGCCCAGAGGTCGACCACCAACACGCTCTGGGCATCAACAACGCGCTGGACCTCTAGTAGGGTCGCAAATGACTGACATCGATACCGACTCATGACACGCTCGTCGTTGTTTAGCCCCGGCCAACCTGCCTTCTCCCACAGTTCACCCAACGTCTGTCCCGTGTCGTCCCGGAACGCGGCAAGGAGCCAATGTACCGCCGCGGGGAAAGCCAGGTCCAAGTCGTGCATGTCCCCCTCCGGACGGAAATCCTCAATCGTCTCGCGGAACTCATCGTCGCCCACGCAACTGACAACCCATTCGACCGCCTTCGGCATCCACGAGCCGTCAAGCCGCAGCCAGAAATCATATCCCGGAGGCGCAAAGGGATTGAAGGCGCAGGTATCTGCATAGGACTAGTGAATAAGAGCGGAGAGATCGTCCGGTACTGGCAGTGGCCGGTCGTCGTCTTCATGAATAAGATCGTCCTCAGGGATTCGGACCCCGAAGGAGAATTCGTCGTTGGGGGGATGTTGAACGGAGAAGAGGTCTACAAGGTGAGATCGATCGAGTTCGCCAATCAATTGATCCATCGAATTGCTCCCCGCGCAGGCCCTCTCTTGAGTAGATGCGATTATCTCACGTGGAATCGGAAAATCATAAGAATTATCGAAGTCGTCAAATGCGACGAAAACAAGAAGGCCTACTGGAAAGGCCTCCTTAATAAAGAGGATCAAAAAGGCGGTTACTACGATCTGGCGAAACACAGGAAGCTCCGCTACGAGAGGGTGGACCTGCGCTCTTGGCTTCCTCTTTTCCGCTCGGCCTAACGGATTCGGTGACGTTGCCGTGCGGGCATGCGGCGCTTCGATCCGCAGGAAGTTGAATCGCGGCCAACGACTCGCCTATGTCCCAGACTGGTCAATCGCTACCTTGAGGGCCCCAAGCTTCTCGAGGACTTCCGACCATGCGATGGAGGGCCCAAAGTACATCTCCCGCTGCATGCGAAGGTAGTCCCTCTCCAGTGCCTCCGCGTGCGCGGCCGCGGGCAGGAGCATGAACGTGCCCGGAACGGCGGTTCCATAGCTGGAATACGAGTTATAAAAGAAGGCTTCCTTGAAGGCCACGACGCGCTTCCTGAGGTCGGCGTCGGCGAGGGCGCGCTTGCCGCCCGGATGATCGGCAAGCGCCGCCGTGTCCGCGTAATGCCGGGCGAAGTTTGCTGTGAAGGGTTTGTCCGCCGGCCGATGCGCCTCGGCGTGAAGGATGGTCGCCTTCTCCCAAAATGTTCGCTCGATCGCGAGCGCCCGGACCGCGACCGAGGCCCCGGTGATCTCGTTGGGAAATGCCTCAGCCACGTACGGCTGAATGGAGGCCTGCGTGAACGGCCAGATATCGGCTTTTGCTCCGCACTCGATCTTCACAGACCGCGGGATATAGGCTCCGTCCTCATTCCCCAGGACGCTCGGATAGTTGAAGAGCAGCGTCAGACGGTGCTTGTCGGTCTGATCCACGGCATAGCTCCAACCCCCCTCCCCCAGCGCTTCCCGGGTCTTGGCCTCCAATTGCCGCTTCAAATCCCCGGCGACCCACTGGCTGCAGGCCGACCTGAGCACTTCGATCCGCTTATCTTTCTGGTTACCGCTGGGGGCCTTCTCCGGGTTGTGATCATCGGAATCCAGGCCGAGGAGTTCCCGGCCCAGCGTGATGTCCACATCCTCGGAAAACCTCTTGATAGCGCTGTAGACCTTGGAGAGCGATGTTCCGCCCTTAAAGACGAGATGCGGGCCATAGCCCGAGATCTCGTTAAAAAGCTGCTGCAGGGTCCAGCATACCCAGAGATCCTTCTCTACAATGACATCGGTGCCGAAGCCCAACTTCTGCGAGGTGGCGCTAAAGAGAGCCGCCCGGTCGCGGGCCGAGAGGCCGAGGACGGTCTTCATGGGCTCGGAGCGCTCAGGTTCTGGACGACCGGCTGCATCCATTGGGGTAGCTGCGGGGCCAGCTTGAGCAGTTCTCGCTTGGTGCCGGGTTTCAGGCTCGTCCGCAGGCGCTCGGCCTGGGCGGGCTCGAGGCCCTTGGGTCCCAGATGCCGCACGGCCTGGATCACGGTGCCTGCCGTCGTGCCGGCACCGATCAGGCTGCTAGGGGCCACCCGCTGGAATTTGATCTGGGTCTTGCCCAGGTTGACCGGGGGAACGCTGGCGGTCGTCTTGATGACCAATTGACCCGGTACCTGCTCAGAGAGGCCGAGGAGATTCGCAGCGTAGGCGCCCGAGACCTGCCACGGGGCGCTCCGGGCCTCAAGGATCACCTTCGCAACGTCCATGGAGCTGGAGGGGGCGGTACCGATCAGCGGATGGGCCCGGGGCCGCTCGTAGAGACCCCGACGGATCCGCCGAAGCTTGCCGGCCTTGGTCAAACGAGCCAAGGCTTGGCGGACGGCTGCCGGTTTGCCTACGCCGCTCAGGGCCTTCGCGGTTATAGGCAAAGGATGGTGGCTCGACCATAGCTGTCTTAATATCGTTTGGTCAATGGGTTTAGCTGTTTTCATGGCTTTATAATGTCACAAACTATGCATGGTTTTTGTGACAATGCCAGCCAGAACAAGCGACACACCCTTCTTCAGGAAACGGTGCGCCAATTCGATTTTGGCCACGCCCCAAACAAAAAGTTCCTCCCCGCTTGCTGCCCAAAGCTTCAACTCTTCGAGTGCTCCACGCAGATCAAGGGCCTCCGTATGCCAGCCCCGTTTCAAGTCCGGGTGGGTTCGGATTCAAAGACGAATCTGAGGAAATTGACAGCCAGTTTCACAAACGCGGCGACCGCCTCGGCTTGGGCTGCAGCTTTGCTACGCATGTGCAAACCTACGCAGTTGCGGGTGCTTCAAACTACGGAGCTACGTAGACCTCCACGAGACCCACGCCCGTCGAACCGTTTACCCCGGAGAGCTGTAGCGTGTAGCTTCCCGGCGGCAGCGTCGCCACCATAGCGCTGTCAGCCGAACCGATCGGCAATGCGAATGCTCCGGCACCGCTCATGTCTGTCGCAGAGGCCTGGCGTACGGACGCACCGGAAGCGGAGCCTCCGGCAACTGGCGAGTTTCCCCAGCCGCTGTCGCTGGCTACCAGCGTTCCTTTCGCGTCATAGAGTCCTATAGAAGGCTGAGCGAGGACACCCGGAACGTTAAACGGTGATGTGCCCAAGGTCGGCCCAATTCCACGGAGTAGCACTTGTATGGGCTGAATTCCTTCGATCACAAAGCCAGCGATAAGAATGTTTGCGGCAGAGCCAACGTCAGCCCGCGCAGAGATGTTCTCGAGGTAGGCCGTGGAGGCACCGGAGTCTGCGTCGTAAATCTCCGCGAGCGCCACGCCGGTCGTTGTATTCACGCCAGCTAGCTGACAGGTGTACGATCCAACCGCGACATCCGTGAGAATAGCCGAATCGGCGGACGCGGCTGGAAGCGCAAAGGCCCCGACCTGAGTAAACGCATTGGAAAACGTCTGACTTCCGCCCCAAACAGCATTTGTCGCGAGCGTTGTATCCGTGCTCGAAATGAGGGTTAGCTGCGGCTGAGCGAGGGTTCCAGGCACATCAAAGGGAGCCGTCGCGAGCGTCGGTCCCACCCCCCTAAGGAGAATACTCTTGCTTCCAGTCCCCTCGATAACAAACCCGGCGATCAAAATGTTTCCGCTGGTTCCAACATTGGCCCTCGCGGAAAGGTTGACGATTCGTGTCGCAAGCACCGACACCTGCATTGGACTCGAAGTCACGGAACCAGCCGGATCTGCCACGAGCACAGTGTACGTGCCGGCATTGGCTGGAGAGACGTCGCTTATCGTGAGCGACGATTGGGTTGCACCAGGGATTGGCACGCCATTTAGCTGCCATTGGTAGGTGAGGTATTCGCCACTCGCAGTTACGCTCAGGGTGACGGTTCCCCCAGCGTAGATGACCTGCGTTGGCGGCGCGGACACAGCCGTTACCACGGGCGGCGCCACCGTACCGGACTGGTCGGCCTGCGGGATGAGCACAAGGCTGTCAGCCGACGATGACCCAAAGGAGCCGAAATTGCCGGCAATGGACAAGAGGCCATTCGGTCCAAATGCGAGCGCGGACGGAGTTTCATACGACGCAACCGTTCGTCCGCCGTTATCATACACAGGTGCTCCGAAGAGTACTCCGTTTGCGACGAACGTCGGGTCAACGTTGCCGGCCAAATCGAAGCGATAGACCGCAGTTTCGATATAACTCTCAAAAGGGGGTGACGGAGCGGCTATGAACCAGATCGTGGCGTAGGTTCGGCCCTCCGAGTCGACCGTGATGCCAGCAATGGATGTACTCGAAAGCGTGTAGCCATTGGGTGCATTGGCGGGCAATATATTTGGAAGAGTAACAGTTGTGTCCAGGGTGCCCGAGGCAGTGAGGCGTTGCAGTGTTGTTCCGTTGCTCACCATCAATCGCCCGTCGGCCATGGGTGCCAGCGCCAAGGGTGAGCCGGTCGAATTCGGGGGAACGAAGCTCGAATCGAGGGTTCCATCCGAATTCAAAGCGACAAGAGATTCTGCCCGGGAGGATCCGACGAGGCTGAACGATCCGCCCACATACAGGCCGCCGCTCGGCCTGGCTTGAAGCACGGTCGCTTTGCCGTTGAGGCCACTCACGTCCACGACGCCAAAGGACGGATCCAATTGGGTGGCCGAGGAAAACGCGGCCAGGTTTCCCCTCGAACTTCCGTTGATCGAAGTGAAGCTTCCACCAACGACCCAAAGGCCGCCGGGAAGTCCCGCGACGGCCCCTATACTTCCCCCGGCATTCAACGTTGGATTAAAAGTAGAGTCCAAAGTCCCGTCCGAGAGTATGTGAACGGCTCCGCTTTGCCCGACGCCACCGATTCCGGAAAACGTCCCGGCGAACAGAACCGAGCCGTCGGCCAGTGGAGCAAGAGAGGCACTCTGGCTTCCGCTTTGGGACAAGGGCGGCTGAGTCCAATTGACACCAGCAGAGGGCACAAATGATGGATCAACCGTGCCGTCAGCAAGCAGCGCAGCCAGTCCCAGGCGCTGGACGCCCCCAACCGCGATAAAATTGCCTGCGACAATGATCCGGCCATTCGCTGCCTGTGCCACGGCAACAATGCTCCCGGGAATAGAGGGGCCCGGCGTGAAAGTCAGGTCGGGCGCTCCGTTCGGCAACAGGCGCAAGACATTGGAGCCAAATCCGATATAGATTTGTCCTGCTGATGCCAGGGCAAGCGATTTTATTTCGATGCTGGTCGGGGTGTTCTGGACCAGATTTGCAATGGTTGCACTCGGATTGAAGGTGTTGTCGACGGTGCCATCGGTATTCAGGCGGAAAAGGTTGAGAACGGGTTGGCCGGCAAAAGTGTAGAAGCTCCCTGCCACTAGGAGCTTCCCGTCGGGTTGTTGCGCTAGGGCGTCGACGTTGCCGTTGGTCCCGTAGATATTGTTTGAGCCGCCAGTCGTCGTCCCGAGAAAGGTGTTCAACGACCCGTCGGCGTTGAGAATCTGCAGTCGGAGGTTTATCTCGTCCCACACCAAAATCGTCCCGTTGGAGAGTGGAAGAATGTTCTGTGCACGTGAAATGAACTCGCCCCCTGTTACCAATTGGGGCTGGAAAGTGGCGTCAACGGTGCCGTCCGTATTTAGGCGCACGAACCCAGGCACAGTGACATTGTCGAAGGACGAAAAACTTCCGATCACAAGTAGCTTGCCGTCAGCTTGGACCGCGACAGCGGAGATGCTACCGGACGAGATGCCGAATCCCGGATTGAAAGACGTATCAAGCGTGCCGTCTGTGTTTACACGAGCTATTCCGGGCAACGTTGTAGAACCGAATGTAAGAAGTCCTCCCCAAAGGACTACCCG
>Ga0182030_10001028_pt1 | contig 56159 bp, 51 predicted proteins | sample 812S3MmetaG_FD_121299 | JGI IMG/M metagenome (GOLD analysis project Ga0182030, IMG submission 121299) | Permafrost microbial communities from Stordalen Mire, Sweden - 812S3M metaG (Illumina Assembly) | ecosystem: Environmental > Terrestrial > Soil > Wetlands > Permafrost | place: Sweden...
CGCTGTCGTCTCCGACTCGCCGCTCGCGAACAGGGTCACCTTGTGGCCTTGTCGAACAAGCTCTTCCGCCAACCATGAAACCACCCGCTCCGTGCCGCCATAGAGCTTTGGAGGCACGGCTTCTGCCAGCGGAGCGATAAGTGCAATGCGCATGTGCTTCCCTTCATCCTGAGGCGCTCCCGGCATCAATGTTCGGACAGGGCGGAAGTTCCCGACGGTTTCATCGCGCCTCGGCTAAAGGCGCCCGAGCGTCTAGAGCCAAGCTGACGGTTGAGCAGCTTAGGCGCCGATTGGCGGTCAGCCGTTTTCGCTAGGCGCGCGCCTACTGACTGAAGCGAGACGATGAGTTTTGGCGATGGATCACGCTTGATCCAAAGCATGAGCGCGATCTCGGGCGTTGCGATCAAAGCGCGCGCGTGGGCGCAGTCGAAAAAGCCAAAGTCCTTATTTGAACAGGTCGCTTTTTCCATTCGCATATGCGTTGAGGAAGCGCCGCGCTCTTGCCTTATCGGCCTTTGAAGCGCCGGACAAGAGAAGGTCCAGCGCACGTTTCTCCAGCGTGTTGAAATCGATGATCTTAGACCAGCGACGGACCGCGACGACCTCATGGCCTCCCTCTACGGCGTTGTTTCGCTCAAGAGGCAGCTCCAACAATGGAGCGAGAGAACTCACATCTCGCATGCTCCGCTTGATGAAGACATAAACCTCTTGCTCTTGCCCATACGTGAACCAGAACCAGAGGATGGCGGATGGCGACGCCTGCATCCAAAGCAGCCCGGACGTCGCTAAATTAGTCACGCGGCCGAGGAGCTCGTTTCGCGATTCTTTGGCGGAGAGGCCAAAATAGGGTTCTGCGGCAAAGCCCTTAGCGCCTTCCGCGGTCGTATCCCCCTCCAGTCGGCGAAACAATGCGCATAGAAGTGAGATGTCGGAGACATCCGAAATGATGGAGCCGACGAGCGCGCCGCGTTCGGGAGGCGTCAAGGGTTCGAACGCATCCATGAGGAGCGCGCAAAAACGCTCCTCGTGGGAGGGCTCGGAGATGCTCGCCTGAGTCTCATCATTCGGATGCAGATAAATTCGGCTCGCTTCACAAATCGCTCTCAGCCAATCGCTCGTGAAGAACTTTCCGCTTTTGAACGCGGCGTCCAATGCTTCAATGACTTGCTCGCGAAGAGGCGGCCGCTTGGCGGGAAGGACGTCGCTGAGCCTTTCCTCGATCATTGCAAATGCTTGTCGCGGATTTTCTGAGCCTAACAGCGCGTCGATGTCCGCGCGTGGCAAGAAAGCGCACATGAGATTCGATCCGAATTAGTCAGCGGCGAACGCAAGACGCGACAAAGCTGCTGTAGTTGAGGCGAGCTCAGCTCGAAAGAAGCAATCGGCATGCCCCGCGCGGAGTCTATCTTATCGCAGCTCTTGACGAGTCGCTTTGAAAGGGCGTTGGCTCTTTTAGTGTCGGCGCGGACGCTGATCGGCGCCCCATGAGGAGCGCCGATCTTACGAGATTTTCCGAATGGGACGCAATTCCTGCGTCGAATATGATTTTTCCTCGACGATCTCGGAATTGAAAAGCAGGTTGATCTCCTTCTTCAAACCGGCGCGCAGATCATTGGATTTATAGACCTGCCTCGCCAGGGAGATGAAGTCTTCCCCAAATTCGCCGCGCGCCTCATGTCGTCTGAGCGCATCCTCGACGCTCCAGAGAAAAGCGTTCGCGGTCTTGAGTTGGGCTTCGAGGCGATCGAGTTCCGCGCCGCCGAAGCCGGCTTCGGCCTTGAGCTTGCGCAAGAGCGCCAGCTCATGTCGGATATTGCCGAGCTTTGCAGCGTCGGCGACATGAGTCTCCTTTATCTCCAGGATTGTAATCTTGTCGACGAGTTCGCCGATTGCGCTCGGTATAGTGATCAAGGCCGGCTTTTGCGCCTGTTGGCCTTCCGTCAAGCGCTCGGCCGCGCGCGTCCGGATGCAGTCGGCAATGCGGTCGAAAACTGGTTTCCATTCGTCTTTTTTCGTCTGGCGAAAAAGCCGCATAGTCGGATACCAGGGGCTGTCGTCGCGCCCCATGAGCCAGCGCCAATCGGGCACATGCTTCAATGCGGTGAAGACCGGCCGGCCTAATGCGCCGGCTAGATGAACGATTGCGGTGTCCGACGTGACGATGAGATCAAGCGTAGCCATCGCCGCCGCGCAGTCGATGAAAGAATCGGGCCCGGCGTCGAAATCATCGCCAAGGCTTTCGACGCGCAATATCGCGTTGGGGCCCTCGGCCTCGATCTGGCTTTGATCCTTCATGAGGCTGATCAGCCGCACGCCCTTGATCGCCGCAAGAGAAGCAAAATTGGACAGAGGAATTGTCCTCTTTAGGTTGATGAACGCGTTTCCATGCCAGCAAATGCCGATGCGAAAGCCTTCGCCGCCAATGCGTTCCGCCCATTTCGCAATGAGGTCAGGCTCTGCGTACAGGTAAGGCGCTCGCGCCGGTATTGTGTCGAGCGTGGTTCGGAAGCCGCGCGGAAGGCTCAGGAGCGCGCTCTGAAAATCGAATTTTTCATTTGGATCGATCGCATCGATGAAGCGGACGGGCTTCGGCAAGGAGCAGAGCAGCCGACGCATGTTTCTTCGACAAAGCAGGGTGACGTCTGCGCCGGCTTCGACGAGCTGCGGGAGATAGCGCGAAAATTGGATAAGGTCGCCAAGACCCTGCTCATCCCATACGATGATGCGCTTGCCTTGGAGATTTTCTCCATTCCATTGCGGCGACCCTTGGATGAAAGGTCGTGGCGGCGCATTTGAACGGTCCCAGCGGCTTTCGAAATCTTCGAAGCCTTCAGTCAGCCTCCCCTTGAGAAGAAGCGCGCCAGCCCGGTTGTTGCGCGCATCCGAATAAGCGGGCTTATGCTCCAAGGCCTCGTTGAAGCAAACCAAAGCCTCATCGATCCGCCCGGCTTCCTTCAGGGCGACGCCGAGGCCGGACAAGGCTTCCGGATAATTTGGCCTGATCCGCAAAGCCTCGTCATAGGAGGCTACAGCCTCCGTATGCCGGTCGAGCTCCTGCAAGACATTGCCGCGATTGAGCCAGGCTTCTGGCGCATCCCGACGGAGTTGCAATGTTTGATCGAGCGCCGCGAGGGCCTCGTCGAGCCGGCCAAGTTTGTGAAGCGTGGCGCCGCGAATCCCAAGCGCTTGATGGTGCTTCGGATCATGCCGCAACGCTTCGTCGCAGGATAGGAGGGCTTGCTCAGGGCGACCTGATTGTAGAAAAATATTGGCGCGATTGGTCAAGGCTGGAAGAAATCCGGGCCGGATCTTCAACGCGTTGTTGTAGGCGGCGAGCGCCTCGCCGAGGCGGCCGAGCTCGTGCAGAATATTGCCGCGATTGCATGACGCCTCGCAATAGCATGGATCTAGCGCAAGGGCCGCGTCATAAGCTGCAAGCGCCTCTTGGAGCCGGCCGAGCCCCTGCAAGGCTATGCCCTTGTTATAAAGAGCCTGCGGATAGCCATGGCGGTATCGCGATGAACGGTCATAGCAGACCAGAGCTTCTTCGAGACGGCCGAGCTTTTGCAGGACATTGCCGCGATTGAGTTCGGTTTCCGCGTCGGGGGGACCGCAGCTCGCGGCTTCTTCATAGGCGGCGAGGGCGTCTTCATGACGTCCGAGCTTTTGCATGACCGAGCCTTTGTTGAACAAGTTGCCGCTATCGCCCGGCCGGATCGCCGCGATCGCCTCGAAACAGGCCAGCGCCTCCTCGAATCTGCCGAAACGTTCGAGCAAGGCGCCGCGGTTCGTCGAGGCCTCGCAATGGTTCGGACGCCAACGCAAGACGTTCTCATAAGCGGCCAGCGCCTCCTTCATGCGCCCAAGACTTTGCAGGATGACGCCAATGCTGAACAAAGTATCCGCATCGTCCGGCCGAAGCTTCAGGATCTCTTCCAGCGACTCGAGGGCGTCAAGTGGCTGCCCGAGCCGCTGAAGCACGATGGCGCGGGCGCCGAGCGCTTCGGGATTGGCGGGATTCAAGGCGAGCGCGCGTTCGAACCAGCCGAGCGCGTTGCGCACATCGTCGGCGTTGAAATAAATCAGGCCGAAGATATAGCATGCGACGTCGCTCGGCGCGGCAAGATCGGCTGATCGCTCGAGATGAGCGATCGCCTCTTCCGGCGCGCCGGCGCCGAGACAGGTAAAAGCTTCAGTGATGGCGACTTGTAAAAGGGCCTTGTTGCGAATTTCCGCATGGCCTGGACCGAGATCCAATAGTTCGGACTTCTGGGCACTCATTCGACTGCGCTCATAAAAATGCCGGCTGGCGAACAGGAGCCGAGGCCGAATTCCATTTCAGGTGGTCAATCGACGCCGGGAGGCGAGACGATTGAGCCGCCGCCGCGCGACGATCGTCTCGATGCGTCTTAGGAAGCTTCGAGCCGCATTGAAGCGGGAAAAACTTTCGCGGACCTGACGTTCAACGCCCCGCCGCAGTGAGCTCTCGCGCAGCCTCGAGCTAAGCAGGATTGTCGAAATCCAAGGAGCGGTTGCGGCAGCGTGAATTTGTCGAGGTCGAGAGATGGACGACGGGTTCCAATAGTTCGCGTGGAACCCGATCCACGACGCTAATGTTCAACTGGACGGCGCTCGTGGACAAGGTCGAGCGGATGGCTTCAATCGGTCCGGATCGCTTGCTCCATGAGCTTGCTGTTTTCGTGGGCCGCGGCGCATCTTCCGCTTGAGTTCCAGGCGCCGGGGTCGGCTGCGAGGAGCGCGGATTGAAGCATCGCATGGGGTCTTTGATCGGCCGGTTGCGTCCTCTCGGGTTCCTCTTTTGGGGTTCATTGATCGCGCCGCTTGTCGCCGCCGCCAGCTTTTCCTGGGTGTTGTCCCAGCGCAGCACCGCCGAGATCATTTCGGAGGCGGAGCAAACCGCGGCCATCGTGCGCGAACATGCTCTGCGCGTTTTCGACGCGCAGGAAAGCGCAATGACTGCGATCGACTTGAGACTCGGGGCGATGAGCTGGGATGAAATCCGCCAATCCGACTCGATCCGCGAGTTTCTGGATGGATTAATGCAATCCTCGCCGCAAATGGCGGCGATCTTGCTCATAGATCCAAATGGAGAAATAGCGGCGGCCCGGGATAATTCGAAATGGGCGCCTTCGCTATTGTTGAAGGAAGACTATGTGCAGGCCTTGCGTGCGCATGTGCGCCTCTATCTCAGCCCCACTCTCGAAAGCAAAAATGGGGCCGAACAGGGCTTTGTTCTTGGCCGGCGCAGATCGAACCGTTCGGGCGCATTCGATGGCGCAATCCTCATTGCGACCAGAGCAAGCTATTTTGAGGATTTCTGGTCCGCCCTCGCGGCCAGCCCTTCGGACGTGATCAGCATCATACGCGATGACGGCGTGCTGCTTGCGCGCTATTCCGGCGTGCGCGCGACGCGTGCGGCGATCCAGCAAAATTCGCCTTTCTTCGAGCTGAGCGGCAAGGAAAGCGAAGGCCTTTATCAGGTTCGCTCCAGCAGCGACGGCGGCGAGCGGCTTTACGCTTTTTCGAAATTGGGAGCCTTTCCGGCCTATGTGCGCATTGGCGTCGATTTATACGCCGCATTCGCGCCATGGCGCGCGCAAACAGCTGTGCTTGTCGTGATTGCGATTGGAGCGAGCCTCGCTTTCTCCTCGCTTGCGAGGATCGCGCAGGGCCGCGAAGAGCGGCTCTCCGCCGAGATCGAGCGGCGCAGACGGGCTGAGACCTCGCTCATCGCCAGGGACGAGCACGTCGCGGCTCTCCACAAGGCTGAAACCAAGCTCCTTCTGAGCGGCCAAAGATTTCGGGTGGCCGTCGGCGCCATGGCGGGCATCGTCTATGATTGGCGGATATCGACGGGAGCAATCTATCGGTCGGACGGATTGTCGCGGCTTCTTGGCTTCGACGCGGAGGAAGCGGGGGCGGATCTTGCTTGGTGGCTGAAGCGCCTCCACCCGGATGATCGCCCGTGGTTCGAATCGCAATGCGCCAAATTCGAATCAGGCGCTATCGAGGAGCAGGCGGAGGAATATAGAATCAGGCACCGCGACGGACGCTGGATTTATGTCTGGGATCGGGGCTCGCTTATTCGCGACCATGAAGGCAAGCCCGTTCGCGTCATCGGCAGCGCGATCGACATTACCGAGCGGAAATACGCCGAGGAGCGCCAGCAGATTCTGATCAACGAACTCAACCACAGGGTCAAAAATACGCTCGCGATGGTCCAATCGATCACCGTTCAGACTGCGCGCAATGTCGAGAATCCAGCTGACATGGCGCAACGCTTGCTCGATCGACTCCTCGCCTTGTCGAAGGCGCATGATCAGCTCATTCGCACGAGCTGGGAAAGCGTCGATCTACGGGAGCTCGTGGAAAACGAACTAACGCCATATAAGCAAACGGACAGATGCATCAAGATCGAGGGTCCAGCTGCGCAATTGAACGCGGCGACGGGCGTCGCTCTGGCTCTGGTGCTGCATGAGCTCGCCACCAACGCTGTCAAATATGGCGCCTTTTCAATTGCATCCGGACGCCTTGAAGTCAGCTGGTCGATTGAGCCTGGCGATCCGCCGCGCGTTCGCCTGAAATGGCGTGAACATGAAGGTCCCGCAGTGACGATTCCGATCAGCCGCGGCTTTGGGACGAGATTGATTGAACGCGGTCTGGCCGGCGTCGGCGGCGGATCGACGTCGCTCGAATTCCGCGCGGGCGGCGTTGTTTGCAGTCTCGACATGCGCCTCTATTCAGGCAGTCGCGCCATTCACACTGAAAAGTGATGCGGATATCGGGAACCAACGGCGGCCTCGGCGGTTTGAAGGCTCAAGGTTCCGCTCGATTTTGGATTCGCCCTGTGACATTCGAAACCGACCTTCGCGTTCTCGTCGTCGAGGACGAAGCGATCATCAGCATGTTGATCGAAGACATGCTGAGCGATATTGGATGCAAGTTCGTCGACGTCGCAGTCTCCGTGGAAGGCGCCCTTGGAGTCTTGGCCGAGGCGTCGCCTGATTTTGCGGTTCTCGACATCAATCTCAACGGCCAGCGAAGCTTTCCTGTCGCCGATATTCTCAAATCGCGCGCCATCCCGTTCGTTTTCCTGTCCGGCTATGGCGCGCGCGGGCTCGACGAAGCTTATTCCGGGGCCAAGGTTCTGCAAAAGCCGTTTCAGCTTTCCGATCTCAAAATGGTTCTCGAAGACGCGTGCGGCCTTTGAAGGTCCCTGGGCGTCCGTGCTGATTTCGGCGATCTTTCTTATTCAAATGGCCCTGGCGCAAACTCCGATTTAGCTCGATTGGAAGCGCTTGCATCCCGCGTCCGACGCGGCCATGTTAATGCCATGGCCGTATCTTTCGATCACCCGCCGCGCGATCCGGCGCGTCTTGGCGGCAATAGCCTGTCGAGCCTCAACGAACGCTCGCGGGAAATATTTCGCCATATCGTCGATTCCTATTTGGCGAATGGGGAAGCGGTCGGATCGCGGCATGTCGCGCGGCTCTTGCCGATGTCGCTGTCGCCGGCCTCCGTCCGCAACGTGATGCAGGATCTCGAAGAGCTCGGCTTGATCTATGCGCCGCACACTAGCGCGGGACGCCTGCCGACCGAGCTTGGCCTGCGCTTTTTCGTCGACGCTTTGCTCGAACTGGGCGACATCGGCCAGGGCGAGCGCGAGCAGATCGAGGCCCAGGTCAAGGCGGCCTCGCCGGAACAGCCCCTCGAAGGCCTACTCGGCGACGCCATGATGATGCTGTCGGGGCTTACCCGCGGCGCCGGCGTCGTCGTCACGACCAAGGAAAACGCGCGTCTAAAACATATCGAATTCGTCAGGATCGAGCCAGAGCGCGCGCTCGCCGTGCTCGTCGCCGAGGATGGATCGGTCGAAAATCGCGTCATTCAAATTCCGACCTGGCTGCCGCCTTCCGCCTTGATTGAAGCCGGGAATTACCTCAACGCCCGGATCAGGGGCCGCACATTGAGCGAGGTCAAGGTCGAGATCGAAGCCGCGCATCGGGCGGCCGAAGCCGAGCTCGGCGAATTGACGACGCGCCTTGTGGAGGCGGGGCTTGCGAGTTGGGCCGAATGCACGGGGCACGGTCCGCAGCTTATTGTCCGGGGACAGGCCAATCTGCTTCAGGACTTGACCGCGATCGAGGATCTCGAACGCATCCGCCTTCTCTTCGCCGATCTCGAAACCAAAAAAGACGTGATCGATCTCTTGAGCCGGGCGGAAGGCGGCGAAGGGGTGCGCATTTTCATAGGCTCCGAGAACAAGCTTTTTTCGCTCTCCGGCTCATCCATGATCGCCGCGCCTTTTCATGACGAGCAGCATCGCATTGTCGGCGTCCTCGGCGTCATCGGCCCAACTAGACTGAATTACGCCCGGATCGTTCCCATGGTCGACTATACGTCGAAAGTCATCGCGCGGCTGCTGCAGCGAAGATGACCGACTCCGGCGGCTACAAGCTTTGAAGCGTCGCTTCGACGCGACAAGGGGCGTGCATTGCTCAAAAATGCGCTTCGTCGGCCTCTCGCCCAATTTATCCGGTGCCCAAATAAACTGACGCGGGAATGCTGGCTGGCCGGGATCATGACCTAGCCAGCCGCTGGCTTGGCGTCCGACTTGCCGCGTTTGCCGAGCAGGGCGTTGCGGACCTTTCGCAGATCTTTCCTCAAAGCCTTCAGATCCTCCGCCGGCCGTCCCATTGCGCGCGCTATTTGATCGGGGATTCCCTTCGTCCTCTGGCGCAGGGCGTCGCCTTTTTCCGCGAGCTTGATGCGCACCTGGCGTTCATCCTTGGGGTCTCTTGCGCGGTGCAGGAGGCCCATCGCCTCGAGCCGCTTCAAAAGCGGCGTCAGCGTGCCGGAATCGAGCTGGAGCCGTTCGCCGATTTCCTTGACGGTGACGTCGTCGGCCTCCCACAATACGAGCATGACCAGATATTGCGGATAGGTCAGGCCGACGCCCTCGAGCAAAGGAGCGTAGGTTTTGTTGACGGCATGCATTGTCGAATAGATCGCGAAGCAAAGCTGCTGATCGAGCCTCGGCATGGCGTCATCTTCGGACATCGGGCGCCGACCTTCCATCAAAGCAATTCCATCTTGCGCAATCTATGATCGAAAGGTTCGATCGCGCAAGCCGTCTTCGCAAGCCGTGGGCCGACGCCTCAATAGGTTGAGCCGCTCCAATCAGGGGCGCTGACCCTTGCGCCCTCCCAAACATGTTTTTCCGCTAAGTCCGCTTGACGTGATGACGGCTTCGCGACCTCGCCCTTCGGCGCAAACTGCCACGTCTATCCCAACCGCGACCTTTGGCATATGCGTTCGCTGCTCTTCACCGAGCCCGTCGATTTCTTGATTGGCAATGCCTACGGGAAATATCTTGAGCGCGATACTGGCGCGCCGCTTTTCGATCGGCGCCATCACCATCGTTTCCCGCTTTGGGGCTATCAGGGCGGCCTCCACGTGCTCACAAAGCTGCTCGACGCGATCTTCGCCTATATCGACAGCAACACCAATGTTCCGGCCAAAAGCGACTATAGCTTCGACATCATTAGGTGAGCGCCGGCTTGATCCGCCGCCGCGTGGCCCGCCCCGCATTTCCAGCTCTTCTTCCCATGCAAATCGTCGTTGACCTTCGCGGTCCGGCGAGCGCGACGGCGGGGTTCGCTTCGATGGGGGCGCGGCAATCCCACGCCTGCGCCAGATTGCTCACCTGATCAATTTGTCAGGAGGCGCTGATCGGCGTGGGACCGTTTAGCAAGATCAATATTTAGGCGCTCTCGTGTGAAAACATGACCCAACGGTTGACTCTGTCATAAAATATTCAATCTAGGCGAGCTATTCAGCTTTCGCTCAAGCTAGTAAGGAGCAGCGTTCCAGAGGGGGGGATGCGGAATGGCGAGACTAGGACATTTGCTATGTGGGATGGGCGTAAGCCTCATGGCGCTGACCGTCAGCCTATCCGCGCGAGCGGATGATGACGGTCAATTTGGTCAAAAGCGCTACAATCATGTGCTGCTCATCAGCGTCGACGGCTTGCACGCGGTGGACTTGCGCAACTATGTCGCGGCTCATCCGAGCAGCACTCTGGCGTCGCTGTCGAGCCACGGCGTGACCTATCCGAATGCGCTGACCTCCGCGCCGTCAGATTCGTTTCCCGGTTTGCTCGCTCAGGTCACCGGCGGCACGTCGAAGACGCATGGCGTGTTCTACGACGTCTCCTATGATCGCACTCTCTTCGCTCCGGGCTCGAATTGCCAGGGACTGCCGGGCATTCAGCCCGCCTTCGACGAAACCATCGACAATGACCTGACGAGCTATACGGGCGGCGGAACGCTCGGGCAGCCGCTCACGCAAATCAACGCGACAAAACTTCCGCTCGCCCTCGTTAGCGGCAAGTGCGTTCCGGTCTATCCGCACGACTTCATCAAAGTGAACACGATCTTCGAGGTCATTCGCCGCCATGGCGGCCGGACGGCGTGGGCGGACAAGCATCCCGCTTATGACATCGTCAACGGCCCCTCCGGAAAAGGCGTGCAGGACCTGTTCACCCCGGAGGTCAATGCAAACGACGCGGTCACCGGAGCCGATTACACGACGGGCTTTCACAGCATTGAACGCAATGATTTGCTCAAGGTCCAGGCCGTGCTCAATGAGATCGCCGGGAAGGACAGCACGGGCGCGAACCTGGTGGGCGTGCCGGCGATTTTCGGGTTCAACTTTCAGGCGGTCAGCGTCGGACAAAAGCTCGCCGCGGGAAATACGAAAGACCCGCAAGACGCCGGCCTGATCGGAGGTTACGCCGACGCCGTGGGCCGGCATCCCAACAATGGACTGCAACTCGGGCTCGACTTCGTCGACGCCCAGCTCGGCAAGATCGCCGCTGCACTGAAGACCGCAAAAATCGATAAAGACACTTTGGTCATCGTCTCGGCCAAGCATGGCCAGTCGCCGATCAATCTTGCCTTGCGCAAGGCGGTTGACGATACCCCTTATACGAATGCGCCGGACTTTGGCGCCTCGGCCGACGACGACGCGGGCATCATCTGGCTGAAGCCGCAGCAGCAATGGGCGGATTATCTAGCCGCGAAAGCCTATATTCTGAGCCAAAAGAGCGCGCTCGGAATCGTCAAGCTCCTGGACAAGGACGAACTGACCCGGCTCTATCAAAACCCATTCACCGACAATCGCACGCCGGACTTCATCGCCATCACGACGCCGGGTCTGATCTATACCAGCGGCACCAAGCTCGCCGAACACGGCGGCTTTGCGAATGACGACCGCAATGTTGCGCTCTTGGTGTCGAACCCCTCGATAGCGCCCAAGACTATCAACGACACAGTCGAGACGCGGCAGATTGCGCCGACCATTCTGCGCAGCCTCGGTCTCGATCCCGATGAATTGAAATCCGTTCGCGTCGAAGACACGAAGGATCTCCCTGGATTGAGTTCGGACCAACACGCGCAACGAGACTAACCTGTATGTCTTAGGGGCGACGCGCATCGGGGCGCTTGTCGGGGTATGCTGGTTTACAAGAACCAAGCTGAACCCTATCGAGGCGGTCCCGATGCGTGTGCAATTGGCGCGAGCGGGGTTGAATTCACAACGGCCGCATTCGCGAGAGCGGATAGTCCGCCTCGCGGGCGATAGAATATTGGGCTGCGCCGCTGCGCGAGCGGTTTTTCTCCTGGTTGTCGAAGGCGATGCGCCGGTGATGACTTGCCTTGACTGGCTGACGCTACAACACGCGGCCTGTTGAAATTGTTGGCGGCGATCGCGGACAAGGACGCCAGTTTCTTAATCGCTCCGGGACGCTCCGCAGGCTTCCCAAACAAACTTTTGCTCTACCTTAGCAAAAGCGTCACTTCAGCGATATTTTCACCTACTAGTTTGCAACTGTGGCGGGTGCTTCCCGTTGCCACAAACATGTGGGGGATGAATATGCGAACTAGGGGATTGCAACGAAAAAGTCTCAAAAACAGGTTTTTGTCTGGCGTCGCAATCGGCGTGATGGCGGGCAACACGTTGGCTCCGCTGGGCGCCGCGGTTGCTGCGGAAAGCGCGACGCGGACGCCCATCAAGCACGTGATCGTCATCATTGGCGAGAACCGCAGCTTCGATCATGTCTACGCTACCTACAAGCCGGTGAACAAGGGCGACCATGTTCTAAACCTGCTGTCGAAGAAGATCGTCAACGACGACGGCTCGCCGGGGCCGAATTATGGCGAAGTCTTGCAATATAAGGCGTTTGACACCCAGTCATATCAATTCAATCCTCCCAAGACGCCCTATGTGGTGCTGCCGCCAGCGGTCACCGGGGGCCCGTCGACTCCCTATGGGTGCCAGTTTCTCGGCGTTGCGACCGGCACATCCTGCGTCACCTCGGCCAATGTGGCGGCCATCAAGGCGTATGAAAACGGCCTGCCCGACGAATATTACCAATATCTTCTGACTGGCGGCACCGGCCAGGCAAGCGACGTTCCGGACGCCCGGCTCCACTATAATGGCCAGGACGCGAGCCATCTGCCGCCCGGCCCGTACCAGCTGACCTCCAAGACGTACCCATATGACGCCTACGCGGCGAGCCCAGTGCATCGCTTTTATCAGATGTGGCAGCAGCTCGATTGCGACGCCGCCGCCGCTGACCAGAGCAATGGCTGGGGTTGCCGTTCAGATCAGTTTCCATGGGTCGAAGCGACGATTGGCGCCGGTTCGAACGGAAAGGCGCCGCCTTCCCCCTTCACCGACACATCGACTGGCGAGGGTTCGACGGCGATGGGTTTCTACAATGTCCAGCAAGGCGACGCGCCCTACATGAAGGTGCTTGCCGACACCTACACGTTGAGCGACAATTATCATCAAGCCGTGAACGGCGGCACCGGCGCCAACCACATCATGCTCGGCACCGCCGACGCGATCTATTTCAGCGACGAAAAGGGCAACCCCGCCGAGCCGCCCCACAACCCGGTCAACCGGAACGCTCCTGGCACGCCCGTGGTCGGCCATAAAAGCGCGCTGAGCGAGGTCGAAAATCCAAATCCACAGCCAGGCACCAATAATTACTATAGCCAGGACGGCTATGGCGGCGGCAACGGATCTCCTACAGCGGTTGCCCCCAGCGCCAATTACGGCGGCGGATCCTATGTCAATTGCGCCGACGCCGCGCAACCGGGCGTCCCGGCCGTGGTGACCTACCTCCGCTCGCTCAAGAACAAGGTCGACACACGCTGCGATCAAGGGCGCTATTACTTGGTCAATAACTACAACCCCGGCTACTTTGGAGACGGCAGCAACGCCTATTCGGACGCCAACTCCAATAATTATGTGTTCACGATCCCGCCGTCGACCGTGCGCACCATCGGCGACGCGCTGATCGAGAAGGGCGTTTCCTGGGCCTATTACGGGGATCAGTGGAACGAATATCTCGAAGACAAATATCAGCTCAAATATAACAGCGGGCAGGATGAATATTGCAACATCTGCAATTTTGAGCAGTATGCGACCTCCATCATGACCAATCCGGAATTGCGGACGAAACACCTGAAGGATACCGCCGATTTGTACGCCGGCATCCAGAACGGCGTGTTGCCGGCGGTGTCCTACGTCAAGCCCAGCGGGCTGGTGGATGGCCATCCGGCGTCATCGAAGCTTAATCTCTTCGAAGGCTTTGTGAAGAAGATCGTCGACGGCGTGAAGGCCAATCCAAAACTATGGGCCGACACCGCCATCCTGGTCACCTTCGACGAAGGCGGCGGATATTGGGACTCGGGCTATGTTCAGCCGCTCGACTTTTTCGGCGACGGAACCCGCATTCCCATGATTGCGGTCTCCAAGTTCAGCACGGGCGGCCACATAGCGCACAGCTACACGGATCACGTGTCGGTGGCGAAATTCATCGAAGCGAACTGGGGCCTCAAGCCGATCACTGCACGGAGCCGAGACAATCTGCCTAACCCGCTGACAAGCTCTAACCCGTATGTTCCGGTCAACTCGCCCGCTATCGGCGATTTGATGGATATGTTCGACTTCGACAATTAGTCGCTCGATCGCGGGCGGACTCGCCGCGGAGCTTTTGCGGCAACGTTAAAATGGGACGCCGGTTTCGGGATCGAGACCGGCGTCTTTTTTTGGCGCAAGGTCGCAGGTCAGGTCGAACGAACATCGGATTGGGCGTCATGTTCGACGGCGTCTAAAGCCGATCCGCAAAAGCGGACGCAGGCCTGCGATAAAAGCGGGATCGAATTTTTGTAAATGTACGCGCGGTCGGGATTAACGCGGCGGCGCAGCTTTGTTCTCCAGCTCGACAGCGATGATCGAAGCGGCGCGGGCTTGGCGGTCGTCGAGGACGTGACGTAAAAGCGCTTAATTGTCGCGGCGATGGTCAAGCCGCGTTTCACTTCATGGCGATTGCGTTTCACACTTGGCTTCGCCGCTCGTGACGGCTTGGATCTCGCGCGGCCCCGCGCCGGATACGCCTTGACGCCGATAAGCGGCGCGCCCAGGGCCAATTCCACCGTTTGAGCGTCAGCGAAGCAGCCTTAAGCGGTGATGCGTTCTTCGTCGTCGCTGGGCTCGCGCAGCACATAGCCGCGTCCCCAGACTGTCTCGATGTAATTGCGGCCCTGGCTCGCATTGGCGAGTTTCTTGCGCAGCTTGCAGATGAAGACGTCGATGATCTTCAGCTCGGGCTCATCCATCCCGCCATAGAGATGATTGAGAAACATTTCCTTCGTCAAGGTCGTGCCTTTGCGGAGCGAGAGCAGCTCCAGCATCTGGTATTCCTTGCCGGTCAGATGGACCCGCGCGCCTGCGACCTCGACGGTCTTCTGATCGAGATTGACGATGAGATCGCCGGTGGAGATGACCGATTGCGCGTGGCCCTTCGAGCGGCGCACGATCGCGTGGATGCGGGCGACAAGCTCGTCCTTGTGGAAGGGCTTCGTCAGATAATCGTCGGCGCCGAAGCCTAAGCCTTTGACCTTGTCTTCGATCGCCGCGAGGCCGGACAGAATGAGGATCGGCGTCTTGACCTTGGCGACGCGCAAGGTGCGAAGCACCTCATAGCCGGACATGTCGGGAAGGTTGAGGTCAAGGAGGATGATGTCATAGTCATAGAGCTTGCCGAGATCGACGCCTTCTTCGCCGAGGTCCGTCGTATAGACGTTGAAATTCTCCGATTTGAGCATCAGCTCTATGCTCTGCGCCGTAGCGCTATCGTCTTCAATCAATAAAACGCGCATCTGAGGTCCCCACTTTCCCCCCGTCGGTCGCCTGCCGGCGCGCGAGATCGCCCAAGGCCCCGCCGCGGCGGCCCGCGTTTGGCCGATCCTCCAGCGATGGGTTCCTTGCAACGAATTTCGTAACCTTAACGGGCATTGGTTAACAAATACATTCCCCTTGCAAGACGTTTTCGAACCCTTCGCGATCCCGCCCGGATCGCCCAGCTGATTCGCGACACGCCAACTAAATAGCAGATTGGCGCAGGGACCTTGCGCGACGAAGGATTTTGCGCAGAGGCGCAGTGCGAATTTGCGTCGCCGTCAAGATGAGCGAACTCGGGCCTCCCCGAGTCGGCGCGGCCATGACCCACTGCGACGGGGCGAACCGGGACGGTTGCGAACAAAGGCCATGCGCCCGCGGCGTTTGCGGCGCGAGATGGAGGACAGGCTGATTCCCTTTTGTCGATGGGATCCGTCTGGCAAGTTTTCTCGAATCGCGCAGCGTGGGTAACGAATGGGCAACTTTGCTGCGGCAAAATTCACGAGTCGGAGCAAAATCTTGCTTTGCTCCTCGGGGTTGGGGGTTGACCTGCGTTTTTGTCTTGAAGGTCATTTGGGAGTGGAAGGAAATGAAGCTGCAGGATACCGTCATGCGCCTCAAGCGCTTCCAGGTCGATGAAAAGCGGCGCCGCGTCGCGCAAATCGAATCCATGGTCGCCGAATTTTCCCGGATCGCGCGAGAGCTCGACCAAGAGGTCGCGCTCGAAGAGCAGCGGGCCGGCATTTTCGACGCGTCTCATTTCGCCTATCCAACCTATGCGCGCGCCGCACGCACCCGTCGGGACAATCTGCATCGGTCGGCGGAGGAGCTGATGGGGCAGCTCGAAGAAGCGCGGCGACGTCTCGACGAGGCGCTCGCGGACCTGAGCAAGGCGCTTGGCCCGGAGGGTCGTGACAGAACTTTAGAGCCTGCCGCCGACGCCGCAGCCGCGCCTCTCAAAGGCTCGGCAGTGCGGTTACGGGCGATCGAAGCCTGAATCGCTGGCTTATTGATCGGCTCTGGTTCGCGGGTCATGGCTACGCGCGCGTGGCTGCGCCGATCAAGGTGATTTCCGTGTTTCGGCACTTGAAGTCGAACCGCGCATAGTGCAGGGATTGCCAATCGAGCATAGCTCAGACTCCCGTCCAAGCGGCGACCCTGACCGGAGCGTTATGAAACGAATCCTTGATTTTGTCTGGCCGGCGATGGGCCTTTTCGCGGTCGGCGTTTCGCTCTGGCTTCTCTACCGGGAGTTTCGGGGCGAGTCGGTCGGACCCGAGGTCTGGGACCAACTCAAAGCCATTCCGCTTTCGCATTACCTGCTCGCGATCCTGTCCACTCTCGTGGCTTATGCGGCGCTCGCCTGGTATGATCGAATCGCCCTGCTTCATCTTGGCGTCACCCATATTTCCTGGGTGTTTGTGTCGCTCTGCTCTTTCACAACCTATGCGCTTGCGCATAACATTGGCGCAACCGTCGTTTCGGGAGGCATGGTCAGGTATCGCGCCTATAGCTCAAAGGGGCTGACGGCTGCGCAAGTGGCGGTTCTGGTCGCGCTCTGCTCGTTGACCTTCGCCCTCGGGACCATGTTGCTCGGCGGCCTCATTTCGATATTCGAGCCAGAGCAATTGCAGCGATTTGGCGGGATTTTGCCATCCTATTTCACCAATCCGACCACGGCGAGGATCATAGGCGTCATTTTTCTCGCCCTGATCGTAATCTATGTGATCGGCTCCGTTTTCCGCTTGAAGCCGCTGATCATCCGCGGTTTCCGACTGGAATATCCGCGGCCTGGCGTAACCGTGCGGCAGCTTCTCGCCGCCCCGCTCGAGCTTCTCGGGGCCGCGGGCATTATCTATTTCGCTTTGCCCGAGACCGGCAATCCTGGCTATTTCGTCGTGCTGGCGATCTTTATCGCCTCCTTTTCCGCCGCGCTTGTGTCAAACGCCCCTGGCGGACTAGGCGTGTTCGAGCTTTTGTTCATCAAGGCGATGCCCGCAACGCCGCAAGTCCAGGTGTTGACCGCCTTGCTCGTGTTCAGGCTCTTTTACCTCATCATCCCGCTGTTTTTCTCGGTCATCATTGTCATTCTGTTCGAACGCAACAAGCTCGAGGAAGTGCTCCACCACGACGACGGACGTCTCACCGCTCCAGGCGTTGCGCCCAGTCTCGGCATGAAGAAAAAGGACGACCAAAAGCGGGTCGGCTATCTTTGAAGCTTTGGCAAGCGACGAAATCCCGTCGTCGGCCTTCTTCCCACAGCTGAGCCTTGCGGCTTTTGCGGTTTCGCCCGACTGACCCTCCAAAAGAGGGAAGGCTTTCGGAACTGCGCTCCGAAAGCCCCCGACCTGGCGCTGCCAGAGGGAGAGGACCCCGGCGGCAACGTCGAACGCACATTCTCGTCTTCAGTTGCAGACGCGCACGCGGCGATAGCTGATGACATTGCCGTAAATGTCGACGACAGGCTGGCGGGTGATGGCGCAGCCCGGATAAACATAGCCGTAGCCATAATAGGGCGCGGACGCGGCGGCGGCTCCGATCGCAAGGCCAGCGGCGACCCCGCCGAGGCCCCAGCCCCAACCATGATGATAGCCCCAAGCCGCAGCGGGGGTTGAGGTTGCGGCGACGCCAAAACCCAGGGTCGTCACGGTGAGGCCGACAGCAATGGCTTTACGGAAATTGATCATGATATTTCTCTCCTTCATTCGCCGGATGGTTCGCGCCGGCGATGAAAGGAGACTAGATCGGGCCGCCCGGAGCGGCTGTGCGGGCGCGCACGGGCTGGGGCTCGCCCCGATATTTCGGGCCGCCGTGGGATGAGATCTAGAGCATGTTCCGAAAAAGTCGATCGACTTTTTCGATCAGAACATGCTCCAACTCTTTGAATTTGAGCGATTCCTTTTCGATCAGATGATTCCATCTGATCGGGAGGCGCTCTGGCGAGCAAAAGACTGGGAAGATTCGCATTCTCGGGCGAAGCAGTTCCAGCTTCGCCCGACCGCGCGGCGCATTCAGCGGAGCGAATGTTCGCACCCGCTGATAGACCGCAAAAGCATCCGTCCAGCGCTTACATCACGCCCATCGGGCCAACCATCAAGCCATCCGCGATCTTCTTCTGTTCGTCGCTGAAGGAGGCGTAGAGCGGATCGAGCGCAGCCTTGATCGCTTCCAAGGTGGCAAGATGCTGACTGAGCATTTTCTCATAATGATCGAGGCGCGTGGGAAGGCCCCCGGACGCTACATGTTCCGAAGCAGCGCCTGCCGCGGACTTCTTGATCGCATTCCAGTCAGGGTAGTTAGTTTCCCCAGGCGCCTCTGACGAATGCTTATGTTCAGCCTCCGCAGGCTGCATCATCGCGTGATGCATTTCGTGCATGGAGTGTGCGGCGGAATCGAGCGCCTCGGCGAAACCGTTCCACTGCGGAAGCTGCGCATCGGTGATTTTGAGCTCGGTCTTGAGAGCCGCGATGCGTTCATGGGCATGCGACGCCATCTTGGACATCATCTCATGCATCATCGACCGCATCTGCTCCATATCGCCGCCCATCATGCCCCCGTGACCGGCGTGGCCCGCATGCTCGGCCGCAGCCGGCGCTTCGCCAGGAGTGGATGGAGCGGGTTGCGCGGCGGGCTCCGCCAAAGCGATCATTGTCCCGAGCGCCAAGGCGGCGCCAAAGGAAAGAACGGCCAGAGGACGAGAGATACGGGCCTTCATAAGAGTGCTCCTCATTTGTGTTGCTTCTTCGCTTGGGCGAGACCGCCGGCGCGACGCGCCAGATCGCCAATTCCTGCGCCAGGCCCAGAACGCGACAGCCGACGCGAACTCCAATTTGCTCGGCGCAAAGGCTCACGCTGACATCGCGCATTTCCGCCTCGCGCAGGCTGAATAGCCGACCCGGGCGACAGGACCGTGAAAGAACTCTTGGCATCCGCGCGCATCGCCCGGCCGCACCGCCCTTGTTGAGCTACGGTCGAGCTACGCTATGCCGTGGAGGGGGCGGACGCGATGATCCAGGTCAATCATCGGCGCGCCGCCGCGCTTAACCGGGATGGAGCATATGGCGCCCGAAAAAGCGCCGGCGCGGGCGCATTCAAAAGGTCAGGCGATCGCGCCGTGGCAATGCTTGTATTTCCGGCCAGACCCACAGGGGCAGGGCTGGTTGCGGCCAACCTTGGCGAATGATGCAGAGCCGCCGCCGGCCTCGCGGACGAGCGTATCGACCGACGACGCGTCGCTCGCGCTAAAAACATGCTCTTGTTCTTGCGGCGCGGCCATTGCCCTGCTCGATGCGGCGAAAGCGGCGGTGAGCGCGCCATCAGGTTGCGGCGATTGGTCGAAAGCCGCGACTTGCGTCGCTTCGATCGGGATCGGAGGCGGCTCGAAGGCGATTTCAACGCGGCTCAATTGCGATGTTGTGAGCTCCCTCAAATGGGTGATCAGCACGTTGAACAGTTCGAAGGCCTCGGACTTGTATTCGTTGAGGGGATCGCGCTGCGCCATGCCGCGCCAGCCGACCACCTGACGCAGATGATCGAGCGTGACCAGATGCTCCCGCCAAAGATGATCGAGCGCTTGCAGGATGATCTGCTTTTCCACATAGCGCATGACGTCGGCGCCGTTTCTCTCGACGCGGGCGGCATAGGCTTCGTCGGCCGCAGTCTGCAGCCTTTCCTGCATGTGCTCTTCGTCGATCCCTTCCTCCTTCGCCCATTCCGCGAGCGGCGGGGCGATGTTGAGTTCGGCCTTGACCGCTTGCGTCATTCCTTCGATGTCCCAGGCCTCGGGATAGGAATCGCGCGGGACATGTTTCGTGATGAGATCGTCGACGACGCCTTGCCGCATGTCATGGATCATGCCTTCGAGCGAATCTTGCGCCATCATCTCGCGACGCTGCTCGAAGACAACCTTGCGCTGATCATTCATGACATTGTCATATTTGAGAATATTCTTGCGCATGTCGAAATTGCGCGCTTCGACCTTTTGCTGCGCCTTCTCCAAAGCCTTGTTGATCCAAGGATGAACGATCGCCTCGTCCTCCTTGAGGCCTAGCTTGACCAGCATCGATTCCATCCGTTCGGATCCGAAGATCCGCATCAGATCGTCCTTCAGCGACAGGAAAAATTTCGAACGTCCAGGGTCGCCCTGGCGGCCGGAGCGGCCGCGCAGCTGATTGTCGATCCGGCGGCTCTCGTGACGTTCGGTGCCGATAATATAGAGGCCGCCAGCCTCGATCGCCTGGGTTCGGAATCTTTCAACCTCGGCGCGGATTGCGGCTTCCTTCTCTTCCCGCTCGGGACCTTCCTCCAGAGCGGCGCATTCCTGCGCGACCCGCATCTCGACATTGCCGCCGAGCTGAATGTCGGTGCCGCGGCCGGCCATGTTCGTTGCGATCGTGATTGCGCCGGGCACGCCCGCTTCGGCGATGATATAGGCTTCCTTTTCATGGAAGCGCGCGTTCAGGACCGCGAAAAGCTTTGACTGCTTCTGGGCGCGCGCCGCTGCGTAGAGCTTTTGCAGCGCTTGCGGCTCGTCGAAGTCGATCTGCTTGTAGCCATGCTTTTTCATCGCTTCGGCGAGCTGCTCGGATTTCTCGATCGACGTTGTGCCGACGAGCATGGGCTGCATCTTTGCGTTGGCCGCTTCGATCTCCCGCGTGATGGCCCGCAGCTTCTCCTCGGACGTGCGATAGACTTCATCGTCTTCGTCGAGGCGCCTGACCGGTCGGTTGGTCGGAATCTCGACGACCTCGAGCTTGTAGATTTCGGCGAATTCGTCGGCTTCGGTGACCGCCGTTCCGGTCATGCCGGCGAGTTTTCCATAGAGGCGGAAATAGTTCTGGAACGTGATCGAAGCGAGCGTCACATTCTCCGGCTGGACCTGGACGTGCTCCTTCGCCTCGAGCGCCTGATGCAGTCCTTCCGAATAGCGCCGGCCCGGCATCATCCGGCCGGTGAATTCGTCGATGATGACGACTTCGCCCTTGCGGACGATATAGTCCTTGTCGCGCTGGAATAATTTATGGGCGCGCAAAGCCTGATTCACGTGATGCACGATCGTGACATTGGCCGCCTCATAGAGAGCGCCTTCGGTCAGGATCCCGGCTTCGCGCAGCAATTCCTCCATGTGCTCGTTGCCGGCCTCGGTGAGATTGGTCGTGCGTTGCTTTTCGTCGAGGTCGTAATCTTCGCGGACGAGGCTCGGAAGCACCTTGTCGATGGCGTTGTAGAGATCCGATTTGTCGTCGGATGGACCGGAAATGATGAGCGGCGTGCGGGCTTCGTCGATCAGGATCGAATCGACCTCGTCGACGATTGCGTAATTGTGGCCGCGCTGGACCATCTGGCCGAGCTCGTATTTCATATTGTCGCGCAGATAGTCGAATCCGAACTCGTTGTTCGTGCCATAGGTGACGTCGGCGGCGTAGGCGCTGCGGCGCTCATCGTCGTCGAGGCCGTGAAGGATGGTCCCTGTGGTCAGGCCGAGAAAACGATAGATGGCCCCCATCCATTCGGCGTCGCGGCGGGCGAGATAGTCGTTGACGGTGATGACATGCACGCCCTTGCCGGCGAGCGCATTAAGATAGGTCGCAAGCGTCGCGACAAGGGTCTTGCCTTCGCCGGTTCGCATCTCGGAAATCCCGCCCTCGTGCAGCACCATGCCGCCGATCAGCTGGACGTCGAAATGGCGTTGCCCGAGCGCGCGCCGCGCCGCCTCGCGCACCGTGGCGAACGCCGGGACAAGAAGCTGATCGAGAGTCTTGCCGGCGGCGAGCTCTTCGCGAAACATGACGGTTCGTGCGGCGAGCTCGGAATCGGTCAGTTTCAGCATATCGGGTTCGAGCGCGTTGATCGCCGCGACTTTCGGCCGATAGCCTTTCAGACGACGATCATTCGCCGATCCGAAAATCTTTTTCGCGATTGAGCCCAACATTATCCAACGACCTTTCCGGACACGGCCCGAGCCAATTCAAAATTCAGGTGGATTTACTCTACCGTTCCCCTTCGCTTCCGCTCAAGCGCGCAAGGGCGTAAGCCCAAACGCGGCGGCAAGCAGGAAGCAGGTTTTCCTTGATCGGACGTGGGTCGGATCGAGGAAAACCTGCCAAATTCTCAAGTGTTGCAGGACCTCCGCATCGCCTTCTATATGGGGTCGGCTCTCCGAAATCCCGCGTGATCGGATTAAATCCATCCGATCGGAAAACGCGTCCAAGCGCTTTCGTTTTTGACCGGACTCATGAAAGCGCCCTATGTTCGACAAGGCCGCAACGCCCGCGCTAAACCCTACGCGCGTCTGGCCGCCTTTGGCGTGGTCGCTCTGCGAAACTTCCGTGACCATGCCTGCCGCCGGCAAGGATTTTCCTGCGAAAATTGCGCTTCCGCGTCGAAAAACCGACCCGCCAACATCCATTCGACAGATAAGAGTGGGGTTTGACCTTGTCAAATTTCTGCTTCCGTGCATCTTGCGCGCGCCGTCCCGCACTCGTTTTAGCTTGGCATCGCGGGTCCGATCACGACGTGCGTCCTTTTCATCCTAAGCGTGGAGCTCAAATCGCATGTTCATGAAGCAATCCTTGCGCGCCCTGGCCATGGGGCTGGCATGCGCCTCGGCGCTGGCGGGGCCGGCGATTTTCGCGGCCTCTCCCGCAGCGGCGAAGGTGCTCGCCACGGTCAACGGAAAGGAGATCACCGACGAGGATCTGAAGATTGCCACTGAAGATCTTGGTCCGAGCCTTCCGCCGCAGCTCGAGGGCAAGGCGCGCGAGGCCTATGTCCTGGACTTTCTGATCGATGGCGTCCTGGTGGCGCAGAAGGCGCAGGCCGATAAGCTCGATCAGGGCCCGGAGTTTGCGAAAAAGCTGGCCTATTTTCGCGAGAAGCTTCTGATGGAGACCCTGCTTGGGCAGGTGGCCAAGACGGCTATGACGGATGCGGCGCTCAAGGCGACCTATGACGAAGCGGCCAAGGCGCAGAAGCCGGAAACCGAGATCCATGCCCGCCACATTCTTGTTCCGACCGACGCTGACGCCCAGGCGGCGCTAAAGCGCGTGAAGGCCGGCGAGGATTTCGCCAAGGTCGCGAAGGAAGTCTCGAAGGACCCAGGTTCGGAGGGCGGCGATCTCGGCTGGTTCACCAAGGACCGCATGGTGCCCGAATTTGCCGACGCCGCGTTCAAGCTGGAGCCCGGCCAGATCTCCGATCCGGTCAAGAGCCCGTTTGGCTGGCATATCATCAAGGTCGAAGACAAACGGCAAAAGACCTTCCCGTCTTATGACGAGGTCAAGGACCAGGTCGCCCGCTATGTCGCGCAGAAGGCGCAAAGCGAACTCGTGGCGCAGCTGCGTAAAACCGCCAAGATCGAGCGCGAGACGCCCGCGCCTGACGCCGGCGATAAACCCGCCGCCGCTGACCCGAAGGCCGCGCCAGCGGCCGGCAAGAAATAAGTCGACTCACTGCCGAAGCGGCGTCGCGCGAGCGCTCGCGCGACGCGAGGATTGAGTGATGCGCGCTTGATCGCCTCTTGGCTCCCGCCTCGTTCATGTTCCGTCCGCTCTCGCCATTTCCAAGGCGCGTTTAAGGTTCCGCATCGCATGGTCGCCGTCCTCTCTCCGCTCGCGCCGAAATCTTTTCCCGATCTGCCCGAAATCGAAGGCGTGCGCTTCGCGACAGGCGCCGCCGGCGTCCGCTACAAAGGCCGCACCGATGTGATGCTGGCGCTGTTCGACAAAGGGACGCAGGCCGCCGGGGTATTCACGAAGTCGAAATGTCCTTCGGCCCCGGTGGACTGGTGCCGCGCGCGGCTCAAGGGTGGCAAAGCGCGGGCGCTTGTGGTCAATTCCGGCAACGCCAACGCCTTTACCGGCAAGATTGGGGCGCAGGCTGCGAAACTCACGGCGAGCCTCGCGGCCAAGGCCACGGGCGCGCCGCCGGCCGAAATCTTTCTCGCCTCGACAGGGGTCATTGGCGAACCTCTCGACGCGACGAAATTCGAGGGCGTGTTCGAAAAGCTCGCTAAGGCCGCGTCGCCGGACAGGCTTTTCGAGGCGGCCAAGGCGATCATGACGACGGACACTTATCCGAAGGTCGCAACCGCGCGCGCGATGATCGGCGGCGTGGAGGTTCTGATCTCCGGCATGGCGAAAGGCGCCGGCATGATCGCGCCGGACATGGCGACCATGCTCGCCTTCGTCTTCACCGACGCGCCGATCGCAGCCCCCGTCCTGCAATCCATGCTCGGCAAGAGCGTGCAGGGGTCGTTCAACGCGATCACCGTGGATAGCGACACTTCGACGTCGGACACATTGCTGCTCTTTGCGACGGGCGCCGCAGCCAAACGCGGCGCGCCGCAGATCGCCGTCGCCAACGATAGGCGCCTGGCGCGCTTCAAGACGGCGCTCGACGGCCTTCTCCTCGATCTCGCGCAGCAGGTGGTGAAAGACGGCGAGGGCGCGCGCAAATTCATTCAAGTCACGGTGCAAGGCGCGGCGACTTCGCCGGCGGCCAAGAAGATTGCTCTGTCCATCGCCAATTCGCCTTTGGTGAAAACCGCGATCGCCGGCGAGGACGCCAATTGGGGCCGCATCGTCATGGCTGTCGGAAAGGCGGGCGAAAGGGCTGAACGCGACCGGCTTGCAATCTGGTTCGGCGACATTCGGGTGGCTTACAAAGGTTTGCGCGATCCCGCCTATGACGAGAAGCAAGTCTCGAAGCTCATGCAGGCGCAGGAAATCGACATCCGCGTCGATTTGGGGCTCGGCAAAGGAGAGGCGACGGTCTGGACCTGCGATCTGACCAAGGAATATGTCGCGATCAACGGCGATTATCGGTCGTGACGCCCGAGCCTTTCCGATGAAGCTGCTCCTTGTCGTCGCCGTCGCCCTCATCGACGCCGACGGGCGGGTCTTGATCGCGCAAAGGCCCGACGGCAAAGAGCTCGCGGGCCTGTGGGAATTTCCCGGCGGCAAGGTCGATTTGGGCGAGCGGCCGGAAGCAGCCCTCATCCGCGAATTGCGCGAGGAGCTCGGCGTCGAGGTCAAAGAGCCGTGCCTCGCGCCGCTGACCTTCGCGAGCTATTCGTATCCAGAATTTCACCTATTGATGCCGCTTTATGTCTGCCGGCGCTGGGAGGGTTTTGTCGAGGCGCGGGAGCATAAGGCCCTGAAATGGGTGCGCGCCAAAGATCTACGCACCTATCCGATGCCGCCCGCCGATGCGCCGCTCATTCCGGCGCTTATCGATCTTTTGGGATGAGGCCCGAAGCCGTTTGACTCCTTGGCCGCGCTCACTCCTCTCGCAGCGCCTCGGCGCCGGTGATGAGTTCGAGGAGCTCCGTCGTGATCTCGGATTGCCGGGCTTCTCGCTCGTCCTGGCGCAGCTTGTCGAGCTTTGCTGAAACATTGTCATGCGCCGATTCCATGGCTGCGAAACGCGCCGCGTTTTCGCTCGCGAGCGATTCGACGGCGGCCTTGGTCAGCAGGGCGAAGACATATTCCGACATGAGCTTTTCGAGGAGCGCTTGCGGCTCCAAATTGTGAAGGGGTTCTTGGCGAGTCTCTTTCGCTTGGAGCTTCTCGAGGTCGAGAGGCAGAAGCAGACTTCGCTCGATCGTCGCCGCGCCGCCCTGGCGGCACCGGGCGAACATCGCCTCGACGCGAGAGATCTGGCCGCGCGCTATGCGCGCGTAAATCTCGCCAGAGAGGCGGCGGATCGTCTCGGGCACGGCCGCCAAGCGGGTGGCCATGGGCTCCATCCAGATCACCCGGCGTCCACGCTCCAGAGCAAGAGCGCCGCCGCGCGTTCCCAGCACGAAAAGCGCGTCTTCTGGCGCGAGCGCGGCTTCGGCTGCCTCAATCAGCCGTTCGTTGAAGCCTCCGACGAACCCGTGCTCAGCCGTGTAGAGAATCAGCGCTAGCCCATCGCGATCCGCTCTCGTCTCCGCCGCCGATTGCGGCATGAGCAAAAGGGCGCCGCCGATCGCGGCCGCCATGGCGTCTGCATAGCGGCTGATCCCGGGAAGCGCATGCTGCGCCTCCTGCACGCGCATGCCGGCAAGAGATCGCATTGCGCCGACGATGTCGCGAAGCTCGCCCATGCTGCCGATATGGGCCTGGATTTCGGCGAGGCGGGTCATGGCGGTTTGCCTGTTTGTTCGCCGTAGAGTCCGAGCGACCGGGCCAGCGCTTGCAGCGAGGCTTTAAGCGTCGCGCGCAAATCATCCGACAGCGCCTTCGCCTGATCGTCGAGCGCCACGGCGTCGGGGCAATGCGCGGTCAACCAAGGCCCGAGCGCCTTTCGGAAGTCTCCCACGCGATTAAGCGGTGCGTCATCGAGGACGCCTTCGCTCAAAGCCAACAACAGCGCTGCTTCTTGCGCGAGCGCCAGCGGCGCAAACTGCTCCTGGCGGAGCGCTTCGCGAATGCGCCGGCCATGCTCGATCACCTTGCGCGTGCGTTCGTCGACCATCGTGCCGAAGCGCGTGAACACTTCGAGCTCGAGAAACTGGGCGTATTCGAGCCGCAGGCTCTCGGAAAGCGCCTTGAGCGCGGGAGCCTGGGTCTTGCCGCCGACGCGCGACACGCTCTTGCCGACATCGACCGCCGGCTTCTGATCTTCGTAGAAGAGGCGCGGATCGAGATAGATCTGTCCATCGGTGATCGAAATCAGGTTGGTCGGTATGTAGGCGCTGATATTGCCAGCCTGGGTCTCTGCGATGGGCAACGCCGTCAGCGATCCGCCGCCGCGCTCGGGCGCGAGCTTCGCCGCTCGTTCAAGCAGGCGCGAATGGATATAGAAAATATCTCCGGGATAGGCTTCGCGCCCCGGCGGCCGGCGCAGCAGAAGCGAGACCTGGCGATAGACCGCCGCATGCTTGGTGAGGTCGTCGATCACGAGCAGGACATCGCGTCCCTGCGCCATAAAATATTCCGCCATGGTGCAGGCGGCATAGGGCGTCAGCCATTGCAGGCCTGGCGCCGCATTGGCTTCGCCGACGACGAATAAGCAGCGCTCCAGCGCGCCATAGCGGCGCACGGCCTCGACCACCTGCACGACGGATGACGCCTTTTGACCGACAGCGGCGTAGACGCAGATGACGCCGCTCGAACGCTGGTTGATGATCGCATCGACGGCGATCGCGGTCTTTCCTGTCCCGCGGTCGCCGATAATCAGCTCGCGTTGCCCACGGCCGAGGGGGATCATTGCGTCAACCACTAAGAGTCCGGTCGCCAGCGGCCGCGTGACGAGCGCGCGATCGACGATCGCAGGCGCCGACTGCTCCGCCGGCGCGAACGACTCGGCGACGACCGGAGCGCCGCCGTCGAGCGGGACGCCGAGCGCATCGATGACGCGGCCAAGCAGGGCCTCGCCGACCGGGACGCGCGCGACCTCGCCCGTGCCGCGCACGACGCTTCCGGCGTGGATCGCGGTCGCGTCGCCAAGCAGCACGCATCCTATCGCATGCTCGCCGAGGTCGACCGCGAGCCCTCGCACGCCGCCTTCGAAGACGAGCAGCTCGTCGAGCCGCGCGTCGGGCAGGCCCCGGACGGTCGCCACCCCGTCGCCGGTCTGGACGACCCGGCCGATCTGCTCGATGCGGGGCTCCAACGCCAGCGCGCCGACGCGACGGCGGCTGTGGTCAAGCCAGCCGCGCAGATCCTCGGCGAGGGTCGCCATCAGGCCGCGATCTCCGAACGCACCTTGGCGAGCGTGCTTTGCCATGAGAAGCGCAGGATGGCGTTCGGAAAATGCAGCTCCGCGCCTGCGACGAGGTCCGGGTCCACGTCGAAAGAAAAGGTGACGCCCTCGCCCAGCAATTGATGGAGCCGGACGCGCCAGGTCTCAGCCGCGTCCGGCGCCAGCGACGACGCCGTTACGACCGTAAGGGCTTCGCCGTTGTCGAGCTGTTCGGTAAGGGCGTCCATTTCGGTCTTGGGAAGCGCCTTGAGATATTGTTCGATTCGTTCGAGCCAAGCCTCCGCGCGCAATTTCACGGGCGTCTCCGCAAGCAAGCGGCGCGCGATGTCGACCCCGAGATCGAAAGCCGATTTCCGCGCCTCGGAAAGCGCCTCGCCGCGCTCCGCAGCGAGCGTCTTGCGCGCCCGGTCGAGGAGAGCGTCGGCGTCGGCGTCGGCCTGGGCGCGCCGCGTTTTGGCCGCCTCTTCCGCCTGCGCCGCCGCAGCCTTCAGCACGGCCTCATGCTCGCTGGCGATGCCGGCGCGTTCGGCCTCGATCGCCGTAAGCTCGTCCTTCGCCTTGGCTTCGGCTGCGCTAGCCTCGTCGAATTGCTTTTCGACCTCGGCGCGGCGCGCATCGATTATGCGCAGCACCGGCTTGTACAAAAAGCGATGCAGCAACCAAACCAGGATGGCGAAATTGATCGTTTGCAGCCCAAAGGTCCACCATTCGAAGCGCATGGTCAGCCGGCGTAAGGATTGGCGAAGAGCAGCAGAAGCGCCACGACCAGGCAGTAGATCGCCATCGTCTCGATCATGGCGAGGCCGACGAAGAGCGTGCGCGAAATCGTCCCGGCCGCCTCGGGCTGGCGCGCGATCGCGTCCATGGCGGCGGCGACCGCCCGGCCTTCGGCCAGCGCCGGCCCGATCGAGCCGATCGAGACGGCGAGCGCTGCGCAGATAATGCTGATGACTTTCAAGTCCATGAAACCTCCTTTAGGTCCGCTTCGCGCCGTCGATGGCTGCGCCGATGAAGACCGTTGCGAGCACGGTGAAAATATAGGCCTGGACGAGGCCGACCAGAATCTCGAGGACCATAAGCGGGATCGGCACAAAGAGCCCGGCAAGCGCCACGACGAGAGCGATGACGAACTCTCCGCTCATGACATTGCCGAAAAGGCGCACCATGAGCGAGAAAGTGCGGGTAACCTCCGAAACGATGTTGAGCGGCAGCATGATCAGCTTCGGTTCGGCGAAGCTTGCGAGATAGCCAAGGACGCCGCGCGCGCGAATTCCGAAAAAATGCACGGATAGGAACACGATGAAAGCCAGGGCGGCGGGAGTTTCAAGCTTGCTCGTGGGCGCCGCGGCGCCTGGGAGCAGGCCCGAGAGATTGGCCGTTACGAGAAAAATGAAGAGCGTGCCGAGCAGCGGCAGGAATGGCCGCGGGTCCTTGCCGACGACGTCCTCGATCTGCCCCATGACGCCAGTCACGACGAGCTCGAGCGCGGCTTGGCGGCGGTTGGGGCGCAATTGGAGCCGCCGCGTCACAAGCCAACAGACGACGCTTAAAACGAGAATGATCGCCCAGGTCGTCGCTACCGGCTGGGTGATGGGGATTGGACCCAGCTGGAAGAGAACGATGCTGGCGAGGGGCGAAGGCTGCGTCACTCGCGCCTCCGCACGGCGCGCAGCGCGACCGCCCGCGCCGCAAGAAAGCCCAAAAATGCGGCGAGCAGCGGCGCGGCGCCGAGTCTCGCGATCAACGCCAGAAGGATCGTGGCCGCCGCGATGCGGCCAAGTGTGAGAATCGAAGGGCCGAGCCAGCCGCGTCCCGTAGCAAGAAGGACCGCGGTTCGGTCCAAGGCGGCAAAATAGACAAGCCCGAAGGCGGCGCCCGCGAATGCCGTCGGCAATGCAAGCATGGCGATCGAAGCGAAGGTTTCTTGCGTCATTCGTGGTAGATCCTCTGCCAGGCAAGCGCGCATCCGACGGCAACGCCGGCGACGAGAAGGCCGAGCGTCCAGAAGATCCCCGAAGAAAATGTCCGGTCGAGCCAGCGCCCTGCAAAAACGCCGATCAAGGTCGGGGTTACAATGGTCCAGCCGAGCGCGCCGATCATCGCGAGATTTTGGCCGATAGACCGCTCGCCTTCGCGCCGCCACCGCTCGCGCCGCTCGCGCCGCTGCTTGACGGCTTCGGCGAGGCGCTCGGGTCGCTCCGGCTCCGACTCTTGCGTCATGGCTCAATATCCTCGATCTGCGCGGCGGCGGGGCCGCTCGGCAAGGCTTTGTCGCGATCCGATCTGAGAAAGCGGTAGATCTGCCGGATCGCCGCCAGGTAAAGACGCTGGGCGTCCGTCCGCGCCGTTCGCTCGGCCTCGAGCCCTCGGCGGAACGTGGCGAGCACCTCGGTCTCGAGATGGCGCAGGTCGTCGCTGGCGACCGCTTCCTGCGTCGCGACGTCGATCGCCTTGCCGCCGCGCACTTCCAGCATTCCCCCGCGGACGGCGACGTGATGCTCCGCCCCTTTGTGATTGCGCCAGCTCACCACCGAGACCGCAAGCGCGGTCAGAAAGTCGGCATGGCCAGGCAGGATGCCGAAAGCGCCGGTTTCGTCCTCCGCCCGAAGATATGTGACATCATCGGCGTCGACGACGATCGCAAGCGGCGTGCTGACGCTGAGCCTCATGCAGCCCCCTTCGCCGCCGTGGCTTCCTTGCTGCGCGCCTCGTCCAGATCGCCGACCATGTAGAGCGAACTCTCGGCCCAGTCATCGGTCTCGCCATCCAGAATCACCCGGCAGGCGGCGAGCGTCGTTTCGAGCTCGACCGACCGGCCGGATTTTCCGGTGAAGGCGACGGTCACCATGAAGGGCTGGGTCAGGAAGCGCATGAGGCGGCGCGCCCGCTTGACGGCGCTGCGGTCCGCCGCGCTCAGCTCTTCTATGCCGAGCAGCGCGATGATCTCCTGGAGCTCGCGGTAATGGGCGATCGTCTTGCGAACCTCCTGAGCGGTCTTGTAATGCGCCTCGCCGACGAGGCGCGGGTCTAAGAGGCTTGACGTCGAGGCGAGCGGATCGACCGCCGGATACATGCCTTCGCTCGCCATGTCGCGCGACAGGACGATCGATGAATCGAGATGGCTGAAGATTTCCGCCACCGCGGGGTCGGTGAAGTCGTCCGCCGGCACATAGACCGCCTGGATCGACGTGATGGCGGCGCCCGCGACAGAGGCGATGCGCTCCTCGAGTTCGGCGATCTCGCTGGCGAGGGTGGGCTGATAGCCGACGCGCGAGGGCAGACGGCCGAGCAGGCCGGACACTTCGCCGCCCGCCTGAACCAGACGATAGACATTGTCGATAAGAAGCAGCACATTTTCATGGGCCGCGTCCCGGAAATATTCGGCGATGGCGAGGGCGGTAAGCCCAGCCCGCCAGCGAGCGCCGGGCGGTTCATTCATTTGCCCGAAGACAAGCGCGGTGCGCTCCAGCACGCCGGACTGCCCGAGCTCGAGCAGCAGCTCGTGCCCCTCGCGCGACCGCTCGCCGATCCCTGCGAAAACCGAAATCCCTGAGTGCCTTTCGACCGTCGTCCGGATCAGCTCCATGATGAGCACGGTCTTGCCGACGCCGGCGCCGCCGAACATGGCGGCCTTGCCGCCTTTCACGAGCGGCGCCAAAAGGTCTATGACCTTGATTCCCGTGTGAAAAATCTCGAGGGCGGCGCCGAGTTCGTCGAGTTCAGGCGCCGACGCATGGATGGGCCGGCGCTCGATGTCGGCGGGAAGCGCTTCCTTGCGGTCGGCTGGCTCGCCAATGGCGTTGAGGAGCCGCCCGAGCACCGCATCTCCGACCGGCACGCGGATGTTTGCGCCGAGAGGGCGAACCGAGACGCCGCGCTTCAGCCCCGCCGTATTTTCAAGCGCCACGGCGCGCACCGTCGTCGGGTTGACGTGTTGCTGCACCTCCGCGACGAGAGGGCGGCCGAGATCCCAAGCGATCGCGATGGCTTCATTGACCGCCGGCAAGGCGCCCGCCGGGAAGCTTACGTCGACAACGGACCCGTGGACTGCGATAACTCGGCCCAAAGCCGCGCTGTTCGCGTCCCTTGGCGCCAGCTCCATTGTCACAATTTCCCTTGATACAGAGATCGAGCCTGTGCAGCCGAGGCCTCGGCTCGGGCGCCAGCGAAATTTACGCGGCAAGGCTTGACCCCGCCTTGACCTAGCTCAACGAGGCAAGGCGTTTCAGTCGCTAAATACAGAAAAACTTCGTGAAGCTAGTTGGTTTTCTGTCCCGGCTGGACCCCGCCCCGGCCGCTGCCGAGTGAGATTGAGCTCCCTCCCGCGGAAACGAAAGAGTTCAAGTCATGTCGAAGAATATGCTTGCTCGCGAAGTCGCCGTCGCCGTCTCCGTCAAGCTGGCCATCATCATCGCCGCCGCCTTTTTCATCTTCGGACCAGGGCAGCGGCCAAGGATCGACGCCGGAAGCGTGCAGGCGCGCTTGATCGGCCCGTTTTCCCAAATCCCGCAGCCCAGGAACGTTTCCCCATGAACACAGCCTTGGACGTCGTGCAGCTTTCCAGGCTGCAGTTTGGCCTCACCGCCATGTATCATTTCCTCTTCGTGCCGCTCACGCTCGGGCTTTCCGTTATGCTCGCCATCATGGAGAGCGTCTATGTCATGACCGGCAAGGAGGTCTGGCGGCAGGCGACGAAATTCTGGGGCGTGCTCTTTGGAATCAACTTCGCGATGGGCGTCGCCACCGGCATAACCATGGAATTCCAGTTCGGGATGAACTGGGCCTATTACAGCCATTATGTGGGCGACGTCTTCGGCGCGCCGCTCGCCATCGAAGGCCTGATGGCGTTTTTCCTCGAGGCCACGTTCATCGGGCTCTTCTTCTTCGGCTGGGATCGAATGTCGAAGGTGGGGCATCTTTGCGTCACTTGCCTCGTGGCGCTCGGCTCCAATCTCTCCGCGCTTTGGATTCTCGTCGCCAATGGCTGGATGCAAAACCCCGTGGGCGCGCATTTCAATCCCGATACGATGCGGATGGAAGTCACGGATTTCATGGCGATCCTCTTCAATCCCGTAGCGCAGGCGAAATTCGTTCACACGGTGAGCGCCGGCTATGTCACCGGCGCGGTCTTTGTCGCATCGGTGAGCGCAATTTATCTTCTGCAGGGCAAACATCTTGAGATCGCGCGGCGATCAATGACCGTCGCGGTGAGCTTCGGGCTCGCCTCCGCGCTTTCGGTCGTCGTGCTCGGCGATGAAAGCGGTTATACCGCCGGCGAAAACCAGAAGATGAAGATCGCCGCGATCGAGGCCATGTGGGACACCGAGCCGGCGCCCGCCGCATTCACGATTTTTGGTCTGCCGAACCAGGAGACGCGCCAAACCGAATATGCGCTGCGGATGCCTTGGGTTCTCGGCCTGATCGCGACGCGCTCCATCGACAAGGAAGTGCCCGGCATCAAGGAACTGGTCGCACGCGCGCAGCAGAGAATTCATAACGGACTCATCGCCTATAACGCGCTGGAAAAGCTAAGGACGGACCGCACGGACGCAAGCGCGCGCGCGCAGCTCGATCGATATGCCCCGGCGCTCGGCTACGCTCTGCTGCTGAAGCAAATCCGCCCGGACATCGCGCATGCGACCGAGAACGAGATCGCGCAGGCGGCGTGGACGACGGTCCCGAGCGTCTCGCCGCTCTTCTGGAGCTTCCGCGCCATGGTTGGGTTGGGCTTCTTCTTCATTTTCTTGTTCGGCCTCGCCTTCTACCTGGTGTCGACAAGCAGACTGCTGAAAGCGCGCGCCTTGCTGTGGGTGATGGTCTTCATTTTGCCGCTCCCCTGGATCGCCGCCGAGCTTGGCTGGTATGTCGCCGAAGTTGGCCGTCAGCCTTGGGTGATCGAAGGCGTGCTCCCGACCTTTCTCGCCGTGTCGAGCCTTTCGGCGGATAATGTCCTTGTCACGCTGGTCGGCTTCATCGCCTTCTATTCGGCGCTGCTTGTCGTCGACGTCTATCTGATGGTCAAGGCGATCCATCACGGCCCTGGCGAAATCGAACCCGATGTTTCTGCGCCCCCCTTCGCCGTCGCAAGCGCCGCCGAATAGCCTTGAGAGGATCGCGTCATGCTTGACTATGAAACTTTGCGTCTCATCTGGTGGCTGCTGCTTGGCGCTCTGCTGATCGGCTTCGCCGTGATGGACGGCTTCGACCTCGGCGCCGTCATTCTCTTGCCTTTCGTTGCGCGAACCGACTCCGAACGTCGGATCGTCGTAAATACAGTTGGCCCGTTCTGGGAAGGCAATCAGGTCTGGCTGATCCTCGGCGGCGGCGCGATCTTCGCCGCCTGGCCGACGCTTTACGCCGTCGCCTTCTCCGGCTTCTATCTGGCCATGTTTCTCGTTCTGGCGGCGTTGATCCTGCGGCCGGTAGGCTTCACATTTCGCTCCAAGATCGATGATCCGCGCTGGCGCGGCATATGGGATTGGGTCTTGTTCGTGAGCGGCCTGGTTCCCGCCCTGATCTTTGGCGTCGCCTTAGGAAACGCTTTGCGCGGAGTTCCTTTCCGCTTCGACGACGCCATGCGCATGACTTATGAGGGAAGCCTCCTCGGCCTCCTCAATCCTTTCGCGCTTCTCTGCGGATTTGTGAGCTGCGCCATGCTTGTCATGCACGGGGGCGCCTATCTGGCGCTCAAGGCGGATCAGCCCGTGGCGGACCGCGCCGCGGCGGCCGCGCGAACTGCCGCCCTGGTTTTGGTGGTTCTTTTCGCCATCGGCGGCCTTTGCATTGCTTTCCTGATCAGCGGCTACAAAATCACTAGCGATCTCGTTCACGGCGGCCCCTCGAACCCATTGTATAAAATCGTTACGACGGGCGGTGGACTCTGGCTGTCAAATTACAAGCTGTATCCGTTTACGCTGATCGCGCCTGCGCTGGTCTTTCTCGGCGCGATCCTGACCGTGTTTCTTCTGCGCGGGCAAAAAAACGGTCTCGCCTTCATCGTGAGCGGCCTCGCCGTGGCCGGCGTAGTCGCGACAGCGGGGCTCAGCGCCTTTCCGTTTTTGCTGCCCTCGTCGCTTGATCCGAACGTCAGCCTCACGGTCTGGGACGCCTCCTCGAGCCGATTGACTCTTTTGATTATGCTCATTGTCACGATAGTCTTGCTGCCGATCGTGCTGGCCTACACATCATTCGTCTATAGCGTGCTGCGCGGGCGGGTGACCGTGGCCTATGTCGAGAAAAACAACTCCAGCGTTTACTGACGAAAGAGAGTCTTGCGATGTGGTATTTTTCCTGGATCCTCGGAGTCGGCCTCGCGGTATCCTTTTCAATCATCAACGCCATGTGGCTCGAACAGCATGCGCCGCCTAAGGGAAGCGCGACGGACCGCGAGGAGGGGCGATGAGGGCGTGACCTGCTCCCCTTGCGTCCCCCGATCATAGCAGTCCTGGGCTTTCATGGCTGGCCTCCATCGCCTGGCGCGCACAGTCCTCGGATCGACCTCGATTCGCCCGCAAGCTTGTCTTTGGGATGCGACGCCGCAGATTGGCGCCGTCGGCGAAGATGTCATCTAATCAAATCGCGACCTCATTGCCGGGCTGTCAACCGCGTTGGTCAGTGGCCGACCTACTCTACGTCCGCTGAAACGTTTCTTGCCGCTTACTCGGCTTGAAGCGGAAGCATTGGGAGCGCAGCTATGCGAGTGAGCCTCTTTGCGGGCCTCCGCCCTTTCAGTCTCGGCGCGGCCCTGCGCGACGCCCTGGCGGGCGTGACGCTTGCGTCGATGAACATCCCGCAGGTGCTCGGTTACGCCCGCATAGCCGGCGCGCCCGTGGTCGCCGGCCTCTACACCGTGCTGCTGCCGCTCGTAGCCTTTGCGGTCTTCGGCTCCTCGCGCCATCTGGTCGTGGCGGCCGACTCGGCGACCGCGGCCATCTTCTCCAGTTCGGTGTCGCGCATGGCGAAGCCCGCCAGCGAGGAATATATGACGCTGGTCGGCATGGTCGCTTTGCTGACCGCCGGGCTCCTGTTGTTGGCGCGGATTTTCAAGCTTGGCTTTCTTGCCGATTTTCTTTCACGCACGGTGCTGGTTGGATTTCTCACCGGCGTCGGGTTTCAGGTTGGCGTTGCGATGCTCGGGGACATGCTTGGCGTGGCGGCGGCCTCACATCGCACGCTTATTCAAGTTCGTGAGATCGTGCAGGGCCTGCCGCAGCTCAATCTTCCGACTCTGGGGCTATCGGCGCTTGTGACGGGCTGCATCCTCCTCGGTCAACGTTTTATGCCGCGATTGCCTGTTTCGCTGGTTGCGGTCGTGGGGACGATCGCGGCGAGCGCCAGCTTCCGCTTCGCGGAGCGGGGCATTGCGGTCATTGGTCCGGTCCCAGGCGGTCTGCCGTCGATCAAGCTGCCTGAAGCAAGTTGGAGCGAGATCCTGGCGCTGGCGCCGGTCGCCGCATCATGCTTCGTAATGATCATCGCGCAAAGCGCCGCGACATCGCACATATATGCAGTGCGCAGTCACGAGCGCGTCGACGAGAACGCGGACATCCTTGGGCTGGCGGCTGCGAATGCGGCCGCCGCCACGAGCGGGACCTTTGTGGTCAACGGCAGCCCGACGCAAACCGCTATGGCGAATAGTGCGGGCGCGCGTAGCCAGGTCGCCCAACTGGTCTTTGCGGGCGTCACCTTGTTGGTGCTGCTGGTCTTGACCGGCCCGCTCCAGTACCTGCCGCGCTGCGCGCTGGCCAGCATCGTGTTCACGATCGCGGTCGGGATGATTGACGCGAAAGGTCTGCGCGCGATCCTCAAGGAAAGCCCCGGCGAGTTCTATCTCGCCATCTTCACGGCCGCCGCAGTGGTCGCGATCGGCGTCGAGCAAGGCATACTCATAGCGATCGCTCTTTCGCTCCTCAGACACGTCAGACACAGCTATCGTCCTCACGCTATGGTGCTCGCGCCGGACGCGAAGGGCCGGTGGGTGGAGACGCCCGCAAAGCCCGGCTTGGAGACCGAACCGGGGATGATCGTCTATCGGTTCGGCGCCGACCTGTTTTACGCAAACGTCAACCGTTTCGCCGATGAAGTGCGCACGCTTGTGGAGCGCGCGCCGACGCCGGTCCGCTGGTTCATCGTCGACGCGGGCGCCATCACGGATATCGATTTCTCCGCGGCGCAATCGATCCGCGATCTGCTCGATGATCTGCATCGCCAAAACGTGGTCATGGTGTTCGCCCGCGTCAGTTCGTATCTGCGATCGGACATGGACCGGCACGGCATCGCAACGGCGATCGGCGAAGCGCGGATTTTCGTGACTCTTCACGAAGCCCTTGAGGCCGTGCGCGGCCGCTCGCGTCGTAGCCCGAGCACATAGGTGCGAGAACTGCAGGACCGCTGGCCGAAGCGTCGCAGTTTTCAGCTTGTCATCTCGCCCGCGTCCTTGGCCGCAAGTTGACCGATCGCCGACCAGTCCAGTTTGTCGCCGCCATGGGCCAACAGGGTCAGGAACCGGTCACGCAGGAGGCTCGCGAGCGGCATGGGCACGCGGAGATCTTCCGCCGCCGCGAGCGTCAGGCGAATGTCTTTCTGGCCAAGCGGCGCCGCAAAGCCGGCGGGTTCGAATTTTCCGCCGGCGATCAGCGCGCCATAGGTCTTGTAGACAGGCGCGTCGAACAGCGTCGAGGTCAGGATGTCGAGATATTGCTTTCGATCGACGCCGGCCTTGCCAATCAGCGCCATGGCTTCTCCGACCGCTTCGATGACCGAAGCGATCAGGAAGTTGCCGCTTAGCTTCACGAGATTGGCAGCCTTCGGCGTCTCCGAGACGATGAAAGTTTTCTGCCCGATCGCATCCAAGAGCGGCGCAGCGGCTTTGACCGCATCCGGCGCGCCGGCGGCGACGACGAAGAGCCGACCCGCGGCGGCGGCGTCGGGGCGGCCGAACACCGGCGCGGCCACGAAACGCTGTTCGGCTGTCGCATGGGCCGCCTCGAGTCTCTCCGATAGGGCGACGCTGATCGTGCTTGAGGAAATATGGATCGCGCCCGGCGGTAGGCTGCCTATGACGCCGCCGTCGCTGAATACGACGCTCTCAACAGCGCCGTCGTCCGCCAGCATGGTGATCACGGCCTCGCCATGGCAGGCGTCAGCAACGCTGGCGGCGCCCTTCGCTCCCTGCGCGACGAGCCCCTCGACCTTCGCGCGCGTCCTGTTGTAGACGGTTACATCATGGCCGCCCTTCAAGAGGTTCGCCGCCATGCCGAGGCCCATGTGTCCCAGTCCGATGAATCCGACTTTCATGGCAATGCCTTTCTCTTATACGGTTGACGCCATCAGCGAGCGCCGATTGCGAACGCTATGCCGCCGATGACGAGGTTGTCGATCGTTGGCGAGTTTACGCCCGTGAAATGTCGGCGAATGAAAGCGATTGCGAGGGCTTTCCACAAGACCGCGTCTAACCGAGCTTCAGCGTGACGCCGAGATTAGGATCGCGCGCCCCGACGAGCGGAACAGCGCTCCCATCGCATCAGTTTCGATACAAAATTCGGCGCAATCGCTCAAGGTCGCCTGCTCGCCGCGACGCATGCGGGCATCTTGAACTGATCCTTGATCAAGGCCGCTTCAGTCGAATTTCGATTTAGCGGCGATCCTTCGCTGGAGGAACCAAGACCCGCCGCCGACGTTTGCCAGCCGCGCAAATGCGCGTCCTAGAAACTCAAGCGTTCAAATGCGAAGGAGATCGCCTATGTTAAAGAAGCTTGCTCTGTCCGCATCAGTCCTTGCGCTCGCCGGCGGCATTGCTTTTGCCCAAATGGCGCCGTCGCCGAATTCTTCAAGCGGCCGCTCCGTGGCGGCGCCGCCTTCGTCGCTTTCGACGACGCGTTGGCTCGCCTCCGATATCTACAAGGCGGACGTCTATGATAGTTCCGACCACAAGATTGGCGACATCACCGATCTCGTGCTGGACAGCGATGGCAATGTTGCGTTGGCGGTCATAGGCGTCGGCGGCTTTCTAGGCGTCGGCCAGAAGGACGTAGCGATTCCCTTCAAGGAACTGAAGGTCTCCACCCGCGGCGGGAAGGATTGGCTGGTCGTCAATCAGACCAAAGACGATCTGATGAAGGCGCCGTCCTATGACAAGAAAATAGATAAGGACAAGATGTGAGGACGAGCCGCGACGCGTCGCCTTGCTGCCGTCAAGCAACATTTGGAAGAGTGTGTCAGGATGGGAGTGGGTCGTCGCCAATAAGCGGTCTACGCTGTTGTGGACGACGGCATTGAGGCTGCGCTGTCTGCGAGCGCGACGGAGCGCCGCGTAGCCGCCATTTTGCCTGGGGCGCGCAGTTAACGCGCGCCCTTTTCATCTTTTGGCGGGAAATTGCAAGACGAATCGGGTCGGATGCGCTTGGTGGATAGACCGGAGTGCTCCCAGCTGATCAGTTAGGAGGTTCACTAGCTGCAGCCCCAGGGTCGTAGCATGCGTCGGGTCTACGCCAGGTGGGATGCCGACTCCGTCATCCGTCACGCAAAGGACCATATGCTCGACGGCGATAACGAGAAGGGCCTGCCCATTATCTCCACGGCGCGGTAGCCTTCGATGCGCTCGGCGCCAGCGCTCCAATGGATCACGCGCCCACCCACGTCCAACGCGAAGATGGCGCAGTCTATGATGGCTTCAACCATCAATCGATGGATCTCCTCGTTGGGCCGCACTTCATTCACTGGGTCGCCCTCAAGGCTGAAGGTTGGCGCGGGAGCGCGCTGCAAGGACGAGATCGACCTGGGCGCTGCACGCAAAGAGTTCTCTGCGGACCATTTCGATCCGCATTTCCCAACAGTTTTTAGATATGCTGGGGTTCGATAATGTCGAGACCGGCGGCAGCCGCTTTGAGGCGAGCGATTTTGAGCTAGACCGGGGCGGCGGCCAAATTGAAAATGAACGAAAGCGCGCGATCCGACGCCTGGAAATAATTTGCGTCTGACCAGCGATCGTGAGACAGATAATCGTCTGGGTGTGGCCGATTGTTAAGGCTATCGGCGCGTCGATCCGTGTCCGATGCACTGCCGTTTCGTCGTGGAGGAGGCGCAAGCGCCGTCGCTCATCGTTGGCTCCTGGCCCAAGCTTCGCAGACCGATGAATTTGTGCGGTCAATGACGTAGCCCACGCCATCGAGATCGCGAGCTGTGCTGCAAGACGCTGGCGCTGCTTCCGGCAAAAGCTAGGCTTCAAGCAAGACTAAAGTCGCCAGCCGACGCTCCAGCGAATTCGTTCCCGCAGAAAATGGATACCGGAGGCGACATGAATGAGGCTGCTCGCGGAGTCGATCATGTCGGGGACGCGGCCATCGATCTGCCGCAACATTACATTGAGACAGAAACTTCCCTCGTTCAGCGCGCGCTGCGGAGCCTGAAACACGAGAACGCTTTCGCGGTCTTCGACGATTACGGCGACATTGGCGTCGCGGGTCCTGGACCCGAAGGATTATACTTCAACGACACGCGCTTTTTGTCCTGGTGCGAGCTTCGGTTCGAAGGCAAGCGGCCGCTCCTGTTGAGCTCGGTCGTACAAGACGACAACGCGGCTCTTTCGGTCGACCTCGCCAATCCCGACGTTCATGTCGACGGCGCCATCACGCTCCCGCGGGACACGATTTCGATCGAGCGCACCAAATTCTTATGGCAAGCCGTTTGCTATGAACGCATCCGTTTTCACAACTATTCCGACCACTCAAGACGATTTCGCATCGACATTTGTTTTGGCGCCGATTTCCGCGATCTCTTCGAGGTGCGCGGAGAATCTCGCGCCAAGCGGGGCAAAGTCGACACGCGGCTCGTCAAGACCGGCGTCGAATTTCTTTATCAAGGGCTCGATAATCTGGAGCGCAAGACCGAGTTGCGGTTCTGGCCGGAGCCGGTTCGTCTAGAAACAAACCGGGCGAGCTTCGAATTCAACCTCGCTCCCAACGAGCGTGGATCGCTCTGCGTCTCGGCTCTTTGCCAAGATCGAAATCAACCGAAGTTTATCGACTTCTCGCGAGCCTATCGGGACCGACGACGCGACATCCGCGCGAAGACGAGCGGGGTCGCGACCGTCGAAAGCTCGAACGATCTATTCAATGAGCTCTGCTGCCGATCCATGTCCGACCTCTATATGTTGATCTCGCGAACCCCGCATGGCCTTTATCCCTACGCGGGCATTCCCTGGTACAGCACGGCGTTCGGCCGCGATGGGATCATCACGGCGATGCTGCTGTTGTGGCTCGATCCGAACATCGCCAAGGGCGTTCTCAATTTTCTCGCGGCGACCCAGGCCAAGACGTTCGACGCCGTCGCCGACGCGGAGCCTGGCAAGATTATGCATGAGACAAGAAACGGCGAAATGGCTCTCCTCGGGGAGGTTCCGTTCAAGCTCTATTACGGGACCGTCGACGCCACGCCGCTCTTCATCATGCTGGCCGGCATGTATTTCGACCGCACCGGAGACGCGGAGACGATAGCCGCGCTCTGGCCGAACATCATGGCGGCGCTGCACTGGATCGACGCGTTCGGCGACAAGGACGGAGACGGCTTCGTCGAATATGCGCGACAGAGCGAGACGGGCCTCGCCAATCAAGGCTGGAAAGATTCCTATGATTCAATCTTTCACGCCGATGGCGCTCTAGCTGAAGGGCCGATCGCATTGTGCGAGGTGCAGGGCTATGTCTTCAGCGCCAAGATGCACGCGGCGAAACTTGCTCGCCAGCAACGCGAGCTCGATCTCGAAAACAAGCTGCTGGCCGAAGCGCAAGCTCTGCAAACGAAATTCGATGCGGCGTTTTGGTGCGAGGATCTTGGCGTCTACGCCTTGGCGCTTGATGGACGCAAGAGACCATGCAGGGTCAAGACATCGAATGCCGGACATGCGTTGTTTACGGGCATAGCCGCGCCCGAGCGGGCGGCCAAGCTCGTGCAAACGCTTCTCGGCCCCAATTTGTTCAGCGGTTGGGGGATCAGAACCGTCGCGAGCGGCGAGGCGCGCTACAATCCGATCTCCTATCACAACGGCTCGGTCTGGCCGCATGACAACGCCATGATCGCGCTTGGCTTCGCGCGTTATGGGTTCGCCCGGCAAGCAAGCCGGATCTTTTCAGCAATGTTCGAAGCGGCGTCGTATCAAGAGTTGCGCCGATTGCCGGAATTGTTCTGCGGCTTCATCCGCAGGCCGCACCGCGGGCCAACCGCCTATCCGGTCGCTTGCGCGCCGCAGGCTTGGGCCGCGGCCACGCCCTTCGCTTTCCTTGCGGCATGTCTCGGCATGGATTTGCTCTATCGCGATTTAATCCATTTCATCGAGCCCATACTGCCGGATTTCTTGGATCATGTGGAGATAAGTCAGTTGAGCCTGCGCAATTCGCGCTTGGACATCAAATTCCAGCGGCACGGAGAGGACGTGGCTCTCAATGTGCTGAGCAGGACTGGCGATGTGAAGGTCATGCTCGTCAAATGAAACGGGGACTGACCTTGATCGTCCTTGCGCTTGTCCTGACTCGCCTTTTCAGCGGCGACCGTGCGTCCGACCTTTCATGACCCAACATGATAGGCGCGGAGCGCCGCCCCGCAGGCAAAGCATTCCCTCTTCGACGGAAATTCTTCTAAGGAGCTGGCGTTTCCTTTGTCCGGATCGCGGGCGGAACCCGCTTGACGATCGGCGGCAAGGATTTGAGGTATATTGCGATCGCCATAGCATCGGTTTCGTCCAATAGGCTGGATTGCGTCCGCCAGCGCATCGCCGATGAAAGAATGCGGCCGTCCGGAGCGATGTTTGGGGATAGATACGCGGGGACGCCTAATCTGAAAGCAAGCGCCGGAGTGCGCCCCGCGATCGCGACGGCTACATTAAGGCCTGTCGAGCTGATCGAGCTTTTCGATGAGGACATGCTTCAACGCGTCTACATTTGAGCGGCTCCTTTTCGATCATGAGCGTCAATCCGATCAGGAATCGCTTCAGCGCCGCGACATGAATTGGCGAAATGATGCGAGGATGAAGGCCATGATCGACAAGTCCAAGCTCGCCGAAGGGTCGGCTCATCAGGACCCGCGATGGCCGCGCCTTGTCGCTCGGGATCGAACGTCCGATGGCGAGTTCTTCTATTCCGTTAAGACGACTGGCGTGTACTGCCGCCCATCATGCGCGGGCCGCCTTGCAAAGCCGGAAAATGTCAGGTTTCACCAAACTTGCGAAGACGCCGAGGCGGCGGGCTTTCGTCCCTGCAAGCGATGCAAGCCGAATGAGCCCGCGCTCTTCCAGCAGCGCGCGGCGAAGGTTGCGGACATCTGCTGGACCATTGCGGCCGCCGAAGAGATCCCGAGCCTCGATGCGCTGGCGCGCGCGGCGGGGCTCAGCGCCTATCATTTTCATCGGGTCTTCAAGGCCGCGACCGGCGTGACGCCAAGGGCCTATGCGGTCGCCGAACGGGCCAAGCGCGTCCGGGACGGACTGGCAAAGCGCGATGCGACCGTGACGGCGGCGATCTATGAGGCCGGGTTCAACTCCAATGGAAGGTTCTACGAAACCTCAGACCGGATGCTTGGCATGACCCCCACCCAATATCGAGCTGGGGGCGCCAACGCCGAAATACGCTTCGCAATCGGCGAATGCTCGCTCGGATCCATCCTTGTGGCGCGAAGCGAGCGGGGCGTTTGCGCCATTCTCATGGGCGATGATCCAGACGCGCTCGCGATGGACCTGCAAGACCGTTTTCCACATGCGCGCCTGATCGGCGGCGATGCGGCGTTCGAGGACATGGTCGCCAAGGTGGTCGGCTTCGTCGAAGCGCCGGCGCTCGGGCTCGATCTGCCGCTCGACCTGCGCGGCACAGTCTTCCAGCAGCGCGTCTGGCGGGCGCTTCAGGAGATTCCCGCTGGCTCCACGGCCAGCTATGCGGAGATCGCCAAGCAGATCGGATCGCCCAAGTCGACTCGCGCAGTCGCCCAAGCCTGCGCCGCGAACGTCCTCGCTGTGGCGATTCCCTGCCACCGCGTCGTGAGGACCGATGGCGCGCTCTCCGGCTATCGTTGGGGCGTCGAACGCAAGCGCGCCTTGCTCGAAAGAGAGGCCAAAACTTGAGTTCGCCGCAAAAGCCGAATCCGCCTGCTATTTCTTTTCGCTCTCGGAGCGCTTGCGACTCTGGTTGAGTGCAGCCGGTTGTGGCCCGCCATAGGCGAAATCGAGAAGCTCGATCGTGTGAAGCACAGGGATCTCCATGCCGCTCGCGATCTGCGTCATGCAGCCAATATTTCCTGTCGCGATAAGATCGGGAGAGGTTTTCAGAATGTTGGCGATCTTTCGGTCGCGCAGCGCAAGGGCGAGCTCTGGTTGGAGAATATTGTAGGTTCCGGCGGAGCCGCAGCATAAATGCCCTTCGGGAATATCGCGCACAGCGAAGCCAGCTTGCGCCAAGAGGTGTTGCGGCAATGCGTCGATCTTCTGGCCGTGCTGCATCGAGCAGGCGGAATGATAAGCGACGGTGAAAGGAAGTGTGCCGCGTGGTTTCGGCAGTTCGAGCGTCGTGAGAAATTCGGTCACATCCTTGGCGAGCGTCGACACGCGCGCGGCTTTGGCGGCATAGGCTGGATCATTGCGCAAGAGGAAGCCATAATCCTTGATCATGGTCCCGCATCCCGACGCCGTGATGATTATGGCGTCGAGGCCGCGCGCTTCGATCTCGGCGCTCCACACATCGATATTACGCCGCGCTTGGGCGAGAGCCTGCGCCTCCTCGCCCAAATGATGGACGAGCGCGCCGCAACACACTTCGCCGCGCGTCAGCACGGTCTCGACGCCGAAACGCGCCAGCAGCCGGATCGCCGCCTCATTCGTCTCTGGCCGCAGGATTTTTTGCGCGCAACCCCCTAACAATGCGACGCGGGCGACGGGCTCCGCTTGCGGCTTTATCGCTCCGCGTTTTCCAAAGGATGAGGCTCGCGGCATTCGCTTCGGCGCAAACCGCAGCATGGCCGCAAGCCTTTGGCCCGTCCGGCCGAAGCGCGCAAGAACCGGCGCCAAGGGCGCGGCCAGTGCGCCCGCACGCAAGGCGAGCGCAAAGCGTCGCGGATAAGGGAGAACAAAACCCAGCAAGGCGCGAAGAATTCGCTCCGAAAGCGGTCTTCGATAGGTCTTTTCGATCCGCGCGCGCGCTTCATCGACGAGATGCATGTAGTGGACGCCGGACGGGCAGGTCGTCATGCAGGCGAGGCAGGATAGGCAACGGTCGATATGCAAGACCGTCTCGGCGTCGGCGGCCCGATCCTTTTCGAGCATCTCCTTGATGAGATAAATGCGCCCGCGCGGACTATCGAGCTCGTCGCCGAGCAGCACGAAAGTCGGGCAGGTTGCGGTGCAAAAGCCGCAATGGACGCAGGCGCGCAAAATCTTCTCGGCCTCCGCAGTGGCGGGGTCGGCAAGCTGCGCCAGGGAAAAATTCGTCTGCATGTCAGAACTCGGCGAAGAGGCGTCCGGGCTCCAGAATCCCGTTCGGATCGAAAGCGGCCTTGAGCCGGCGCGACAGAGCCGCAAGAGCCTCCGGCTGCGGCTCGAACACGTCCATCCGCGCCCGAAGCTCGGCGGGGGCGCGAACAAGGGTCGCATGGCCGCCGCCATTTTGCACGATTGCGCGCCGAATGATGCCGGCGCCGGCGTCCGAGCTAAGTTCCGGCGAGGGTTCGAGCGCCAGCCAGACGAGGCCGCCGGACCAGTCGAACAAAGCGTCACATGGGAAGACCTTGGCGGCGGCTTCGGCGATTTTCGGTCCGGCCGTCGGAGCGACGGAGATCTTCCAGATAAGGTTTTCGCTCGGGTTCGCAAGCGGCGCGACATCGCGGATCGCTCGCCACAGACTATTTGACGCCGCGGCGTCGAGCCGTTCGGCGGCGGCGAAAGGCTTTAGACTCGCCGCCAGTTGCTCGAACCGTTCGTTGACGGAAGGCGCGAATCCTTCGAGACGCAAGGCGGTGATCGCGGTTGGAAACCCCTGGCGTTTCGCGGATACGGCCGGCAAATGCGCCGCGCCGGAAACATCGACCGGCGCGCCCATGGCGGCGCAGAGCGCGTCTATGGCGGGGGCAGGCTCGAGGCCGGGGAGAACGAGGGTTGCAAGAGTTTCTGCGCGCGGCAAAACTTTGAAGGTGATTTCGGTGGCCACCGCGAGCGTCCCGAACGATCCGGCGAGACCGCGCGGAAGATCGTAGCCCGTCACATTCTTGACCACTCGGCCGCCGGCCTTGAAAGCCTCGCCGCGGCCGGAGACGGCTTTCAGGCCCAGAACATGGTCACGCGCGGCGCCCGCTTTGATGCGGCGCGGCCCGGAAAGATTGGTCATGAGGCAGCCGCCGAGCGTTCCAGGCCCCGAGCTGTAGAGCGCGCCAAAAGACATGGGCTCGAAGGCGAGTTCTTGGTTTTGCGCGGCGAGAAGCGCCTCGAGTTGCTCGATCGGGGTCGCTGCGAGCGCGGAAATGACAAGCTCCTCCGGCTCATAAAAAATCACCCCGGAAAGCGCGGAAAGGTCGAGGCTGCGCAAGGCTTTGCCCGGCCTGCCCAGCGTCTTTTTGGAGCCGAGGCCGGTGATCGAGAGCGGCGTTTTCGACGCCGCCGCGAGAGTCACGGCGGCCGCGACCTCGGCGGGATCGGCGGGGACGAGAGGGGACATGAAAACCTGTGCGTCGTAGCGGGGCGCCAAGCCTATACGCATTTCAAGGAGTTCGGAACGGGTTGGCCAGAGGCCTTCTCGCTTTCAGTCGTTGTGCGAGACGTTCAACATCAGCTCCGATCGGCGCTGTCAGATGGAAAGCTTGGCGCCTACGAGAGCCAGCGTGCCGGCGAGCACCGGGCGCAGAAATCTATCCGGAATCCTAGCGGCGAGATAGCTGCCTATGGCGATTCCAGGAAGCGAGCCAATCAAAAGCGAAGCAAGCAACGCCCAATCTACGGAGCCGAGGAGCCAATGACCCGTTCCGGCAATGAATGTCAGCGGCACAGCGTGCGCGATGTCGGAGCCGACCAGCCGCGCGGTTGGCAATCTCGGGTATAGAGCCAAGAGGACCGTGATGCCGATGGCGCCGGCGCCGACTGAGGAAATGGAAACCAGTACGCCGACGAAAGCGCCGAGGAGAATGGTCAACAGTCGTGTTTTCCGTTCAGTGAGTCTGTCCGTGTGTCTCGCGATGTAAAGCAGCAGCCAGCCGCGAAACAAGACGACGATAGCGGTCAAAATCAACGCGAAACCGAGCACCGATGTGATCAGCCCATTGGCCGCGAAGCTGCCGGAATCTCTAAGCATGGAGAGCGTGACGAGTGTGGCGATTGTCGCCGGAACGCTGCCAGCGGCGAGCCGTCCGGCAATGCGCCACTCAACGGTGCCGTTGAGTGAATGGATTAGCGTGCCGTTGCTCTTGGTGATGGCGGCGTAAAGGAGATCGGTGCCTACGGCGGTCGCTGGCGCGACGCCGAACCAAAGCACCAGCAGGGGCGTCATTAGCGAACCGCCGCCAACGCCAGTGAAACCGACTAGGCCGCCCACGACAAACCCGGAAATCGAGTAGAGCAGGTTAATCGAGTGCAGAAAATCTATCAAGTCGTCGCCAGATGACTGTTGGTTTCAATTGCATCCTGCATTCATTCCGCGCGCCGGGCAAGGCCGAAGCGTGAAGCTGGAGGAAGCCGGGAACGTCGCCGCCGCGCAGATCGCCATCGCCTGGATTTTATGGTGGATCACAACGCCCGCGCAAGAGGCTTGCTGAGCGGCCTGGCCAAGGCGATGACCTAGACGGCCTTTCCGCGCCGCAGGCAAGCTACAGCTTCCGCAGCTCCACTTCCTCGATATGGTGGCTTGGCCCTTTGGTCAGGACGAGATTGGCGCGCGCGCGCGTCGGCAAAATATTTTCGCGCAGGTTTCGCAGATTGATCCTTGTCCAGATGTCGCGCGCGGTGGCTTCCGCCGCGGCGTCGTCGAGATCCGCGTATTTCTTGAAATAGGAGGCGGGATCGCGAAACGAGGTCTGGCGCAGGCGCATGAAGCGCGCGACGAACCAGTTTTCGAGATCGCTCTCCCCGGCGTGGAGGTAGACCGAGAAATCGAAAAAATCCGAGACGAAGGGGATGGCCCTGCCGTCCTTTGCGGGGCGGTTGGGCATCAGCACGTTCAAGCCTTCGACGACTAGAATATCCGGGCGGTCGACGACAATATATTCGCCAGGGATGACGTCATAAGTGACATGCGAATAGATCGGCGCTCGAACATTGTGCTCGCGGGCCTTTACGTCGGAGAGAAAGCGCAGCAGCGCGGCCCCATCATAGCTTTCCGGAAAACCCTTTTTCTGCATCAGGCCTTCGCTCTCCAGCACGGCGTTCGAATGCAGAAATCCGTCTGTGGTGACGAGCTCGACCTTTGGCGTGTTCGGCCAGCGCGACAAAAGCGTTTGCATGACGCGCGACAGGGTCGACTTGCCGACCGAAACCGAGCCCGCGACGCCGATAATATAGGGCGTCTTCCCATCCTCGTCGCCGAGAAAGCGCTGGGTCGCCTTGTAGAGCCCTTGAGTTGCTGCGACATAGAGCGAAAGCAGACGCGACAAGGGTAGATAGATCGCAATGACCTCGTCGAGCGAGATCGGATCATTGAGCGATCTGAGCCGCGTAAGGTCCTCGAGCGTCAAGGTTAGCGGCGTATCGGCGCGCAACGCCGCCCATTCGCTTCGGCTGAAGCGGTGGCAGGGAGACAGCGTCGCAGCGGCAGGGGGCGCCCGCTCGTCCATGCAAGGTCCTTTGTTCAAGGCCAGCTCCGTGCGTCCGATGTCTTGGCCGGACCGCGCAGCGGGTCAAGGCGAATTTTTATGCCGCGCGGCTTTTTCTTCGTGGCCCGATTGGGCGGTGCGCCGCTCAAGCTCGGCGAGAACCTCCGCCAAAGGCGCGCCGCTCTGATGCAGAACGACGAGCAGATGATAGAGCAGATCCGCGCTTTCGCTGACGATCGCATCGCGGTCCCGCTGAAGGGCCGCGATGACAAGCTCCACCGCCTCCTCGCCCAATTTCTTGGCCGCGCGCGCGGGGCCGCCGTCAAGCAGCGACTTCGTGTAGGACGAAGCGGCGTCGGCGCGGGACCGTGCTTCTATGATCGCGGCGAGGTCGTCCAAGCCGAATTGGCTCATCGGCCGACCCCCGCGGCGAGGGTCGCTTCCCCTGAGCGCAAAGCCGAAGGGCTCGCGTCCAAGCGCATCGGCAAGCCGAAGCTCGCCATATAGCGCTTGGCGTCGCCGATGGTGAATTCGCCGAAGTGAAAGATCGAAGCGGCGAGCACGGCGGTGGCGCCGCCGTCGCGAATGCCCTCGACGAGATGGTCGAGCGCGCCGACGCCGCCGGATGCGATGACCGGAACGCCGACGGCTTGGGTGACGGCGCGGGTGAGAGCCAGGTCGAAGCCGCTTTTGGCGCCGTCTCGATCCATCGAGGTCAAGAGAATTTCTCCTGCGCCGAGCGCGACGACTTCCCGAGCATAGGCGACGACGTCGAGGCCGGTCGGCCGTCGCCCGCCATGGGTGAAGATCTCCCATTTGCCGGGCGCGGTCTGCTTGGCGTCGATGGCGACGACGACGCATTGGCTGCCGAATTTTTCCGCCGCCTCCCGCACGAAGGCGCGGTTGGCGACGGCGGCGGTCATGATCGAGACCTTGTCGGCGCCGGCGAGGAGAAGCTTGCGAATATCCTCGAGCGTGCGGACGCCGCCGCCGACGGTGAGCGGCATGAAGCAGGCCTCCGCCGTGCGCTGGACGACATCCAGAATGATCGAGCGGTTTTCATGGCTCGCCGTGATGTCGAGGAAACAGAGCTCGTCGGCGCCGGCGGAATCATAGGCGATCGCGCATTCAACCGGATCGCCGGCGTCGCGCAGATCGACGAAATTCACGCCCTTGACGACGCGGCCGTCTTTGACGTCGAGACAGGGGATGACGCGGCATTTAAGCATCAGGCGACCGGGCTCAGTTTATCGTGATTATGCAAAATGTCCCAGAAGACCGGCACCATGTTTCCTGCGCGGCTCGAGTCGGTGATGTCAGCCAGGAAGAAATACGTTTCGCTCAATTGGCCCGCGCGCAAACGTGTCGTCAATGCCTCGACATCTTGGTCCGTCTGCAGGAAAGCAATATTGTAATCGAACCGAAAAAGCCTTTCGCCTTCGTCCAGGGCGTCGGCGAAAGGCTTCAACTCGTCAGTGTTGTTTGAAACATTTTCTCGAAATACCAGAATATAGGTCCGGTGCGTCATCGATCGTGCTCCTGCGCCTGCTTCTCGATTTTCAAACGCGGCATATCATTCGCAACTTCGACAATTTCGGCCGCGGCGCCCTTCTTGTAAAGAATTTGAAGCGCGCGCTGACGAATACGGTATTCTTCCGACTGAAGACGATCCGGGTCGCGAAAAAGAAAGATGAAATAGGCGATGATCGTTATTAGGATCGGAATCGCCGCTAAAGCCAGCAAAGCGAGCCGAACGATCTGATCGGCGATCACAACGGCAGCCGACAAGCACGCAGGCAGCGTCAACCCGACCAGCCACAACAGTGGATTAACGGCGGTTCGGACCTTGATCGTATCAACGCGGGAAAGGCCGGTCTTGATGATCTCGTCGAGCTTCATCGCGTGTATTCGGCCTTCGCCAGCCGGATCAGAGCGAGCGCCTGCGCCGGATCGAGCCTTCCGTCGTAAAGCGCACGGCCCGTGATCGCGCCTTCGAGCTTGGCGCAATCCGGCTTCAGCAGGCGCTCGACGTCTTCGAGCGAGGCGAGGCCGCCCGAGGCGATGACGGGAATTGTAAGCGCATCGGCGAGCGCCAAGGTCGCCTCGATGTTCAAGCCGCGCAAAACGCCGTCGCGGGCAATGTCGGTGTAGATGATCGCCGCGACCCCAGCGTCCTCGAAGCGCTTGCCGAGTTCGGCGGCGGCGAGGGCTGACGCCGTGGCCCAGCCTTCGACCGCGACAAACCCGTCGCGCGCGTCTATGCCGACCGCGATGCGGCCAGGATAGAGCTTCGCCGCGCGCCGGACGAGATCCGGATCGCGGACCGCCGCCGTCCCGATGATGACTCGGGAAACGCCCTTGCCGAGCCAAGCCTCCATGGTTTTGATGTCGCGAATGCCGCCGCCGAGCTGGGCCGGGATTTTGATCCTCGCGAGGATCGCCTCGACGGCAAGCGCATTCATCGGCTTGCCCGCGAAGGCGCCGTCAAGATCGACGATATGGAGATATTCGAAGCCCTGCGCTTCGAACGTTTGCGCCTGGTCGGCCGGGTCCTCGTTGAAGACCGTGGCCTTCGCCATGTCGCCTTGCTCGAGGCGCACGCAGCGGCCTTCCTTGAGATCGATCGCAGGGAAAAGGATCATGGCCGCCACCTGAGGAAATTGGCGATGAGCGCCAAGCCGAGCGCCTGACTCTTTTCCGGATGGAATTGCGCGCCGGCTATATTGTCTCGCCCGATGAGCGCGGTCAGCGGGCCGCCATAATCGGTGGCCGCGATCACGCACTCTTCGTTAGCGGGCCGAAACACGTAGGAATGGACGAAATAGGCGTGCAAGCCTTGTTCGCCCGTCGGAATATCCGTGAGCAGAGGGTGCGGCCGCCGCGCGTCGAGCGTGTTCCAGCCCATATGCGGGATGCGCAGCTCCGGGCCGCTCGCGATCGCCTCGACATCGCCTTCGATCCAGCCGAGCCCCGCGGCGACCTCATGTTCGAGTCCGCGCGTCGCCATCAATTGCATTCCGACGCAAATGCCGAGAAAGGGCCTCCCCTTTTCCTGGACGGCGAAGGTCATGGCCTCAATCATTCCATGTACGGCGTCGAGGCCGCGGCGGCAGTCGGCGAAGGCGCCGACGCCCGGCAGGACGACATGATCCGCGCGCGCGACAACGTCTGGGTCGTGCGTCACCAGGATCTCATGCGGCAAGCCGGCCTCTCGCGCGGCGCGCTCGAAGGCCTTGTGGGCGGAATGGAGATTGCCGGACCCGTAATCGACGATAGCGACGCTCACCGGCGCGTCCCGGGGTCGGGAAAGACGCCGAGCACGTCTTGATGCGACGCAGTTCCCGTCCGCGTCGAGCGCGGCTCCAACGGCGCCGGCGCGCCGCAGGGCGCCTCGAAATGGCGGAAGAAGGCGAATTCCGCCTGGTCGAGAGCGGAGGCGGCGACGATCTCCACGAGATGATACCCGCGCTGGGCGAGCTTGCGCTCGAGCAGGCGATTGGCCTCGAGCCCGAACAGGGTCTCGAGGAGTAGGGCGATCGTCCAGCTTGCGGCGAGGGACAAGACGCCGAGCCCGGACAAGGTCACGAGGGCGAAAAATGCGGCGATCCAAAGCGCGGCGGCAATCCAAAGCCGGCGCTGCAGCAGCCAAAACGGCCCGGTCAAAAAAGCGTCCCAGGCAAAGCTTTCGCGAATGAAAGCGGCCTCGGCGACGCCCGACGCGCCTTCACCCTGCAGATGAATCGAATAAACGGCCATGATTGGCTCCATTTGAGCGCTGTTGCGCTAGAGCATGATTTTGTCGCGAACCGCTTCCTACTTTCGCGGATTAGCCGGCAAGCGACCCTTTCGTCGAAGGAATTGCGCCGTTTTGGCGCGTATCCAGCTGGATTGCCGCGCGCAGAGCGCGGGCGAGGCCCTTAAACGAGGATTCCGATATATGATGCGAATTCTCGCCATATAAGGTCTCGACGTGAACATTCATCCCGGCGTGCATGGTGAAGGCCTGGAAAAATTCGCGCACAAGCTCGGTGTCGAAATCGCCGATCTTGGCCCTGGCGAATTGCGTCCTGAAGACCAGAAAGGGGCGGCCGGATATATCGATCGCGACGCGGGTCAAGGTCTCGTCCATGGGCAGAAGCACGTCGGCGAAACGCGTGATCCCCGCCATGTCGCCCAAGGCGCGGCGGATCGCCTGCCCGAGCGCGATCCCTGTGTCCTCGACCGTATGATGCTGATCGATATGGAGATCGCCTTTCGCCCTTATTTCAATGTCGATCAGCGAATGGCGGGCGAGCTGCTCCAGCATGTGATCGAAAAAGCCGATCCCCGTTGAAATCCTGGCCAAGCCGGACCCGTCGAGGTCGACGCTGACCTCGATTTCCGTCTCTTTGGTTTTCCGCGAGATGGCGCCTTTGCGCATGAAGGGGGCTCGGCTGAGTTTGAAGCGGCTTTGGAGCCTTTTCGGGCGGATCGGGGCTGGACCGCTTGCGCCGCAAAACGCTCTAGCAAGTCGCGGCCCGCTTGGCTACCCTCGCCGCCTGGCGCGCCGAGACCAGTCCGGCGTTCTGAAGTTCTTTATCGCCTGTTCGACCGTTCAGTCGTAGCCCACGATCAATTGATCAAACCTGCTCGAATTGCCTTAGTGACGGCGTGGACGTTATTGAGCGCTTGCAGCTTATGACGCGCTGAATCGAGATGCGCCCTGACCTCGCTGGTCGAGATGCGCATCGAAATCGCGGTCTCATCAACGGATTTTCCGTCGGCGGCCCATTCAAGCGCCTCGATTTCACTCTTGGTGACGGCGTTGAGATCGACAACCGGACCCATTTCGTGCAGTTCATACGCGCGCTGGTGGGCGTAATAGGCGACAAGCATGAGGTCTTTTAGGAGTTCATAGCGGCGGCCGGCCCATTCGGCGTCGCTTTCGCTCGACGTGGCGACAAAGAGCGCCCAGAGGCCGTCGGTCGGCCCCCGAACCGGGATCGTCAAACCCTGGCAGCCGACCCCGGCTTCCTTGGCTTCGCCAAATAGGCGCCGGACCTTCTCGTCCCCGCGCGGCAGGTGAGCCCAATCAACCGGGTGGACTGACCTTGCGCCGATGCTGATCACGGGGTCGATCGAGGCGTAACGCTGGGCCTTGTAATGCTCGATCCATCCGGCGCTATAGGTCGTCGTGAAAAACGGATCCGCGAGGCTGCGCCCGCGAAACGACGGACAAAAATAGACGCTGTTTGTGAGACCGAAACGCTGCCGAATCTGCTCGATAAAGCCGTCGAGCGACTGATCGGTGAGGTCTGTTTCGAGCCGAAGCAGCGTCCGCACATCTACATCATCGAGACACGACATTGTTAGCCCCGTATTCGTACTTAAGATAAATTCAACATATTAAGGGCGAGAGCGCCCGCTCCGACATGACGATCGCGTGCGGCAACTATGTCCGCCGACGCGTCGAAAGACTTCGCCTTGTACGCTGAAAAGCTGCCTGCCTCGGCTGGCCGATCTAACGGGCCGAGTAATTCCGGCTGCAAGAGCAGGCGGCGCCGTCTTAGTCATTCCGAATTGGCCTTTCCTACTGCTTTGAGCCCTGGTTCGCCTCGCCGGCAGGTGTACGGGCGGCGCATCGCCAGATTTGGCGTGTGAGTGCGTCCGCCAGGCGCTTTCCGTCCACATCAACGCCCAATCCGGCCAAAATCCATCACTATCAATAAACGTCTGTTATAATGATATTTTCAATATGTCTATCTCTTAGGAAGCTATAGAAATATATACAGGTTTTGACGTCCTGTTATCGGCTTGCTTTGGCTAAGCCTTGACTACGGATCGTGCGAGGTTATCGCAGGGCCTTTCGACATAATGAACATTTGGAGGTTCATCGTTGCGGCCTCGCACATCGCGTCTTTCGCCGCCCTTCCCTCTCGGCGAGCCGGCTTGAATTCCTGGATCAAAAGTTTGATCATAGTCGCGCCGTCAAGCATAGAAAATAGAAAACTAGAACATATACTGAACAATTATTGTTTTCGACGCCCTTCGGGCCGACAGTTCTTACACGATCCCGACCCGCGTCGCCGCCCTTGCATCGTTTCGCGCAAGTCCATAGATGGAGACGGGACAAGCCCTTCCATATGGAACGCCGCGCCGGGCGCGATTTTTTAGAGAGCCTTGATGCAAGATCATCCGCCGGGCCGGGACGGCTGGCATGGGACCACCATCATCATGGTGAGAAAAGACGGCCGCACGGTCATCGGCGGTGACGGTCAGGTCTCGATCGGGCAAACCATCGTCAAGGGCAACGCGAAAAAAGTTCGCAGGCTTGCCAAAGGCGAAGTGATCGGCGGCTTCGCTGGCGCGACCGCCGACGCCTTCACCTTGTTCGAGCGCCTCGAATCCAAGCTCGAGCAGTACCCTGGGCAGCTCATGCGCGCCTGCGTCGAGCTCGCCAAGGATTGGCGAACCGACCGCTATCTGCGCCGGCTTGAGGCGATGATGCTCGTCGCCGACAAGGAGGCGGGCCTCGTGCTGACCGGCACCGGCGACGTGCTGGAGCCGGAGGCGGCCGATAAGGGCAGCAGCGTCATGGGGATTGGCTCCGGCGGCAATTATGCGCTCGCCGCCGGGCGCGCGCTGCTTGCGACCGATCTCGACGCCGAGGCCATCGCCCGCCGCGCGCTGCAAATTGCCTCCGAAATCTGCGTCTACACGAATGGCAATTTCGTCCTCGAATCGATCGCCTCGAAATGAGCGCGGGCTTCGGGGCTGGTCTTTGACGGAGAGCGATTGAGATGACTGATTTTTCTCCGCGCGAGATCGTTTCCGAGCTCGATCGGTTCATTGTCGGGCAAAACGACGCCAAGCGCGCCGTCGCGATCGCGTTGCGCAACCGCTGGCGCCGCCTGCGGCTCGAAGGGGCCATGCGCGACGAAGTCTTGCCGAAAAACATTTTGATGATCGGCCCGACCGGCTGTGGCAAGACTGAGATTTCAAGACGGCTCGCAAGGCTCGCCGGCGCGCCTTTCCTTAAGGTCGAGGCGACCAAATTCACCGAGGTCGGCTATGTCGGCCGCGACGTCGAGCAAATTGTGCGCGATCTCGTCGAGACTGCGATCGCCATGGCGCGCGACGAGAAGCGCAAGCTCGTTCATGCGCGCGCCGAGCTCGCGGCGGAAGAGCGGATTCTCGACGCGCTCGTCGGCGTCAACGCTTCGGCGACAACGCGCGACAGTTTCCGCAAGAAGCTGCGCGCCGGCGAGCTTGACGACAAGGAGATCGAGATCGAGGTCGCGCAGGCCGCCTCGTCAATGCCTATGTTCGAGCTGCCCAACATGCCGGGCGCGTCGATCGGCGCGATCTCGATCGGCGATATTTTCGGCAAGGCGCTCGGCAAGTCGGCAAAGCCGCGCCGCACCACCGTCAAGGACGCGACCGGCCCCTTGATC
>Ga0182030_10001029_pt1 | contig 56147 bp, 51 predicted proteins | sample 812S3MmetaG_FD_121299 | JGI IMG/M metagenome (GOLD analysis project Ga0182030, IMG submission 121299) | Permafrost microbial communities from Stordalen Mire, Sweden - 812S3M metaG (Illumina Assembly) | ecosystem: Environmental > Terrestrial > Soil > Wetlands > Permafrost | place: Sweden...
GCGGCACGATCATCGATCTCCCGGCGAAGCCGGTGCCGCGACTCAATCAATCACGCAATACAGTAGCCTAGCACAGTGTGGTGCGCGGCCGGCTTGACGCAGTTCATGTCGCTGAACACGGACAGATCTGTGCAATTATTTCATGGTATACACACGTGGAGACGCTCGACCGGGGAATCCCCATGAACGCCGCCATCGAAGCCGCGCCCCGCAGGCTTTTTCGCGATCGCGAAGGAGCGATTGCCAATACGCTGGTGCTCAGCTGGACCTCCTTGAGCTGGCTGGCAGCCTTCCCGCTCATGGCGCAGCCCTCGATCGCACTCAATGCGATCGGCGTGCTGCTCTGCACGCACACGATGGTGCTGGCTGCCTACCTCATCCATGAGGCGGCGCACCACACTCTGTTCATCGATCACAAGGCGAATCATCGGGCTGGGGAGACGATGAGCTTCATTGCGGGTGCCTCGTATGCTTCGTTCGAACGGATCCGTCACATGCATATCCGCCACCATCTGGACCGAGCGGACCTGGCATGTTTCGATTTCAAGCGCCTGATGCAGCGCGTCCCGGGCCTGCGTCGCACGCTGGAGGCGATGGAATGGGCCTATGTCCCGGCTACCGAGCTGCTCATGCATGCCCAGATCGTATGGCGACCGTTCCTCGAGCGCTCACAGCACCCGCATCGGCCGCGCGCGGCCGCGATGCTGGTCGTGAGGCTGGGGCTTCTGACTCTGCTGGCGCTGTGGTCTGTGCGGGCGCTGCTGCTGTACGGGCTGGCCTATGTGCTGTTTCTGCACGCGTTGAACTTCTTCGACGCGTTCCATCACACCTTCGAACAATACTTCGTCGAGCCCGATGAGGCCGCGCCGCCGAGCGATCGCAATGCGGCATACGAACAACGCAATACCTATTCCAATCTGATTTCGCGACGATGGCCGTGGCTCAATCTGCTGGTACTGAATTTCGGCTACCACAACGCACATCATCAACGCGCGTCGGTTCCCTGGTACCGGCTGCCCGCCTACCATCGCGAGCTCTACGGCGAGAACAATGGGTGCGAGATGCCGATCTCAGGGCTGCTCTCCACCTGGCACCACAATCGCGTGCGCCGGGTGTTCGCCGCCGACTATGGCAAGCCTGGTGCGGGCGAAGGCGAAGGCGAGGGCCGCAGAGGCGGCGAGGGTCGCGCCGATAATTTCATCGGCGCACACGGGGTGTCGTTCCTTACGGTGATCTGATCGGCCCGCGCGGAACATCGGGCACTCCGAGTGAGCATTCGAGCGCGAGGCGATCCCAGCCGGCCGAATTGGCCGCCGCCTCGTAGGTACTCTGGAAGAACGCCAGCAACATGGCATCGGGATCCGGGGCGTTTCGCACGGCCTCGTAGGGCAGCAGAAATTCCCCGAGCGTGTCGCTGTAGAACGCATCAGTGGGCCGCAACGTGGCGTTGCGGAACCCCGGCGGCGTCGGATAGGCATAGGAGTAGAACGCCGGGTAATCGATTCCATTGCCTCCGGGCCAAAAGCCCGCGCTGCTGACCTCGTGCGAATAGGCTTCGCACATGACCGCGTCGGCGACGCGTGGCACCTTGCCCGTGAACAACGGCGCACGCCTGCCCGAGAAGCGTGTCACCGCCAGATCGAAGCTACCCCAGAAAAAATGCACGGGACTGGACTTGCCGATGAATCCGGTCCGGAACCGCTTCATGATCCGATCGACCTGCAGCAGCACGCGCCAAAAGCGCTGCGCGTAGTCGGCATCGTAAGCAGCGTGCACACGGTCGGTGCTGAAGGCGACAGCGTCCGCGATTTCACAGGGGTAGTCCGTTATCGTCACGGGAAGTTCCAGGTCCGCGAGCGCACCCATGAGCGCGGCATGGAAATCGGCGACGGTTTGCGGCTTCAGTGCAATGTCGCGCCGGGCGCCTTCCGCGGTATCGATGCGGAGCACGCGGTCGAGAAAATCGAATTGCATCTCGAATACCCGCACGCCGTGCGGGATCGGAGAGGTCGTCAGCCCGCGCGCGGTCACATACAGCGGCACGTGCCAGCTGTGATTCAGCCACGGCGTCTGACCTAAGCGAATCTTGCCGACGATCTGCGTCCACAGCTGCAGCGTCGAGCAGGTGTCCCGCCATGCTGCCAGCGGGATGTCGGGCCAGGTGGGGTCGGCGGGAGATCGCATGGTCGGATCCTAGCTCAGGCTCGCGAACTGCGTAAATGAGACGGGCGCGGCTATTCAGCGCAAGAGGGTGCCCGTAGAGTGTCCCGCGTGAATCGCGGCAGCTACTACCGGCTCATTCTGCTTTTCGTGGTCTCCGGTGCGGCCGCCCTCATCTATCAGATCTGCTGGCAGCGGCTGCTGTTCGAGTCGGTGGGTGTCGACATCGAATCCGTGACCATCATCGTCTCGACGTTCATGCTTGGCCTGGGGCTTGGGGCGCTACTCGGAGGGGAGCTCGCCGATCGATTCCCCGATCGGACGCTCCAGCTGTTCGCCGGGATCGAGCTGTCCACGGCCGCGTTTGGCGCCGTCAGCCCTGCATTGATTCACCTGGTAAGCCACGCGACCGTCAGTGCGTCGACGCTTACGGTTGCCGCAGCCAATTTCGGTTTGCTGCTGTGTCCGACATTGCTGATGGGGGCGACGCTTCCGATCCTCGTGAAGCACCTCATGCGGCTATATCAGAATGTCGGCGAGTCGGTGGGGGCCCTGTATTTTGCAAACACCATGGGCGCCGCGCTCGGCGCGGGGTTCACCGGCTTCGTAGCCCTCTATTACCTGGGACTGAACGCCACGCTGTACATTGCCGTGGGGCTGAACATGGCAGTTGCGGCGGTGGTGGGTCTCACTCTGCGGGAGCGTCATGTTTAGCGTTCCCTTTTGGCTGTCGTTTCTGATCGGTTTCCTGAGCCTCAGCGAAGAGATCGTCTGGGTTCGCACCGCAAGCTTTGCCTATCGAACCTTGCCGCCGGCATTCTCCTTCGTACTGGTGTGCTATCTGATCGGCATTGCGGTCGGAGCGGCCTGCGGCAAGCGCATTTGCAGCCGCGTCAACAATCTCTACGCTGCCGCCGCCATTCTGCTGAGCGGCGCAACGCTCGTGGATGTGATGACACCAGCGTTCATCGGCAAGATCATGACCCCGGACGACACGCACATCGGACTGACAGCCGCGATGATCGTCCTAAACGCCGGCTTGAAGGGCACACTTTTTCCGATCGCGCACCACCTGGGCTCGATCGGCCAGAGTTCGCGCGTGGGGCGATCCATGTCGCGAATCTACTTTGGCAACATTCTAGGCGCCACGACGGGCTCGTTGCTGACGGGCTTCCTGGCTCTCGATTATTTGAGTGTCGATGAGTGCTTCGAAATAGCGGCGGCAGCGTGCCTGCTGGCATCCCTGGTGTGTGTCCTCAAGAGTGCAAAACCCCTGCTGTTATTTGTCAGCGCCGCGGCTGCGCTAGTCGCGAGTCTCACCGCCAGCAGACTGGTCCCGCCGTGGCCAGGCTCGCTGGCAACACTCGCCGTCGACGGCCGCGCAATGAACTATTTCATTGCCAATCGGCACGGCGTGGTGCACACGACCCAGACGCCGGATGGAGATCATGTCTTTGGCGGCAACGTCTACGACGGGACAGCCACTATCGATGTCGATCGCAATCAAAACCACCTTGAACGCGTCTACCTGTTCCCGCTGGCGCGGCCGCAGCTGCGGCACCTGCTGTTCATTGGCCTATCCACAGGCGCGTGGGTTCGAGCCAGCGAGGACTTTCCTGGCGTGGAGAGCATCGACATAGTGGAGATCAATCCAGCCTATGTGCAGCTGATCCAGGCCAAATACCCGCAGCTGGCCGCATTGCTGCGTGATCCGCGGATTCACATTCATATCGACGACGGACGGCGTTGGCTGCGGCGAAACCCGGATGCCCGATTTGATGCCGTCATTCAGAACAACACCTTCCATTGGCGAGCCAACGCCGGGAACCTGCTTTCCCGGGAATATCTGGGTGAAGTCGCGCGGCATCTGAATCCGGGCGGCATGATGGGCGCCAACACCACGGGTTCGTTTGACGTCCTGGCCACGGCGCAGGCTGCGTTTGCGTACGCCTGCCGCTATTCGAATTTTGTCTATGCTTCCGATCAGCCACTCGTCCTGGACGCGAATCGGTTGCGCGCGATCCGTCGGCCCGACGGCAATCTGTTTACGATCGAGGGTGCCCCGCCCGGCAGCGTGGCGGCTTTTCTGGGGCAAGCGCACCTGGAGCCGGTCCAGGACTTCCTGGTTCGACGCCATGCCAGCGCCAGGGTGATTACCGACGACAATGTCGTCAGTGAGTATGCGCATGGCCATCGATTTGGCCCGGAGCTGCTGCGCTGGCTGGCGCCAACCGCGCCTCTGGAATTCAACCCCACCGATCCCTAGCGCATACTGGTGCACCCATGAACGCCACAGATGAGGGGTTGCAGATATGGCCAAAGGATACTGGATTGCCTGCTATCGCGAGGTCTCCGACCCGGTCAAGCTGGCCGCGTACGCCAAGCTGGCGGGACCGGCGATCGAGCAGGGCGGCGGTCGGTTTCTGGCGCGCGGCACGGCCGCTCACGCCTACGAGGCGGGCGTGGCCGAGCGCACGGTGCTGATCGAATTCGAATCCGTCGCCAAAGCAGTCGCCGTTCACGATAGTGCGGCCTACCAGGCCGCATTGGCGGCGCTGGCCGGGGGAGCGGTGCGGGATCTGCGAGTCATTGCAGGTGTCTGACGTGCGCCCAGCCTAGACTTCGCGCTATGTCCAACCCCAGCGGGCAGCCGACTTTCGCCGAGCTGGTGGTGTTCCGCGACCTGACGCAGGGGATTCTCGTGGGGTCGGCGCACCGCGGGCCCGGTTCATGGCCACCGTGGCTGATGCGCTGGCCTGCACGCGCGCGGCGAAGTAGGGCGTCGCTGACACGAGTTAAATAATCCGGCGCGAGGTGGCATATGAGAGCATTGCCGCATCAAGACCGGAGCTGAGCCATGACCGCCGAAGATTCCGCCGTTCGCGACATCCACCTCGGCGAGCACGACATGCTGTCGGTATTCAAGCCCGATACTCTGATCGGCGCATTTGTGTACCTGGTCGTGTTCATCCTGCTGGCGATGCTGTTCTCGCGCATCCTGCGCGCGGCTGTGCATGAGGCGATGGCGCGGCAGGGTCAGATCGACCGCACGACGATGAGCTTCGTCCAGCAATTTGGTTCGGCGCTCATCTGGGTCATCATGCTCATTCTCTATGCGCACCTGATCCCGATGCTGCGCTCGATGGGCACCGCGCTGCTGGCGGGAGCCAGCGTGGCCTCGGTGGTGATCGGACTGGCCGCGCAAAGCACGCTCGGCAATCTCGTGGCGGGCATTTCCATCACGATCTACAAACCTTTCCGCCTGGGCGACACGCTGCAGGTCGCGACGCCGACTGGCACCGAAATCGGCATCGTCGAGTTGATCTCTCTGGGCTATACCACCTTGCGCGCCCCGGATGGGCGACTGGTGGTGCTGCCCAACAGCGTTGCGGCCAGCCAGGTGGTGCTCAATCTCAGCTCGACCTACGCACCGTTGATGACTTCGATCCTCCTGCGCGTGAATCGCGATGCCGACCTGGAGGCCGCGCGCAAACTGGCGATCGCCGTGGCGACCGAAACCGTGGGCGAGAAGTCCGTCAGAGGCTGCTTTCTGACCAAGGTCGAAGCCTCGACGGCCGAACTGGAGCTGCGGTTCCAGGTGCCGGATGCCGCGGGCAGGGAATCCACGCGCGCGACACTGATCTCGCGTCTCGTGCAACGGTTCGCCGAACTGGAATCCAACGCGGCGCCGGCGCAACGAGCGAGCTTCTCGTAGGGTCGATGGGTATCAGCCGGGCGTCAGGCGCAGCAGCGTGCCATCGTCGGTCAGCAGATATACCGCGCCGTCCGGGCCCTGACGCACATCGCGTACGCGCTGCTTGCGATCCTGCAGCAGATGTTCTTCCGCGGCGACCTTGTTGCCGTCGAGTACCAGGCGGATGAGGCAATTCTCGCCAAGCGATCCGAGAAAAGCGTTGCCTTTCCACGCGGGGAACAGCTCGCCGGTGTAGAACATCAGGCCAGAAGGCGCCACATCGGGATACCAGAAGTAGATCGGCTGCTCGGTCCCGGCCTTGGCGGTGATGCCCTCTTTGGCCGCCGCGGTTCTGGCCACGGGCGCACCGGTGTACTGGCGGCCGTAGGAGACGTTGGGCCACCCGTAATTACGGCCCGCGTGGACGATATTGACCTCATCGCCGCCCATGGGGCCGTGCTCGGCGAGCCAGAGCTCGCCGGTTGCCGGGTTCAACGCTAAGCTCTCCGGATCGCGGTGGCCATAGGACCAGGTGTCAGGTGACACCGTGGCCTCGCCCAGGAACGGATTGTCGGCGGGCATGGTGCCATCGGTGTTGATGTGCGCGACGCGCCCCGAGAGATTGCGCAGCACATCCGCATCATTGATCTCGTGGTCAGGCCCGCCACCCGTGGAGTTGTAGAGCCGGTAACGATCCGAGCCGGCGATGAAAAGTGTCCCATCCGCCGCGACGACGATGCGTCGTTCCACCCCCTCGAGCAGCGTGCGTACCCCTTCGAGTCGCTTGTCATCGTCACTCAGGTGCGCCCGCGCGACGATTTCGATGCCGAAGGGCTTGCGGCGCCGCTCGCTCAAGCTGCTGCCCGGCTTCTCATTGGGCCAGATGGCCGGATCCTCGCCCGGCGGCGGCCCGAAGTAGGTGAAGTAGAGCGTGCGGTTGTGCACGAAATCCGGATCGAGCGCGACATCCTGCAGCCCTAAGCCGCCGATGGCCTTGACGCCGGGCACGCCGGCGATTGCCGCTGAGACCACGCCGTTCTTGTCGATGGTGCGCATGGCACCGAAGACTTCCGTGACGAGCAGCTTGCCGTCTGGCAGGAACGCGAGCGACCAGGGGTTGTGCAGTGCGCCCTCGACCAATACTTCGACATGGACATTCGAGGCGGTTTTCGGCGCCGGTGCGCGCGTCTGACCCGCGAAGGCAGGCTTCGGCGCCGGATAATCGGTGGCCTTCGGTCCGGCGATCGAGGGCCGCACGCCTGCGAATGCAAATGCGAATGCCAGCGCCAGCCCCGGCACCCGCAGGCGACCCGCGAACGTTGACGGGTATCTCTTCGTCATTTTGCTTTGCCCCCGCTGTCCTTAATCAGGTTCAGGCGCACGAGACTATCAGCGGTTGCGATCAGCGACTCGGCATTCGACCTCGGTGCCCAGTGCAGCATCCGGCGGCCCTTCTCGCTGGTGGCATTTTTGAACTTGCCGAGCTCGGGCAGAATCTGCCGGGCGTCCGGATTGAACAGGGCACCGAGCCGCACAACCCAGTCGGGGAGCTCCCGCCGCGGCACCTTCTGGGCCGCCTCGCCAAGGCGATCCCGTAGCAGATTTGCGATTTCAATCAAGGACATGAAGTCGCCGGCCACCGCCAGGAAGCGCTCGCCGCGGGCCGCCGGATCGCTCATGGCGCGCAGGTGCAGATCGGCCACGTCGCGCACATCGACCACGCCGAAGCTTAAGCGCGGGCAGCCGGGCATGCCACCCTCAAGCATGCGCTTGACCAGCTGGATCGAGGTCGCGAAGTCCGCGCCCAGCACCGGACCTAAGACGGCCACTGGATTGACGACCGAGAGCTCGAGCGCTCCGCCCTGGCGGGCGATGAAGTCCCAGGCCGCGCGCTCGGCGAGCGTCTTGGATTTCACATACGCCGTGAGTCCTGGGGCGGCGGGGTCAGTCCAGTCCGCCTCGGTGAACGGTGTGGTCCGCGGCCGATGCCCATAGCCGATGGCGGCAAAGGAGGAGGTCAGCACCACGCGCCGGACGCCGGCATCGCGGGCCACGCGCAGCACTCGTAACGCACCCTCGCGCGCGAGCACGATCAGATCGTTCTCGTTAGCGGGGATGCCGAGCGGGAAGGGCGAGGCCATATGCAACACGAAGTCGCAGCCACTGATCGCCTGCGGCCAGCCCGCATCGTCCAGCAGATCGGCCACGTTGACTGTCAACGCATCGTCGGATTCGGCGCCTGCGCCGGCGGATTTGAGCGTCGCGCGCAGAGGACCTTCACGCTGCGCACCGCGAATCGTGGTGCGAACGCGATGACCTGCGGCCAGCAGCTGCAGGATGGTATGTCCCGCGATGAAGCCGGAGCCACCCGTGACCAGAACTGTGCTCATGCTGACCCTTGGCCTCTGATACCTTCAGCATAAGCTGCGCGACCCATCGAGGGTGCGGCGGCGCTGGATTTATTGCAGAGTCGGCCGATGAATTCGACGGCACCAATCGACTATCTGAATCCGGATCTTCCGCCGGGACTGACGCGCATCGCGATGCCGGTGGTCGATGCCACGTCCGCTGCGCTGGATGGCTATGGCCATCTGGTCGATGACCCATCCAGGTGCAGCATCGAAATCGTTCGCTGGCCCGCACTCGGGACGCGGCCGGTGGATGCCGACACGGGCGATCAGGGTGGCACCACCCAGGGGGTGTTCAGCAGCGAGTGGCGCGGCGACATCCTCTACGGACGCAACGAGGCGGTCGACGGACATTACATCCTGGCCTACGCACAGCCGCCGGAGTCGGCGCGCACGGATCACGCTGAACCGCCGGGCCGCATGCTGCTGTGGCATGCGAATTACCACCCCGACGGTGGACAGCTGTTCTTTCCGCTGGATCGACAACCGTTCTACGTACCGCTGGCGCTGCCGGGCGATGATGTGACCCCGCAGCGATTCATCTGCTTCCGCTTCGATGGCCGGCAGGGTCTCTACATTCATCCGAACATCTGGCACGAAGGCGTATTCGGTCTGCGCGGCACGCAGCGCTTTTTTGACCGGCAGGGAGCCGTGCATGCACGTGTCTCGGTCGATTTCGCGCGCGAGTTCGGCTGCCTGCTCGAGGCGCCGATATTGTGACCGCAATACGGTCGGCGGCGTGGCACTTCCGCTAGGCTGGTGGGGATTGGAGAAATGATGCCCAGTCTCACCGAAGATCAGGCCAAGGCCTACATTAATAAGCTCCTGACCGCCATGAGCGGCGCGGGCGGTTCGGACCTGTTCGTGTCCAAGGATTTCCCGCCCGCCATGAAGCTGCAGGGCGCGCTGAAGCCAATGACGAACCAGAAAGTCACCGGTGAGCTGTCGCGCGATCTGGCCAATGCGCTCATGAATCAGCGCCAGCGCGAGGAGTTCGCGCGCGACCTGGAATGCAATTTCGCGATCTCGCTGCCGGGGGTGTCGCGGTTTCGCGTGAACATCTTCATGCAGCAGCAGAACGTCGGCATGGTCATCCGGACCATCGCCAACGACATACCCGATTTCGCCAAGCTCGGCCTGCCGGAGAGCATTAAAGAGATCGTCATGGCCAAGCGCGGCCTGGTGCTGGTCGTCGGCGCCACCGGCTCGGGCAAGTCGACCTCGCTGGCCGCAATGATCGACCACCGCAATAAGTCCTCCGCGGGCCATATCGTGACTGTCGAGGATCCGGTGGAGTTCGTGCATCGCTCGCAGCAGTCGCTGATCACCCATCGGGAAGTGGGGATCGATACGCATTCCTGGCACAACGCACTCAAGAACACGCTGCGCCAGGCCCCCGACGTCATCCTGATCGGCGAGATTCGTGATGCCGAGACCATGGAGCATGCGATCGCGTTCGCCGACACCGGGCACCTGTGCCTGGGTACGCTGCATTCGAACAACGCCAACCAGACCATCGACCGCATCATCAATTTCTTCCCGGAGGAGCGGCGCAAGCAGCTGCTCATGGATCTGTCGAGCAACCTGCGCGCCATCATCTCGCAGCGCCTGGTCAAGACGACCGATGGCAAGGGCCGGCGCGCGGCCGTCGAAATCCTTATCAATACGCCCATCGTGGCGGACAAGCTGCTCAAGGGCGAATTTCAGGAGATCAAGCCCATCATGCAGAAGTCGCGCGAGCTGGGCATGCGGACCTTCGACCATTCGCTGTTCGAGCTCTTCAATGAGGGCGTCATTTCGTACGACGAAGCCATTCGCAACGCCGACTCCGCCAACGAGCTGCGGCTGAACATCAAGCTCAACAGCACCCGCGAGATGTCGACGCTGTCGCTCGAGGACCCGCCGGAGCCCGCAGCCGCCTCGGCCTGAACGACGGTAAAAAAATTCGCGGCGGCGAGCTCGCAATCCGGTACATTGCGCGGATGACAGACCGTCCGCTCAGCGGAGGCCTCGCGCATACCGTTCACGCCCACCACCAGCAGCTCAGCTGGGACAATTCCCGCGCCCCCGCGATCACGATCGCGCCGGGTGATACCGTCCAATTCAGGGATATCGATGCCGCTAATGGACAGCTGAGCCCGAAGTCCACCGCGGCGGATATACCGAAGCTCGATTTCAGTCGCATCAATCCCATCTCCGGGCCCGTGTACGTGGACGGCGCGGTGCCTGGCGACGCGCTCAAGGTGACGCTGCTGGGTTTCGAGCCTTCCGGTTGGGCATGGACCGCCATCGTGCCGGGGTTCGGCCTGCTGGCCGAGGAATTCACGGAAGCGGCGCTGCATCTGTGGTCGTACGACCGTAGCCTTGCCAAGCCCGCACTCTACGGCCCCGGTGCACGCGTGCCGCTGAAGCCTTTCTGCGGCACGATTGGCGTGGCGCCGGCAGCGCCGGGCGCGCACAGCACGATCCCGCCGCACAATGCCGGCGGCAACATGGATATTCGCGATCTGACCGAGGGGGTCGATCTGTATCTGCCGGTGCAGGTCGCAGGCGCACTGTTTTCTATCGGTGATTCGCACGCCGCGCAGGGGGATGGCGAGGTCTGCGGAACGGCCATCGAGTCACCGATGAGCGTCAGCGCTAAATTCGACCTCATCAAGGGCGCGAATCTGCGTTTCCCGCGCTTCGTCACGCATGGACCGGTGTCCCGGCACCTGGACGGCAAGGGTTACGAGGTCACGACCGGCATCGGGCCGGATCTGATGGAGGCTGCTAAGAATGCCGTGCGCGGCATGATCGATCTGATCAGCCGGCAGCACCACATGAATCCCGAGCATGCGTACATGCTCTGCAGTGTGTGCGCGGACCTGCGCATCAGCGAGATCGTTGACCTGCCAAATTGGGTGGTGTCCTGCTATCTTCCGAGAGTCATCTTCGATTGATGATTTGCGCGCCGGCAATGGCGTCGCAACTGGGACGTTGGAACAATTACGCTTACCGGGGGGACTTCAAGAATGGTGTCACGAACATGAAAATTGTCGCGGTTACAAATATCAAGGGTGGCGTCGGCAAGACCACGACGGCCGTGAATCTTGCATACTTAAGCGCGGTTGGCGGTCAGGCGACGCTGTTGTGGGATCTGGATCCGCAGGGCGCGGCAACCTACACACTGCGCTGTGATCCGATCGGACACCCATCGGCCAAGAAACTCATATCGGGAAAGCGCGAGTTGCCCGAGCTGCTGGTTCCGAGCGGTTACGAGCGCCTGGACGTACTGCCATCGGATTTCTCGAATCGTAATTTCGACGTGCACCTGAGCGAACGCAAGCACCCGACCGAGCGACTGTTGCGCATGAGCCGCTCATTGCGCGATGTATATGAAACGCTGGTGCTCGACTGCCCTGCGGGCATTTCGCTGCTGTCCGAGAATGTATTGCGCGCGGCGGATGCGATCGTCGTGCCGATCCTGCCCTCGCCGCTGTCGGTGCGCATGCTCACCCAGCTGCAGGAATTCGTCATCGAAAACGATTGGAGCGACCTGGCCGTGCTGCCGTTCTTCTCCATGGTCGATCGGCGCAAGTCGCTGCACCGGGAGATGATCGACAGCGCCCGCGAGCAGTTTCCCGAACTGCTGACCACCGAGGTGCCGTACTGGAGCGATATCGAGCGCATGTCGCTGCGTCGAGCGCCGCTGCCCGCGTATGCCCCCGCCAGTGCCGGCGGCCAGGTTTACGCAGCGCTCTGGCAGGAAATCGAGAGCCGGATCGACGGCCACCGGCCCGGCTTGCCGGCCCGCGCTGATGCGGTGCCCCACAGCCCGCATGTGACGGCCGATGAGTCGGCGACGGATGATTCTGCCAGCGACCTGATGGAAATGGACAACCCGGAACTGGTCGGCGGCAAAGGATCTGAGGTCGAGAGCCGGGCGCCGCGCATGTAGTCGCGGGTTGTCGCGGCTGGGGTCACATCTGAGGCGGTGGAATATTGCCGAGCGCTTCGGCGACGCTCCGGCCGAGCGCGAGCAACGCGCGGTCAGTCCCGGCGGCCGCGTCGAGCTCGATAGCAACGGGTAGCCCGCCGGCCGTCAGTCCGCTCGGCAGTACCAGTCCCGGCAATCCCGCCGTGCTGCCGGGCGCGATGTTGCGCGCGACGGCGGTTTCGAATGGCACCGTTTGCCCCTGGATGGTCACATCGTCTTCCGAGCCAATGGGCAGCGCCGGCACCAATGTTGCCGGAAACAGGATGGCCGCGACGCCGGTGCGTTTGAAATAGTCGCGATAGAGCTGCCGCAGCTTCGGCAGGTGCGTGTGGAATGCACTGCCATAGGCGGCGTCGGAAACAAAGTGGGCGCTGCCGGGCAGCACGTAGCTGCCAAAGACGGCCTGAATGTCCGGGCTCGCCTGCCTGACGAGCTCATCGAAGGTCACTCCGGCGTGATACTCGCGCAGATAGCTGGCCAGCGTCAGCCGCACATCGTGGTTCTGCACCGGCTCGGTGATCAGTTCGATCAGTTTGTCCAGTCCTGGTAGTTCGGACTCGACCAGTTCGACCCCGGCCGAGTGCAGACGATCGAGCGCTGAGTGCGTGATCCGATCCACCTCAGGATCGAGATTCCGGTACCAGTAGTCGCGTACGATCCCAAGACGCACGCCGCTTAGTGGTGTCGGCTGCAGCGGCCGCCAGTCGCGGGCGATGACAGAATCGAACAGCGCCAGATCCGTGACGTTGCGCGCATGCGGGCCCACCTGGTCGAACAGGTGCGAGATCGGCACGCAGGCGCGCGTCGAGTAGCGACCCGTGGTCGGGCGGAATCCCATGATGCCGCAGAACGCCGCGGGGACGCGGATGGATCCCTCCGTATCCTCTGCGATGCCCAGTGGCGCCATGCGCGCGGCGATGGCCGCCGCGGTACCGCCGCTGCTGCCGCCCGGGATACGCTGCGGATCGTACGGATTGTGCACGGCGCCGAAGGCCTGGTTGTTGCTGGTCCAGCCGTAGGAGAGTTCGTGCAGATTGGTCTTGCCCAGCACGATGGCGCCGGCGGCCCGCAGAGACTTCACCAGAGGCGCATCCTCTGCGGGACGGAAGTGCCGCAGTGCCGGTGTGCCTGCAGTGGTCGGATACTCCGAGGTGTTGACGCTGTCTTTCACCGGCATGGGCAACCCGAACAGCGCTCCCGGATGCGCGCCGGCCTGCCGAGCCTGGTCGCAGGCGCGCGCGGCTGCCAGCACTCGGTCCGGTTCCAGGGCAATCCAGGCATTTAAAGAGCGGCCCGCCTCACAGCGGGCGAGCAGTGCGGCGGCATAACGCTCGCAGCTCAGTTCTCCGCGACTCATCTGCCTTACCGCCTCGGCGGCGCTCAATTCGATCAGGCCGGCAGATTCAGGTTGGACAGCGCTCGCCGTTGCGCGGACGTTCAGCGAGCCCATCGCCAGGGCGGCTGTACTGCGCAGCAGGAAGTTGCGGCGAGAGTTGTCGAGCGGATCGATGTCGGGCATGCCCTATAGGCTAGCCCAGTCGCAGCAGCGCCGCATTACCGCCAGTCGCGGTGGTGTTGACCGTGAGCGTGCGTTCACTGGCGAAACGAGCCAGATAGTGCGGGCCGCCGGCTTTCGGGCCGGTGCCGGAGAGACCGGTGCCCCCGAAGGGCTGCACGCCGACGACGGCGCCAATCATGTTGCGGTTGACGTAGGTGTTGCCCGTCTTGGTTGCGCCGAATACCCGTTGCCAGGTCGATTCCAGACGTGTCTGCACTCCCAGCGTGAGACCGTAGCCGGAGCCTCGGATGATCTGGAGCACCTGCTCGAGTTCGCTGGCGCGATAACGGACGACGTGCAACAGCGGTCCGAACTGCTCGCTGGTCAGCGCTCGAGGGTCACGTAACTCGATCAGGTGCGGGGCGACGAAGGAGCCGTGTGCGTGGCGGTCATCGAGCGGGCAGGCGTGCAGGATGCGAGCCTCGGTCCTCATGCGATCGACGTGTCGCAGCAGCCCGGCCGCGGCACGCTCGGAGATGACAGGTCCCACGTCCGTGGCCGCGAGCGCGGGATTGCCAATGACGAGTGCGTCCATCGCGCCAATGAGCATTTCGATGATGCGGTCGGCAACGTCTTCCTGCAAAAACAGCAGGCGCAGCGCCGAGCATCGCTGTCCGGCACTCAGGAAGGCGGAGCTTACGGCATCATCGACCACCTGTTCCGGCAATGCCGTCGAATCGACGATCATGGCGTTGAGGCCGCCGGTCTCGGCGATCAACGGCAGGATCGGCCCTGCACGCGCGGCGAGCGCGCGATTGAGCCACTGCCCTGTGGCCGTTGAGCCCGTGAACACCACGCCCGAGAGTTCGCTGTCGCCGAGCGCCGCCTCGCCGAATACACGGCCTTCCATCGGCAGGTAGCGCAGGATCTCCGCAGGGATTCCGGCCTGATGCAAAATCCCGATCATGGCCGCGCCGGTGAGCGCGGTGGCTTCGGCCGGCTTGGCGATCACGGAGTTGCCGGCGGCCAGCGCCGCGGTGATCTGCCCGGTGAAGATCGCCAGCGGGAAATTCCAGGGACTTATGCAGGCAAAGACCCCCCGGCCCTCCAGCACCAGGCGGTTGGATTCTCCAGTGGGGCCGGGAAGCTCAAGGGGTTCGCCGAACAGGCGCCGTGCCTCGCTGGCGTAGTAGCGACAGAAGTCGACGGCTTCCCGGATCTCGGCGATCGCATCGGGCAAAGTTTTGCCCGCTTCGCGCACCAGCAGCGGGATGAACCGATCGCGCGCCAGTTCCAGCGCATCGGCGGCGCGCAGCAGGCAGGCGGCCCGTTCGCCGACACCGGCGTCATTCCAGTCAGGCTGCGCCGCCGTCGCCCTGGCGATGGCGCTGGTGACATCGATGGCGGTGGCATTGTGGATCTCGCCCACGATATCGTGACGATCGGCCGGATTGGTGACTGCAGTGCCCCGCACGCGCGCGTCGCCGGTCGCCTTCGGGGGCGGTCCGCGAGTGACCTTCACGCTGGCCTCGAGTGCATCGATATCGCGGATTTCCCCGAAATCCACGCCGCGCGAATTGCGCCGAGCGGCACCGAAGAGTGAAATCGGCAGCGGTATGTCCGGATGGGGAATCGAGTCGAGGGCCTCGAGCTGAGTCATCGGATCGGCGACGACGTCCTCCACCGGCACGCGTTCATCCATGAAACGGTTGACGAAGGAGGTGTTGGCGCCGTTCTCGAGCAGGCGGCGCACGAGATAGGCGAGCAGATCCGCGTGCTGCCCGACGGGCGCATAGATCCGAACCGGCGGGAAGTCGGTCACGGTGCGTTGTGCCTCATCGTAAATGAGTCGCCCCATGCCATGGAGGCGCTGAAACTCGCAGCGACTGCCGGCGGGGCGCATCGCCAGCACGGCACCGATAGAGTGCGCATTGTGCGTGGCGAATTGGGGGTAGATCGCGGGTGCGGCAGCGAACAGCTGCCGGGCGCATGCCAGCCATGCGACATCGGTCGATACTTTGCGGGTATAGACGGGAAACTCGCCAAGGCCCCGCTCCTGAGCGCGCTTGATTTCGCTGTCCCAGTAGGCGCCCTTGACGAGCCGCACGCTCATGCGGCGGCCGCTCTCGCGAGCCAGCTGTGCCGCCCAGTCGATCACGACCGGCGCGCGCCGCCCGTACGCCTGCACGGCAATCCCCAAACCAGGCCAGCTTGAGGTTTGGGTATCGCGTGCCAGGGCTTCGATGACTTCCAGAGAGATCTCGAGGCGATCGGCTTCCTCGGCATCCACCGTCAAGGCAAGTCCCTCGTGCGCCGCGAGCCGCGCCAGTTCCAGCGCCCGTGGAACCAGGCGCGTGCGCACGCGCTGTTTCTGGGTCAGCGAGTAGCGGGGATCGAGTGCCGAGAGCTTGATGGAGATCGAGGATCGTGCATGCGGATCGTCGCCCGGGATCATCCGACCGGCGGAGCCAATGGCAAGGATGGCGCGGCGATAGGAATCCAGATACCGCTTGGCGTCCTCGTCGGTACGTGCGCCTTCGCCCAGCATGTCGAAGGAGCACAGGGACAGTTCGCGCTCCCGGCCGCTGCGTGCCAGCGCCTCGCCGATAGTGCGACCGACGACGAACTCGCCGCCAATGATGCGCATCCCGCGCCGCAAGGCCTGCCGCACGATCGGATCGCCGACGCGACGAGCAAGTCCGCGAAACCAGCCGCCCGCATCCCGGCGCAACTCCGAGGGAAGATCAACCAGGCCACCGGTCAGCATGAGGGCCCAGGTCGAGGCATTGACGAACAGCGAGTCCGAACGACCGGCGTGTGCCGACCAGTCGCCACCTGCGAGCTTCTCGGCAATCAATAGATCCGCCGTCGCGTCGTCCGGGATGCGCAGCAGCGCCTCGGCAAGACACATGAGCGCTATACCCTCCTGATTGGAGAGCCCAAATTCCTGCAGGAACGCGTCCAGATAGGGGCGCTCGTCGGCCCGGGCACGGGCGCCGGCAACCAGTGCGCGCCCGATTTCCAGCGCTGTGGCGCGTTGTCTTAAGTCCATGGGCGGCAGCAGCGTGCGTACCGCCGCCGCCTCGTCACGATCCGTCGCCTGGTAGAGTGTCTGCAAAGGAATCATGGCGGGAGATATTACCCCGGTCGCCAACGAAGGACCCCTGTGGGCGCGCGCCCTGGCGCGTTTGCACGCTTTCCCTACAGACGAACCCTCGACGTAGGGCGAATGATGGCGCGCGAGAGCACTCCAATGAGGCAAAATCCATGCGCGGATGGACCGGTTCACTGCTGCTATCGATGGCGGCTCTGACTGCTGGCGGGTGTATGCCGACAAGGCAGCCCTTGCAGACAGTGCCCCACGTGGATATTCGCAAGTACATGGGAGATTGGTATGTCATCGCCAATATTCCCAACCTCGCGGAAAAGGACTGCGTCGACTCCATCGAAAGCTATGCACTGCGGCCGGATGGCGAAATTGATAACTGGTTCACCTGCCGCAAGAAGTCGTTCGATGCGCCGATGAAGCGCAAAGCCAGCGCGCTGGCCAGCATCAAAGATAAGGAGTCGAACGCCACCTGGAGCGTCCGATTCTTCAAGGTCATTTCGGTCCAATATCTGATCGTGGACCTGGACCCCGGCTATCAGTGGGTGGCCGTGGGCCATCCGTCCCGGCGCTACGGCTGGATCATGGCGCGCAAGAAGACCCTGGCAGATTCAACCTACAGCGAGATATTGGGCCGTCTCGGCAAGCAGGGCTACGACACCAGCAAGTTTGCCAAGGTGCCGCAACAGACAGCGAGCGCGTCAAGCCAGACCCCGTGACGAAAAGGTCCGGCCACGCAGCTTACGCAGCGTCGGACTGTAAAGATTCGAGCAGCGCAGTTCCCCGGTCAGTGCGAACGCTCGAGCAATTTGCTCCACCTCCTGAAGGGCATCGATCGCCAGCCCTATATAGATAGTGGAACTCGTTGCGCATGCCGCCTGTTGATGAAAGTATGCGGCTCTCCGCCTCGAGACCGGCAACACCCCATTGGCAACGGGAACATTATGAACGTCGAACCGGCCATTCCACCGCATCTGAACTGCCCGCGCAGCCGGCCCAATCGCATGCCAACGGGATTCGAGGCTCCCTATCCGGCGTGGATGGCGCGGTATGAAGACGGATCTGCCCCTCTGGTCATGGCATATTTTGGGGCTCAGCAATTGGCATTGTTACCACTCGATGCGCTGGCACCCATCAAAGCAATGCTACAGTCGCCGCCCGCGCCACCTTACTGGCTCGAGGCGCAATGTCACGATGGCGCCGGCTATGACACCCGGATCATCATCGCCTATTGGCGTAATGCGGAATCGTTTGCCGGCTGGCGACGCTCCAGCGGCTTTGACTCGTGGTGGACCGATCCGATGCGGGAGACCGAACCGCTCGGCAGGTTTCTCGAGGTCGTAGCTCCGCCGATGGATCGGCTCGAAGTGGCTTATTCACCGCCGCATCTCCCGGAGGGAGCGGCGCATCTGCAAAGCCGCGTGAGCACCTGCCCGGTCGCGGAACACGCCTACTGGGGAAGCGCGCGCGATCGCATCCCGGCGTCACAGACGGATTCAATGGAGGGCGATGCCGGTCTGCTGACAGCGGTGCGTCATGGCGCCCGCGTGCGCATCGAGCCCGGTCGCAACGTTTGCATGATCCGGTCCGGACAGGACTGGAGCGACACCGCGGGCGAGGAGCGCCTGATCTACCTTGGCCGGGTGCGGCCGAAGCTGATCGAGGGCATGACTTACCTGCGCGATCAGGGGCTGCCCATCGGTTGTTTCTCCTGCCGCTTCATGCAGGTGCTCGATGGCACCGGCGCTGCGACCGAGCGGACCTTCGGTCAGGCTTATTTCAGAAGCCTGGGGGAGCTGGAGCAGTGGGCCGAGCACCATCCGACGCACCTGGCGATCTTCGGCACATTCATGCAGGTCATGGCGCCGCTGGGCGATGCGATGCAACTGCGCCTGTGGCACGAAGTCATGGTTTTGCCGGACCAGGCGCAGAGCTTCGAGTACATCAATTGCCATGATCGGACCGGGCTCATGGCGGCGACCGGCGCCTAGCGACAGTCGGCTCATTCTCAACAGTACGGGGGCTGATATGGCGGCAACAATGAGGAAGATCGCCACCGAGGAGGCGTGGTCGATTCCGGAGGTCGCAGCGGCCCTGGGCGAAGTCGCGCGCGGCCCGAGCTCGAGCCTCGATAAACTTCTAATCGCCGCAATCTACGATCCCGCTTCGAAAGGCTCGGGCTACGCGATGCTGAATTTCCTCGATGGATTGCTCGATACCGAAGGGCAGCGCCTGAAGGAAATGGATGAGTACGGGGTCGACATGCACCTGCTATCGCTTACGGCGCCGGGCGTGCAGATGTTCGATGCCGACACCGCCACCGATCTGGCCGCCCTTGCCAACGACCGCATGGCGCAGGATATTGGCCGCGCGCCGAAAACGCAGCTGTCGATGAAGGAATATCTCCTTCGCAACTTCGTCATCACGACCAGCGGCGTGGAGGATCCCCTGGCGCTCGACTATGCGATCAAGTGCGTTGGCATTGATAACGTGCTTTGGGCCATCGACTACCCGTATCAGCCCATGAAGCCGGCGGTGCAGTTCATGGATTCCGCGCCGGTCACTGAGCGGCAGCGTCACCAGCTCTATCACGAAAACGCGGAGCGGATTTTCCACATCGCACCGCGGTGACGGTTGAATATCACGCCACTCATCACCTGTTCCGGTCGCGTGGTCGATCATCGTCGCTCTCCTTTGGTTGGCCCAGCGCTATTCCCAGCTGTCGAGTTTGAGATCATTGGGATGGGGGGAGCCTTTACCGGTCTCGAGAAGCGATTTCAGGCTCAGCAGAAAGACCCCCCACTTGGTGCTGCAGTGGTGCATGAACTCCACCGGTTCCTTCCAGCCCTGGTGCTTGAATAGGACGATGGTCCAGTCACCTTCCTGTTTGAGGTCGAAACTGACCCGGGTGCCGATCCACTCCCTGGGACCGTCGATCACTTCCCAGTACACATGCCTGTGCGGATGAAGCTCGAGGACCTTCATATCGAAGCCGCCCGCGCGGAATCGGAACTGGAGCACCCCGCCGACTTTGCTTTCCCCCCGGGTGTCGCTCGTCCACCAGCCGCAGAGACCTTCGATCGTGGTCAATGCCTTGTAGACATCGTTCGGCGTCGAGGCCTTGATTCCGACTTTGTGCAAGATATCAACCGGATGTAATGCTGCCGCTGGTGCTGGTATCCGTACAGCCGCCGTCTGTGTCGTCATCATCCTTCTCCTTATCTCAGGTGTGCCTCGTCGTTGGAGCCGTTCTCGATACGACAGGCTGGTTGGTGGTCGTAAGATAAGGACAGGGCGTCGAACAATGGGAGTGACAAGTGTGGCGGGATTCCGATGGACTCGCTGATCACGGCTGCAGCGCGCGCACTTGCGGGGGGTGATCCCCTGGGTGCATTGAAGCGGATCGCGCTGCGCGAAGACGCGCCGGCGCTCGCGCTTCGAGGCATCGCGATGGCGCAGCTCGGCGATTTCGTGCGGGCAAAGGCTCTGCTGCGGCGTGCAGCGCGCGCCTTTGGTCCAAAGGAGGCCGTGGCCCGTGCGAGGTGCGTTGTCGCGGAGGCCGAGATCGCTCTGGTCTCGCGCGACCTGGGCTGGCCTGCGAAGGCGCTGGACGCAGCGCGGGCGACGCTGGAGGCGCACGGCGACCGATTGAACGCCGCGCACGCGCGGCATCTCGGGATTCGGCGCCTGCTCCTGATCGGGCGCCTCGACGAAGCCGAACGGTTGCTCGCCGAACTCGACCCCGCGCCCTTTCCTCCCGCGTCGAGGACTGCCCACGAGCTGGTGGTCGCCGGAATCGCGCTGCGACGCCTCCGGACAACCGAGGCGCGCGCGGCGCTGGCTCGAGCCGAAGCTGCAGCCCGTGCCGCGGACATTCCTGCGCTGACGGCGGAGGTCGAAAGCGCATCCCAGGTGCTGGATACGCCCGCTGCGCGGCTGATTGTGCGTGGCAAGGAGCGGCTGCTGCTGCTCGAGGAGGTCGAAGCGTTGCTGGCGTCGCAAGCATTGGTTGTGGACGCGTGTCGTAATGTCGTGCGTGATGCGCGCTCCATGGTCTCGCTCGCAAGGCGCCCGGTGTTGTTCGCGATCGCACGTGCGCTGGGCGAGGCATGGCCCGCGGATGTGCCGAGAGACGTGCTCGTGGCGCGGGCATTCAAGGGGAAGCGTGCCGATGAATCGTACCGGGCACGGTTGCGGGTTGAGGTCGGGCGACTTCGCACGCTGCTTCGGGGGTTGGCCGCGGTGAACGCAACGAAGACAGGGTTTTCGTTGGCGCCGCGCCGCGCGCGCGAGGTGGTCGTGCTGGCGCGGCCCGTGGAAGAGGGGCATGCGGCGGTGCGTGCCTTTCTGGCCGACGGGGAGGCATGGTCGAGCTCGGCCCTGGCGCTTGCGCTGGGGACGAGTCAGCGCAGCGTGCAGCGCGCACTCGACTCACTGGCGGCAGCAGGCAAGGTGCAGTCGTACGGTGGCGGTCGGGCGCGTCGTTGGCTGACCCCGGCCGCGCCCGGATTCACGACGACCTTGTTACTCCCCGCCCCTGTGCCGATTGATTAGGATGACAACATGAGTCGATCAAGCGCCGAGATTGTGCGTGAGTACGGACCCTTTCCGGGTGCCCAGCGCGTGAATGGGGTCACCTATGACGGTCAGCACGTCTGGTTTGCTGCCGGGGACAAGCTGAACGCCTTCGATCCGACCAACGGCCAGGCGCTGCGTTCGATCGATGTCGCCGCTCATGCAGGTACGGCCTTCGATGGCCAGCACCTGTTCCAGATCGCCGAGGATCGCATTCACAAGATCGATCCGAACACCGGCCGCGTGCTCGCCACGATCCCGGCGCCCGGTGGCGGAGGTGATTCGGGCCTCGCATGGGCCGAAGGGACGCTTTGGGTGGGACATCATCGGGAACGAAAGATCTATCAAATCGATCCCGACACCGGGGCGGTTCTTCGCACCATCGAATCCAACCGCTTCGTCACGGGGGTCACCTGGGTCGACGGAGAACTGTGGCATGGCACCTGGGAAGCTGACAAAAGCGAATTGCGGCGAGTCGATCCCCGAACGGGCGAGGTTCTGCAGAGCCTCGATATGCCGCCCGGAGTGGGCGTGTCGGGGCTCGAATCCGATGGTGGCGATCGGTTCTTCTGCGGCGGAGGAAGCAGCGGCAAGGTGAGGGTCGTCCGCCGGCCGAAGCGAGGCGCGGTCAGCAAGTCATCATGACGCCTGGTCCGCTCACGCTGATTTCTTCGATGGCAACCCGCGAGGTGCTGGGCGAACTCGTATCCCGATATCAGGATGCGATGGCACAGCCGGTGGCGACTGAATCCGCAGGCGGTGTCGAGGTAGCTAAACGCGTGCAGCTTGGTGAGGCGGTAGACATAGTCGTACTGGCCAGCAATGCCATCGACAAAATGATTGCAGAAGGCAGGCTGCTCGCCGGCAGCCGCGTGGATCTTGTGAAGTCGGGCATTGCGATTGCCGTGCGCAAGGGCGCGCCCAGGCCCGATATCACCAGCGAGGGGGCAGTGAAGCACGCAGTCCTGGCTGCGAAGACCTTGAGCTACTCGACAGGCCCGAGCGGCGTGTATCTGGAAAAGATATTTGCGCGCTGGGGCATCCTGGACGAGATCCGTGGCCGTATCGTCGTGCCCCCTCCCGGCGTGCCCGTCGGGACGCTGATTGCCAACGGCGCGGCTGAGGTTGGATTTCAACAGTTGAGCGAGCTGCTGAACCTTCCAGGCGTCGAGGTCGTTGGGCCGCTGCCCTCAGCGATCCAAACCCTCACGATTTTCTCCGGCGGCGTATCCGCCAACTGTAGTCGGCCCGAAGCTGCACGCGCGCTGCTGGAGTACATGGCATCGCCCGCAGCTTCGGACGTCAAACTGCGGCACGGCATGGAAGCCGTGTGACGTCCCGCTACTGCAGACCCCCGCGTACCGATGTGATCCGATCCGTGTTGAAGCCGAGCCAGTGCATGCGGCCCACGTAGCGGGCGTGTTCGACCTTGATGCACCGGTCCATGATCACCGCGAGGCCCGCTTGTTCGGCGATCCGTGCACCCTCTTCGTTGATTACACTGAACTGAGTCCAGAGGCAGCCCGCCCCGATGGCGACCGCCTGCGCGGCAATGCCCGGCAGTGCGTCCGGAGCGCGGAATACGTTGACGATGTCCACTCTTTCCGGGACGTCCTGCAAACTGGCATAGCATCGCTCTCCAAGGATATCGGATTCTCGCGGATTGACCGGAATCACACGGTAGCCGTGGCGCCGCAGGTAAAAGCCCACAAAATGACTGGCACGCAGCGCATTGCCGGATAACCCGACGACGGCGATTGTCCTGGCGCTCAGCAGAACGCGCTGAATCGTCAGAGGATCCTGATAGCGCGAGAGGTCGCTCGTTGTCATTGCACGCGCTCCACCGGCAGCGACGCGCGGACTCGCGCAAAGCCCTGTTCGAGGTCCCAGAGCAGATCGTCGATATCTTCAATCCCGACGGAGAGCCGGATGGTCCCCGGCCTGATGCCGGCTGCCGCCAATTCCTCCTCACTGAGCTGACGGTGTGTCGTGCTGGCTGGGTGGATGACGAGGCTTTTTGCATCACCAACGTTCGCCAGGTGCGACCACAGCGTCAGCCCGCGGATGAACTCCTGTCCAGCCGTTCTTCCTCCCGCGATGTCAAAGGAGAACACTGCGCCAGCGCCACGCTGAAGGTACTTGTCGGCCAGCAATCGGTACCTGCTCGCGGGCAGTCCCGGGTAGGTCACTCTCGAGGCCAATGGGTGAGATTCCAGGTAGCGCGCGACTGCCGCCGCATTCTCCACGTGGCGGGTCATTCTGATTGAAAGCGTCTCGATCCCCTGCAGCAACAGGAAGGCGTTGAACGGACTCATGCAGGCCCCCAGATCGCGCAATGTTTCCGCCCGCAGCTTCATCAGGTAACCGTACAGGCCGAAAGTCTCGTGAAACTGCAGGCCGTGGTAGGCGGGCGATGGCGCAGCGACGACCGGAAATCGGCCGTTCGACCAGTTGAACGAGCCTGCATCCACGACGATGCCGCCAATGCTGGTGCCGTGGCCGCCAAGAAACTTGGTTGCCGAATGCAAGACGATGTCCGCGCCCCAGTCAATCGGTCGACACAGGTACGGTGTCGCAAAGGTGTTGTCGACGAGCAACGGCAATCCGCCCTCGTGCGCGATGCTGGCGATGGCCTCAATGTCGAGCACGTTGCCGCCGGGATTGCCAATCGTTTCGCCAAAGAATGCCTTGGTATTGCTCCGAATCGCGGATTTCCATGCCCCCAGATCGTCCGGGTCCACCCACGTCAGTTCGATAGCGAGCTTGCGCAAGACGTGTTTGAACTGGTTGACCGTCCCACCGTACAGCGCCGAGGAGGATACGACATGGTCTCCGGGTTCGAGCAGCGTGAACAGCGCGGCGGCCTGCGCGGCCAGGCCACTGGCAAACGCTACGGCCCCGCAGCCGTTCTCCAGGCTGGCGGTGCGCTCTTCGAGTGCAGCCACGGTCGGATTAATGATCCGGGAGTAGGTATTGCCGTATTCCTGAAGGTTAAAGTAGGCTGCCGCCGCCTCAGGGTCCTCGAAGACGTAGCTCGTCGTCTGGAAAATCGGCACCGCACGTGCGCCAGTATTGGGATCCGGGCGCTGACCGGCGTGCAGCTGACGGGTCTCGAAGCCGAATCGTCTGTGCTGTTCCAAGGGAAACGCTCCGGTCTACGCTAAGGGTGCGCCATCTTAGGCTGCCATTCGTGCACGTCCAACATCAGCTTTTAACCGCTCTGATAACGAAAGGTCGCCGGAATTGGGCTATGGTTGAAAGTTGATCGGCGGCGTCAGCTCACCTCACAGAAATATCAATCATCCTTAATGAGGAGAAAGCCAGATGGGTCACATCGTCAACAACGGTGTCAATGTCGATGCGCTGCTTGCGGCACGCGAAGCGCTGAAGAACGCGCCTGCTGCCGGCGAATTTACCTGGCGTGCGTCGTGTAAGTGGCTCAACGGCACGCATGCGCGTTCGACCGTCCAGGGGTTTCGCGGTCTCGGGGAAGAGCAGACACACAAGTCGGAGTTCTCGTTCGACACGGATCATCCGCAAGTTTTCGCTTCGGAGGACAACGGCGCGACCCCGGTCGAAGTAGTGCTGGTGGGCCTCGCCAGTTGCCTGACCGCCGGCATCGCGGCCGTGGCGCAGAATCGCGGTATTCAGCTGCGTTCGGTGGAAGCGCGGCTCGAGGGCAAGATGAATATTGCCGGTATCCTGGGCATCGATGGCGACGTCCGCAACGGATATGACAACATCAAGGTGACCTTCCATGTCGATGCCGACGCGTCTAAAAAGGATATCGAGGCCCTCGTCGCACAGTCTCAGAAGCGTTCGGCAGTTTTCGACATCATCACCAATCCGACCAACGTGACCGTCGAGGTCGTCTGAGGCGACTGCCGCGAGTGCGGCGGAGACCGGCATAGAACGCTTCACGGCAGTCATCATCGGGGCCGGCCATGCCGGACTCTCGATGAGCCGTGTTCTCACCGAGCATGCCATCGACCACGTCGTGCTCGAGCGCGGAGAAGTGGCGAACTCCTGGCGCCAGGAGCGTTGGGACTCGCTGCGCCTGCTCACCCCTAACTGGCTGAGTCGGCTGCCCGGCTATGCTTACGCGGGTCCCGATCCGGACGGTTTCATGAATCTGCCCGAGGTCGTGAACTTCATCGCCGGGTACGCGGACGAGACTTCGGCGCCGGTACGGACTCATACGACTGTCACTTCTGTAAGGTCTGTCGAGGGTGGATACCAGTTAGCGACAGAACAAGGACAGATCAGCTGCCGCTCCCTGGTGCTTGCCACCGGTGCGAATAACAGCCCGCGCGTGCCGGATCTGCATCGGGCCGTCCCGCAGACGGTGCAGTGCCTGACGGCATTCAGCTATCGCAACACGGACCAGCTGCCGTCCGGTGGCGTACTCATCGTCGGCGCCGCGGCCACGGGCGTGCAGCTCGCCGATGAGATTCATCGTTCCGGAAGGCCGGTCACGCTCTGCGTCGGTGAGCACGTGCGGTTACCGAGAACTTACCGGGGCCGCGACATACTCTGGTGGATGGAAAACTCTGGAGTATGGAATCAGCGCTACGATCAGATCGAGGATCTCGAGCGCGCCCGGCGATTGCCCTCGCCGCAGCTCGTCGGTACGCCCGAGCATTCCACCCTGGAGGTCAATAGCCTGTCGGGCGGGGGCATCGAGATCGTCGGCAAGCTGGCGGCCGTACGCGACGGTCGCGCGCTCTTTTCGGGCGGCCTGGCCAATCAGTTGGCCCTTGCGGACCTGAAGATGGAACGGCTGCTGGATACCTTTGACGCCTGGGCACGCGACAGTCACATCGATTCCGAAGTCGGTCCGGTCGAGCGTTTTGCGCCCACGCGGGCACCGCCATCGACGCGGCTTTCTCTGGACTTGCGCAGCGGAGAAATACGCACGATCGTGTGGGCCACCGGGTACCGACCAGATTATCGTTGGCTGAATCTCCCTGTGCTCACTCCTAAGGAAGAGCTGCGCCACGACGGCGGTGTCGTTACCGAGTCGCCGGGTATGTACGCCCTGGGTCTGCCGGTGCTACGGCGCCGCAAATCGACGTTTATCAATGGTGCAGAAGCTGACGCTCGGGACCTCGCCCAGCATCTGGCCGGCTACCTCGCCGTGGCCCCGCCCGTGCCATTTCCCTAGCCGCAGTACATGCCGAGAGTGGCTCCGGTATCGACCTCACTTTCTGCCGTGAGCCAGTCTTCGAGCTCATGTCCAGGTTCGAATCCGCGACGTTCGGCACGGAAGTAGGCAGCCTGCGCAATCTGCTCGTGGCGAACGTCACGTTCCAGGATCACTTCCGCGATGCACGAATAGCGTGAGTGTCCCTGCGCGGGGCCCGCGGCCCTATCACGGCACTTGGATGGGCTCGTTTGCGTGGCAGTCATAATTCCTCCCTTTCCATGCCAGCAGTGTGCAACGCCATCGCCGGCACGGGTATCCGCAAATGTCCGTACATCTGAGCGGGGGTCCTATGTGAGAACTGCCTATGTTGGCGCGGCTCAAGGCCCGCTACTCTGCGAAGTCATGCTTTCGATGATTCCACGAGGACTATCATGATTCGGATTGCTGCCATGACGGCATTAGCTCTGGCACTCGGGGCGTCAGAGCAAATTGAGCTCGAATCTCGGCACCTGCCGGAAACACAACTTATGGACGGCTCCGTGTCCATTACCGGCGGTGTCGTGGCGCTCGGGATTGGCTTCCTGTGGGGTCATGGAACGCTTAACTATCAGGGCCAGCAAATCGGCTTTAGGGTCCGTGGAATGGACGTGGGTGATGTGGGCGCAGTCCACATCAGGGCTGAGGGCCCCGTTTACAAGCTGTCCTGCCTGGATGATTTCTCCGGCACCTATACCGCCGTATCGACGGGCGCAGCCATCGCGGTGGGTGAATCCGCCGCGCTCATGCAGAACGAACACGGGGTAGTGATCGAATTGGAATCCAAAATCGCCGGTATCCGCTTCAATCTGTCCGCGTCGCGATTACGCGTTAGGCTCGCGAAGCACGAGAGCTGTTCGGATACGGCCGCGCCAGCACCGAAGGCCTGACCGCGGTGCACGTGAGGTTATACCTGCCGGAGTAGCTGCGCTCCACGCTCCGGCACAGAACCGACGTGCCAGGGAAGCTCGCCTGGTAGGATTATAGGTCCTGCGCCTCGGTCACGTCCTTTGATCGTACGGGCTTTGAAACTGAATGTGTGGGTACCAGAAGCACCGGCACCGGGCTTTGCCGGAATATCTGTTCGGCGTCGCTGCCGAGGACCGCACGAAGGATTCCCTGACGTCCATGACTGCCGCAGACGATCAGGTCGGCTGCCCACTCGGAGGCCTCCTGGACGATGAAATCACTGGGGGCGCCGGACGTGGCATCGAGGAGCTTCACATCGACGGGCACCCCGGCCTTGCGGACATAAGCCTCGGCACTTGCGAGCAGAAGTCGGCCATCATCACGGATCTGCTCGAATAGAGTGTCAAATCGAGCGCCGGTGATATCAGGAGAGGCCAGCGGTGAGCGATTGAGTACATGAACCAAGCGGATCTGGCTGCCCTGCTGTTTGGCCAGATCAATCGCCTCGTCCAGTCCCTTTCCGGACTGGGCACTTCCGTCGATAGGGACGAGAATACGCTTATACATGTCCAAATCCCCCCTCAGCGAGCTGCCATTGATCGTCGCATAGCTACAACACCATAAAGGTGCGGACACGTCAGTTCGGGGTTGTACTTATGAAGGAGATCTGCACGCCCCAGGCGGTCTGCTGCTCACCTCGATAGCTGGCTGGTTCTTCGGATAGCAGGTATGGTCGAATGAATGCGAGACCCTACACTTGGGGCACCATCGGCTGCGAAGCATCGATTACAGGAACGGTGGAGCGATCTTCATGAGTGACGAGTCCAGGCGCGACCGCAATCCTGCTCTCGCTGTTCTGCCGACGGATATCGAGGGATTTGACCGACTCAGAGAGCTCGCTCTCGATGTCCGTTGGTCCTGGAATCATGCCGCGGACACCATCTGGAAACGTCTGGACGCCGAGCTCTGGGAGTTGACGCATAGCCCTTGGGGGATACTGCAGAGCGTCGCGCGAGATCGCATCGAGCGGCTGATGCAGGATCCGACTTTTTTCGAGGAGGTAGATGCGCTACTGGAAGCTCGGCGCAGTGAAGAAGCGGCGCCTGCCTGGTTCCAACGCCAGTATCCGACAGGCTCAATCAGCCATATTGCGTATTTCAGTATGGAGTTTATGTTGAGCGAGGCGTTACCGATCTATTCGGGCGGATTGGGTAATGTAGCAGGTGATCAGCTCAAGGCGGCCGGAGATCTGGGCGTCCCGGTGGTTGGCGTCGGATTACTCTATCAGCAGGGATACTTCCGCCAGGTTATCGATCGGGATGGGCTGCAGCAGGCGGTGTTCCCGTACAACGATCCGGGCCAGTTGCCGATCAGTCCGGTTCGGCGCGCCAATGGCGAATGGCTGCGCTTCCAGCTGAATTTACCCGGCTACCCGATTTGGGTTCGAACATGGCAGGTGCGGGTCGGCCGCTGCCGACTGTACCTGCTCGACAGCAACGATCCGGCCAACTATCCAATCTATCGCGGCATTACCAGCGAGCTGTACGGAGGGAACCAGGAACTGCGTCTGCAGCAGGAACTCCTGCTAGGCATCGGCGGTTGGCGGCTGCTCGGATGGCTCGGTATCAAGCCTGAGGTGTGTCACCTGAATGAAGGGCATGCCGCGTTTGCAATCCTCGAGCGCAGTGCCGCGTACCAACAGCAATCGGGACAAACATTCGATGTGGCGCTAACCACGACCCGGGCCGGAAATCTCTTTACGTCTCACACAGCCGTAGCGGCGGGATTCGATGCGTTCGAGCCCGCCCTGATCGAGCGTTACCTCGGGCAATACGCTACCTCGCAGCTGGGAATTACGCCTCGGGAGCTGTTGGCACTGGGGCGTCGCAACCCGGAGGATGACTCGGAACTATTCAATATGGCCCAACTCGCACTGCGCGGTGCCGGTTCCGTGAATGGCGTCAGTCGCTTGCATGGCGCCGTCAGCCGCGGCCTATTTGCCGGATCCTTTCCGCGCTGGCCAGTCAATGAAGTACCGATTGGACATGTCACCAACGGCGTGCATGTACCAAGCTGGGATTCTGCGGCTGCCGATGCACTATGGACTCGCACATATGGACCGGGCCACTGGCGGAACCCGGACGGATCACCGGCTCGCGAGATCGAGAATCTCAGCGACATCGAACTTTGGAATTTGCGCAACGCCAGTCGTGCCGAGCTTATTGATTATGCGCGAGCGCGATTGGTGCGGCAGTTGCAGATATCGGGCGGAGACGTTCACGACGTCGAATTCATTCAGCCTTTGCTCAATCCGGGCGTCCTTACGATCGGGTTTGCACGACGCTTCGCCGCCTATAAGCGACCGAACCTGCTGCTGCAGGATCCGGAGCGTTTGCTGCGACTGCTCACCGACGCGCATCGGCCCGTTCAGCTCATTCTGGCCGGTAAGGCGCACCCGGCCGATCTTCTCGGACAGCAGCTGATAGCGCAGTGGACGCAATTTATCCGCCGGAGCAGGGCCCGTCAGCATGTCATCTTCCTGGCGGATTACGACATGCTGCTGACGGAGCGGCTCGTCCAGGGCGTCGATCTCTGGCTCAATACCCCCCGCCGCCCCTGGGAGGCCTGCGGCACAAGCGGCATGAAGACACTGGTGAATGGCGGACTCAACCTTTCCGAACTAGATGGCTGGTGGGAAGAAGCCTACACGCCGGAGGTCGGATGGGCGCTGGGAGATCGCGGCAGCCCCGCCAAGTCTTTTACCTCGGACGCCACGGAAGCCAACATGCTTTACACCCTGCTCGAGCGCGAGGTCGTGCCGCAGTTCTACGAACGCGATCTACAGGGTATTCCGAGCGCCTGGGTAGCGCGCATGCGCCAAAGTATGGGGCGACTCACTCCCCAATACTCGAGCGCGCGCACTGTGCGCGAGTATGTCGAACAGCACTATGTGCCGTGCGCAGCGCGCTATTGCGAGCGGGAGTCTGACGGTGGTCAGGGCGGCAGGCAGCTCGCTGAGTGGATGGCTGCCGTGCGCCGCCACTGGAGCGCTGTCATTTTCGAAAGCGTGCACTTCATAACGGAAGGCGACACGCACCATGCGCAGATCAGGTTGCAGCTCGGAGGCCTCGATCCCGACAGCGTGCAAGTGCAACTCTATGCGGATGCGGCCGGCGACCACGCGACCGAGCAACATGTGGCGACGCCGGCGCGGAGTCTGTTCGATCCCACGGGCACCTATCTTTACGAGGCGGATATCCCGGCGGCGCGTTCATCGAGCGATTACACGGCGCGCGTGCTGCCGCATCGCCAGGGCGTGTCTGTGCCTCTCGAACTTGATTGCATCCTGTGGCAGCGGTAGCGTCACGGCGGCCCAGAAACGCTCAGTCGGCAGCCAGCAGAGCTCTTAGCAATGCCAGCAATTCGTCTGCATCGATCGGCTTGCTGGCGACCCGCAGGCGCGGATCCCGCGGAACTTCCTTCATAGCCGAGGATGTATCGCCAGTCATCAGGACTGCCTTTGGCGACACCCCGCGTGTCCCTCTCATGGCCGTAATGAGTTGAAGACCCGTTTCGCCGCCGCGCAGATGGTAATCCGTCACCAATAAGTCGATTCCGTTATGGGCATGCTTTAGGGCTTCTTTGACAGAGTCGACCGCGGTAACCGTGTAGCCCTCGACTTTGAGCAGCATACGCGTCGCGCCGCGCACGGCGTCGTCGTCTTCAACCAAAAGTATGTGCACTTTGCCAATGTTCGAATCCGGCGCGGGCGGGCGCCTGGCGCTTGAGGTAGCGGGGACGGTCTGGTCACGACCCAAGGGGATCAACAAGGAAAATGCGGAACCCTTGCCGGGCATTGACTGCACATCGAGCTTCAAGGTCAGAAGCTTGACCAGCCGCAGCACGATGCTCAATCCCAGACCGTATCCGTCGCGAGAACTGTTGGCCGATACGCCGACCTGATAGAACTCATCATAGATGTAGGGAATCTGCTCAGGCGATATTCCAACGCCGGAGTCCAGCACCTCGATTCGAACGACTCCCGCTTCGTGCAGGCAACGCAGGCGCACCCAGCCCTCGCGTGTGTACTTAATGGCATTGGAGACCAGATTTCTGAGGATCTGCTCGACCAGCGAGCGGTCACTGTAGACGCAGTCCATGCAAGTTTCGACTTCGAGCCGCAGACCCTTATTGGCGGCAATGGCTGCAAACTCGGTGCGCAGCTCTTCAAAAATGCTGGCGACCGTGAAATCGGTGGGTTCCGGCTTGATGGCGCCAGATTCGAGTTTGCTGATATCAAGCAGGGCGTTGAGCAAGCGCGACATGGCGCCGATGGCCTGGTCCTGTTGTGAAATCGCATCGATGGCATCTGGATCGGACACGACACGTCGCAGGGTTCCGTTCAAAAGCGCCAGCGTCTGCAGTGGCTGTCGCAGATCATGACTCGCGGTGGCGAGGAAGCGACTTTTGCCCTGATTGGCGCGGTCGGCGCTCTCGCGCGCCTGATCGGCCAGGACGCGCGCGGATTCCGCTGCTTCACGTGCGACGATCAGTTGCGCCTCGACCCGTTTGCGGTCGGTGACATCACGTATCGCCGCGGCAACCAGCTGGCGGTCGCCATCACTGATTGGACTGAGGCTTATCTCAATCGGAAATTCGGAGCCGTCCCGACGTCGTCCGTAGAGATCAAGCCCCAGCCCCATGGGCCTCAAGCGCAGATTGCTGAAGTAATCAATACGATGCACGATGTGTCGCGCGCGAAAGCGCTCGGGCATCAGTTCCTCGATGTGTCGCCCAATGATTTCGTCATGAGGGTACTGAAAGAGCGCGGAGACCTGGCCGTTGGTAAAACGGATGATGCCCGATGCATCGATCAGCATCATGGCATCAGGGGCGGCATTGAGCGCGCTGCGTGCGAGCTCGGGAGGAGCGGTTAACATGACCGTGCCGGTGCGAACATCGGCGCTCCTTCCTGTCGGCCGGGCCGAAATATTACTACATATCGCTAAATCGCGACGAGGCTTTGATCGGGGGGGCGTGGAATCCCCAGGCCCCCTAAATGGCAAAGCGCCGTACTTTGTCATCATAGCTGAACAGTTCCGCATAGCGTGCCCATCCAGTGACGACTGTCGGCTTGCGCAACGGAGGCGATCGTGTCATCGCCTCGGGCTGCCGCCATAAGAGTGAATGCCTATGTCATTGCGGTAGCTTCGGACGACAGGGTTGGTAGCTCCTGACAGACTCCCATCCCGGAAAGGAGCGAGTAGTGCGGCGCATTGCAATCATTCAAGGCAATCCAGACCCCAAAGGCGGACACTACGACCACGCGCTGGCACGTGCCTACACCGAGGCCGCCGAGAGGGCGGGACACACTGTGCAGGTTCTGGAGGTCGCGCAGCTTGAGTTTCCATGGCTCCGCACCGAAGAGGACTTCAACAGTGGTGGCGTGCCGCCCGCAATACGCGCTGCCCAGGAAATCTTAGGTGAGGCCGATCATCTGCTGATCATCTTTCCGCTTTGGCACGGCACTATGCCGGCTGTGTTGAAGGCTTTCTTCGAGCAGACTTTCCGCCCCGGATTTGCGATGGAGAACCGGCCGGGAAGGCTACCCAGGCGACTGCTGAAGGGAAAATCCGCGCGAGTTGTCGTGACAATGGGAATGCCGGCATTTCTCTATCGCTGGCTATTCCGGGCGCACGGGGTCAAGTGCCTGAATCGAAGCATCCTGTGGTGGTCGGGGATCTCGCCGGTTCGAACCTGCCTCATCGGCAACATTGCCGACCGAAACGGAGGGTACCACCAGAGATGGCTCGAGCAGCTGCATACCTGGGGTGCGCGTGCTCAATAGGTACATATCCGAATGCCGCTCCGAGCATTCGCGAATACGATCCCTAACGTGCCGCGTGCAGATTCACCTCGTCTGACGTTGCAATCGACAACTCTCGATAGGAGAAGGTTCTGTGCCCACCGTCCGCCGAATTCTGGTCGCCGTCAATGATATGCGCTCGGCTGCTAATCCAGTGGTACGAAAGGCAGCTCAGATCGCCAGCGCCTGCAACGCGCGCCTGGAGATCTATCACTGCTTGTCCGAGCCGTTGATGATCGACATCACGTTCGATGCCGCACAGGGGCTTGCGGGTCTGCAGCGTGACCTGCGTCAACACGCGCTCCACAGACTCGAGCGCATCGCGGCATCGATTCGCCAGCGACAGCCAGGTGTAAAGGTAACCGTGGCAGCAGAGTGGGACGCGCCGGCATACGACGCAATTGTGCGGCGGGCGCACAAGATCAAGGCCGATCTGATCGTGGCCGCGGCGCATTCGGGGACGCACGTTCTGCCGAGCCTGATGCGTCTGACCGACTGGGAACTCGTTCGCCTGAGCCCGGTGCCCTTGCTGCTGGTCAAGAATCCACGGCCTTACCGGCGCCCCGCGATTCTCGTGGCCGTTGATCCGTCGCATACATTCTCGAAGCCGATGCAGCTTGATAAAGCGCTGCTGAAGGCGGGCAGTGCGCTCAGCCGCAGCTTGCGCGGCACGTTGCATGCTGTGCACGCGTACGCTCGCGTTCCGACCGGTGCGATTCCACCCGATGCGCTGGCCGCCGCGGACTTTGGGCTGGAGCAGGTTGAAAAGGCAGCGAAGCGCGCTGCGGAAGCGAGACTTCGGCGTGCGCTCAAGGGAACTTCAATCACCGCATCGCGCCGTTATCTCGTGGCGCAGCACCCGGGCGACGCCATTTTGCAGGCGGCTCGAACGAGCCATAGTGCGATTGTTGTCATGGGGGCAATATCTCGATCTGGACTCAAGCGGTTGCTGATTGGCAATACGGCCGAGAGCATTCTGGGTGAGCTGCGCTGCGATGTCCTGGTCGTCAAGCCGAGCCATTTCAAGAGTCGCGTGCCGCGAGCAGTGCAGGCGCCCCAGATCGTAATGCCGCCGGCTGGCCCCTGGCTTGGAAGCTATTGATCGTCTGCGAGCACTAGTCGGTCCCGAGCCATTGCCAGAGCGGAAAAGGGCTCCAGCGCAAGAGCCGCTGGCCGGTAAGCACTGACTGTACTTTCTCCGACTCTTGGATCATGAGAAGGTCGCAATCAGTGGCCGATAGCGATTGCGCTAATGCCGGTCCAATCGACGGCGGCCACGGCGCCTGGATTTCATTGGCCACACCAACGATCAATAAGTCATATTCCCGCTCGGAGACAAACAGTCGCAGCGGTTCGGTCGTCCGGCCGCCCAGTTGATGCAGGCGAGATGCTGCCAGATCATACCGCTGACCCAGTCTCTCGAGCTGCATCCGGGCTGCGCCAGCGTCCTGTGCAGGGTCGTGTGAATTTGCCGGTTCAATGTGCCCGAGATCGAGTTCTGCTGCACAAGCGAGCCTCAGGGCATTGGCTGCTTCGAGAATAGCTTCGCGCTGGCCGACACCCCGGGGATTCAGCACATCGATGACAGCCAGGAAGCGCGCTTTAGGGTGCCACGGCCTGCCGGCGGTGAGCAGTAACGGCACCGGACAGCGCCGCATTAATTGCCAGTCATTGGGGTCGCGTCGGCTCCGCACCTGCTGCCAGGGCGCCTTGATTATCAAGGCGTAGTGGTTTTGTCGCGCCTTATCGACAATCGCGTCGCTCATGGGGCCGCCGCTTGCCAGCTCAATCGTAATCTCAACATCGGGCGCCACAATGGACCGCCGCAATGCCGCCACGCATTCACCCGCTTCTTCCTGCCGCTGGCGTACCACGCCGGGGCTCAGTCCCGGAATCGAGAGTTGCGGGTACACCAGGATGTCGAGCCTGGCATGCAGGTATCGAGTCAACATCAGCGCCCGGGCCAGACACGGAGGCGACGGCGCATGGAGTTCGATGACCAGAAGAATGGCGGGCGTGTCCACTGGGTGGGATTGTGTTGGCCAGCCAGAAAGGGTGCAATGCGCACAATCACGTACGTCGTCGTAAGTAATTTTCCTGCATGATTTGTCTCGAATGAACGCCCCCGGTACACCTTCCTTCGAGCTGCAGGCTCTCCTGGACGCCGCCGTCGATGCCGTGATCCTCATCGATCACCATGGCCGGATGGAGGTCTTCAATGGCGCCGCGGCGCGTCTTTTCGGGTATAGCGCATCGGATGTGCTGGGAAAGAATGTCAGTATGCTGATGGCTGGAACGGATCGCGATACACATGATGGTTATTTGGAGCGCTATGAGCGGACCGGCGTGCCGCATATCATCGGGATCGGGCGCGAGGTTCGAGCTCGTCGTAACGACGGCAGTACGTTCTGCGCCTTGCTGTCGGTGGGCCGGATCGCCAAGGCGACGCCGCCGCGTTACGTCGGTTTCTTGCAGGATCAGACCATGCGCAAGCAGGCGCTGGCCGCGGCGGTACAAGAGCGCGACCGGGCGAACGGTTATCTCGAGGCGGCCCAGACGATCCTGTTGGCCCTGGATCTGGAAGGTCGGGTTACGCTGATCAATCGCAAGGGATGCGAGGTGCTTGGCCTTGAAGAAGGCGATCTGCTTGGAAAGGATTGGTTCGACTGTGCACTTCCGTCGGAGGAGCGCGATGCCGGCAGTGCCCGGTTTAGGCAATTCCTGGCAAGCAGTACTGAGAAGCCCTACTACAGCGAATCCCACATCCAGATCAGGGACGGAAGGCGACGTTTGATTGCCTGGCGCTACGTTGCCGTGGCCGATCCAGACCGTGCGATCACCGGCATTCTGTGCTCGGGCGATGACGTCACGGATGCTCGGCGAGCGGAAGCGGACGCCCGGGATTCGCGCGAGCGCATGATGCACGTGTCGCGGCTCGTGACCATGGGGGAAATGGCCGCAGGCATCGCTCACGAGCTCAATCAGCCCCTCGCTGCGATCACCACCTACGCCCAGGCAGCGCGCCGACTGCTGGCTGCCGACGGCGACGCAGACGAGGATGTCAGCGATGCGCTCGAACAGATTGCGGCGCAGGCGTTGCGCGCTGGTGAGATCATCCGGCGGCTGCGCCATCTGGTGCGTACCCGCGAAACCCAGCGAGAATCAACGCAAATTAACACCCTGATTCAGGAATTCGGTACGCCCACACGGGCGGATGCGCGTTTGCACGACGTACGCGTACGACTTGAACTGCTCGATGGCCTCCCCGAACTCGAGCTGGATTCGATACAGATCCAGCAAGTGGTCCTGAATCTCGTACGCAATGCCGTCCAGTCCTTGCAACACTCCGATTCGGCCGAGCGCGAGGTGGTCATCGGCACCGGTCTGGCAGACGACGGCGATGTCGAGATAACAGTACGCGACACCGGCAGCGGCGTCGCTGTCGATATGCTCGACAGGCTCTTCCTGCCCTTTGCGACCACTAAAAGCGATGGCACCGGATTGGGCCTGGCAATCAGCCGCGGTATCATCGAAGCGCACAAGGGAGCGCTAACCTATGAACCGAATACTCCGCGTGGCGCCTGTTTCAGAATTCGCTTACCGGTCCTGAAGGAGTCGGCCTCATGAGAGAACTGGTGCCCACGGCGATAGTGATCGACGATGACGACGCGGTACGCAGCTCACTTAAGCTGTTGCTGCGATCGGTCAAGCTGCCGGTTGTCGTATACGCCTCGGCGCAGGAGTTCCTGCCAAAATATTCGGTGGATCAGCCCGGCTGCCTGATCGTCGATGTCCGCATGCCGGGGATGAGCGGCCTGGAACTGCAAGAGCAGCTTAATCTGCGTGGCGCGATGATACCGGTCATCTTCATTACGGGTCATGGTGACATCTCCATGGCTGTCGAGGCGATGCGACACGGCGCCTTTGACTTCTTGCCCAAGCCGTTTCGAGATCAGGATCTGCTCGATCGCATCCAAAAGGCGCTTGAGAAGGATGCGAAGAGCCGGCGCGAAATCGCGCAGACGGAGCGTATTCGGCAGCAGTTCGAATCCCTGACTCCGCGCGAGCGCGAGGTACTGGGGCTGGTGACGAGCGGTAAAGCCAACAAGGTCATGGCTGCGGATCTGGGTGTGAGTCAGCGCACGATTGAGATTCATCGCGCGCGCGTCATGGAGAAGATGCAGGCGAATTCTCTGGCGCAGTTGGTGCGAATGGTACTGAATCTAAGGGAGTCAGGCGCTGCCCAAAGCAGCAGCTAGCACAGCGAATGCTTCCCGAGAATTCGGAGGCCGCACAGTTCAATAGTATCCCATCATGTTGGCCGCAGAGACCACTCTCAGCAGCGCGCCGCGCTGAATCGGTGAAATCGAGCTTCGAAAGGAGGACGGCTTTATCACCAGTATATCGCAGGTCAGTTCATCCAGGATCCTCTCTGCTGTATTGCCGATCAGCAGCCGCGATAGACCGGAGCGTGAGAGCGCGCCCATTACCACGATGGCGATCCGGTGGCGACTCGCCATTTCAGCGATCGCCTCGACCGGTCTTGCTGGCACAAGATAACGCCGCGATTTTGTGATCCTGACTGTCCGAAGCGTTCGTTCGAATCTGGCAGACGCCGCTCGTCTGGCTTGCCGCACCATCGTATCAATGAGATCGACTGTGGCCGTCGGTGAAATACCAAACAGTGGTAAAGCATGGTAGGCGTGTACCGCATGAAGTTTTCCGCCGAGTCCCTGGCTTAGCGCACTGCTGGCACGCAGGATCGATCGATCGAGCTCGAGCGTTTTTCCAAATCGATGGCTCGGATCGACTGCAGCCAGCACTGATGGATGGCGGTATGGCCGTGGATTCTTAACCAGCAGGAGTGGAACGGGGCTGATTTTCACGAGCTCCCAGTCTGTGAGCTGCATCAGGGCCGGCGCAGTATGCTTAGCGCCATAACGCTGAACAACAATCAGATCAGCCTTGCTCTTCAGCGCCTGACGGACGATTGCCTCGTAAACCGGAAAGTCCCAGCCAACTGATACCTTGACGCGAATGCTATGAACACGAAGCCGATCGGCGATGGCTTCCAACTTCCGCTTCGCAGCAGTGAGCAACTGATTCTCCAGCCTGCCTCCGCCGATCTGATCGGCCTGGTACAAGTCCAGGTAGACTGGCTCAGACAGCGCATGGAATAGCTCGACTTCGGACCCAAAGGCACGCGCGATCTGGGCCGCCTTGAGAACCGCTGGTAGCGAATTCGCATCCAGCCGTTTTACGGCCACCAAAATCTTACGAATCGGCATCAGCTTTCTCATCGAATGCTCCTCCTCACCCGGTCACTGTACGACACCAGAAGCGTCAATCTATACGGATTTTCACGTAGAGATTCCCTCGCGGAGTCGGTAATTAAGCGTATTTTATCCGTTAACTTCCGGTGTCAGTCTCCTGCCCGGTGTGGCGTTCATTTAACTTCGTTGGGGGACAGACCATGCAGCATCGGTGGGGCGAATGAAACCGCCGGGACCATCATGGAGATGAGCGTGACGCCGCCCGACCTATGGGTACTCGCCTGATCGTACAGAATCCGAAGGCCCAGCTGCTTGCAGAGCTGCACGCCGCGGATCTGCTGCTTGGATGCCGCGGGATCCCTAGTGATGCCACAATCCATCGGACGCGATTGCACATCAAGAAAGCGCGGGCCGCGCTTCGGCTGCTATCCCCGTCGCTACGAGCAAAGCGATACAGGAAAGTGCAACTCGCGCTGCGCAACGCCGGCAAGACGCTTCGGCGCGCGCGCGATAGCGCGGTTGCCGATGAAACCCTTGCAAGCATTGCTCGGCGCACGCTCCATATGAAGCCAGCAATCCAGGCGCTTGAGCAGTCCTGGCGACGCCACGAAGACGCTGGCCACGCGCCGCTAACCCCGCGCGACTGCCGGCGAGTCCGCATCGAACTCGGTGAGGCCGCGACGTTGGTATGCGGATTATCACTACGATGGCGAGATGAGGAACTCCTGTCGGCGGTCGCCAGGACGTACCGCAAGGCGTATCACGCCTATCGGCGCGCGGCACGAACGCAGTCTAAGCGGGCATGGCACAAATGCCGGAAACAGACCAAGTATCTTTACTACCAATTAGCCTTTACGGACGCGTCGCGGAAACTTCGCGGAACACTCCAACAGACCCGCGTTCTGGAATCGACGCTCGGAAAGCAGCGGGATCTCGCTCTGCTGGCGAGCGACATCCGTCACAGGACCGTCGAGGCAAGTGCAGGCGCCGCCGGCGTTCTCGAATATCTACGCAACGCGCGTGAGCGGTTGCAGAGCCGTGTCGATCATCATGCAGTCGCGCTCTTTCGAACCAAACCGTCGGCGTTTGCGCAACAACTGCAAGAGCATGGCGGTCCGATTCGGTCGCAAATGAAGTGACACCGAACCGAGCGCCCGCTAAGCCAGGAAGGCCTTGCGGATTTGTGCCTCCGCACAGGCCACCGCATCTGGACGTGTTGTATCAACTTCGATGATCTCCATCCCCTCGTCCGGCTCCCCCGGTTCGAACCTCTGTAACTGCCAATCGAGCACGCGTTCGTCGGCTTCAGAGACGTCTCGTCCGATACGTCCCCGCTCAGCGAGGCGCGCCCGCAGGATCGGAAGCTCGGCCTGGCAATGAATCATGGCAACGCGAACACCGAGCCGCGCAGCCAGCGCGACGAACCGCCGGCGCGTCGCCCGCCGAGAAAAGGTCGCATCGATGAGAGCGATATGTCCGCCGGAAAGAATCGCCTCGGCACACTCGCACAGCCGTGCATAGACGGCATCGTTCATGACGGGCGAGTAGAGGTTCTGCCCCAGGTTCGAGTCCGAGCGAGCAGAAAGATCGAGTCCTCCCAGGCGCTTGCGCTCCACATCCGAGCGCACGTGGGTCATCTGCAATGCCGGGGCGAGGTGCCGCGCAAGCCAGGTCTTGCCCGAGCCCGAGACGCCACCAATCATGAGCAGCAGCGCTTCACGAGGAGCCAGCGCCAAGCCGGCGCTGCGCAGCAGCGCACGGTACTCCTCCAGCAGCATCTGATCTTCTGACGCCGTGGAACGACCCATTGTCAACGCCGCGACCTTGGCGCGCACGAGCGCACGGTGTGCCTTATATAGATCAAGTACCCGATGACCGCCGTAATCACCACTTTGATCCAGGTAGCCGCTCCAAAAGGCATGCGCGTGCAGTGGCCAGCCGCGCGCCTCCAGATCCACGATCAAAAGCGATGTCTCGTCGGCTACGTCTATCCAGCGAAAGGAAGGTTCGAACTCGAGGCAGTCGAAAGCCAGAAGTTCGCCATCGACGCGCGCGATGTTGCGACTGTGTAGATCGCCATGAGCCTCCCGCACGAACCCAGCCTCACGCCGCTGTCGCAGCCACGCTTCGCTCGAGTCGAGCTTGTGCGATAGCGGCGCGCGCAGGGCCTCGACCTCCCTGGCACTACCGATCGGGCCTGCTGCCCGAAGCGTTTCTTCGAAGTTCCCGAGAATTAACTCGCGAACTGCCGCCGGATTGCCCCAGGAATTAGTCGAGGATGCCTGCGGTAGCCTGGCATGCAGTTGCGCCACGCGGCGCCCGAAGCGCGCGAGTTCCACCGGTTCAATGCCCCGGTTTGCGAGCAGTTGATCCAGTTCCTGCGCGCGGTCAAAGCGGCGCATGCGCACCGCGTATTCAACTGCGTGGCCCGTTCCGCCGATTCGAGCCTCTCCACTCCTTAGCGTGATCCCGACCACCTCAAGATATAGCGTCGGTGCGAAGCGCCGATTCAGCCGGAGCTCTTCCAGGCAGAGAAAATGGCGGCGCTCGAGCGAACGCTGGTCCACGAATGCCAGGCATACCGGACGCTTGATCTTATAGGCAAACTTTCCCGCCAGAAGCACCCAGGAAATGTGAGTCTCGAGCAGAGTGACGGAATCGGTCGGATGAGGGTAGGCGCGCGCATTGAGCAGGGCCTTCAACTCGTTCGGAAAGGTGTCGGACATGCGCTCTCCCAGCCAGCAATTCTACGCCTCGACGCGCTGGATGGCTCCGTTAATGCCCAGCGAAAATCAGGATCCACAGTGCACCGCGCTGCTGAAGTCCTGTGCCGCATCGCGGCCTCCGCCCAGTAGCGGATTCTGCGTATATACAAGCCGACACCGCCACGCGACACTGGCAACCATGACAATGATGGCCCCGTGTCGGTTTTTATCGGCAGTGCTGTGCGCACTCCTCCTGGCTCCGCAGGCGTTCGCTACATCTGAGGCCGAGGACGAATATCGTGCCATCCTCAAGGCGGATATCGATGCCTCTCATGGCCGGATCCTGTTCGAAGCCTGTGCGCGCTGTCACGGCCCAAGCGGAGCCGGCCAGAGCGACGGCAGTGTGCCGGCCATAGCCGGACAGCACTTTCGTGTGATTGCGCGGCAACTCACCGATTACCGCCATGACCAGCGCTGGGACGTGTACATGGAGCACTTCGCAGACTTCCCGTCCCTGATCTTCGCCCAGGATGTTGCCGACGTGGCCGGCTACATCACGGGGCTCGAGCGCGTCGGGCCTCGGGCACAGGGAGAGGGGGGCTATCTCGACCACGGCGCTGAACTCTACGCCCGGCGCTGCGCATCCTGTCATGGCGCCCACGGCGAAGGCAGCGACAATAAGGGCTATCCCCGGCTGGCCGGCCAGCATTACCCCTACCTTGTGCGCCAGATGCACGACGCCCTGGAGGGTCGGCGACCCAACTTCTCGCGAGCGCACGTTCGGTTGCTTTCGCGCTTCGATCGGGACGACATCGACGGCGTGGCGGACTACCTCTCCCGGCTGTCGCCTTGACTGTCGGCGATGGACGCACCGCCTCGGTATCGCGCGGGCGTGAGGACGCAAAGCTGACGCCGGACTTATTTCTGATTACGGGCGGTGCCGGGTTTCTCGGCATTAACCTTTGTCGCTACCTGATTGCACGCGGCGCCGCCGTGCGCTCGATCGATATCGCACCATTTGACTACCCCGAACGCGGTGCCATCGAAGCAGTGCAAGCGGATATCCGTGATCCCATTGCGGTGGAGGCGGCGATGAGCGGAGTGACGCATGTGGTCCACTGCGCCGCGGCGTTGCCCCGTAGCAATGCGCGGGAGATTTTCTCCACCAACGTGGACGGCACGCATCTCTTGCTTGAGGCCGCGCTGCGTCATACGGTGCGGCGTTTCATTTACATTTCATCGACCGCGGTATACGGCATTCCCGATCATCATCCGATCGTCGAGCAAGACCGGCTGCAAGGTGTGGGTCCGTATGGCGAGTCCAAGATACGGGCCGAAGGGCTTTGCCGCGAGTACCAGCAGCGAGATCTTTGTATCCCGATCCTCCGACCCAAGACCTTTGTGGGGCCTGAGCGGCTCGGCGCCTTCGAGTTGCTCTATAACTGGGCCTACAGCGGCCACAATTTCCCGGTACTCGGCTCGGGGGAGAATCGCTATCAGTTGCTCGATGTAGAGGATCTGTGCAGCGTCATCCACGCTAGCGCGACCATCGAGGCAAAAGTTGCCAACGACATTTTCAATGTCGGGGCGGAACAGTTCGGTACTTTACGGGCGAGTTTTCAGAGCGTTCTGAACCGCGCCGGCCATGGCAAACGCATCATATCGCTCCCGGAGCGACCGGCAATTGCTGCGCTTCGAATGCTCGAGCTCCTGCACCTGTCGCCCCTGTACCAGTGGATTTACCAGACCGCGAGCAAGGAAAGCTATGTGTCGATCGAACGACTCGAGCGGCTCCAGGGTTTCCGGCCGCAATATTCCACCGAGGCGGCGCTGCTTCGCAATTATGAGTGGTACATAGCTCATTGCCATGAGTTCGTGGGCACAACGGGAGTGACCCATCGCGTGCCTTGGAAGGCCGGCGCGTTGCGCGTCGCCAAGTGGTTCTTCTAAAGGTTCGCACGTGCGCCCAGACGGCAATCCCGGCGCTTATCGATGACGATCTCACCGTTGCCAGACGCAGCGGCGGAGGTTACGGATCCCATCCCCCTGGTCGTTGATATCGATGCGTTCTTTGGCATCGATGTCATAGTTGAATCGGTAATGTCGCTGGTGCGGGAAAGTCCGCGGATGCTCCTGCATCTGCCGCGCTGGCTCGCGCGGGGCCGCGTGGGCGTCGGTCAGGGACTGGCGCATGAACGCACGTCGGGGGATTTCCGTTGCGACTCGCCCGACCTGCTGGCATATCTGCAGGACCAGAAACGTCAGGGACGTCAGCTAGTGCTGCGTGCGTCCCGGGGGAGCGGTGCCCCGCCAGCCGTTGTCGGGGATGTCGGCTTCTTGAAGGCACTATTTCGCGCCGACGGCAACTCCGGGAGCGATGACCTCGTCCCCGAATGCGAGGCGCCGTTAATCAAATTCGGAGTGCGCGGCTATGATTACCTGGGTACATGCCGCGGCGACAGCGGTGTATGGGGCAATGCGCGTTCGGTATTGCCGGTCGCGCCATCGCGGGCACTCCTGCGCCGTCTGGCTGCCCGCGCGACCGTCACGAGAATTTTCGCTCGGCGCACGGGAAAGCTGAGCGACTATCTTCAATCCCTGCGCCCGCTACATTGGATCAAGAACCTGCTGCTGTTAGTGCCCATCGGTGCGGCGCACCGTCTGCCTGATGCGAAATTGGCGGCTGAATTGCTGCTCGCCTGGCTTGCCTTCTCGCTATGCTGCTCGAGCATCTATCTGCTCAACGATCTGTTCGATCTCCAAAGTGATCGACGACGTCCCGATACCAAAGAACGGCCGCTCGCGAGCGGTCGGATCCGGCCCGTCGTTGCGCTGATTAGCCTGACTGTCCTGCTGTTGGCAGCCTTCGCGCTCGGCTCTCAATTGCCGTTGGGGTTCACGGGCGCCATGGCGGCCTACTATGTGCTCAATTGCCTCTATTCCATCCGATGGAAGCAGGTGCCGGTGCTGGATGTGCTGGCCCTGGCCTCGGGCTACGTGTTGCGAGTCGTGGCCGGGTCCTATGTCGTGGGCATTACCCCTTCGGCGTGGCTGATCGCGCTGTGCGTGTTTCTATTCCTGAGTTTGGCATTGATCAAGCGTTATGCGGAGTTGGTCTTGGTGCAATCGAGCGCACCAGGGGATGTCCCGGTGCGCGGCTATCTGACATCCGATGCCTCCCTGATTGCCAGCGAGGGGATTGCCAGCGGGTATGTCGCGGTGCTCGTGCTCGCTCTCTATACCAATTCGCCGATGGCAGAGCAGCTCTATGCCCGGCATGGACTGTTCTGGGTGATCTGTCTGCTGCTGCTCTATTGGATCAACTATTTGTGGCTCATGGCGCGGCGTGCAAAGCTGCCCCACGATCCGGTCGTCTTTGCACTGAAGGACCGCACGAGCCGATGGCTGATCGTGGCGATGGGAGTGACCATCCTGTGCGCGCTATGAAAGTCGCGGCGCTTGCAGTGTTGCTGACGGCGGTTCTGGGCGTTTCTAGCCTGGCGTGCTCCCAGACGCCGTCCATTTCCGCTGCAACGCCAGCGGATCGGTTGCCACCAACCGGTGGTCCTGGCCCCGCCACGCTGGCACGGCAACTGGCGGAGTACGAGGCTGAAAGCAACAAGACCATCGTTGAGCTGCAGCCCTTCCGGGAGACGGCCAGTGTGGCGATTCGGGACGGCTCGGGACGGCAGGGTACCGCGACGCTGATCGATCTGAATCCGCGCGTCAACGCCTGGTTCCTGCTCCGGCTTCACTGGAGCGAGTCGGATCGCAGCGAGGATTTTCATCTCGAGAACATCCGACCCCGCGCGCAGACGCTGGTCTTGACGAGTGGCGGAGACCTGGAGGTCTCAGCGCAGGGCAAGGCGATTGCCTGTGGGCTCTGGTCGGACCGCGAGCCTGGCGTTTTGCGCCGCGCCCGGGAATCCGGCCTGCCGTATGCGCCTCTGTGTGGCGAGCGGCTCTACCTGCGCAACCAGGTGGCCGGAACCTTCACTCTGATCGAGCGCGTGACCGATGTGCTGCGCGATCATGTCTGGGGCGGTGATCAGATTGTCACGTTCGTGCGCGAGCACGCTTTCCGCGACGCCTTCGCCGAGACCTGCCGCGCGGGCGCGGAAGTGCGTGAACCTGAAGCCTCGGCATCCATGCCGCGTTCGGCGCAGGTCCGCGACGCGGACCTGGGCACGTGTCTCGATCCCCCCGACCTCGGAATCGACGTCAAGAGCGCGCCGGCGGAGCTTCAACTCGGCGGCTGGTACGCGGTCAATCATACGCCGGGCGTATTCTTGAGCCTCATGCGGCCCAGCGCAGTTTCCGAGCGCATTCTCGAGAGCTACCGCAACCGCGTCAATAGCCTGGACGGCGCCGAAGCAGAGGCGCTCGACTATCTGGTGGCCATGGACCTCTCGCAGTTCGATCTGCACTACGCGCTCGGTACCGATCATCCGCGCGTGGGCTGGTCCGAGCGCATCCTCCCGCAGGAGCGCGATCCGCATCTTTCCGGACCCGATGGGATCGGCAGCGTCGCGCCAGTCGTGGTCGACGGCATGGTCAGTCCGGCGGACATCAATACCACCGTTGCGGCTTTCGCCGCCGGCTTCAAACGCGAGCACGGCGCATTTCGTTATGGAGTCCTCGCCGAGCAGAATCATGGCAGTCACTACGGGTTCATGCAGCGCGGGGCGACGTTCAGCAAGCTGCAGCCGGGTCTGGCGACACTCTATGTGCGGATTGGCGGATTCGTGGACATGAAGACCTGGACGGCGGCGGACCAAAGCCAGCAGGGCGACATCGAGGATGCGCGTCAGAACGGGGTCGCGCTGATTGATATCGATCCGCAGACACAGCAGTCTGCACCCGGCGCCCTGGTCAATCAGTGGGGCCCGGGCAACTGGTCGGGCTCGGAGTCCGAGCAACTGCGTACACTGCGCGCGGGCGCCTGCCTGCAGGAATCCGCGGCGGCGCGCTTTCTGATTTTTGGCTATTTCTCCACGGCAACGCCGTCCGCGATGGCCCGCGTCTTTCAAGCCTACGGATGCAAGTATGCGATGCTGCTGGACATGAACGCGCTCGAGCACACCTACTTCGCACTCTACGTGTACGAACAGGGACGCTTCACAGTGGAGCACCTGGTGCAGGGTATGGCGGTCGTGGATCGAAAGGGGAACGAGCGGCTCGCACCACGATTCCTGGGCTTTCCCGATGACCGCGACTTCTTCTACCTGACACGTCGGGAGGGTCTCCCATGAACTGGCGCATCAGTTGGGCGCTGCTCGGCAGCACAGCGCTGTCCGGCGCCGTCGCAGCGCAGGGCGCGCTGACGCAGCAGAATGAGTGGATGTTTCAACAGATGCAGCAGCAGCGCCACCTCAGCGCGGAGCAGATGCAAGCCGTCCGTGCGATCTTCGTGCATTCGGGATTCATGGGCCAGGGCAACCCGGCGATCAGCGAGCACGCGGACAGCCCGGAGAACTGCCAGAAGAAGCTGCAGCAACAGGGGATTCATTACGAGGATGCCCAGTATGAAAAGATCTGCGGTGCCAAATATATGGCGCCGCTCTACGATCCGAGGAAATTGAAGCCCGAGCAGGCCAAGGTCTGCATCGACCAGTTCGAGTACCCCGACATGCCGTGCGCCTTTCCCGTAGTGTGGGTCAAGGCGCGTGAAGCGGCGCAAACCTGTGAGGCCGAGGGCAAGCGGATCTGCGATGCGCACGAGTGGGAAGGAGCGTGCGCCGGAGAGTTGGACGAGCCGGACTATCGGTTTGAGCTGGTGCAGGGGCTCAGTGCCAATGAGGCCGTCGAGCGCATGCGCGCCGCGCACAATCGAACCTTTCAAGCCAGCAAAAGCTGGAGCTATGGGCCCGAATACCGGCAAGGCATCTGCGCCACGGGCAGCCACAAGACGCCCGGCTGCCCTGGCGGCGGCTGGAATCTATGCGGCTCCAATACGTATCCGAGCGGAGATTTTCCCGCCTGTCATAGCGCGCTGGATGTCTACGATCTGAACGGAAACGCCGCCGAGCACATGAATCTGCCGCTGGACCCCAGCCAGATGGCGAGCCTGGGTAGTACTGAGCTGGGCGTCACCGAAATGAAGGGTAGCTGGTTTATTTTCGACAGCTACCGTGCCCACGAGGACTGGTGTCGCTGGCGCGCCCCGTTCTGGCACGGCACGCGCGTGATGGACCCGCACAGCCACGCGAACTATCACCTTGGGTTTCGCTGCTGTAAAACCCTCGAGCCGCGACCCTAAGGCGGGGATCTGCCGCCGCCGACAGGCAGTACCTACGGCAGAGCTCGCAGCAATCCGGGTGAGACTGTGGCGATCGCAGCCTGAGCCCGTGCGCTCAGCGTGTCGATCAGGTCGACCGCGTGAAGCATGACACCGTCATCGCTCAGGCTGCCGGCCAGGCGCGGATTCTGCAGCACATCGAAGATCGATGCCGACTGGCCATTGACAAAGACCTGCGTACTGATCAGTCGCGCGCCGTGACTGTAGTCCGCGTAATGCCAGCCATGGACGGTACTGAGCGTCTGGATTGGCGTACCATCGGAACGATGCCAGCCATAGATCGCCACGCGGTCCAGGTGGCTCCACAAGCGGTTGGTCAGGACCATATCCTTCTTATCCCCAGCGCTCAGGGTTCCTGGCACGATTCCGAGGGCAGTGCGCTGTTGGCTGATCAACTCGTTGTGGCGCGAGTAGTAATCGGTTGAGCGCATCTGATCGCTGGCTGGCAGCGGTTGCGGCACAAAGTGCGCGCGGGCTTGCGCATAGACCGCATCGGCAATCCGCGGAGTCGGCAGCATGAAACCATACGCCTCTGCCATCATCAGTGCGGTGCCGAGCCGCATGGGAATCAGCAGGAAATCTTCATCCGAACCGATGGCGAGATAGTCGGGGGCGACGCACAAGACGATGTCAACCGCAGGCCGGTTTGTACCCGACTGCGGCATGGTGACCGGAACCAGTCGCCGCAGGAAGTTGGGGATGTTTCCGTTCAGCAGCTCATGCTGAATGCGCGCTTCCCGTTCATCGCCGGTCAGATCCCGAATCTGCTGGGTAAAGGCCCGCCCGTCGGGTGCAGTGGCGGAGCGTGCAGGGATCTTCTGCGCCAGGGAATCCAGGCATGGACCCACTCCTGCGACGGCAACCGCACTGGTGCCTGCCGCGGCAAGGGCCCATACAGCGACCCCAATGGCGATCCGGTAGCGCATGGGTGTGAGTATCGCATCAAAAGCAGCGCGGCGCCGCAGGTGGTTCGCAATTGCGCCAGCTTGCTGCGTCGCGCGCAAGAACGCGATCACGGCCGGGCGCATCAATCCTCGGGATTCACCGGCCAACGGCTGAGCAGCGGCGCCAGGGACTTGCCGGCGAGCCGGCGTTGGACCGCCCGGCCGAGCAGCGGCGCAATCGACAGGATCGAGAGTCTGTCCGGCGAGGGTGGCGCAGCGGAGGAGGCAAAGGAGAATCCGACGCTGTCTGTGGTCAGGATGCTATCGATCTGATCCGAAGCCATGAGCGCCTCAAACCCCGCCACGAGGGGCATGTGGGTCACGGCGATGTGAACCGCCGCGGCGCCCGCGCGGCGACACGCGGTGGCGGCGCGCAGCAGGGTCTCCCCCGTGGCGCACAGGTCGTCGAGCACGATGACATCCCGACCGCTCGCATTGCCGACGAGCCGGCCGTTCGAGACGCCGACCTCAGTGCGGCGCTTCTCAATGAAGGCGAGCTCGACCTCCAGCCCCATGCGCGCGGCAAGCATTTCGCGAAAGAGCTGCGCCGGCTTGATTCCGCCGATATCGGGCGACAGCACTGTGAGGGCGGCGTGAGCCAGATGCGATGTGTAGTGATTGGCCATGAGCGGCAGGGCGCTCAAGTGATCGACTGGTATGCGAAAGGCGTTTTCGAGAGCCGTGGGACTGTGGACATCGAGCGCGATGATCTGATCAGCGCCCGCGGCCTCGAGCAGCTGCGCCACATAGCGGGTGTTGACCGAATCTCGCGGTTGTGTCCGGCGCTCCTGACGCGCAAATGCCAGGTAGGGCAGCAGCAGGACGCGCGGGGTTGCACCCGCATCGCGCAGTGCACTCAGCAGGAACAGAACTCGAAGCAGACGCTCCGACAGTGGTGCATCGGCGGATCCCGCGAGTGACTGGAGCACAAAGGCCGGACGATTATGAACCGATTCGAGCGGGCGCAATTTGAATTCGCCGCCCGCATAGAGCCGCTCTTCCAACGGTGCCAGGACCAAACCAGCTTCCTGGGCAACCGCCAACGCCAGAGTGCGGCTCTCATTCAGGGCAAAGAAACACGTGTCATCCGCGCACAGATTCATTCGGACAGAGTACAGACCTCGTGCGCAGGATGCGATGACGACAAGTACTTACGCAGAATGGGATCCGATCAATCACCGGCCCTCTGGACTTGCGTGGGTCCTGGGCACTCAGTCGGTGCGGCTGCCGAAGTCAACCGAGCGCGCTCGACTCGATCAAGCAACTCAACCGCTGTCGCCCAGAGCTGTTGCTGCTGCGCACACCGCATGCCGAAATCGTAGAGCGCCTTCATCCGCGCGGGCTCCACATCGAGGGGCCCGACATACGGGTAGTCGTTGGGAATCTCGGTTATCCGTAGCTGCATACCGGCGCGCTGGGCGAGCGCTAAGGCGAGCTCTACGCCTTCCAGTGAACTGGTGTGTAATGTTGCGATGATGCTTCGCTCCAGGATAGATGTCGTGCGGAGGGGGGTTGTCTGCGATGGCGCGCCGAGCGGACCGTTAACGATCACAAAGGTGTTGGCCCCCTCGAGTCGAGCGCTATCCAGGGGAATCAGGTTGGCCAGTTCGGGCGCAATGAAAAGTGCGGAGGTGGTGCCGCCATCCACATGCATTTCGTCGTGGAGCGTGCCTGATTGTGTGACTCGAATCAGGACCGGTGGATATAGACCGGGAATGCTGCACGAGGCAATGATCACATCGCGAAACAGCCTGCGGGCACTCTCCCCGCCTTGTGCGGCAATGATGCCCAGGTTCCAGATCACCGTCTGCTCCTTATCCAGATCGGTGGTGGCTATCATCAGCAGACGTCCCTTCGCCGCCTCCTCAGCGACAGCCCGCAGCAGATCGACCGTCACATAACGATCCACGAGATCAAAGAGCGGCTTGCCCCGGTAAACGCTCGCCCCGAACAAGACGCCCGTCCAATGCGATTGCAGCAGGTGTTGCGTGCGCGAGCCAGAGAAGATATCGGCCAGCTTGTCGTCCCAGCCAGGACCGAGAAATGCGAACGGGGCAATCAGAGCGCCGGCACTCACGCCAGTGACCACCTGAAAGTCCGGCCGCGTGGCTGAACGGGTCCATCCCACGAGCGCACCAGCACCGAAGGCAGCGCCGACACCACCTCCGGACAGTGCAAGTATGTTGACCGGACTTCCCCCTGCAGCCGTCCGGATCTGCTCGAGAATCTTCGGGGACCGCGCCTCGAATGCGCTTCGCGAATCGTTGCTGATGCGAACCGTGTTTGGAAAGCCGACAGGCACCGCATCGACCTCGCCGACATGCGGAGCATCTCTACGGATTGATCCGGCACAGCCTGAGGCGAACAGTGCGACCAGGCTGCAGATTATCCATGTCGCGCGTGCTACCACGTATTCACCCGGCCTTTGTCTGGGCTTCGCCCCTGTCTTGTATTCTACTTCATGCAACACGCAACACGCTCATCCGAGCGATGGGCTGCCGGTGGCTCTTGCGCGCAAGTACTTCAAGGCAGATGATCGGATGCATTCGCAAGTCCCGTTCCTCGGACGAACGGTTCAGCAGTTACCGCTCGACCCGCCGAGCCGAGGATCATTTGACATGGTTGAGACCGTTGGTGAAGAGATAACCCATCTTGCCGCATCAATTCGTGCTCTCGAACGACAACTCGAAGTAGCGTTGGCGAAGCGGCGTATCGAGCTGAACTATGACGTGCACGACGGCGTCGTTCGCTTCGAACAAGTGGTAGTTGCAAGGCACCGTCTGCTGAAGAAGCGCCTCCTCGACTACGTCATGGGTGCACGCATGACGATGATCCTCAGTGCACCGGCTATCTATGCGCTGATCATTCCGTTGGTGCTGCTCGACCTGTTTGTCGGCCTGTACCAGGTGGCATGCTTCCCCGTGTACGGAATTCCGCGCGTGCGCCGCGCAGATTATTTGGCGTTCGACCGAGGGCAGCTTGCATATCTCAATGCCCTGGAGAAACTTAACTGCGAGTACTGCGCGTACGCCAACGGCATCCTGGCATACGTTCGCGAGGTTGCTTCCCGTACGGAAGAATATTGGTGCCCCATCAAGCACGCGCGGCGTGTGCTTGGGGTACATTCGCGCTATGGCAGCTTCGTGGACTTTGGTGACGGCGACGCCTATCGGCACGATCTGGAGCGACTACGGGCAGAAGCGCGCTCGCCGGAGACGGGCTGATCGGTGATCCTTATCTCTTCGGTGCGCCGACGAGATAACGAGGATCAAGTTGCCATTGTTGGCGGCAGCAGACGATCGTATTCCCTCTTCACCACAATATAGCATTCGCACGTGCGCCTTTCGAGGCCGCGTCGATCGATCACGGTGATGTGGCCGCGTCGATAGTCAATGAGCTTGGCTTTATGCAGTTTCCCGGCTGCCTCGGTAACGCCTTCTCGGCGCACACCGAGCATATCGGCAATAAGTTCCTGCGTCATCACAAGCTCATTGGAATACAATCGGTCCAGACTGAGCAGCAACCAGCGACAGAGCTGCTGATCCAGGGAATGGTGACGATTGCAGACCGCGGTCTGTGCCATTTGCGTGATGAGTGCCTGGGTGTAGCGCAGCAGCAGGTGCAGCAGCGGCCCGGCACGGTTGAACTCCGTCATCACCACCTTCGCCTTAAGTCGTAGGCCCTCGCCCCCGCTTTGCACCACGGCGCGGCTGGGGGTCGACCCACCGCCCATAAAGAGTGAAATACCGACCAGGCCTTCATTGCCGACGACTGCGATCTCGGCCGACGCGCCGTTCTCCATGACATAGAGCAACGAGATTATCGAGGTGGTCGGAAAATACGCGTGGGTAAGATTGGCGCCAGGCTCATACAGAACTTTGCCAAGCGGCAGATCGACGCGCTCCAAATGCGTCAACAATGGAGACTTCTCGAGGCCGGGCACTGCTGCCAGCAGATGATTCCTTCTAGCGTGTAGCGGCAAGACCAACGCGATATCTCCCAAGGTGACCCGGCGAGGGGGCGTTACTTCGACATCGTTAACAGCGGATTGACATCGGAGCGTCTGTCCGTACGCTAGCGTACACATATGCAAGAAAATGTGCTTCGGATTCCGATTTATCGGAGTAAAGTCCTCGTTTTCCCGTGCTGCACCATTGCATCGTACATTCGGTGTGTATGACAGCGCACAGACTCGGCGCAGAGCTTGCCTTTAGTGTCTGCTGGCGGACTTGTGCACCAGTGAGCTGCGCCGTAACTTGGCATCAACATGCCTACAGGAGAATGCCTCTATGACTATCAGGAGAAGAGGGCGGCTGTTGTTCGCTTTCGCGATGGCATCTGCGGTCCTGGGGGCGGCCCTGGTCTCCCTGGTGCTCGTCCAACCTGCGGGGGCGACAGTACAATTCGCCACCGAAACCGGAAAGTCTTGCGGAGACTGCCACACGAATGCGGCCGGTGGCGGTCCGCTCACACCTTTAGGTCAGAAATTCAAGGACAACGGCAATAAGTTGCCGAAGTAGGCGTTATCGTTCAGCGCCAGCCATCGGAGAGCTGGGACTAACGTTGTCGCGTAGATCAGGGAATTATCCGCTCACCAAGAAGTGCGATGACAATTGCCAGGCAGCCGACGATGTGGGTCACCAGGGTCAGCTCGATGCTCTGCTTGAGCCGTCGTCGCCCGCTCGGCTTGAACGATATGCCAGCTAACGCTGAGATACCGACGACCGCCAGTACCACTGCCGGAATCGCGTACCAGATCGGCAACGCGCGACGCAGGATGGCGATTGCCGAGGCCGCCAAGGCAATCGCGGTAAGGCCACCATAGATCCATTGTGCCCCGCGTGCGCCCCATCGAACCACGAGTGTGCGCTTACGCACGCGCCGGTCCGAGTCGACATCAGGGACTTCGTTGATGATCAGAATAGCCGCCGCCCACGCGCTGACTGGCAGGCTGATTAGTGCGGCGCCGAAATCAAATCGTCCGGTCTGCAGCCAGGCGGCACCGATAACCGGCAGGGCGCCGAAGCCGATCGCCACCGCCGCCTCGCCAATACCGCGCGCAGACAGCTGGGCACCGGGCAACGAATAGAGCAGTCCAAGCCCCAGGCCTGCGACGCCGAACAGGATTACACCCGGACCTCTGATTAGCGATAGAACAAACCCAATTGCCAATGCTCCGACTGCCAAACCCAGTGCCAGCCACGTCATCTCGCGCCGCGATAGGAGGCCCGACTGAATAAATCGCGAACCACCGGTGTAGGGGTAGATGTGGTTTGTATTGTCGCCATCGGCGCCGATTTGATCATCGCCGACGTCGTTGTAGACGTTGGCCGCGGCGTGCGCGAGCACCATGGCGGCCAGAGCGAGTGTTAAGAGTACGCCGTTAAAGCGATGAAGGGTCGCAATACCCCAGGCGGTGCCAACCAGCACCGGGAGCACCGCCGCGGTGAAAAATGCGGGACGGGTAGCGAGGAAGGCGCGACGTACAGCTGCTGCCGGACCAGGTCCAGCCAGTGAAGGCGATGGCCGGTCGAGTGGCTGTTGGGTTTGGTACATATTGTTCACCTATCTTTGAACAGGCACGTGGAGATCGGGTCGAGTATGCTTTGTAGGTGGCAGTCGCAGCAGAGCGTATTTTTGAGCCTGATGAGGCCTGGTGGCAACGGCTGTTTGCGGCCATCGATGCTCGCGACGCGGCCGCATTCGTTGACCGCCTGACTCCCGATGCGCAGTTCACGTTCGGCAATGCCCCGACGGTCATCGGCTCCGAGGCAATCGGCATCGCAGCGGAACAGTTTTTCGCGGCGATCGCCTCGTGCCGGCACCGTTTGCTGCGCACGCTGACTGGCAGCGCAAGCGCGACGATAGCCTGCGAGGGAATAGTGACCTACAGGCGCCACGATGGCTCTGCCATATCGGTGCCGTTCGCCAATGTGTTCGAACTGCGGGGAGAAAAAATCGCCGCGTACCGCATTTACATTGATAACTCGCCGCTCTTTAACGCACCATCCTGAGGCCGCGATCATGGCGGCTGGTGCCCGCTCTCCCCGCCGCGCTCATATTGATAGCGCACAGTAATACCAATCAAATTCACATTGTCGCGATAGGGCTGGATTCCCATGGCCAATAGATTCGGCACGGTGGCGGGGTCCACCCCGTCGAGGGCCCAATCATTGCTGTTGTAGCTTTCGTGCTCATAGCGCAGATGCAGCTGCAGTGCGGGAGTCCATCGATACGTGACTCCCAGGCGCGCGGAATCGAGTTTGGTCCAGTTCTGCGGAAACGCTTGTGACAGGCCGCCCAATACGGAGTTCGTGTCCGCATAGGAAGGGGCGTGCGCGTAGTCGAAGGTGAATCCCCAGCGCCGACTGGGTGTCCACTGCCCACCAAGGCTCATGTTCCAATAGCGCTCCGTGTCCGAGATGACCCAGGGCGCCGTGGTGGCATCGGTGAAACCGTTCTGCGCGCTGTACAGGCGCTGGTAACCAATATCGAGATAGGCGCTGAGAGTTTCGCGTGGGATCCAGGTCAAGGTTGTAGATCCGCGCTGCTCGTGCGAGGCCTGCAGGCCCAAGAGCGAGGAGCGGTAGTCGTCCTTCGCCAAATAGCCCTCGAGTGCCCAGGTTATCGTCCGCGTGACGGCCCATGATCCGGTGGCTGTGGAGAAAACGCGATCCCGCGGTGCGTAGTTGTAATCGAGCACGAGTGGGTTTTCGGCGACTGGCAATGCCGCTAAATCCAGCGATGAGGATTTGCGCAGCCCATCGCCGTATTTGAGCGTGAAGCTCAAATCCTCGATTGGAGTGATCGCGAGGCGCACCCAGCTCTCGACGTCTTGAGTATGTGTGAATACCTGGTCAGGCGAGTAATGCACATCGAGGAATTGCCCGCCGATGCCGACGCGCAGCCAACGCAGCAGCGCATAATCGGCGCCGCCATCGAGGCGCACGCGATCCTCGCCATAGCGGGGCGTCACCGCGGTGCCACCCGGGAATGTGTCGGTTACGACATAAGCGATGGCAAGCGGCGTGGTTTGATCATTTCGTCCGTCATAGGTGGCATTGCCACGCAGGCTGAGCTTCGGTAGCGGCCTTGAGGCGAGACCCAGCGCATAGTGCGACAGGCGCACATCGCCATCGAGCGAACCCGGCGCCGGTATGGTGGCGTCAGGCAAGACACTCACGGGGAGGAAAGGAGCGTTCTGGCGAAGGCTGCCGAGCGAGGCGGTGTACGTGAGTGTCGTGGCGAACCACGGCAACTGGACATTTCCCGTGGCCGCGAACTGCTGCAGTGTGTTGCTGGGCGGAACGCCGAGGCGTCCTTCCGTGGAGCCGGCTGCGAGCGGCGAGTAGGGGTTCGAAAAACTCAGCGAATCGTTGTTGTCCTCGAACCAGGAGCCGGTGTAAGTCAGTCGCAAGCTCGCTTTGCTGCCAGACCAGGCTGCGCCGGCGCTAAAGGAGTTGGTGATGTAATCGATCGGTTGGGCCAGTTGCAGCGCTTCGGTCAGAAAGCTCGCGCTGGTGAGGTCGGTGCCGATCTTCTCCTGGCGA
>Ga0182030_10001030_pt1 | contig 56146 bp, 65 predicted proteins | sample 812S3MmetaG_FD_121299 | JGI IMG/M metagenome (GOLD analysis project Ga0182030, IMG submission 121299) | Permafrost microbial communities from Stordalen Mire, Sweden - 812S3M metaG (Illumina Assembly) | ecosystem: Environmental > Terrestrial > Soil > Wetlands > Permafrost | place: Sweden...
CAACGTGGTAAAACCTCCGCATCGCCCCATCGGCTGGGCGAAGGATTCGAGCGCCGTGCTGCTCAGCGACGGCTGGGACATCTGGAAAGCCCCCGTCCACGGCGGCGCGGGCGTGAATCTCACGGTCAACGGCAAGAAGGACAAGATTCGCTACCGCATGCGCTATCGCCTGGATCCGGATGAAAAAGGGATCGACCTGGCGCAGCCGATCTACGTGAACGCTTATGGTGAGTGGTCCAAGAAAGCGGGCGTGGCGGTAATCGCTCCGGGCGCGACCGCGCAGATGCTGGTCTACGACGACGCGTCCTACGGAACGCTTATGAAGGCCAAGCGGGCGAACGTGTATCTGTACACGCGCGAAACCGCCAGCGAATATCCCGATTATCACATCGCGGCAAATGGCGGCCCGGGCCCGAAGATCACCGACGCCAATCCGCAGCAGAAGGATTTTTTGTGGACCAAGGGCTCGCGCCTGATCGAATACACCAGCGATAAAGGCGACAAGCTGCAAGGCACTTTGTATCTGCCCGCCAATTACGAAGCGGGCAAGAGCTACCCGACCATCACGTATATTTACGAGAAGCTTTCGCAGTCCACCAACATGTATCCGCATCCGACGTATAACGGCTTTAACATCGCCGCCTATACCAGCAACGGCTACGCGGTGCTGACGCCCGACATCGTCTACAAAGTCAACGACCCCGGCATGTCCGCCGTGTGGTGCGTGATTCCGGCAGTGAAGGCCGCCATCGCGACCGGAATTGTCGACGCGAAACGGGTCGGCATCCACGGCCATTCCTGGGGTGGATACCAGACCGCGTTCTTAGTCACGCAGACGCACATCTTCGCCGCTGCCATCGCCGGCGCGCCCCTGACCGACATGATCGCCATGTACAACGCGATCTACTGGAACACCGGCACCGCGAATCAACCAATCTTCGAGAGCAGCCAGGGCCGCTTCACCGGCAGTCCGACGGACAACATGGAAGCCTACGTCCGCAACAGCCCTGTGTATCACGCGAAAAACGTGACGACGCCCCTGATCATCCTGCATAACGATAAAGACGGCGCGGTCGACTGGACGCAAGGTATCGAATACTTCAACACTTTGCGCCGGATGGGCAAGCCGGTGGTGATGCTGCAATATAAAGGCGAAAATCACGGGTTGAGAAAACCGGAAAACATGAAGGACTACACCGTCCGCATGAAAGAATTTTTCGACTATCGGCTGAGCGACAAAGAGCCGCCGAAGTGGCTGATCGAAGGCGTGCCGTTGCTGAAGATGAAAGATCATATCGAGGAGCGGACGAAGGAGATCACGAAGGCTCCAGTGGTCGCGGGGACGGGCGCGGGGTCGCCGGAGAAGTAAGGCGGGCGAGCGAATACGGGAAGGAGCGGGTGCTCTTAAAGCTTCGCTACGCCTCTGCCCCCCGTGTCAGGGGTTCTGATATACTCGCTGCGGCGTATAGTCTTTGCTGACAACAGGGGGAATATCGGATGCAACTCGCTGTGACGGTCCTGGCGGTCGCGGTCGGATGGCCGATGCAACAACAAGAGCCGACGGTCGTAGCTCAGGAAAGACTAGGGCCATCGCCGGTAGACGAAGTTGGGGTTTACTTTCGGAAGGATAACAAATGGTTCGATCTGGCCCCCGAGGTCGTAAATTGGAAAAGCGGTGGAGTCGTGAAAAGCGTAAGCACACTCGGCGTAGTCAAAGGCGACATAAACGGGAAGCTCCACGGTGGGCAGAGCAAAACGCATCTTGGCCAACCGATTGAGCTGTTGGTCCACGCCCCTGAAGGAACGGCGATCACCGAGTACCAGCTAATTAAGCTGCATAAGCATTCATCAACAAGGGAGTTCCGGACAGTTACCGGCGGTGTATTCCATGTGTCCGGAGGGACTGAGCGCGACACGCTGGAGTTCGTGAGCAAACATATCGCGCAGCGCACCTGGACAATTCCATTGAGCTACCTAAAGCCCGGAGAATATGGTCTACTGCCTCCAGGGGTATCCGAGTCGCGCAGCGCCAGCGCACAATTGGGCAAGATGTATACGTTCACCATTACAGAGTGAGCCGCAATAAGTGAGACTGGCGCAGGGGTCGCCTCGGGAGCCCGGGACGGACGAGACTATCCTACATTGCACGAAGTCCCGACGTATGCGCTCCTTGTTAAACTGACGGTATGGAAGTGCATTTCAAACCCGACCTGGAAGCTAAGCTGTCCCAATTGGCCGCAGATCAGGGCCGCGACGCGGCAACGCTGGTGCAGGAGGCCGTTGAGCGCCTCGTCGATTATGATGGCTGGTTTTTGCAGGAGGTCGATAGAGGGTTGGCGTCCGCCGACCGCGGCGAATTCGTCGCTCATGAAGCGATCCGCGAATTGATCGACCGCCGATACCCCGGCTGATGTTCGCCTTTTTGAACCCATCTTCGAGACCGATGGTATAACTGTTATATACGCATGCGATTCGACTTTGACCCCGACAAGAGCCGGGAGACCGAGCGAAAACATGGCGTCAGCCTGGAAGATGCGCAGGAGATATTCGATCAGGTGTATCTGGTGGACCAGAAAAATGACGATCCGGAACAGTTTCGAGCAATCGGATGGTGTAACGGCCATCTCTGTTCGGTGATCTTTGAGATCAGGCGCGACTCCGGCGGCGAATACCAGCACCTGGTTACCGCCTGGAGAGCGACCAAGGAAGAAGAACAAAGCTATGCCGAAAGCGTCTAGCACGAAACGCACCGCCGACCAGATTGCGGAAATGGCCACGCGGGGCGAGGATATTTCCGCCTATTTCACCAACAAGTTCACCGTAGTGCGGCCAGTGCGCCGCGTGAACGTCGACCTGACCCACGGCATGCTGCGCGAGTTGGACGCCCGCGCGGCAAGGCTCAACATCAGCAGGCAGGCGGTGATCAAGACATTGCTGGAACAGTCGCTCAATGACGTGCGGGCCGGTAAGCCAAGAGCCAGGAAGAAGGCTGGCTAAAGGCTTAAGCAGGGGGAAACGCCGAACCCGATGCCTGATATGACCTACCTCTCGATGTGGACGCGCGCGCGCAACCAGGGTACAAGGTTGTCGAAGGTGAAGTCGTTTCGGTCGTAGAGCGCGAGCACAAAATCCTGCGTCTCCTGGGAGTCTGCCCGGAGCCGCGCGCTGTTGATCGCGAGAAACGTGTGCGTGGCGGCGAAGGCTGTCCGTTTGTTGCCGTCGATGAACGGGTGGTTTTGAGACAGGCTCTCCCAAAGCGCCGCCGCTTCCTCGATCAGATCCGCGTAATAGCCGGTCTGGGGCCGGAACAGGGCGGCTTCGAGCAGGCCCGGGTCCCGGACACCGTGGGAGCCTCCGTAACGCTCGATCTGATCGGCGTGCATGGCCAGCACTTCGGCCATGGTGAGGTAATCCGTCATTCAGCGAGCTTTTTGTACAGGGGGGCGTATTTCTCGTGGCTGGCGAGGTAGGCGGCCATGACCTGCGCGCGGGGCGTGGCCTTCTTGCGCTTCTCGATCAGATCGGCGAGGGCCTCCTCGACGAGAACCTGCAACTGACGGCCTTCCTTTTCGGCCAGGCTTCGCACCGCCGAGAGGATCTCCGAATTCACCTGCGTTGCAAATTTCTCACGGGTTTGAGGCATAGGACCATACTCCTATTCACCCTATCATGATAAATCATGACAGATCCAGATGCAACGGGCGAAAGGCAGCTCTCGGGCGAACGGAGGCGGAGCTAAACCTCTACGTTGCGCCTTTGCGTGATTATGCCTTTCCAAACCTCGCCAGATACGCCTCATCCGCCTGCTGGTCGATTTCTTTGAACATTTCTTTTTCCCACTTTTCGAAGCGGCGATCTTTCAGATGTTCCAGCAGCTTTACGTCGCGGCGTTTGGCCGTCAGCACGGATAGCTGCGCGTCGATGCGCCTCCGGCAATCGGCCCGGGCTTTATCCATCTTCTTCTGATCTTCTTTGGTCGACAACCGGTAAGCGTCGAAAACTTCCAGGTCGAAGCCGGTTACCGACTTCGCGGACTTCAGCGCTTTTTCCGCTTGCACTTTTTGCTGGATTAAAGCCACCTCGCGCTGGTCGATGGCGCGCAGTTCGGCGTACAGGGCTTCGAGCTTGATTTCTTCCACCCGCGCCTCGATCCGGCGAAAGTCCATCACCCTCGCAAGCGGGAAGCCGAACTTTTTCATGCGTGCTGGGCCAGCAGGTAAAGCTGTTTCAGCGTTTCATCGATCGGTGCTGCGACGTCGTGCTCCTGGCGCAGGAACTGCATCAGATTCGGACGCAGGCGGATGGCGGAGTCGAGCCGCGCATTCGATCCGGCGGCGTACGCGCCCAGGTTGATCAGATCCTCCGACTGTTGATAATTGGCCAGCGCCTCGCGGATTTTCCGCGCCGCTTCGCGCTGCTCGGGCGTCGCGACTTTACTCGCCAGGCGGCTGACGGAATTGAGAATATCGATGGCCGGATAGTGCCCCATCGCGCCCAGTTCGCGCGACAGAACGATATGGCCGTCGAGAATCGCGCGCACCGCGTCACAGATCGGTTCGTTGAAATCGTCGCCTTCCACCAGGACCGTGAAAAATCCGGTGATCGAACCTTTTTGAAAATTCCCGGCGCGTTCGAAGACTTTCGGCAGCAGGTTAAACACGCTGGGCGTGTAGCCCTTCTGGCTGGGAGGCTCACCGGCGGCGAGTCCGATTTCGCGCTGCGCCATGGCCAGGCGCGTGACCGAATCCATCACCAACAGGACGCTTTTTCCGCAATCGCGAAAATATTCGGCCACCGCCAGCGCGACGAAGCAGGCGCGAATGCGCAACGGGGCGGGCATGTCGGAGGTCGCGCAGATCACTACGCTGCGCGCCATTCCTTCTTTACTCAATTCTTTTTCGAGGAAGTCACGGACTTCGCGGTTGCGCTCGCCAATGAGAGCGATCACGCTGACGTCGGCGGAGTTCTGGCGCGCCATCGCGCCTAATAACGTACTTTTCCCGACGCCCGAGCCGCCGAAAATTCCGATTCTTTGCCCTTTTCCGAAAGGCAGCAGACTGTCAATGGCGCGGACGCCTGTGACCAGGGGCACCGTGATGTGTTCGCGCTCCATGGGGCCGGGAGGTGTGGCGTAAAGATCGTACAGCGCTTCGGGATCGATGGAAGGACCGCCGTCCATGGGCTTGCCGAAGCCATCGAGGACGCGGCCGAGGAGTTGCGGGCCGACTTCGACTCTGGCTGCCTCGGGGCGTGCGATCACCGTATCGCCCAGTTGCAGGCCGCCCGTTTCCTCAAGCGGCATCAGCAGGACCTTGCCGTCTCTGAATCCGACCGCCTGCGCGCGTACGGTGCGGCCTTGCTGACTGCGGATTTCGCAGAAATCGCCGACCGCCGTGGCGGGGCCGTCGGAGGCGATGAGCAGGCCCACGATTTCGCTGACGCGTCCAGCCCATTGCACGGTTTCCATGCTGGAGAGGCTCGAAATGAGGTCGCTTAGGATCATGTTATTTTCGCCGTTTCATGACATCGGTCAAGCCGCGATCGATTTCCGAAAGCTGCGTATCGACGGACGCGTCCAGTTCGCCGCGCGTCGTTTCGAAAATGGCGCTACCCGGAGTCAGCGAGCCGTCGGAGGCGACTTCGAGCGCGGGCGGCAACTGCAGCTTCGCGCGATGCTCCTGAATGGCGGCGGCGTCCGATGGCGACACCCGCAGGCGGTGGGTTTCGCGTGCGTTCAATTTGCTGAAAGCGGCCTTGACCAAGCCGAGAATCGCTTCGGGGTCGGTCGACAGTTCGCGATAGAGGACGCGGCGGGCGATGGCGATGGCCAGTTTCACAGCATCGTCCTCAGCCTCGGCGCGGACACGTTTTCGAGTAGATGCCAGCTCCGCGATCATCGCATTCAGCCCGTTTAACACCGGGTCAAGTTTCTGCTGCATGCGCTGCAATGCGGCTGCCTCTCCGGCGGCGAGCCCCTGGTTGTAGGCGGCGCGCGTGCGCGCTTCGGCTTCCTGCTCCGATAGTCTCGATTCGGTAACCGGCGCTGCTTCGGCGGCGCGCGGACGGCTGTTCTGCGCGGTCGGTCCGGAGGCCGGGCGCCACACCATGGGTGCGCTCACCGCGCCGTCTTCGGCACGGAGAACCCTAGAGGACATATTGTTCTCCCGCGGTACCCTTCAGGCTGATGACGCCTTCGGTTTCCAGCTGCCGGACCACGGCGATGATCTGCTGCTGCGAAGCCTCGACTTCCTTGATCTTGATCGGCCCCAGGGCGTCCATGTCTTCGCGCAACATTTCAGCGCCGCGCTGGCTCATGGCTTGCAGCATGTGATTCTTCATCTGTTCGCTGGTGCCCTTCAGAGCGATGGTGAGAACCTTGCGATCCACCTTGGCCAGCACTTCCTTCACGGCATTGACGTCCAGCAGCAGCAGATCCTCGAACACGAACATCAGATGGCGGATGGTCTCCACCAGGTTGGGATTCACCTGTTCGATGTTTTCCAAAATCTCCTTGGCGCTGTTGGAGTCGAGACGGTTGAACATCTCCGCCACGGCGTGAACGCCTCCGGTCGATTCGCGACTCATCTCGCCCAGGGATTTTAGTTTCGATCCGATTACTTTCGCGATTTTGGAGATAATTTCCGGCGATATCTGATCGAGGCTGGCCATGCGCAGGGCGATATCGGAGCGCATTTCGGCGGGCAGCGAAAACAACAAGCCGGCGGCCTGCGAGGGGTTGAGGTGCGAAAGAATCAGGGCGATGGTTTGCGGATGCTCGCTGTGAATGAACTTGGCGAGCTGGCCGGGATCGGTTTTTTGCAGCGCGTCGAAACTGAGGGTTTCATTGCCGAGCGTCTTCATCAGACGGTCCAGCATTTTCTTGGCGGTTTCCGGGCCGAAGGCGCTGATCAGGATTTTTTTCGCATAGTCGATGCCGCCCTTCACCACGTAATCGTGGGCCACGGCCATCTGGTAGAACTCTTCGAGAACGTCCTCCGCCTCTTCGGCGGTCAGCGAGCCGACCCGCGCGATCTCGCGGCTGATCTCCTGCACCTCGTCTTCGTCGAGGTTGCGCATGATGATGCCCGACGCTTCATCGCCGATCATCACCATCAGGATTGCCGCTTTGCGCAGACCGGGGATTTTTTCCGGTTCGTTACCGCTGGTATTCACCATTGAGCCACGTCCTCACTACCTGTGCCATCGCGGTTGGATCCTTCTTGGCTTCGGCGGCGATATGTTTCTTGATGACCTCGGTCTTCTTGGTCTGCACTTCGGGCAGCTTGAGCTGCAACATGGCCTCGGCGTCCTTGCGAGCCTGTTCGCCCACCTGTCCGGCCATGCGTGCTTCGAGATCCTTCTGCGCATCCATAACTGTCGGTTCCCGGGGTTTGGCGGCTTCGAGCGCGGCTTGCGCGAGTTCCGCCGCGACGCGCTTCTTCTTGCGCATCTTCATCACGACGACCAGGAATCCGGCCACCAGCACCAGCATGGCGGCCGCGCCGACGCCGGCGATCAGCATGAAATTCTTCTGCCCCATTAACTTCTGGAGCCACGGAGGCAGAGGACTGGCGACGCCTGTCGGCCCCGCGTTGACCGCGGTCGCGGGCTCGGCATTGAGAGTCGATTCGAAGGGGAAGGCGTTGACCACCAGTTGATCCCCGCGCGCCGGGTCAAGCCCGGTGGCCGCCGCGACCAGGTCGTGAATCACTTTCAATTTCTCGGCCGAAGGCGCTTCGACGATGCGCTTCGGTCCATCCCAGCGCAGCGAATGATCCACCAGAATGGAGAGCGACAGTTTTTTCACCGCGCCCTGCGGCAAGCGGGTATGTTTCACCAGCCGGCTGGTCTGATAACTGATGTTCTCCGTATGCCGCGAATAGTTGCTGGCTCCAGCGGACGGCTTCGATGTCGGTCGCGGCAGATTCGACGCCGTTCCCGGAACGCCCGATGCCGTGGCAACGGCCGGACCGTCCTCGGTGCGCTGCGACGTGACCATGACGGATTTGGCGGGATCGAAGACTTCTTCGCTCTGCTCGCCGCTGGTCAGGTCGACGTCGGCCGAGACGCCGATGCGGAAATGATCGGGACCGAGCAGCGGCTCGAGCGTCGAGGCAATTTTGTTTTGCAGGGTCTGTTCAATGGCCTTGCGATAGTCGAGCGTCGCTTCGGATGCGTTCCCATCGTCGCCCGTCGCGTTGGGACGCGGACGGTTCAATAGATTACCGCTGGTATCGACCAGGGAAACCTGGTCGGCGGCCAAGCCCGGGACGGCGCTGGCGGTCAACTGACAAATGGCCGCGATGTTTTGCGGAGAAAGCGCAGCCGCGTGGCGAAGCTTCACCAGCACGCTGGCTTTGGCCGGCTGCCGCGCTTCGGAATAGAGAGAATCTTTCGCCAGGGTGAGATGCACGCGGGCGGTTTCGACCTCGCGGATGGACATGACGGAGCGTTCGAGCTCGCCCTCAATCGCGCGATGATAATTGACCTGCTCGGTGAACTCGCTGGCGCCGAAGTTGGCTTTATCGAAGAGCTCAAATCCGATGCGGCCGGATTTCGGAAGCCCTGCCGAGGCCATCTGCAAACGCGCCTCGGCGACTTTGTCGGACGGAACCAGGATTGTCGAGCCGTTGGCGGCGAGCCGGTATTCGACGCCCCCTTCGTGCAGCTTCGCCACCAGCGCCCCCGCGTCCTCGTCGGCCAGTCCGGAAAACAATGGCTTGAAATCCCGTTCATCGTTCCAGTGGTTCAGGTAGACGATGCCGCCGATCACCGCGACCACGGCGGCGACGATCCAGATGCGCTGAGTCCAGGACAGACGATCGAAAATTTGCTTGAACTGATTCATTCGTTAGCGGTGTTGAATCTGTCTAACCGGTTGCACGCGAATGGCCCATTGGCGCCATTGTTGGGGGCTGAGGAGCGGCGAGGGGAATCGGAATTGTCCTGGCGCGATAGGCTTCATAGATCAGACCTGCATCTGCATGACTTGGTTATAAGCCGTGACCACTTTATTGCGCACCTGCATGAACAACTGCAGCGAAAGATCGGCCTGCTGAGTGGCCAGCGCGACCTTATGTAACTCCTCTCCTTCACCGGATAGAAATTTGTTGACCGATTCGGATGCGTTGTTTTGGAACGTTTGCACTTTGGAAATGGCATCGGTGAGGACGGAGGAGAATCCCGAACCGGGAGAAGTGGCCGCGCCCGGCGACTGTATGGCGGGGAGCGACGGAATGGAAAGGGGAGTAATCGGTGCCATGGCTTATCTCAGAAGGTCGATGGAGTGTGTAATCATGTCCTTCACCGCGGTCATCGCGGCGATGTTGGCTTGATAGGAGCGGGTGGTATTGAGCAGATCCGCCATATCCTCGGCCGGGTTCATTTTGGGAAACGCGACGTAGCCCTGTGGGTTGGCGTCAGGATGATTCGGTAAGTAGCGCAACTCCGGAGGGCTATTGTCCTCCGTGATCTCGGAAACGGTGACTCCGGTTGCCAGTTCATTCTGGAACACGGCGGAAAAGGGCGATTCCTGAAGCTCGCTGGAAAAAACGACGTCCTTCCTCTTATACGGCCCGCCTTCGGGCGTGCGCGTGGTCTCCGCGTTGGCCATGTTTTCGACCAGCGTTTCCGCGCGCGTGCGCTCGGCCTGCATGCCCGAGGCGCTGACCTGGAGAGCGGCGAATAAACTCATGAGGAAGAACCTCCGGTAATGGCTTCTTTGACCAGGTTGATCTGGCCGCGTAGCAAAGCGGAACCCACATTGAAACGCATCGCGTTTTCGGCCAGCATCCGAGCTTCGCGGTCGACGTTCACGTTATTGCCGTCGGGCTTGTTTGGCAGGCCGTCGGCCTCGATCGTCAACGGTTGCTGTCCGTTCACGATGCTCGCGAATTCCTGTTGAAAATCAATGTCTTTGGTCTGGTACCCGGGAGTATCGGCATTGGCGATATTGGAGGCGGCAAGTTTTTGGCGCGCGCTGAGCAGATCCAGGTACTTTTCGAGGTTTCCCGTGATTGCTTCCAGCATGCTGGCATCAAGGGGAGCAAGTGGAGGGCCACCGTAGCTGGCCTGGCAGCGGGGTGATTACTGATAAACCGGCTTCACGGTCATCCCCTCTTTAAGAGGCTTCTCCGCCGGTAGCGCGACGCTGTCGCCTTCGCTTAAACCTTCCACCTGCGCGCGCGTCGTGTTGCCGATTCCCATGGTGATTTTTTTCCACGCCACCCGGTCGCCCGCCAGCACGAACACGCCGGCTTGTCCCAGTTCGCGGCGGACCGCTTCGCGCGGGATCGTCAGCGCGTTGGCCACCGACTCGGCGCGAATCTCGGCCGTGACGTTGGTGCCCGGCAAAAGATCGCGGTCGGGATTTTCGATCAGGCAGATCACTTGCCCCACCTGGCGCGACCCCAGCGCTTCAATCTGGGTCGGCGTTTTGTCGACCACGCCGGACCAGGAACGGCCCGGCAGTGCATCCCACGTGATCGAGACCGGCAGGCCGCGCGAGACGCGTCCCAGATCCGGCTCGTCGACATAGACGTTGACGCGCACGCGCTCCAGTTTGCCGATGTAGGCGACGATATCGCCGGCGTTCAAAAACGCGCCACGCTTTAAGTCGAACCGGTAGACGACGCCGGAGATCGGCGCGCGAACCGTGCTTTGCCCGATGCGCTGGCCGGCCAGCTTGGCCGCGGTTTCGGCGTCGTGCAGCCGCGCCAGCGCGGCGGTTTTGTCGGGCCCGGCGACCAGCGCGGTGCGCTTCTGTTCCAGCGACCGGATCTGCAGCTTCGCATTGTCGACGCGCTGCCGGGCCGTCGAAACGTCGAACTTCGTTGCAGCCTGCTGGGCTTCGAGGCGGACCTGGCTGTCGTATTCCTTTTGCGCCGCGTCGAGTTCCAGCTTCCCCTTCTCGATGCCGCTCGAAATGTCGGCCAGGTCGGTCGCGCGGCCTCCACGGTCGAACATGGCCAGGTCGGCCTTCGCCTGCTCGATGCGCGATTGTGCGGCGGCCAGATCGGCGCGCGCGTCGGAGGCGTCGATTTCGACCAGCGCCGCACCCTCCTGGACGTTCTTGCCGCGCTCAATGAGAATCGCCTCCACCGGGCCCGAGCGTTCGGCGCGCGCCGTCGCCCATTCAATCGGCTCCACCTGTCCGTTGGTGGAAACCGCGCTCACGATCGCTTCGCGGACCACCTTCGCGAAGGGAATCTCCGGCGGCTGATTGCGCCACTTCATCAGCGTCCAGCCGAGAACCGCGGCGCCCGCGATCAGCAACGGCAGGATTATGTGCCGCGGCTTCACTCCGAAAGCCTGGCGCAGTAATCGAACAGGATCTGCCATTCTGCGCGTTGAATTTCCATGGCCGCCTGCATCTGCGTCGAGCCGGGCTGTTTGCGCGCCCGGTCGCAAAAGGCGATAAACGCGAACGGGTCCCAGCGGCCGGTGCGGAATTCGGCGTCGCGGATGCGGTGCAGGATCTTGACCGCGGCGCGGGTGAGCAGCGAAAACGTGGGATGCGGACCCGCCTTGCGGAACCAATAGGCGGCGTTGCCGGGATCCGGCTCCTGGCGATGCAGAATGGCGTGCCAGAGTTCTCCCTCCGGAGTCTCGCAGTAATCCACCAGCTTGTGGGCCTCCTCAAAACAGGAAAAGTACAGCCACAATCCGGCCATCGGCGCTTCCGGTTCCTCCTGGTTGGGGAACAGGTCGGCTGGTTTGAACGTCTTTAATAGTTGACGGGCTTCTTCACTCGAGCATTTCCCGCACTGCAACGGCATGAGCCGGTCGCCGTTGCCGTCCAGTGCCAAAATGCGAGCTACGTCTGGTCCATATTGAGTCGGGTCGAATGCCATGAATCGCTACATCTCTATTGTATGAAAGAATTCTCCTGGCGGCGAAAAAAATGAAGCGGGCACTGGTTTTTTCGGGCGGCGGAAATTTCGGCGCGTGGCAGGCCGGCGTGTGGGCCGGCCTCGCCGCCGGATACCAACCGGATCTGATTGTGGGTTCGTCGGTCGGATCGCTGAATGGTTACGCCATCGCCGGCGGCGCGACTCCCGAGGAACTGTGCGCGTTCTGGATGCGGCCGGAAGTAGGCCGGTTTCGCCGCTTGCCCGAGACCATCCGAGTCCTGATGGAGCGCTATCCGCTGCGGACCGAATATGCGCTCACGCTCACCGACTTGGCCAGCATGAAACCCGAAATCGTGTTGGGGCCGGACGTGACGTGGAAGCATCTCGCCGCATCGTGCGCCATTCCCGGCCTCCTGCCGCAGCAGCGCATCGGCGGGCGGTGGTATTCCGACGGAGGCTTGCTGAATCCCCTGCCCGTATGGGCCGCGGTCGAATTGGGAGCCACCGAAATCATCGCCGTCCAGGCGCTGCCCCAGATTCCTTCTGCTCTGCTGAAACCCTTCGTCAAGGGATTCCGCCGGGTCTTCGGGCACCATCCGCCGCTGCCTGCCGGAGTGGATCTGGTGACCGTTGAGCCACTGGAACCCCTGGGGTCTGTGCGCGACGCGCTGGTGTGGAAAGAAGAGAATATCCGCCGCTGGATCGATCAAGGACGGGAGACTGCAAAAAACATTTCCATTCCAAATTGTTTTTGGCGATAATGGGAGTCGAACTATGCCCCAGTTTCGGATTCATCGTCTGAAAGATCATCTTCGCCAGAATTTTCGTTTCGCGCCGCACCTGTCGGGTATGGCCAGCCTGAAGCCTCGCGATTATGAAACTTCGGATGTTGACCAATGTGACGCGATGGTGGAAGCCTCGTCCCCGTACGCTGCTTTCTTCGCCTTGCGGGAGGCTGTCCGGCCGATTCAAGTCGGCGACGTGCTGGAGTGCGAGGACGGATCGCTGCGAATCTTTAAGTTCGTTGGTATCGAGGAAGCACAGTGGATTTTGCCCGAAACAAAAGTGCTGGAAGTCCAGACCGCGGCGACTGCCTAGCGGCATGGGTCGGAAATCCCGATCAGTTTCCCAAGGTCATTTCCCGGTACTTGCGAGAAACTGTGGGGCCGCCAAACTTAACGATCAAAGTGTGCGACGCAGTCCACTAGTACGGCGCCGGCCCGTGGCGGCGCGCTACAATCATTCCCGCGTTACAATGAGATTAGAAATGATTGGCTGTAATGGGGTACGGAATGCCATCAATTCCTTCGCCCTGATCTCTTACTTGCCGGAGCCGTTGGCCGGATTCCTCGATTCGCTGCGTTGCGAGTTGGTGCCGCCATGCACGGCCAAAAGCCACGTGACCGTACTGCCGCCTCGTCCTCTGTCCTCCGGCTTGCCGGAGAAGGCGTGGAGCGAGCTAAACGATTCGCTGAACGGCTTTCCGCCGTTTCGCGTGGAACTGGGCTCGATTGAGGTCTTCGAGGATAGCAGCGTGATTTATCTCTCGATCGGCGCGGGATTTCGCGAACTGGTGCAAATGCACGCCGAACTGAACCAGGGCCCGCTTCAGTTCGCCGAACCCTACGAATACCATCCGCATGTGACGCTGGCCCAGCAACTCACCAAGGATCAGGTCGGGGCCGCCGCCGCTCTGGCCCGCCGCCGATGGAAAGATTTTTCCTACTCCCACAGCTTCACCGTCGACCGCCTGACGTTCGTCCAGAACACGATGGAGAACCGCTGGGCGGATCTGGCAGGCCGCGAGCTTTCCATCCGTAAAGCGAGCTAGCCCCATGCGTCAGTGTGGGGTTATTCCACACCTGCACAAACCCCAAGCTGACGCATGGGGCTGAACCCTCTCAGGAACCGCCATGCGTGAGCATGCGGACAAGACGCCGAGCCTTACTGCTCCCCGAACATCTCCAACTGACCCTCTCCGTCCGGTTTCTTGGCCGGACGCCGTTTGAGCGGACTCCCGACCACCCCCAGCACCTGCGCTTCCCTTAGCGCCGCCCTCGGGACGAAAATTCGCTGATTCTGGAAGGTCGGATCGGGCGGGATAATCTCAAAACCGCCCGGGTCCATCAGCATCAGGTTGTTCTGGATCATTCCTTCCATCGAATCGCCGTCCCGGAACAGAAGGCGCACCCAGATTCCCGGCGTTTTCGGGCGGGTATGAAAAACGCGATGCGCGCGCCAGCCCTCTCCCGCCTCGAAATCCCGAACAAAACAAACGGCTTTGGTATCCGAAACGGGGATGCGCAGCAAGCTGCCGGATGGGGTCAGGACCTCGATCGTTTCACCTTCAAACCCGGCCGACGCCTGGACGAAGCCCTCCACCGGCTCGCGGTCGAAGCGGGCTAAAAGCACCTTTTTGTTGGTCGATTGAGCCACTTAACCGCCCTAAGTGCGAGGATTTCCTTTCAAACAATTTCGCAAGTATTGTATCATTGGCTCAATGCAGGCGAAGCCGCCTAGAAGGCCCCTTTCGGGACACGCGCAATCGTTTCTCGATTTCTGCCGTGTGGAAAAAGGACTTTCGGCGAACTCGTTAAGCTCTTATTTCATTGATTTGCAACGATTTAGTGACGGGATTCAGCCGCTGGCGCCAGCCGGCGCGACGGCCCACGATCTGGGGCGCTATGTCGAGTCCTTATACGGCGCGGGGTTGTCGGCACGCTCGATTGCGCGGCATATGACCACCTTGCGCAACTTTTATAGCTTTTTGACCAGAGAAGGCGAGATTGCGGCCGACCCGAGCGAGTTTCTGATCCCTCCCAAGCAGTGGTCGAATCTTCCTAAGTATTTGAACCGGCAGGAAATCGACTACCTATTGGGGGCTCCGGACCGGGCCAAACCGACCGGAATCCGGGATCGGGCCATGCTGGAACTGCTTTATGCCACCGGTTTGAGGGTTACGGAGTTATGCCGGCTGGAACTGAACAACGTGGAAAAGGACTCGGGCGTACTCCGGGTGACCGGGAAGGGCAATAAGCAGCGCCTGGTGCCGTTCGGGGAGTCGGCCAGTGAGGCCATCGCCGATTACCTGAACCAGGGGCGTGGAGCCCTGCTGAAGGGCCGCGCCAGCCGGTTCCTGTTCGTCACGGCCAGGGGTGGCGCAATCACCCGGCAGGGATTCTGGAAGCTGCTGGTGGGATATGGCAAAAAGGCCGGAATTTTTCGCGATCTTACGCCGCACGTGGTGCGGCACAGTTTCGCGACACATCTGGTGGAAGGCGGCGCCGATCTGCGGAGTGTGCAGATCATGCTGGGTCACGCCGACATCTCCACCACGCAGGTCTACACGCACGTCGCGCGGCGCCGGTTGCGGGAGATCGTGGATCAACATCACCCGCGCGCCTGACGCTTTTCGGATAGAAGAAGCGCGGGTGCGGCGGAAGTCGGAAGGCGGGTACAAATGAGCGATTACATGTTCAAGCTGGAAAGCCACCTCAGCACGGATCAGTTCCGTGTGGTGGGCCAGATGCAGGCAGTCGCCGCGGCGGCCGGGGTCAGTTTATTCCTCACCGGCGGCGCGATGCGCGATATGCTGGGCGGCTTTCCGGTGCGCGACCTGGATTTTACGGTCGAAGGCAGCGCGCTGAAGCTGGCGAAAATCCTGACGCAGAAGTACGGCGCGACGATTGTTTCCACCGACGAGCTTCGCAAAAGCGTGGAGATGGTTTTCCCGGACTCGGTGCGCGCGGAACTGGCCATGGCGCGGACGGAGAAATACGCCAAATCCGGCGCGCGTCCGCAGGTCAGTGTGGCGACCATTCACGAGGACCTAAGGTGCCGCGATTTTACGGTCAATGCCATCGCTCTCTCGCTGAACAAAGCGTCCATGGGCCTGCCTATCGATCCCACCAACGGAGTCGGTGATATCGAGCGCAAGGAATTGCGGACCATCCACAACTATTCGTTTTACGACGACCCGGTGCGCATGATCCGTCTCATCCGGTTTAAAGTGCGCCTCGGTTACGCCATCGACGAGCGAACCCGTATGCAGTATGACAACGCGCGGGAAGCCGAAATGCTCACCAAGATCACGCCCGAGGCGTTGGGCGAGGAACTGCGACACATGGCTGGCGAGCCTCTATCGGCGGATCTGATGCGGACGCTCGAAGAGGAAAAGCTCACCGAGCTATACTCGCCGTCGTTAACCGGCGCGAAGCTGAATCTTGCGAACTTCACGAAGCTGCAAAAAGCCCGCCAGATGGTTCCCTTCGGCACCGATCTGAAGATGCATAGCATGCCTCTGTTCCTGAGCGTGCTGCTCGAAAACCTGAACGCGAAGGACCGTACGGCGCTGATCAAGAACGCCGCGCTCGAACGTGGAGAAGTGGCGGCATGGCAGAAACTGGAAGGCGCGTCCAAGAAACTGGAGCGCGATCTGAAGGCCGACAAGCTGAAGAAAGCGTCGCAGCTTTACCAGGTTCTTATCAAAGCGCCGGGGGAACAGGTGCTATGGCTGATGGTCTATTCGGCCCAGCGCCTGGTCCAGGACCGCATCAAAAACTACTTCGAAAAGTACTTACCTCTCTCGCAGGAAATCACCGACGAGATGGTCGCGCTGACGGGCGTGACGCCGGGGACGCCGAAGTTCCACAAGGCCAAGGAAGAGATGATCCTGAAGCACCTGGACGCGCGGCCCAAGAAGGTCGAGCCGCCGCCCGAGGCTCCTCCCCCGCCGCCAATGTCGAGCTTTGCCAGAGGCCCGGGGGTCAGGCACGCGCGGTAGAGTTGCCGTCGCTCGCGGCAGTTCCGAGCGCTGGATGCGGGAAGGCTGGGAGGAGGCATTTGCGCACATGTCGGCAGCGGGCGACGCCGAGCTGCTGGACGCGCCGCTACCGACCGAGTGGGACTTGTCCGAATGGGAGTGGCAACCGGGCGGTTTGGTCCCACGCTCGTCAGCGGGATCCGTGAAGTCCGCCTTTCGATCGTCACCTCGCCGGAACAGATGAACGTCTATTTTCAGAAATTGGGGCGGCCCTACATTCCGGTCTATGGAGACACTAAAACAGATCTAAGTTGGCGACCAGTGGGCCGCCAGTTTTGGCGGTACGGCGGTAACAGGCTTTACTGCAAAAGCCGCCTTTAAAGGACGGCTGCGCCAAGATTGGCGGCCCCACATGCACTACCGCGGGTCTTTCTCTTTTTGCTCGGTCGACTTTTTCGATTTATCCTGCCCCTGCACCTGCGTGACCTCGGTAGTGATTTCCTCAATCAGCAGATAGGCGGGCAGTTCGAGCAGCTTTGGGTCCTCGTCCTTAATCGCTTTCATCAGCATCAGCAGCTGCATGCGCCCGGATTTGGATACCGGCGGAATGCGAAACTTGATCATCTTCGCGTTCTGCTCCAGCACTTTGCACTTCATGTCGAACTTGTGATCGCTAAGGTACACTTCTTCCACCAGGTCTTCGCCCAGCGAAACACCGGTGACGACCACCGTGTCGCCCGGTTTGACAACCCTCGGCGTTACCGTGTTGATTTGCGGCGCCAGTTCGTCTGCCGCGAAGCAAGACAATGCGAACAACAGAGCTGGAGCGATCAATCTCATGGTGATGGTTCACCCTCTGAAACCACACTAAGTGTTATCCAGGCACCGTTCAATACGGTGAACTCCTCAACTTCTTACGCGAACCCCCTTAGAACAAAGGCTAGGGTTAGTCCTATGCTGGCCTGGGCACCCAGTCTTAGGTATTCTGAACATAGCGGCGGCCAGGAACCGCCATGCGTCAGCATGCGGACAGGGAAGCGGATCGTACGCTGGTGTATCCTTGCCACAGGCTACCAACAAATCTATAAACTTATGCAACTTGTCCCAACCAATGATGAAGTCGTCGCCATGCTCCGTCGCACCGGCGGTCTGCGCGAAGGACACTTCGAATACTCCAATGGCCTGCACGCCAATGAATATCTGCAAGTGGCGCTGACCATGCGCTACTACGAGGCGAATAAGATTCTGAGTGTCGCCCTCAGCCGCAAGCTGCGCGCGCATTCCGACATCCGGGCCATGATTCCCGAACTGTCGATCGTCGCACCGGCTACCGGAGGCCTGCCGGTCGCCTACGGCGTCTGCGAAGCGTTGCGCGCGCGCCAGGTCTATTGGGCCGAACGCGAGAACGTGAACGAACCGCAGAAATTCCGCCAATACCTGGAAGTGAAGCCGGGCGAGAAAGTTCTTCTCGTCGACGACATTCTGCGATCCGGCCAGAAACTAGCCGAACTAAAAAAACTGGTGGAGTCGAAAGGTGGAGAAGTGGTCGGGCTGGCGGTGGTGATCTATCAACCCAATCCGACGACCCCCACATTCGATCCGCTGCCGTTTTATTACCTGGCGAAGCTGGACGCGACCTACTACAAAGACGCCGCGAGCTGCGATCTGTGCAAGCGCGGAGTGCCAGTGGATAAAGTGGAGATCTAAAGAAAGTAGCCAGTAGCCAGTACCCAGTAGCCAGCATGAAAATCGCTCGCTACTGGCTACTGGCTACTGGCTACTTCTTTAAAGATTCACGTCCACCACTTCATCGAAAATCTGCGGCGGCACCTCAATCCCGTTCATCTTCAGCCGCGCCAGAATCTGCGGCTTCTCGCCCGAACTTCGGAACCGCCCCTTCACCTTGCCAGCCTCCGTCAGCCCCAGCCGCTCGAACAGAAACACGTCGTGCACGTCCACGCGATCTCCCACTACTCCCCGCACTTCCGCGATGCTGATAATCTTCCTCGTCCCGTCCTGAAGCCGCGAAACTTGCACCACCATCTTGATCGCGCTGGCCAGCTGTTGCAGAATGACTCGGGACGGAATCTCGACGTCCGACATCAGCACCATCGCTTCCAGCCGCGAGAACGCGTCGCGAGGACTGTTCGCGTGCACCGTGCTCATCGACCCCTCGACGCCGGTGTTCATTGCCTGCAGCATGTCCAGCGCTTCCGCGCCGCGGCACTCGCCGACGATAATCCGGTCCGGCCGCATACGCAACGCCGTGTGCACCAGTTGGCGCTGGCTGATGCCGCCCTCTTTATTCAAATTCGGCGGCCGCGTTTCGAACTTCACCACGTGCCGTTGTTGAAGCTGCAGCTCCGCCGTATCCTCAATGGTGATGATGCGCTCTTCTTCGGGAATGAACCGCGACATCGCATTCAGCGTTGTCGTCTTGCCCGAACCCGTGCCGCCCGAAATGAGAATCGTCGTCTTCGCCTGCACGCACGCTGCAAGAAACCGCAGCATCCCCTGCGTCAGCGTCTTGTTTTGCAGCATCTCTTCCGACGTGATGACGTGCCGCCCAAATCTGCGAATCGAGAGCGACGGCCCGTCCAGCGCCAGCGGAGGAATAATCGCATTCACGCGCGATCCGTCGAGCAATCGAGCGTCGACAATCGGCTGCGCTTCGTCGATGCGGCGGCCGACCTGCGAGACAATTTTTTCGATGATGTGCAGCAGGTGCGCGTTGTCTTTGAACCTCACCGACGTCAACGACAGCTTGCCCGCGCGCTCAATATAAACCTTGTCGAAGCGGTTGACTAAGATATCGGAGATCGACGCTTCCTTGAGCAGTGGCTCAAATGGCCCAGTCCCAGCACTTCGTCGAGAACCTCCTCGATCATTTTGTTCTGCTCGGCCGTAGTCATCGGCGTCCGCTCGTCGTCGAGCAGCCCTTCGACCACGCGCCCGATTTCGGCGCGCAGGCGATCCTTGGGGATGGAGGACACACGTTCCAGGTTCAGCACGCCGATCAGCTTGCGATGAATTTCGCTTTTCAGCTCAAAGACGCGATCGGCCGCCCGCGTCGCAGCCGAACTGGGTGGGCGTAAGTTGGTTCCCAAGTCATCTATTATAGGGGCTTGATCGATCGCCGGAAATTTCTCCTCACGCCTCTGGCGCTCGCCTGCGCTGCCGACGCCGCGCCAAATCTTCTGCTGATTACGCCCAGCGGCTGGCGCGGACAGGCCGTACCCTGGGACGGCGCGCCGGACTTGACGGCTCCGAACCTGGAAGAATTCGGCAAGCAGTGCGTGGTCTTTTCCCGCACATATTGCGCCAGCCCCAAGCCCGATCTGGCGCAAACCGCTCTCCTGACATCAAAATTTCCGCATGCCGCGAAACTCGACGACGCACCGCTTCGGGAGTTGAAAAGATGCACGCCCGAAGAGGCGATCCAAGTTTTCGAAAAAATTCCCTTCGCTGTCCAGGTCCTGTTTCTCGATCCCCCCAGCCTTCATGCGCCGAACGAGGCCAGAGTTCATCCGCGCGGCAACGTCCCTCCGGGCGTCGAAACGGTGGCGCGGCGGGCGCTCTCCAGATTCTACGGCCATTGCAATGCCATCGACGAGAGCATCGGCAAAATTCTCGCCGCGCTCGACCAGCGGAAACTAGCCGACGACACCATCGTAGTGTTCACCTCCGATTGCGGCCAGCAACTCGGCTCCCACCGCGTCGAAGGCAGCGGCGTTTTCTTCGAGGAGAGCATCCGCATCCCCCTCGCCATCCGTTATCCCCGAAAACTCCAACCCGACGCACGCGAGCTGGCGAACCAGGTGGACATCATGCCGACGCTCCTCGCTCTCTGGGGTATGGAGATTCCCGAAGGCATTCAAGGTGTCGACCTCTTCGGCAAAACTCCCCCCGAAGTCGGGTTTTCCGAAGGCAAACTAGGCGAGGAAGACGAATGGCGCGCCATGATCCGCGGCTACGACAAACTGGTCGCGACCCCCAAAGGCGAAAGCACCCACCTCTTCAATCTCGCCGACGATCCCTTCGAACTCACCAATCTCGTCCACGATTCCGCCCAGAAGTTAAAACTCGCGTCTCTGAGAGCGCAGTTGCTGGCGCAAATGAAAAAACTCGGCGACGGCCTAGATCCGTCCGGCCTTCGGATTCGCTAGTGGCCGATGCCCCTCCATTACTGTCGGGGCCCGGTAGCGGCGTCGTGGCGCGTCTTCCTTCCAAGCCCCGACAGTCATGGAGGGGATATTCCTCAGCCTGAAGGATTGCATCGCGGGACGCGCCACGTTAGCCTGACGTTATGGGTTTCGCCTTCGCTCTCGCCTTTAGTGTGTTCGCCGCCGCCGCTCCTCTGCGGTTCGAAATCAAGCTCGACCCGTCGGTCGCACCGCACGGGTCATCCGGGCGCTTACTCGTGTTTCTGGCCGATGCCAAGCAGCCGCGCGAGATTCTCTCCGGCGGCTTCGTGCCCGGCGAAACCTGGATCGCGGCCCAGGAAGTAGAGTGGTTCGCCTCCGGCTCGACCATCGTCTTCGACGCGGATGTGATTGCGTATCCCAAGCCCTTCTCGCAGGCCGCCCCGGGCGATTACGAGTTCATGGCCCTGCTCGACCCGGATCACACCTACGCGAGAAGCGCGCAGGACGGAGGCGATCTCTATAGCGCCGTCGTCACCGTGCGCGGAATCAACCCCGCCGATACCGGACCCGTGAAATTGTTGATCAACAAAGTGACACCGATGCGTCCGAAGCCCGTGGACACGGAGACCGTGAAACTGGTCGAGTTCGTCAGTCCCATGCTGAGCAAGTTCTGGGGCCGTCCCATCACCATGCGCGCCGGCGTCGTCCTCCCGCCCGATTACGCGACGTCGTCCAAAAAATATCCCACCGTCTACACCGTTCACGGCTTCGGAGGCGATCATACAGGCGCGTGGCGCTCCGGCCCCTCCATCGTCAAGAACATCTCCGACGGGAAACAATTCCCCATGGTCCACGTTTTTCTCGACGCGTCCTTCTCCACCGGCCATCACGTATTCGCCGATTCGTTGAACAACGGGCCGTGGGGAAAAGCGCTGACCGAGGAGTTTATTCCCCATCTTGAAAAACAATTCCGCCTCATCTCAAAAACCTCCGCGCGATTCTTAACCGGCCATTCCTCGGGCGGCTGGAGCACCATGTGGCTCGAAGTAAATTACCCCGATGTGTTCGGAGGAACGTGGTCCACCTCGCCCGATCCCGTCGACCTGCACAGTTTCACCGGCATCGACGTCACGCCCGGCTCCACGCAGAACGCGTACCGCAACAGGGCCGGCGGGCCTCTGAACCTGGTCCGCATGAACGGCAAGGAAATCGCCACCTTTGAACAGTTTGCCAAAGCTGAAGAAGTGCAAGGCGAATACGGGGGGCAGATCGCGTCCTTCGAATGGGTATGGAGTCCCAAGGGTCCGGGTGGCCGCCCGATGAAGCTGTTCAATCGCGAAACCGGCGAACAGGACCCCTTCGTTCAAAAAGCCTGGGAGAAATACGACATCCGCAAAATCGTCGAGAGCAATTGGCCCACGCTAGGGCCGAAATTATTGGGCAAAGTGCATCTGGTCGTGGGATCGGAGGATACGTTTCACCTGGAAGAGGCCGCGATCATGCTCTGCGGATTCCTGAAATCGAAAGGCCGTGAGGATGCCTGCGAAGTAGTGCCCGGCCGCGACCACATGAACCTCTATCAAAACTACAAGACGTATCCGGACGGCCTGGGAATCCGCATCGATCACGAGATGCGGGCGAGCTTCGAGAAATCGCAGAAGCGCTAGTATCCACTCCATGACTGTCGGGTTCCATTTGTGCTGGCGGGTGCGTCCGCATGCTGACGCATGGCGGTTCAGTGTCGCGGAGTGCAACGTGGCGCACGCACTCGTGCGTGCCGCGTCGAGACTCGTCTCGATGCACGCGGCCTACCGTTCAAACCGATTCTCCCGCACCACGTCCGCAACTTCAATCCGATACTCCGCATACCACTTCGCCCGACCGCTAGCCTGCGCAACTCCATGCCGCGGATGTGCGCGCCAAGCCGCCATCGTTTCGTGATCCTTCCAGTAAACCAGCGACACGCGCTCGCCGTCGTCGGCCTTAAACGACTTAAATTCGACGAACCCCGGCATCTGCTTCGCCGTCGCCAGCATCTCTGCCGCCATGTCGGAATAATCGTCGCCTGCCTTGGCGCTCAAGCGGGAACGGAAAACCACCACCACCATACTTTGATTATGCAATGCGCGCCAGCGCCAACGCCGCTTCCCGCCGCGCAATATCGTTGCCGATCGTCCGCGAGCCCATGTACAACACCACCGCCAGCAGAACGCTCAACACCGGCACGATCAGAATCGCCTGCTGCAACCCGACCGCTCGCGCCGCGTCCGTGATCGCGCCCGCACCCGCCGCCTGGCGCGCGAAATGATCGCTCAGCCGCCCCGTCAGCAAAGGCCCGAACGAGGCGCCGCACAAATACATCGCCATGAAATACAGAGCCATGGTCGCACCGCGCTGGGCCGGCGCGACGATATCCTGAATCGACGAATAGACCAGCCCGTAGTAGCTGTTCAACGTTCCGTACGATACGGTCCACAACGCGACGGCCGCGATCAGCGCCCCCTTCGGCTGCATGGCTCCGAAATAAGCGAACGGGGCTCCGCCCAGAGAGATCAGCGCCGCCGCCACCAAACGCCCGTTCTTTTGTTTATGGATAATCCGGTCGCCGATCCATCCCGCGAGCGCCCCGCCGGCGATCCCTCCTGTCAGGTACAAAATTCCCGTCGCGATTCCGGCCGGTCCGACCTTCAACCCGTGAATCCTTCCCAGCAGCGCCGGCATGAACGTCCCGATCGCGTACATGTTGAAATTGAGCAGGGCGCCCGAGGCGACGATCCACCACAGCGTCGGAATCCGCAGCACGCTGAACATCGACACGGGAGCTTCTTTGTAGGAATGCGTTTCCGACGCGCCTCGCTCCGGTTCATGCAGAAATAAAAGCGCCGGTAAGAGCACGAACGCCGGCACCGCGGCGATCACCATCGCCATCCGCCATCCGTACGCCTGCGCGATCGGCCCGCTGAAAAAATAGCTGAGCGCTCCGCCCACCGGCACGCCAAGCATGAACAGCGCCAGCGCCCTGGCCCGTTTCGCCGGCGCCACCAGATCGCCAATCCAACTGGTCGCCGTGGGCGCGCACGCCGCTTCTCCCACGCCTACGCCGAGTCGCGATACCATGAGTCCGCCGAACGTGGTCACCACCGCGGCCAGAGCCGTAAGCACGCCCCAGATCGCCATGCCTCCACCCAGCAGTTTCTTGCGGCTCCACAGGTCCGCGACGCGGCCCAGAGGCACGCCGATGATGGCGTATAAAACGGTGAACGCGGTCCCCAGTAGCCCCACCTGCGTGTCGTCGAGGTGAAACTCCTTGCGCATCGGCTCCACCAGCGCCCCCGCGACGTTGCGGTCGTAAAAATTCAGGATGTTAATCAGGAAGAGAATAACGATGGCGAAGGTAGCGCCTTTGCGACTGGGCATTCAGCGCAGCTTATCACAACCGTGGCGCACGCCCCCGGCGTGCCGCGTCGATGCCTGCCTACAGGTTCCCTCGCAGCCCCTGCTCCCGCTCGATCGCCTCGAACAGCGCCCGAAAATTGCCCTTGCCGAAACTCCTGCTGCCCTTGCGCTGAATCACTTCGTAGAACAGCGTCGGCCGATCCTCCACCGGTCGGGTGAACACTTGCAGCATGTAGCCTTCGTCATCGCGATCGACGAGGATGCCCAGGTCTTCCAGGCGCTCCAGAGGCTCGTCGATCTTCCCGACCCGCGCCGTCAGCTCGCGATAGTAAGAACTGGGAACTTTCAGGAAATCGACTCCTTGATCGCGTAGCCGCGTCACCGTATCGATAATGTTTCCCGTGCCCATGGCGATGTGCTGGACCCCTGGGCCGCCGTAAAAATCCAGATACTCCTCGATCTGCGATTTCTTGCGCCCCTCCGCCGGTTCGTTGATCGGAAATTTGATGCGCCCGTTGCCGTTCGACATCACCTTGGACATCAGCGCCGAATATTCGGTGGAAATGTCCTTGTCGTCGAACGTCTGGTAGAGCTTGAATCCCATCACGTCTTCGTAAAAATGGACCCACGCGTCCATCTGGTTCCATCCCACGTTGCCCACCATGTGGTCGACGTAGCGCAGCCCGGTCGGCCGCGCAACGGTATCGGGCGTGTTGATCGCGACGAAGCCGGGCAGGAACGGGTCCTTGAAATTGCGCCTCTCGATAAAAGTGTGCAGCGTGTCGCCATAAGCCGCGATCGACGCCATGCGCACTTCGCCCGAATCGCCGCGCAGGGTGAAGGGCTCCCGCACGCCGCGCGCGCCGCGTTTTGTCGTTTCGCGATACGCGGCGTCCGCATCGTCGACCGTGAGCGCGATGTCGCGCACGCCGTCGCCATGCAGAGCCACGTGCCGCGCGATTTCGTGGTCGGGCCGCAGCGCCGTGGTCAGCACGAAGCGGATCTGCCCTTGTTCCAAAACATAACTGGCCCGGTCGCGCATCCCCGTCTCCGGCCCGCTATAGCCGGTGAGCCTCATTCCGAATGCCGACCGGTAATAATGAGCCGCCTGCCGCGCATTGCCGACGTAAAACTCGACGAAATCCATCCCCTTCAAAGGCAGAAAGTCCGCGCTGCTAGTGGGCTGGGCTACTTCCGTTAGTGTCGGCATTTGGCCTCCTTTTCGTAAAGCCCTTCCATCGCGTCGAGGAGCATGCTCATGTCCTCGTCCGTGCCAGTCGAGATCCTAACGCACTGCGCGAGGCCGAACGCGCCCAGAGGCCGCACGATCACGCCCTTTTTGAGCAGTTGTTCGGTCATCCACTTCGCCTCGGATGCGTTTTCGAGCGGCACCATCACGAAATTCGCGTCCGATGGAACGACGTCCAGCCCCATCGCGGTTAGAGAATCGGCGATCAGACGCAAACCGCGCGCGTTCAGTTCCAGCGTCCGTTCGACGAACTGCGAATCGTCCAGCGCCGCGACGCCCGCAAGCTGCGCGAGCGCCCCTGGTTCGAACGGCAGCTTCACCTTCATCAGATTGGTGATGATATCTTCGTGCGCGAATCCGTAGCCGACGCGCAGCCCCGCCAGTCCATAAATCTTAGAAAACGTGCGCAGCGTGATCGCGTTGTCGTAGCGATAATCGAGCGAATCCGGATAGAGCGGGTTCGCCTGCGCGTACTCGAAATAAGCCTCGTCCAGAATGATGAGCACGCGCTCCGGCACCAGCCGGTAGAATTGCTCAAACTCTTCTTTCGAAAAAATAGTTCCTGTCGGATTGTTCGGGTTCGCCAGGTAAACGATCTTAGTCTTCCCCGTAATCGCCCCGGCCAGCGCCGCCAGATCGTAATGCCATTCGCGATAAGGAACCGTGCGATAGACCGCGCCGGCGCCCTTCGCCTGTACCTGAAACCCGATGAACGCGCCCTCGGTGGTCAGCACTTCGTCGCCTGGAGACAGGTACGCGCGGACGATCGCCGCCATGACGCTGTCCGACCCGCTCCCGGCGATCACGTTACCGACTTTAAGGTTGAACTTTTCCGCCAGCCGCATGCGCAGGTCGAGGCCGCCGTTGGGATAAAAATTCACGCCGCCGATGCTCTTCGCAATCGCCGCCAGCGCCACCGGCGAAGGCCCCAGCGGATTTTCATTCGATGCCAGCTTGGCAACCCTCGTCAGTCCATAAGCTTGCCGCACTTCCTCAATGGACCGGCCGGGCTCGTAGGGTCGTAAATTTTCGATATACGGGGGCGCCAGTGGCATCGATCTCATCATAGCACCACTTGTGAGTGGTTCTTAAGGCGCAGGCATCGACACTAGTGTCGACGCGGCCCGCCGGGGGCGTGCGCCACATTATCGTTCTTTCTTGATTTGGTAGACGACACTTTCCTTGCCAGTGGCGTCGACTTTCGTTCCTATCCGGACTCCGCCGATCTTCTCCATCGCTTTTTGCGAGCGCACGTTCCGTGGGCCAATGAGAAAGATGACGGTGTTCACGAACTGGAACGCGTGCCGCAGCATCAGCGCCTTCATCTCCCTGTTGTATTTCCCGCCCCAGTGGGAGCGGGCCAGGAACGTCCAGCCGATTTCGATTTCGCTTTTTTGCTCGTCGTAGCCGTTGAATCGCGACGATCCGATGACCTTGCCATCGGCGGAATCGGTGGCGATCAGGGCTCCGCCAGATTCCAGGCCGTCGCGAAAGAAGCCCTCGAAGACGTCCAGTTTATAACGGTCTTTGACTGGGTGTTGCTCCCAAATCAGCGGATCGGAAGCTACCGCGTACAGGTCGGCAAAATCCTCCAGGTGCAGCGGCCGGAGCGAGAGCAACTTGCCTGTCAACACCGGCTGGAGATCAAAGGGCATTCTTCATTCTGCAACGTCTGTCCGCATGCTGACGCTTGGCGGTTCTTTACCCGCACGGAACCGCCATGCGTCAGCATGCGGACTGACGGGATAATCCTCGGCTACTAAAACGCGACCTTCACCGAAAACTGTACCGACCTCGCCGGCAACTGGTTCGTGACCCCCACCAGAGGCGCGCCGAAGCCCACCGGAGCGCTGGTCCCGTTGCCATACACTCCGCTGTACCCCACCGCGTTCACGTGATTCAAAACGTTGAACGCCTCCATCCGCAGATTCAGATGAACCTTCTCGCCCAGCGCAAACGCCCTCTCCAGAAACGGCGACAAATCGTAAATCGGATTGCCGCGGCCGATGTTGCGGCCGACCACCACTCCGTTGATCACTGGACGATCGGTCGTCGCACCGGTATCGCCGCTGTTCGTCGTTCCGGTCGTGTAGTTGTACGGCAGCCCCGACGCCACTGTCGCGACGCCGCCGAAATTAATTTTGAACGGCAGATTATAAACGCCGCTTAGCACGAACCGCTGCCGTTGATCGAAAATCGCGTTGCCGTTTTCGGCTTTGCCAGTGAAATTAGGATCGTTCGGATTCTGGCTCGGCAGATCCGGGTCGACGTTGTCGATGGTGTGCGACCAAGTGTAGCTGGCGAGCATCGACAATCGGCTCCCGAAGCGATGCGTCAGGTTCACGTCCAGCGCGTCGTAATACGCGTAGCCGTCGTTCACATCGCTCTGGATCACCGAATAAGGAGGCTGCGGATTGGTCGCGGTCGTGGTGTTGCACGTCAGGTGATTCTGCGCGTACCAGTAAATCCAGTAAGGACGCGTGCAATTGGCGGCCTGCGCGGTGCGGATCTGGTTTGCCGCCGTGCGGATGTAAGGCGCGGGCGGATCGACGTCCAGAGGCCGGTTGATCTTCACCGTATGCGAGCCGACGTAATCCACGCTCAGCATCCATTTCGGCGCAATCTGCCGCTCGACACCGAAAGTCCACTGGTCGGAATACGGATTGTACAAACCGTTCTGATATCCGACGAGCGTGCTGGCCGGGAAGAACTGGTTCAAATAAGAACTGTCGCCAGGACGCACGTACAGGCTTCTGAGAGGCGCCTGCGCGGTGGCCGGAAACGCCGGCAGAGGCACTGCGGCAATGCTGGTTGGGAATCCGACCTGCCCCGGAGTCGCGACATAGTTGAAAACTCCGGTCGGCCCGGTCAGCGCGTAGTTGGCTTCCGAATTATCGACAATCTGCGAATAATAAATCCCGAAGCTGCCGCGGAAGACCGTCCCATTCCAGTTGTAGGCGAAGCCGGCGCGCGGCGCGAAATCCTTGTTCGAATCGGTGAACGTCTGCCGTTCATACCGCAGCCCCAGGTTGATGGTCAGGTTGGGGCGTATCTTCCAGTCGTCTTGCACAAATAGCGACCACAACCAGTCGTCGACCGTATAATTCGCGTTGCCATAGCTCTGCGTGTAACTTTTCACGTTGGCTAGATTGCCTAAGAAGGACTGGCTCTCGCAAACCGCGACAGCGGCGGTACAGGTGTTATAAATAAACTCGCCGTCGTAAATCGGGCCGCCGAATTCCTTGCTGTTGCCGCCGGTGTGCGCCAGAATGCCGTTGCCGCCGAACTTCACCTGGTGTTTGCCCCACACGGCGGAAAGCGTGTCGCTGATTTCGTATTGCCGGTTCTGGAGCAGCGCCGATTGCGACGTGCCCGTAGTGAACGTCCCGCCGCTCGAAATCGGGACCGAATATTCCGTCCCGAAAATCACCGGATCGAATTCGGTGATCGGCGAGGCTAACTGGAATTGCAGGCGTACATTGTTCAACAACGCAGGACTCAGCACCGCTGTCTCGCCGATTTCGTTCGAATACGTCCGGCGGTGGAAAATGCGGTCCACCGTCGGCAGGCTGTTGCCGCCGACGATCCCGTTGGGATTCGTATCTTCGAACATATCCGCGTTGAAGCGGTAAAAAATGTTGTTCTTATCGTTGATCTGGTGATCCAGGCGCAGGAACGCAAGCCACCCATGATAGGCGCCCTCGAACACCGTCGGATCGAGCGGCGAGATGATCGGTGAGCCCTTCGTTTCGCGAGAATTTTCGCCCGCCACGAAGAAGTGCGTCTTCGATCCCAAAGGCCCCGACAACGACAGTGCGCTCTGCCCCAGCGCGTCGTTGACAATGTCGTTACCGCTCGCGCCGTTCGCCGAGTTGAACCCGGAAAGCGCCGCGGCCAGAGCCGAGGGACGCCACAGCTCCAGAACATCGCCATGATACTGGCTGCCGCCCGATTTCGTGATGATGTTCACCGCGCTGCCGGTCGAGGCGCCGTACTCCGCCGAGAATCCGTTGTTGAGGATCGTCATCTCCTGCACGGCGTCCAGCGGCAGATTGCCGAACAGGGTCTGCCGCCCCCAGCTATCGTTGCCGTTGGCGCCGTCGATTTCAAACCACGTCTGGCGCCGGCCCGCGCCGTTGGTGGTGAACATGTCCTCGTTCATGAACACGTCGCCCTGATTAATCGCCTGGCGATTGGCCGCGTTCAACAGGGGCAAGTAGGTGATCCTCCGATTGAGCAGAGGAGTCTCCTCCATCTGCTGTGCGTCCAGACGATCGCCCAACTGCGGGCCATCCGTACGCACCTCACCCACCGCGCCAGTGACGGTAACCTGCGTCGCTCCACCCGCCGCGTTGAGTTGCAGATCGACGTCGACAGTCGTCCCGCCCGCCAACGTCACGCCTGCAGGCTTCATCTCCGCGAAACCTTGCTTGCCCGCGACCACATCGTAGGTGCCCACAGGCAATCCGGCGAGGGAATAATTGCCCGAGTCGTCGGTTTGCGCAGTGCGTTTCAAACCAGTGACCGTGTTGGTGACGGTCACCTGCACCATAGGCACCGCGGCGTGAGTCTGATCGATCACAGAACCGCGCAGAGTGGCCGTATCGGGAGTCTGGGCCGCAGCAACCAGCGAAAAGAGACACATCGGGAGTAGAAGGCGAGACATGATCTTTCAGGCTAGTAGACCGAAGCGCCTACTACCAGAGATCGTAGATTACGGTCGCGCTCTGATTTAGCGAACGATCCAGTGGCCTGTCGCGGAAAAAACGTCTTGATAAGGCCTGGCGGAGCAATTTTCGCTGGCCGGCGCGCGTGGACATTTTCCGGTAACCCGCACAGAATCAGTTTTTGCGTGTCAAACTCGCCAAAATCGGCGCGCCGGACGCGCCTCCGCCGACCCTAGACAGCGGAAATTTCGGAAACTGCGTTTAAACGCGTTCTAGGGGCCAACAAACGGGAAAGGGTTATTGACGGTCGCGGGCAGCGGAAAGTTTTATTGTCTTAGTCGAGAAAATGCTCCAACAGAACATGTACCAATCGCAGGTTCATCGCCAGCCCGCCGATCAGCAACGCACCGGAGGCGAACACGATCGCCTCAAACCGGCGATTCGCCGCTTCGGCAAGTGCGGGCGCTTCGAGCAATCGATCCACCCGCTGCGCCAGATCCTCGTCGGCCGCCACCAGGGACGTGACCAACTCCGGAATCGCCGCCGATGTTTGGAGGCGGGCCACGCGAACCAGCGCCGCGGCCAGCGCGGCGGACCGTTGCGGATTGCCCCCCGTGGCCTCATCATCGGCCGCCCATTCGGCGCGTTTCACCCACTCCCGCTCCAGCCTTCGCAGCCCGGGAAAAACAGGCGGCGCAAGCTGGATCAGCAGACGCTTCAAGTTATCGCCCGATTCCAGGTGCGAATGCTCGTGACGCAGCGCGACCGCCAGCTCATCGGAAGAAAGTCCGGCCAATGCACCCTCGGAGATCAACAGGCGCGGACGCATCACGCCCGCCAGCGCCAGGCCCGCGCCATCGCGCACGATCCAGACTTTTTCCCCGTTGACAATCGATCCCCGCCCGCCCGCCCGCCGCAAATACAAAGTGGAACGCAGCAGCGCGGTAAAACCCCGATAGATCGCGAGCCCGCAGATCGCCGCCCCGAGAATAGCGGCCGAGAGCGACACCAGGCCGGCCTCTTCGTTGGATATATGCGGTTCGAAGCGCAAATAGCTGGGCACGCACAACCCGGCCACGACGATCGCCGATAGTGCGGCGGGCAGAAGCCTCAGCGTCAGCAGCCATCGCGCCGCGCGCCGCGGCCCCATGGCGCAGGTGCGGCGGATGGCGGCCGGCGTCATCCACGCTACCAGCGCGCCAAAGAACATCATCACCACAAAAAACGATGCGTTGGACAGCAGCAACAGTCGCGACAGATACGAAGGCGTCATGAGTTTCTCCCTTCGAGCTCCTTACGCTTCATCTTGATCTTTCGTTCCAGCGCGTCGAGCAGCGCGGCATCGTGCCCGACGTTGTCTAAGAAGCACGAAATCAGCAGTTCGCCCGATTGGCCAGGTCCGGCGAGAAATCCCGCCACCAGTTCGCCCGCGCACTGCCTCTCCCAATCCTGGCGCGACAAGCGAGGCGTATAGATAAACGCCCTCTCCAATTTGCGCCGGTCGAGCAGCCCCTTCTTAAAAAGGCGGTCGAGCGTGGTCATGACGGTCGTATAGGCCAGCGGTCGGTCGACCAGTTCCGCGACGTCCCTCACATTGCTTTCGCCGCGCGACCACAGGATCTCCATGAGGGAGGATTCCAGGTGTCCCAAAGGGGACGGCGGTGCCGATCGTTTGAAGAGGCGCATTCCGATTCACACACGGTACCGCATTTCCCGCTGGCGTACAATGTTGCCATGAGTCCCAAAGTGATGACGCCTCGCCGGGAATTCTTGCGTAATGCGTTTGCGCCCGTGCTGGCCTCCGCGCTGGCTTCGCCGCAACGGGCCCTTGCCGCCGCCACAGGCGGAATGCCCGGCCCATGGCCCGGGCGCGTCATCGCCGTGGAGCACCCGCACGCTATCGACAACGGCCTTTATCAAGCGGACGCGGTAAAGCAGATGATGACGCGAGGGATGACCTCGCTCACCGGCGCTCCTGGCTGGACCGACGCCTGGCGCAGCCTGTTCGAAAAAGGCGACGTCGTGGGCATCAAGGTCAGCCCTGTGGGCGGTCCGAAACTCTGTTCCGACGCGCTGGTGCTGCGCCAGATTCTCGATGGCCTCGCGCAAGCCGGCGTCGGTCCGCGCGACGTGATCGTCTTCAATCGTTACCGGGAAGAATTTGTCGCCGCCGGAATCGACAAATGGGTTCCCGAAGGTGTTCGCTGGACGGCGGCGTCCGAGCGTTATAACGAAACACAGCTCGATATGGAGGGCTATGACGGGGACCATTTCATGGAGATGGCTCTCATCAAGCCCGGCGAGAATGCCAACGACGCGCACTTCCGCCGCTCCTACGTCGCCCGCGTGGTGACGCGCGACGTGAATAAGATTGTGAATCTGCCGGTGCTGAAGCATCATCAATCAGCGGGCGTCACCATCTGTCTGAAAAACATGTCACATGGCATGGTGAATAACGTCAATCGCAGCCATCTGACGCCGACTCAGAACGCCTGCGGCGTCTTCATCCCCTCCGTCGTGAGTCTGCCGGTGATCCGGCAAAAAGCCACGCTGCACATCTGCGATGGCGTAAGGGCGTCCTTCCACGGCGGTCCGGGCGCCAAGCCCGCCTACGTCTGGGAACACAAAACGATGTACTTCGCGACCGACCCGGTGGCGCTCGACAAGACCGGCTGGAAGGCGATTGACGCCAAACGCGCGTCCGTCGGCATGGCGTCCATCGCCCTGTCGAAGCCCGATAAAGACAGCACCTATCTCAACTGCCAGGTGGAACACATCGAGTTCGCAGGCGCCCTGGGATTGGGCGAATTCGACGACGCGAAGGTCGATGTCAAACGCGTGAAATTGGCCTGAGCCCCGATGTTGCTATCCTGAGCGGTTAACCGAAAATGCTTCGCTACGCCGCGGTCGATATTGGAAGCAACTCCACCCGCATGATTGCCGCGGAGGTGCCGCCGGGCGAGCATCCTCGCGTGCTGCTGACCGAACGCGTGGTGACGCGCCTGGGCGAAAGCGTCTTCCGCGACGGCCGCATCAGCGCCCAGGCCATGGAGGAAGTGACGCGCGTGCTGGCGCGCATGGCCGATACGTACAAGAGGCTCGAAATCGCCGGCGTTCGCGCGGTCGCCACCAGCGCCGTGCGCGACGCGTCGAACCAGCTGGAATTTCTGGCCCGCGCCTCGGCCGCGCTCGGAACGGCGGTCGAAATCGTGTCGGGCCGCGAAGAAGCGCGCCTCATCCATCGCGGCGTCGCCAGCCGCTGGCCTCAGCCGGGAAAGCGCGTGCTGATCGTCGACATCGGCGGTGGCAGCGCGGAGATTATCTCCGGCGACGACGATCGCATGGTGGACGCCGTCTCGAAGCCTTTGGGCGCGGTCCGCCTGCAACAGATTTTCCTGCACGCCGACCCGCCCTCTCCGCGCGAACTCCACCAGATGGCCGAGTTTGTCGATCAAAAACTGGCCACCGCGGTCGAGAAAATGGGCACCAAATGGGACCGCGTCATCGCCACCTCGGCCACCGCCGCCGCCGTCGTGTGCGCCGTCAATCGCGTGGCGCGCAACCGCCGCGATCAGGCCGACCGCCTGCGCGCCTCGACCGCGCAGATTCGCAAGCTCTACCGCAAGCTCGCTGAATCCGATCTCGCCGGCCGCCGGAAAATCGCCGGCATCGGGCCCAGGCGCGCCGAAATCATCGTCGCTGGCGCGGGCACGCTGCTGCGCATTCTGGAACGCTTCCACGCCTCGTCGCTGTACTATTGCTCGGCCGGCGTGCGCGATGGAATCCTGGCCGATATGGCCGCCCGCGGGGTCGGCGGCGAACTGGCGCGACTCGGCCGCGAGCAGCGCAAGGAAGTGGAGCGCGTCGCGCAGCGGTTCGGCGTGGTCCTGCCGCACGCCCGCAAGGTTGCGTCCTTTTCGCAAACGTTGTTCTCCCATCTGGAGCCTCTGCACCAACTGCCTCTGGCCTATGGACGTTTGCTCGAAGCCGCCAGCTATTTTTGCGACACTGGCCATTACGTGAACGACTCCGGCCATCATAAGCACGCCTATTATCTGGTATCGAACGTCGATTTCAGCGGCTTCACCAACCGCGAGCGCATCTTCATCGCGACCTTGTGCCGCTACCACCGCAAAGCCATGCCTGCGCCCGCGCACGCCGAATATCAAATCCTCGCGCCGGACGACAAGCATGCCCTGTTGATGCTGATCCCGGTGCTTCGCCTGGCCGATAACCTGGACCGTAGCCGCGATCAGGATGTCGAAATTGCGTCCTGCGAGATTTCGAGCGCCCAGGTCGCCGTGAAGCTGACTTCGCTCCGCGAACCAGACTTGGCCGAGTGGGCCGCCGCTCGCGTTTCCGACGCCTTTAAACAGGTTTTCGGAAAAGGCCTGGCTGTTAGCTACCAACGGCCATGATCCGTCCGGCAACCATCGCCGATCTCGATGAAGTTCGCACCATGCTGCGCGAATACGCGGCATGGCTGGAAATCGATTTGTGCTTCCAGAATTTCGAGCAGGAACTTGTCCGGTTGCCCGGCGAATATGCGCCGCCGCGGGGCCGGTTGTTGATCGCCGAGGGCGCGGGCTGCGTCGCGCTGCGTCCCATCGATGAGGAAATCTGCGAAATGAAGCGGTTGTACGTTCGGCCGGATCATCGCGGAACCGGCCTTGGCCGCAGCCTGATCCACGCCATCATCGACGAAGCCCGCGCCGCCGGATATTGCCGCATGAGGCTCGACACGATGCCCAAGATGGATAGCGCCCAGCGCCTCTATGCCGGCCTCGGCTTCCGCGACATCCCCGCGTATCGCTACAACCCCGAGCCCGGCGCCCGCTTCCTGGAACTTGTACTTTGAGGGATTGTCGCAGGATGTGGCGCACGCCCGAGGCGTGCCGCGTCGAGACTCGTCTCGATGCTGGCTTTTACTTCATCCCATACAACTTCCGCGCATTCTCCCGCATCACCATCCGAGCCAGTTCCACTGCCCTCTCGCGCGAAATCTCTTCGTCCCGCAGCATCCCTGTCAGCGCGATCCCCAGCGCCTCCCGCCCCGTTTTATTCGCGATATACCCCGCCTCCTCCCACCCGATTTCTTTCGAAAACGGATAAGCGTCGGTCGCGAACAGCACTTTTTCCGGCTCGTATTCCAGCATCTTGCGGATGTTCACCGAAACCTCGCGCGGATAGCCGGCAAACGACTGCTCGGAAAAATCGCAGTAAACGTTGGGATTTTCGAGCATCGCTGTGATCTCGCCGATAAACGGCCAGCCGCCGTGGAGCAGCACGAAATTCGTTTTGCGCATCGCCGGATCGTGCAGCAGCGGCTCCAGCAGCAGCGGATTGTCGCCCGCGATATCGAAATACCCGCCCGCGCTGGCGCTCGAATGAATATGCACCGCCATCCCGAGCCGCCCGCACTCGCTCGCCAAGAAACGAAAAATATAATCTTGCAGAGCTTTATAATCGCCGTGGCCCGCGTACGCCTTCTCCGCGTCTGCCTTTGCAGGATTCCCAATATCGAAGCCGCGCAGATACGCCATCTCGAATTTCTCTCCGATGGCTCCCGCTTTCTTGTGCCTCTCCAGCGTGGCGCGGACGACCTTCGTCAAATAGTCGTCGAACGTTGCCGGTTTTGCCGCGACGCCCGATTCAGCGTAGTAACGCTGGAGAAGCTTTTCTTCCAACGGAAAAAATTGCTTCTTATCGGGGTCCTTCATCAGCGCCGTATTGTCGAGCGGATACATCAGCGCATCGACGTAACCGACAAATCGGAAGCGAGGCTCGCTCACCGGAGGAGACATCGCCACGCGATTGGCCAGCATTACGTCAATCCCCAGCGCGTCGAGGACCGCCGCTGGATTCGACTTGTCGACGCCCGCCATCTTCTGCCGCGCCTCGGCCGCAATTGGCGAATCGGCGCGCGTGCGGACCGGTTCCGGATACGGCTCCATGTGATCCACCGGCAGCGCATCGAAATCGTTGTCCGGAGGATTGCCGGGGCGAACGGGATGGGCGTGATTATCGATGGCTTTGATTTTTTCGATCTCCACCGCCAGTTGCGGATCGACCCTCGGGGCTGGACCACTGGTACAGGCGGTTAACAAGAACGGGAGTAAGAAGAAAGACAATAATGGCCGCCGATAAACGCGGATGAACGCGGATGGAAGACGCATCATTTGATCAGATCGATGGGAATCGAGACGTCGATCGTTTTCGGCGTCAGGCACATGCGATCGTTACAGGCCTGATACTTCAGTTTGCCGGTAATCAGGACCGGCCCGGGCAGGGCCGAAGCGGACACCGTGAATTTCGTCATCAGGTTGAAGTTGCCGGTGTAGACCGAAAGCGGCGTCGGCGAAAAGCTGTACTTTTCCATCTGCGGCGCGGGGTAGACGACCTCGGGATTTTCAAGCGGTCCGGCGGTCCACGTGAGTTTCAGCGGGACCAGGTATTCGTCGGAGGGCTTGTTGCTGTTGCAGTGATAGCCGGTGCGCAATTCGAGTGGCAGCTTCACCTGCACCGGGGCCCCGATTTTCGCGGTCACCTTTTCAGGCGCGCCCACCGTCAGGACATTGTTATTTTGGCCGAAACAGCAGAGACTCGACAGCAATACCGCCGCGAGCCGGAACCGGCGCATCGAGAAGTTGGTCAATGTCATGGATGTAATCACTCTTGCTCACCAGGCCGACGTGGACCGCGGCAACGCGTCCCTCGCGGTCGATCATGAATGTGGTCGGCAGAGAATCCACCTCGCCGTAAAGTTGCGCCACTTGTTCGGTGCCGATCACCACGCGGTAATTGATCTTCTTCTGCGCGATGTACGGCTTCACCGAATCCCAGCCGTCTTCATCCAGAGAGATGCCGAGCACAGCGAAATTCTTGTCTTTATAATTCTGCTCAAAATCCATAAACCAGGGGATCTCGATTTTGCACGGGCCGCACCAGGTAGCCCAGAAATTCAGCAGGACGACTTTGCCTTTATAGTCGGAAAGCTTCACCGGCTTGCCGTCGATGTCCTTCAACGTGAAATCCGGCGCCGGTTTGCGCTCTTTCTCAGCCTTCACCGCGGCGCGCACGGTATTAGTGTTGCAGCCGGTTATAGATAACGCGGCGCAAACTACTCCTATGGCGGCGATGGAACGGATCATCACGCTGATTTGATTATATAGCGATTGCATGGGATGCAAAATTCCTCTCAAACCAGCGCTTTCGCTCGCGCCGCAAGGCGGCCGGCAGTGTGAACTCGTCGTGCGATCTCAATTCTGCGTAAAGAAACGCCGCCGAATCGCAGAAGCTCTCCCGGGCGTAGCGTCTCCATTTAGCGGAGCGAAGCCGCGCGTCGGACGACTTCAGCTTCAATTTCCGCCACTCCGCCGACCACCCCAGTTCGCCGGCGACTTTTTCCGATGCCAGAAGTCTTTCCCAATCGCGGCGCGAAGCATTGGAGAGCCGCACCCATGCGAAATGAAAAATTTCGTGAATCAGAATCCGTTCGAAATCGCCGTGTTTTTTGAGGACTTCCCCGTCGAGCAAGATCACCCGTTTGGGAATGGAAGTCGCCGCCCAATGCGGCCCGAGCGTCTTCCGAATCTCGACGCGGATCCGCGGCCCGGACAGAGGAGGGAGCACCCTTACTCCGGCTTGATCAACTGCGGCGGCCCGCCGGCTTTCGGCGCCGTGGGTGTGACGAAGAAGTCGCTGCGCTCGATGGTTGGCTTGAAGCGCTTGTTGACGTCCTCCAGCCAGTCGGTAAAGTGTTTCTGCTTCAGTTCCTGGACGATCTGTTCGTGGACATTGTTAATCGGCTGAACGGCTTTTTCCTTGATCTTAATGATGTAGAAGAAGTTCCCCGAACGGACCGGGTCGCTGACGTTGTCCAGGCTCAGGGAAAAAACTGCTTGCTTGATTTCAGGCGGGAAGGAATTGTCGCGAGTGATCAGGCCGAAATCGCCCTCGGTGGCTTTGGAATCGGCGTCTTCCGAGTATTGTGCGACCAGCTTCACGAAATCCGCACCGGCGCGAAGCTTGCCGACCAGTCCCACGGCGATATCGTGCGCCTCACCCTCGGGTCGTTTGTTCGTGCAGTGCGCCGCCGCCAGCGCTTCCTTCGCGATTCTGGCGATCTCCTCGTCGGTTTTTCCGCCGGTGGTGGCGACAGCGGGGCAGAAGCCGATCGCGATCACCTTGATCCGCGCCTGCTCGTAGCGGGCCGAGTTGCGCGCGTAGAAATCGTCGATGGCCTGCTCCGGGACGGAGTATTCCTCGCGGACGCGGTTGACCATGCCGGTGAACAAAATGCGGTCGTGCATGATCTGCAACTGTTCCTTCCACGGGCTTTGGTCCGCGAGGTGGATTTTTTCGGCCTCCGCAGCCAGGTAACGCAGAAAAACCACGTTCGAAAGAAACTGTTCCGGATTTTGCTTGGCGAGGTTGATCAACTGCGGGTCGCCGCTTTCGAGCAGCGTGCGAATCTGGCCGGCGGTGATCGGCTTGCCATCGGACACCGCCACCACTGTTTCCGGCGGCAGAGGATTGATAGGAAGCTGCAGCGGCGCCTGGGCGCACAAGAACGCCGCGCTGGCGGCGGCCAAAGCAAAAAGTTTCATAGCGGGATTCCTACTCGTCAGACGTGACGCAGACGATTCTGTCTCAATTATACGGTTTGCCAGCTATGTGGCGCACGCCCGTGGCGTGCCGCGTCGAGACTCTCTCGACGCTCGTGCCGCTCGTGCCCCGCGCCCGAATTTACCAGTTTGCTATCGTACAGGAAAGTGCGTTCTCGCCTGTCCATCGTCAGTTGCGCGGTAATTCTATCGTCGTGCCAGAATATGCCCGAGCCCTATGCGCCTCCCCTGCAGCGCCAGCCGTTTGAGGACGCGCGCCCGCACAGGATCTCCCGCATCGTGGCCATGGCGGATGCCGACGCGGTCTCGCACTTCGTCCAGGATATTGCCCCCGGCGAGCCCGCGCCGTGGAAATGGACCAATCAGAAGCCGACCGTGAAGGTGGTCCCGCGCACCAACCTGCGCCTCCGCTACGTGATCGACTTCAGCGTGCCGGAAGTGACGTTCAAAGTAACCGGCCCGGTCACCCTGACGTTCTTTGTGAACGATCACGCGCTGGATACCATCCGCTACACCGCGTCCGGCGAATATCACTACGAAAAAGACGTCCCCCCCGAGTGGATCGAGCCCCTCAAAGACACACTCCTTTCGGCCTCGATCGATAAAGTATGGGTCTCGCCCACCGACGGCGCAAGGCTCGGATTCATTCTCACGCGCATCGGACTGACGCAGTAATGTGGCAGACTTTCTGGGCTCTGTTCGGCGCAATCGTGACCGTCGCAGCCTGCTACGCCACAGGCGCATGGATACTCGATTGGGCAGGTGCCCCACTGAACCGTCCCGAGCGTTTCCCTCTGTCCTTCGTGCTGGGCGCCAGCGTCCTTCATCTCGCCGTCTTCGCGATCCTGTCGCTCAAAATCGCCTACCGCCCGGTAGTAATCGGACTGATGGCGGTCCCGATCGCTTGGGCTATCTGGAAGGGTTCCTGGCGAATCAAGGGCGATCCCGTCGCGCCGCTGAGCGTCGCGCTCAAAATCTTCTACAGCGTGATTTTCAGCGTCTTCACGGTGGTTTATTTCTTCCACGCCTGGGCCCCCGAATCGAGCCCCGACGGCTCCGCCTATCACCTGGGCCTCGTCGCCCGATACCTCCGTGCGCACGGCTTCGAGCAGGTCATTACGAACATGTACGCGAACCTGAGCGCCGGCGTCGAGATGCTGTTCCTGCCGGCGTTCGCCATCGGCAAACACTCCGCCGCGGCCCTGCTGCATTACGGGTTTTTGGTCGCGCTGGCGATGGCGATGTTCGCCTATGGAAGGCGAATCGGAAAGCCTTGGGTGGGCGCGGCCGGAGCCTTGCTGGTGTATGTCAGTCCCGTAGTCGGCCTCGACGGTTCGATCGCCTATAACGATTGCGGCGTGGCTGCGATCGCGTTTGCCGTTTTCTACTTTTTAGAAATCTGGGATGAGTGCCGCCAGCCGAGACTCCTGATCCCCATCGGCCTGCTGGCCGGTTACTGCTACGCCGCGAAGTACACGGCGGTCGCCATGACCGTCTACGCGTTTCTGTTCGTGGCGTGGAAGTCGCGAAAAATCCGACAGTGTGCAATGGTAGCGGCCTGCGCGGCGGTCATGATCGTGCCGTGGATGGCCAAGGATTGGATTTACGCCGCGAATCCGGTGGCCCCGTTTTTTAATAAACTGTTCCGCAACCCTTACCGCCGGATCGTCGCCGAGCAGGAGTACGCCGATTTCCTGAGCCGTTACACGGTGGAGAATAAATGGACCCTGCCGCTCGAAGTAACGGTGCGCGGCGAGAAAACGACCGGACTGCTGGGGCCCATGTTTCTACTCGCGCCTCTGTCGCTCCTGGCCCTGCGTTTTCGCGAAGGCCGCCGGCTATTGCTGCCGGGTCTGCTGCTGTTCCTCCCGTTCTTCACCAACGTCGGAACGCGCTTCCTGATTCCATGCTTGCCGTTTTTTTCGCTCGCGATTGCCCTCGCCGTGCCCTGGACGCCGGTACTCGCCGCACTGGTCCTGATTCACGCCGTGTTGTCCTGGCCGTCGATCATCCCTCGCTACTCGGCGCACTACGCCTGGCATCTCGACCGCGTCTTATGGAAGCAGGCGATTCGAAAAATCCCGCAGGACCGGTATCTGGCGCAGAATTTCGGCCCCTATGGCATCGCGCGGCTGATTGACGACAATGTTCCCAAAGGGGCGCGTGTGCTGGCCGTGAACGGTGTGGCCGACGCTTACACGACGCACGAAGTCCTGGTCGGTTTTCAAGCGGCTTTGAACGACGACCTGGCCGATATTCTCGACGCGGGCTGGGATGAGAGCCGCCAGCCCACGCGCCGCCTGACCTTCAAATTTCCGGTGAAAACCGTCCGACGGTTGAGGCTGCTCGAAACCGGCGTCGGCGCGCCGCTCGAAGAGTTCAAAGTCACTGAGCTGCGATATTTCTACCAGGGCGCGGAACTACCTCGCTCAGAATCCTGGAAACTGAGGGCCTGGCCGAATCCCTGGGATGTCCAGTTGGCGTTCGACAATTCGCCGGCCACGCGATGGCGTTCCTGGGAAGTGGCCGCGCCCGGCATGTACCTCGACACGGACTTCGGAAAATTCGAATTTGTCGACGAGGTGCAGGTGGACACGTCGTTCGACTACGCGAACATTCGCTTGCAGGTGGAGGCGATGGACCCCCCGGGCCGCTGGACGAAAATCGCAGCCGACCCCAAGACCGATCTCCTGAAGCCTCCGGTCGACATCCGCCGCTGGGCCGGCCGGGACCTGCATGAGCGAGGGATCGACTACATCCTGATGAACGATACGGACTGGGGCGCGGACGACATGCGCGAAGACCCCGCATCCTGGGGATTCCAGGAAATCGCCCGTGGCTACGGAGCGCGTATATATAAGGTGGTGAAGTGGTGAAGCTGTTCCTGGGCGTCGACGGCGGACAATCCAGCACCACCGCGCTGGTTGGCGATGAGACCGGGCGCGTGCTCGGCGTGGGCCGCGGCGGTCCCTGCAATCACGTCGGCAAAGCGGAAGGTCGCGAAAAATTTCTGCGCGCAGTCGGTGGATGCCTGCGCGCGGCGGGCTTTGAGAATGCTGAATTCGAGGCCGCCTGCCTGGGCTTCAGCGGCGGCGCGGCGGATAAGAACGCGTACGTTCGCGAGTTGATCAAAGCGAAGCATTATGTCGTGACGCACGATGCGTTCATCGCTCTGGCGGGCGCGACAGCCGGCGAACCCGGCGTGATCACCATCGCCGGGACGGGTTCGATCGCCTTCGGCCGCAATCAGGAGGGAAAAACGGCGCGCGCCGGCGGCTGGGGCTACGTGTTCGGCGACGAGGGCGGAGGGCTCGATATCGTCCGCCAGGCTCTCCGGGCGGCTCTCCGCGAAGAAGAAGGATGGGGGCCGAAAACTCTGCTACGCGAGGCCCTTATGTCCTCGGCCGGCGCCACCGGCGCGAACGATCTGCTGCATCGTTTCTATACCGACGAGTATCCGCGCGAGCGCGTGGCGGCATTCGCGAAGGTGGTGGACAGGATCGCGCGCGATGGAGACGCCGTGGCCCGGGAGATCCTGCTTGCCGGCGCGCAGCAGCTCGCCCAGCTCACGAGCGCCGTCCGCGCACAAATATTCAACGGAACCGCGACTTGCAGCATCCGTTACATTGGCGGCGTTTTCCGCAGTGAAATTTTGCTGGCGCGGTTTCGCCTGTTGATGGAGCTTCAGGAAGGCAATCGCGTGGCCGGGCCCGTCTACGGTCCGGCCGCGGGAGCATTGATCGAAGCCTACCGCACGGCCGGTTTGGTTGCTCAGCTAAAGGACGTACCACCAGAAAAATGAAAAATCTCCCATCAGCACGTGGGGCGCCCTACCAGCCCGCAGCAGGCGGCTTCCTGGCTCTGCTGCTGTGTCTGTTGTGTCTTCCTCTATCCGCCGCCGACCCCGACTGGCCGAATGTCGAAAAGCACGCGCTCGATCTGTTGCAAAAATACGTCCGCATCGCCAGCGTGAATCCTCCGGCCAACACCGTCGCAGCCGCGACGCTGATCAAGAGCGAACTCGAAGCAGCCGGATTCACCCCAAAGCTCTACACCAGCGGCCCCCAGGGACAAACGAACATGATCGTGCGCCTCCCCGGCCGCGACCGATCGAAAAAACCTCTGCTCCTGCTCAACCATTTCGACGTGGTGCCGGTGGACGCGAAGGCCTGGGGCGCCATCGATCCGTTCGGCGCTCTCATCAAGGACGGCCAGATCTGGGGACGAGGCTCGCTCGACATGAAGGGGCTGGCGGTGGAGCAGATGACCGCGCTCATCGAACTGAAACGCGCTGGGATCGTGCCGCCGCGCGATATCGTGATGCTGTCGACCGCCGATGAGGAATCGAACGGCGTTCTGGGCATTCAATGGATGCTGAAAAATCACTTCGACGAGATCAATCCGGAGTACGTCTTGGATGAAGGCGGCGCCGGCAGCCGCGATTTGTTCGCGCCAGGCAAGCTGATCTTCGGCATTGCGGTGGGAGAAAAACAGATGTTGTGGCTGCGCCTTCGCGCCAAGGGAACCGCCGGCCACGGCTCCCAACCCATCGCCGACAACGCCAACCTGATTCTGCTCGATGCGATCCGCCGGGCCATGGAGACCACCAACACGGATAAACAAAACCCCGTGGTCGAGGCGATGTTGAAGGCCGCCGGAGGCGCGTTCGCGCCCAACAAATTTACCGGCGCGATTCAAGGGAACACCATCTCGCTGACAACTCTTCAATCCGGCGTCGGCTCTCCCGTGAAGCCGAACGTGATCCCATCGGTTGCCGAAGCGACGCTCGATTGCCGCCTGCTGCCGGGCGTCAATGCCGACGAGTTCGAGAGCGGCATCAAGGCCCGCATCAACGACCGTCGCGTGACCGTGGAACGCCTCACAACTCCCGTCGACGCCGGCATGAGCTCGTCCGAAACGCCCTTGTTCGCGGCGCTTCGCGCAGCACTTCTGAAGGCGCATCCGGACGCGGTAGTCACGCCGATGCTGGTGCCGTACGGCACCGATTCGGTCCAACTCCGCAAACGCGGCATTCCGGCCTACGGTTTCCTGCCGATGGTCGTCGATGCGGCCACCGTCGCCACCATGCATAGCGATCAGGAACGCGTGCCGGTCGCCGAATTTCTGCGCGGCATCCGGATTTATTTCGACGTCCTGCGATCGGAGTACTGAACATGGAACCTGTCTCGCATTTCTTCTATTCGCACCGCTTGAAGCTCCAGTTCTGGGATTGGGGTTCGGAGGGCAAACCGGCGCTGATTCTGGTCCATGGCGGACTGGACCATGCGCGCAACTGGGATTGGGTGGCGCGCGCGTTGCGGGACGATTATCACGTCTACGCGCTCGACCTGCGCGGCCATGGAAACAGCGCCTGGGCGCCCGGCGCGTTGTACAGCGTCGCCGAACATGTGCTGGATCTTTCGGCGCTGGCCGACATCATCAACGGATTCCCGGTGACCATCATCGGCCACTCGCTGGGAGGCGTGGTCAGCCTGCTCTACGCGGGCGTGTATCCGGACCGCGTGAAAAAAGTTGTGGCGATCGAAGGCATCGGCATGCCGGTGACGCATCGCGCGCCGAAGCCCGCTTCGGAGCGCTTGCGCAACTGGATCGAGGTGATCCGCAAGGCTGAAAACAGGGCTCCGCACAACTACCCGACGCTCGCATCGGCCGTCGCGCGCATGAAGGAAGCAAACCCGTTTCTATCCGATGAAGTGGCCGCGCACCTGACCCTGCACGGCACCAACTGGAACGCCGACGGCTCCATCACCTGGAAGTTCGACAACTACGTGCGCACGTTCATCACCTACGGATTCAACATCGAAGACGCGAAAGAAGTGATGTCCCGCATCACCTGCCCGACGCTGCTGTTCTGGGGAAAGCAAAGCTGGGCGCCGGACCCGGAGGCGGGCGGTCAAGCCGACATCATCCAGAATCATCGCGTGGTGAAAGTCGATAACGCGGGCCACTGGGTGCATCACGACCAGCTTGAGGTGTTCTTGCGGGAGACGAAGAAGTTTCTGGCGGAGTGAGCATACACGAAAGTCGTGTACACTATAATCGTGCGGCAAGTGAAGAACATTACGCTGAGCGCCGATGCGGACTTGATCGAGCGCGCCCGCGCGCGCGCCCGGGAACAGAAGACCGCTCTCAACGCCGTGTTCCGGGAATGGCTGGAGCGTTATGCGGGAAACGGATCGGCCGCGGATGATTACAGCCGGCTGATGAAGGAACTCCGACACATCCGCGCCGGCCGGAAGTTCACCCGCGACGAGATGAACGCGCGGTGACGGACCGATTCTTTCTCGACACCAATGTGCTGGTGTACACCTTCGATTCCAGCGCACCGCGCAAGCAAAAAATTGCGCGGTCGCTGGTGGCGCACGCGTTGAAGGACCGCGCGGGCATCATCAGCTATCAGGTGACGCAGGAGTTTCTGAACGTCGCATTGCGAAAATTCAGTCCGCCGATGTCTTCTTTGGAGGCGCAGTCGTACCTGCGGCGCGTCCTGATGCCGCTGTGCGAGGTTTTTCCGGATTCGCCGCTCTACTCCGACGCGCTGTCGATCGCCTCGAAGACAGGCTGGACGTTTTACGACGCTCTGATCGTAGCGTCCGCCGCGATCGGGAAATGCCGGACACTCCTCACGGAGGACCTTCAGCCGGGGCGGGTCATTCAGGGCGTCGAGATTCGGAATCCGTTTCTTTAAACGGACTTCTCACGCTCCCCTGAAACTCGAGGATCGCCCCGTCGAACGTAGTGTGGAAAAACTCCGGGAACAGCGCGCGAGTCGCGTCCGGGTCCTGCATCACGCGCAGCAGATAATCCTGAAACCTGTCGCGGCCGCGCGTATGGATCATGTATTCCAGAAAATATCGCCACGCGACGTAATTGAATCGCATGTCGGAGTTATTCCCGTTAAAGGCCGGCGCCAGCGGTTCCGTCTTCGCGCGGGCGATGAATTCGTCCTCGGTCAAATACGATTTCTGCCGTCCGAAATCGACCGCGAGTCCTTCGAACAGCCAGGGCTGGCCGTTCATTTTGTGACCGCGCCACAGCGTCGTGTTCTGATCCAGAATCGCGTGCGACAGTTCGTGGCGCAGGTACTCGGCGGTATCGAAATGCTTCTCGCCGATCTTTGGCGTGACGAAAATTACCGTGCCGGTCTGCAGTGTCAGCGCGCCGACCGGGCCGCGCTGCCAGGGCGCCTGTAAATGAAAGTCGGTCCAGGTGCGCGGCGCGATCACCGTGATCCGGTCCGGCATTTTGAGGCGATGAAATGTTTCGGCCTCGGCGATAAAATTGTCCACCTGCTGGTACGCGCCTTCGAGCTGGGTCCCGCTCGGATAATAAATGTCCGCCCGATGCAGCGTGAAATGCGTATATCCGGGTTTCACCGGCGACCACGGAAACAGCGGCCCGTCAAGCGCCTCCGCAACCAGGATCGACAAGACCGCGGTGGCCGCCCACCGCAGCCATTTAGGCATTCACGGTTTCCAGCGCCGCGTACGTGCGGTCGACGTAGGCGTTCAGAATGTCGATGAACTCCGCCACAATGCGGTCGCCGCGCAAGGTGCACTTCAGCTTGCCGTCGACGTAAACCGGCGCCACCGGCTCCTCGAAGGTACCGGGCAGCGAGATGCCCAGATTCGCGTGTTTCGATTCGCCCGGTCCGTTGACGATGCAGCCCATCACCGCGACCTTCATCTCTTCCACGCCCGTATACCGCGCCTTCCACACCGGCATCTGCTCGCGTAGATAGGTCTGGATCTGGTCGGCCATGTCCTGGAAAAACGTGCTGGTCGTGCGCCCGCAGCCGGGACAAGCCGTGACCTGGGGCGTGAAACTGCGCAGTTCGAGCGATTGCAGAATCTGCTGGCTGACGATCACCTCGTCGGTACGATCGCCATTCGGCAGCGGCGTGAGCGACGCTCGAATCGTATCGCCAATGCCCTCCTGCAACAGCACACCCAAAGCCGCCGTGGTCGCGACGATTCCCTTCGCGCCCAGTCCCGCCTCGGTCAATCCCAAATGAAGCGCGTAATCGCACTCAGCGGCCATCATTCTATAGACGGCGATCAAATCCTGCACACCGCTGACCTTCGCGCTGAGGATGATCCGATGGCGCGGCAACCCATAGGACTCAGCCGCGGCCGCCGAGTTGAGCGCGCTCACCACGATCGCGCGCAAAGTCACCATCTTCGCATCCAGCGGCTCGGCCAGCTTGTTATTCTCGTCCATCATGCGCGTTAAGAGCGCCTGGTCGAGCGATCCCCAGTTCACGCCGATGCGCACCGGACGCTCATACTCGATCGCCGCCTCGATCATGACGCGAAAGTTGTCGTCGTGCTTCTTGCCGATGTTGACGTTCCCCGGATTGATGCGATACTTCGCCAGCGCCCGCGCCATGGCCGGAAATTTCTTCAGCAGTAAATGCCCGTTGTAATGGAAATCGCCGATAATCGGCACGCGCACGCCGAACTTATCCAAGGTGTCGACAATCTTCGGCACCGCCGCCGCGGCCTCTTCGGTATTCACCGTGACCCGCACCAGTTCCGACCCGGCATTGGCCAGAGCCATCACCTGATTGACGGTCGACTGCACGTCCGCCGTGTCGGTATTGGTCATCGACTGCACGACAATCGGGTTCGGCCCGCCGACTTCCACCGAACCAATGCGTACGGCGACAGAACGGCGCCGCTGATTTGCTGCCATATTCATTATTGTAGATGAAATGCCTTATCAGTTCCCCGTAGTTGGCCCGGGGAACTGCGATGCGTCAGCATGCGGACCCAATCCGTTACACTCTAACGAATGCAGCCAGACTCTGCTCCGACTGACCACGGCCTCAAACGCGAACTCGGCCTGTGGGACCTGGTCTTCACGCAGATCCTGTTCATCGTCGGCCTCGGCTGGGTCGGAGCCGCGGCCAAGCTGGGCTCCTCGCACGTCACCTTCTGGCTGATCGCCGTCGTGCTGTTCTACATTCCCTCCGCCGTCGTCGTGATTCATCTCAGCCGCCGCATGCCGTTTGAAGGAGGACTGTACGAATGGGCGCGGCTCGCCGTCAATGAGCGCGCGGGATTTCTGGTCGGCTGGAATCTGTGGCTGTACGCGATGGCGCTGATGTCCGAGGTCGGCGTGCAGGCCACCACCAGCCTTTCTTATGCGCTCGGCGCGCCCTGGATCGCCGAAAGCAAATGGTCGATGGCGCTGGCGAGCCTGCTGATCCTGGGAGGGCTGACCGCGCTCTCCACCATAGGACTTGGCGCGGGAAAATGGCTGCACAGCGCGGGCGGAGTCACGATGGTGGTGATTTTCGCTGCCATGATCGGGCTGACCGCCGTCGGCTGGGCCCGCGGCGCGAAGCCTGTTAGCGCGCCATTTGAATGGAAGATGCCGCGGATGACGCTGTTCAATCTGAACATTCTCGGCAAAATGGGTTTCGCCGCGCTGGGAGGATTCGAATACGTGGCGATTTTCGCCGGCGAATCGCGCAACCCGGCGAAAATCATCGCCCGCAGCGTGATGATTTCGGCGCCGGTGATCGCGCTGATGTTTATCCTCGGCACGGGAGCGGTGTTGTTCTGGGTGCCGGTCAGCGAGGTCGACCTGGTATCGCCCGTGTCGCAGGTGCTGGCGATCGGAGCGAAGCCTTTCGGCGTGGCAGCGCAGCTGGCGGGCGCCGTGATCATGGCGGTCGTCGGCATGAGGATCGCGCAAGCCAGCATCACCTTTTCGGCCACCGCCCGCCTGCCCATGGTCGCCGGCTGGGACCATCTGCTGCCGAAGTGGTTCACGGAATTGCATCCGACTTTCAAGACGCCGGTCAATTCCATTCTGTTCGTCGGCGCGGCGACGCTGACGTGCAGCCTGGTGGGCATGACGGGCGTGGCCAGGCAGGAGGCCTTCCAGCTGTTCAACAACGTGTCCGGAATTTTCTACGCACTGACCTACCTGGCGATGTTCGCGCTGCCGTTCGTATTGAAAGGCGTGCCGGCAGGCGTGCGAATCGCCTCGGCGTCAGGATTCTTGATGACCCTGCTGTACGTCGCGCTCTCCATTTTCCCGATCGTCGAAGTCGGCAGCAGCGCGACGTTCACGGCAAAAATCTGCCTGGTCATCCTGGCGGGAAACATCGCCGGAATCGCCATTTTCGAATTGTCCCGAAACCGAGCCGCGCCCGTCAGGGAGCGGGTGTGATTCCGGGTTTCCCTTTGTCGATGACGTAAGTGTCCACCGCTCTCGCCATGGTTGTTCCAATGTTGCGGGCGTTGTGAATCTGGCCCCGCTCCGTGAAAAAAGTCTCTCCCGCCCTCACGGTCAACGGAGGTTTCCCATCCACCATGAGCACAATCGTACCCTCGATCAGATAGCCGAAATCCTCACCCGGATGGCTGTGCCTGGCGGACGTCGCTCCGGGCGGGATCTCCGCGACCGTCGTTACGCCCTCGCGTCCCGTGCCAGGGATATCGCGGCGCTGCAGTTCGCTGAACTTCGCCGCGGGTTGCCCAGCCCCGCACACGGCGATGATCGCCAGGCTGGAAATCAAAATGCGGTGTTTCGTCGTCATGAAGTAACTGTACGAGATGCATCCTCATCGTCGCTTCGACCGGGATCGAAGTGTGTTGCCGCGGATCGGCGTTCATCCGTGTTCATTGGCGGCCAACTTTTGTCTTCGATTTTCAGCATGCGGGCATTTTATACGAGATACTGGATGCGTGCCGACCATATTGATGGTGGGCCGTATCGCATGTACTTTTACAGCCATGAGCCGAATGAGCCGCCGCACATCCACGTGGACCGCGACGATCAGTCGGCAAAGTTCTGGCTGCACCCGGTCGCCTTAGCTGGAAACCTCGGCTTCAATCCCGCGGAACTTCGTCGAATCCAACGGTTGGTTGCGGAGAACCGCCAGGTCTTATTGGAGGAATGGCATGAGCGCTTCCCAGCCTAACGCCGGCGAACGTGTCCGCGACGTACGCGTGACCGAGGACACACTGGCCGTGGATCTTCTCGACGGCCGCACGATTATCGTTCCCCTCACGTGGTATCCGCGGCTCTTAAACGCGACGGTGGAGCAGCGGTCCCACTGGAAGTCAGCGGAGCAGGCTACGGGATTCACTGGCCGGACGTCGACGAAGACTTGAGCACAGAAGGCCTGCTCCGCGGAGCGCCCGCCGCCGCTGAGCCAGCCCGCCTGCGCCGCTAGGCAAGTCACGTGCTGCGATGGGTCAAGAAAACCTGGAAACAGGCGGGCTGTCCCTAGCTTTCCGGAAAGGCCGTGAGCCTCGATTATTTCGCTCCGCGCGGCCCGGATGAACGGGGTTTAGCATCCGCATGGCTCTTCCTCAATGATAAACTCCTGACACACCGCTCCCTTTGGTCGCGGCTCGGTAGAATCGGAGACGGATGACCTATCTGATCACGTTCGCGTGCTATGGTTGCCACCTGCATGGTGATCCGGGGGGCTCCGTCGACCGGGCGCACAGTCTGCCAGGGAGCCGTCTGGTTGAGCCCGACTCAAGATGGGTCGCATGGGCGCAGCATGAGATGAAGCAACCGCACTATTTGCTGGACGAACCGCGGAGGCAGGCAGTGCTTCATTCCATAATCGAGCGCTCTTCCAAGAGCGACTGGCGGTTACTGGCCGCCCATGTCAGGACGAACCATGTTCATGTGCTGGTCGAGGCAGAAGCGCGACCCGAGAGGATCATGAACGATCTCAAATCCTTTGCAAGCCGGCGGTTGAATGAGCTGGGATTTGATACAGCGGACCGGAGGAGATGGGCGCGTCACGGAAGTACCCGTTGGCTTTGGAAACGGGAGGATGTCCTGGCCGCACTCGCGTACGTCGTCGACAAACAGGGCGAAAAAATGGCAGTCTACGAAGCCAACCTGTAATCGCGTCTTCCGGGCCGCGACCACAGGGAGCGGAGTCAACAGTACCAGTACAAAACCGCACTTGGTCCGCCCCGAATTAGACCCGAGATTCCTTCTCCCCCGCATCCCTAACTGACAAAAAGGTACATGCGAATCGCGATTCTCCTGGCTTTTTGTTCCGTCGCCCTTTCCGCGCAAACCGTTTCCGTCGCCCAGCTTGCCCTGTGGGACGACCAGCCGGACAAGACGCTGGCGCAGTTGTGGGGTACGGCGGCGCAGAATCCTAAATCCGCGGCGGCGCGCGTCAACATCAGCTATGCTCTCCTGTCGATGAACCGCCTCCAGCAGGCGGAATGGGCGGCGCGCGAATCGCTGGATCTGGATCCGGCCAACACCCAGGCGCAGCTCATTCTCGGCTGGACCCTGGCTCGCGAATATCGTTACACCGCCGAAGCGCTCGACTATCTGCGCCGGGCGGCCCGCGCCTATCCCGTGGGACACGTTGGCGCTGCCGACGTGCTGGCGCATCAGGGGTCGACGGCCGAAGCGCGCGCCGAACTCCAGGCTTATCTTGCGTCCGGCGAAAAAGATTACCGCATCCCGGCCCAGAACTGGCTCAAGCTTCTCAATTTGCAGTAAACTGAATCTTCTCGTGAAAGAGAGGATTCCCATGCGCCGCACACTCATTCTGCTCCCGTTCGCGATTGCCGCCCTCGCTCCCGTCTACGCCGACGAAGTCCTTTATCAGAAACCTCCGAAGGAGGTTCTAGACGTCCTGAACGCGCCGTCCACGCCGACGCTGAGCGTCAACCCTACCAAAACCTACGCGGCGCTGTCGCAACAGGCGCGCTATCCGTCGATCGCCGAAGTCGCGGAACCCATGCTGCGCCTCGCCGGGATGCGCATCGATCCGCGCACCAACGGGTTGCACCTCGCTCCGCACACCCTTTCTATCGAGCTGGTGAAACTGCCCGAAGGCACGAAGGCGAAGCTGGCCCTGCCGCCCAACGCGCAGGCGGGCCCTTTGCGGTGGTCGCCCGACGGCAAGCAGTTCGCGTTCTCGAACACCGTCGCTAACGGGATTGAGCTTTGGCTCGGCGATCCCATTTCCGCGAAGACGCATAAAGTCGCGGGAGTGAAGTTGAACGCCGTGCTGGGCGATCCCATCGACTGGATGCCCGACAACAAAACCATCATCGTGAAAACGGTTCCCATGGGACGCGCGCCGGCGCCCGCCGAGCCTCGCGTTCCGAAAGGTCCGCACGTGCAGGAGAGCGACGGTGCGGCGGGCGGCGTGGCAACTTATGAGGACCTGCTGCAAAATCCTCACGACGAGGAGCTGTACGAATACTACGCCACCGCGCAACTGGTGTCGATCGACACGGCGTCGGGCAAAGTGACCCCTCTCGCCAAGCCCGCGATTTTCGAAGGCGTCGACCTTTCGACCGATGGAAAATACCTTCTCGTCACGCGGGAGCATCGGCCGTTCTCCTACCTTCATCCTGCGCGCGAATTTCCGAAGGAAGTCGAGGTCTGGAACCAGTCCGGCGCCACGATTCACAAAGTGGCCAGCTTGCCCACGCCCAAGACCGCGTCGCGAGGCGGAGGCGTGCAACCCGGGCCGCGGCAGTTCCGCTGGATGCCGAATGAACCCTCTTCCCTGATGTGGGTGGAAGCGCTCGACGGCGGCAATCCCCGCGAAAAGGTTCCGCATCGCGATCGCATAGTGGCCCTGCGCGCGCCGTTCACGGGCGACCCGTCCGAAATCGTCAAGACCGAGGAGCGTTTTTCGGGCATGCAGTTCGGCAAGGACTTTGCGCTCGTGGAAGACAGCGCGCGCATCACCCGGATCGTCCGGACGTTCAAAATCGACCCGGCGCATCCCGGCACCGAAGCCAAGCTGATCTGGAGCCGCAATTCGCAGGACCGTTATAAGGACCCCGGGCGTCCGGTGTCGGTCAGCGGAGGGGGCGGTGGACGCGGAGGAGGAGGCGGCGGCGGACGCGGAGGCGGTGGCGGAGGCAAGCTGGTGCAATCCGGCGAAACGATCCTGCTCGAAGGCGAAGGCGCTTCGCCCACCGGCGACCATCCGTTTCTCGCCAAGTTCAACCTGAACACGCTGGCCGAGGAGAAGATCTTCCAGTCCTCGCCCGATGTCTATGAAGTGGTGGACGCGGTGCTCGACGAAACGGGCACGAGGTTCATCACGCGGCGCGAGAGCCCCACCGAGCCGCCGAATTACTATCTGCATGACGGCGACAAGGTCACGGAGCTGACGTCGTTCAAAGATCCCGCGCCGCAGCTTCGCCGCATCACCAAGCAACTGGTGACCTACAAGCGCGCCGACGGCGTGCCTCTCTCGATGGAGCTGTATCTGCCTCCCGATTACAAGCCCGGCACTAAGCTTCCGGCGGTGATGTGGGCCTATCCGCGCGAATTTAACGACGCCGATACGGCGGGGCAGATTCAGGGCTCGACCAAGCGCTTCACCACCATTACCGGATACTCCGAGCTGTTCTTCCTGCTGGAAGGCTACGCGGTGATGGAGAACGCCGCGATGCCGGTGGTGGGCACCATCGACGTGGTGAACAACACGTACGTCGAACAGATTGTGGCCGACGCGAAGGCCGCCATCGACAAGGCCGCGTCCATGGGCGTCGTCGATCCGGACCGCGTGGGCGTGGGCGGGCACAGCTACGGCGCGTTCATGACGGCCAACCTGCTGGCCCACTGTAATCTTTTCCGCGCCGGCATCGCCGAAAGCGGCGCCTACAACCGCACGCTGACTCCGTTCGGATTCCAGAGTGAGGAGCGGACGATTTGGGAAGCGCGCGACACGTACCTGAACATGTCTCCGTTCCTGTTTGCCGACAAGATCAAGGATCCGATCCTGCTGATCCACGGCGAAGCCGACGACAATTCCGGCACGTTCCCGATTCAGAGCGATCGCATGTACCAGGCGATCCGCGGCAACAAGGGCATTGTGCGGCTAGTGTTCCTGCCCGACGAAGCGCATGGCTACAGGGCCAAGGAAACCATCGAGCATCTGCTGTGGGAGAAGTCCCGATGGTTCGATAAATACGTCAAGAACCCGGCCATGCCGAAGGCGGCGTCGAAGGTGGGCGCAGTCGAAGAACGATGATTCGTTCCCTCGCAGTTGTGATGCTGCTGGCCGTGAGCGCGTCCGCACAAGACGCGCTGGCCACGCTCCGGCAAGCCGCCGATAAGGCGTCTTCCGATTGGGATTCGCTGGCCAAAAAGCTGGAGCCTCGAATCGCGCGCCTGCTGCCCTGCGATCCAAACTCGCGGGCCGCGGTCGAGGAAGTGAGTCATGCCTCGGAGGTCCGTCTGGCGGCCCTCGCCGCGTATCTGAAAGCGGCCGTGGCCAAGGCCAAGGACGATACCGAATCCGCGAAGCAGGTGCTGGCCGCGCAGGCCGCGCTCGCCGGCGGGTGGAACACGGAGCGTAGCGAGGCCGAGCAGCAGGGCGCGGCCATTGAAGCGCAGGTCGCCGACCTGAAAGAGAGCTTGAGGAAGCGCGGCGCGCTGGCCGGCGCCGAACAGGTGCTGGCGGAAATCGCCCGCATGGCCAGGGAGCGCGCCTCGAAATCGGCCGACCTGGCTGCGCGCAAGGATGTGATCGGCGCTTTGCTGGGCGATCTGGTGGTGGCCTGTCAGGACCGCGCGACGGCGCTCGAAAAAGAAGCGGCGCAACTGGATGTCGAGAGCGGCCGCTGGAGCGCCTATTACACCGCCCGCGTGGCGCGCGCGGCGATGGAATGCACGGTCGTCAATAATCCAGCCCCCGCGCCCCGGAAGAAAGTTCCATGAGACGGGCCAGCCTTTTCGCACTTCTCGCCGCGCTCTCGCTGGCGCAGAGCGGGCGCGACGATTATCGCGCGGCCTACGACGCATGGCGGAAGACCGATCCCGGCCTGGAGCGCGAAGCTTCGGCCGGAGGCGCGCCGATCGCCCAGCGCGCGGACCGCATGGCGGCCGAGGGTGCAAAAGCCGCCGCCGTGCGCAAAACGTATCTGGAAGCAACCATCGCCGACGAGTCTCGGCAGATCGCGTGGCTGGAAAATGCCGCCGTGGGCACGGAGCCGGCCGCCACGAATACGAAATCCGAGATACAGTTTATCGATACGGAAAAGGCGCGCGTCGCGCGCACCATGGAGACGTTCGCGGCCGATCCGGACAAAGGGATCCAGCACTTGCGGCAGGCGCTGGCGCGGGAGAAGGCCGCGCTCGACGCGCTGACGCAGGCGGTCGTGGAACGCCAGAAATCGGCGGACGCGGTGGACCTGGCGACGGCCGCGATTCATCCATCGAGGGACAAGGCGCTGGACCATGCGCGGGCAATGCTGGCGGGCTTGAACGAAGCCTTGGCCGAGACCGCGCGCGAAGCGGAGACCTGGACGGAATACTACCGGAAGCTGGGCGAAGCGGCGCAGGGCACAGCCGCACCCATCACGCAAGTGCCGGCCGGCGTGCCTCCGGCGATACTCGCCAACCCCGCGCCCGCGCCGCCGACAGTCACTCCGGTGCCTTTGGCGCGCTACGTCGGCGCGTGGACCTGGCCGCAAACCAACGGAATGTTTCACGGCCCGCAGCCGGAGTTCATCGATGTCCTGGTGCATGAAGACAACGGCCGCGTGACCGGCTCCGCATTCGGACGCTTCAAGCTTCCGGCGGGCTCGACCGGCGATCCAGTGTTGCGTTTCGATTTCGCGGGAGACTTGCAGGCGGCGCGGAATCAGGTTTTCCATCTGGTCACCAGCGACGGCACGAAGGGGACCATCGAACTGATCCCCGGGCCAGCGTTCAATTTGCTGGAAGTAAATATCCAGACGGAAGCGAAGCCGGGAAAAATCAGGCAGGCGGATGTAGTGCTGGTGAAGAAGTAGCGGGCCCGGATTCATTCAATAGACGGCATCGAGACGAGTCTCGACGCGGCACGCCGGGGGCGTGCGCCACGTCATGATGCCAATCAGATAGTGTTAATAATTATTGACAACATGTTTGTTATTTATTACATTAAAAGTGTATTGAGTGGAGGAACGAATGCCGTATCGAGAAAAAACTGCCTGGCTCTCGCTGCTCGCCATGATTTCCACTTTTGGCCCGTACTTCACGATGATTGCCACGCGCTCCCTTCCGAGTGAACCGATGCCAAACCTACGCCAGCTTGGCTTGCTTGCGGTTACGGCAATCGCGCAGATGCTCATCCTGGGCGTTGGCCATCTGTATCTCCGGCGCGGATCGGCGCAGGAGGCGCGCATGCCACTCGATGAGCGGGATCAGGCCATCGCGCGGCGCTCGGTCAGCTCCGCTTATTCCGTTCTGATTGCCGTATGATCCTGGTCGGCTGCGTCATGCCATTCCAGTCCAGCGGATGGAGCATTATCAACGCCGCGCTGTTCATGATTATCGCGGCGGAAGTGGTCCACTACGGAGTCGCCGTGGTCAGCTACCGCAGGCAGGCATGATCAAAGGATCGATCTCAAATCGAATACGGATCCTTCGTTTCCACAACGGCGAAATGTCGCAGGCCGAGCTTGGTCA
>Ga0182030_10001031_pt1 | contig 56124 bp, 47 predicted proteins | sample 812S3MmetaG_FD_121299 | JGI IMG/M metagenome (GOLD analysis project Ga0182030, IMG submission 121299) | Permafrost microbial communities from Stordalen Mire, Sweden - 812S3M metaG (Illumina Assembly) | ecosystem: Environmental > Terrestrial > Soil > Wetlands > Permafrost | place: Sweden...
ACTCTCGGTGGGCATTGAAGACGTGCGCGACATTATTGGCGACCTTGCGCAGGCAATTGCAGCGGCCAATGGCACCGCCCACACGCTGCCCGAGCCCGCGGGCCAGGGAACAGGAAAATAGCGATGGCACTCAATCAGCAGTTCTCACCCGGAAATCTCGTTCATCCGTCACAGCTTCACCTCACGCAAGGGACGGTATCGATCACCAAGCGAGGTCCGTTCGAATTAGAGAGCGGAAGAACCTTGGAGAGCGTCAACCTGCGCTACGCCATTTACGGCGAGCCCAATCCGGAGTGTAGCAACGTCACCCTGGTCTGCCATGCCCTGTCGGGCTCGGCGCGCGTCGACCAGTGGTGGCCGGATCTGCTCCAGCGAATCTTCGATCTCGAGCGCGAGTGCGTTGTCTGTTTCAACGTCATCGGCTCCTGCTATGGCTCCACCAGTTCGGCCTCGCTCAATCCGCAGACCGGCAGGCCTTACGGCGCCAGCTTTCCGCAGGTCACGGTGCGTGACTGGGTGCGCTCGCAGAAAATCGCCCTGGACGAGCTCGGAATCCACCATATCAAGACCGCCATCGGCCCCTCGATCGGCGGAATGCAGGCCATCCAGTGGGCGGTCGAGTATCCGGAATTTGTGGATCGCGTGATCGCCATGGGCGCCACCCCGCTGAACGCGCTCGGCCTGGGCATCAACCACCTGCAACGCTCGGTGGTGCGGTTGGACCCGGAATGGCGCGGCGGAGATTACTACGACGGCCCGGGCCCCCGCACCGGCTTGGCGCAAGCTCGCGGCATCGCGATGTGCACCTACAAGTCGGCCGGACTCTTCCACGCCCGCCACGGACGCAAGGCCGACCGCAAGGGCGGCGCGCCGTGGAAGGCCGAGGACGGCCAATTCGATATCGCCGGCTATCTCGACTACCAGGGCAAGCTCTTCTGGGAGCGCTTTGACGCCAACGCCTACCTGACGCTGACCCGCGCCATGGATCTCTTCGATCCGCAGCGCGACTGGAACGGCGAAGCTTGGGTGCGGGTTCGCGCCAAGGTGCTGCTCTTCGGAATCTCCAGCGACGTGCTCTTTCCCGAGAGCGACGTGCGCCAGTATGCCGCAGAGATGCGCGCCGCGGGTGTGGATTGCACCTATGAGTGCGTTGATTCCCATCACGGCCACGACTCCTTCTTGGCCGAGCCCGATAAGCTGGTCGGAATCCTCCGCGCCTTTGTCGAGGCCGATGCTCCGCCGCCGGATTCCTTTCGCGCCGTCGGAGTAGGAGTACAGGTCGCCGACGCTGACTGAAGCTATGCAGCAGTGGCGACGAAGGTGAACAACCCCCGGGGGACCGGGGGTTTTGTTTTTGCGGCGATGCGGCGGCTTGTCCGGATCAATATCGAAGTAAACTTTCATATGTATTGATTAGCGAATAGCACACCCCGCGCGGCACAACCCGCGTCTAAGCCACGAGCACCGGCGGCATTGCTCTGTGTTACTGCCACCGACAGCGGTTGCATTTGTGGAGGCAAGCCATGGCCACGAAGCCGAACCAATCCACTCCGACAATCAAGCCAGGCAGCGCAGCCGAATCCGGGCTGGCGCGCTTCGGGCTGGCGCTGGCCAACTGGAGCGAGCGCTGGTTTCCCGATCCTCTCATCTTCGCCTTCGCCGGGGTCATCGCCGTCTTCATCTTCGGCCTGCTCATCCATCAACCGGCCAGCAAACTCGCCATCGCAGGGGGCAAGAGCTTCTGGTCGCTGGTGCCCTTCACCATGCAGATGGTGATGATCATCATCGGCGGATACGTGCTGGCCAGCACCCCGCTGGTGCGCCGCTTCATCGGCTGGCTGGCAACCATCCCCAAAAACGGGCGCTCTGCCGTGGCCATGATCGCCCTGTTCTCAATGCTGACCTCGATGATCTCCTGGGGCCTCAGCCTGATCTTCAGCGGTCTGCTGACCCGCGAGATGGCGCGCCGCGTCAAGGGGATGGACTATCGCGCGGCTGGCGGTGCGGCCTACCTGGGCCTCGGCGCCACGTGGGCGCTCGGGCTGTCGTCCTCGGCGGCGATGATGATGGCCACCAAGGGCGCGATTCCGCCCTCGCTGCTGGCCATCAGCGGATTGATCCCGCTCGCGCAATCGATCTTCCTCTGGCAGGGATTGCTCACCGCACTGATCCTGATCGTGGTCTCGGTCACCATTGCCTACCTCTCCGCGCCCTCGGCGGAGAACGCACGCACGGCCGAGGACTACGGAATCGAATACGAGTCCACCGACCGGCCGCTGGAGCCGCGAACCAAGCCCGGCGAGTGGCTGGAGTACAGCCCGTTGCTGACCATTTTGGTCTCTCTCTATCTGGGCTGGTATCTGTTCGATTTCTTCCGCAGCTCGCCCCAGGGCGCGTTGGCCGTGCTGGACCTGAACACCTACAACCTGCTCTTCATCACCGTGGGACTGTTGCTGCACTGGCGTCCCAAGCGTTTCATGCGCGCGGTTGCCGAGTGCGTTCCCGCCACCGGAGGCGTGCTGATTCAGTTCCCCTTCTATGCCGTGATCTTTGGCATGATCGTCGGCACCGGCATGACCGAGTGGCTGGCCAGCCTCTTTGTCCGCATCAGCACTCAGCAGACCTATCCCCTTCTGGTGGCGTTTTACTCGGCCTTGCTGGGCGTCTTCGTCCCCTCGGGCGGCAGCAAGTGGGTCATCGAAGCGCCTTACATTCTTCAGGCCGCCAACCTTCACCACGTACACCTGGGATGGGTGGTGCAGATCTACAATGCCTCCGAGGCGCTGCCCAACCTGATCAACCCATTCTGGATGCTGCCCTTGCTTGGGATCTTGAAGCTGAAGGCGCGCGACATCGTCGGTTACGGTGTGCTGCAGATGATCGTGCATATTCCAATTGTGTTTTTCCTGTGCTGGTTCTTCGCCCGGACGATTCCCTACATTCCCCCGCTGCACTGAGGGAGAACGCCGCGCGCCAAGGGGATAATATAGGAACATCGCTCTTCAGAGTTCTTCGAGATGTAGAGAAAAGTTTAGTTCGGGAGAGGTTGCAGCGATGATTGGGAAGAAAAGCGAATTGAGCTTTGAAGATATATGGACGTTAGTTCAGGGAGGCATCGTTGTTAAAGATGGTGTCGAATTAAAAATTAGCATTGTTCAAGATCCTAATCTTCATGCTCATATAGACACGCTTAAAGACGGCTCACGAAGAATTCGTCTTGTGAAGAAGAAGTAGCTTCCGAGGGGCGGCGCATGGAATTGCGATCGCGCAGAGAGTCTCCGAGCGCCAAGCTAATCCGCTTCTAACCACTCCGGATCGCAGGGCCACGCGGGAGAAAGCCATGTTGAAAGGACGGGTGGCGCTCGTGACCGGCTCCACCAGCGGGATTGGGCTGGGCATCTCATGCGCCCTAGCCGAGGCCGGTTGCAACATCATGATGAACGGTTTCGGCGAGCCCGCCGCAATCGAGGAGCTGCGCCGCGGCATCGAGAGCGAGTTCGGCGTCAAAGCCCTCTTCAACGGTGCCGACCTCTCCCAAGCCGAACCGTGTGCCGAGCTCATCCATGACGCCGAGAAGCGCTTCGGCAAACTCGATATCCTGGTGAATAACGCCGGCATCCAGCACGTCTCACCGATTGAGACCTTTCCGGTCGAGCGTTGGGATGCGACCATCGCGGTCAATCTCAGTGCCGCTTTTCACACCATGCGCGCGGCGCTGCCGGGCATGAGGCGCGCGGGCTGGGGCCGCATCATCAACATCGCATCGGTGCACGGGCTGGTGGCCTCGGTCAACAAATCGGCCTACGTTGCCGCCAAGCACGGCATCCTGGGTCTCACCAAGGCGGCAGCGCTGGAATTGGCAGCTTCCGGCATCACCTGCAACGCCATCTGCCCTGGATGGGTACGCACTCCACTGGTGAGGACGCAAATTGAAGCCCGCGCCGAACGCGAGAAGATTTCCATCCCGCAAGCCGAAGATCAACTGCTGCGGGAGAAGCAGCCCTCGGGCAAGTTCACCACCGTCGAACAACTAGGCGCGCTCGCCGTCTTCCTTTGCAGCCCCGCAGCCGACAACATTACCGGCGTGCCTTTGCCGGCCGACGGCGGCTGGACCGCACAGTAATCCTCCCGTACGGCTCCCCCCTTCCTCATCAAACGAAGAGAGACGAAAAAATGCCCATCCGCATCAAACTAAGAGAATTGAAAAGAGGAAGCACCCTATGTCCCAGCACCACGACGATCCCAAAGTCCACGAAGCGCACGCCCTGAACGAAGAACACGCCACCAAGGGCCCTCACAATCCCAAAGAGATCAACCCCAAAATGTCCTCCGATATCGCCTACTGGTCCAAAGAGTTCGGCGTCACTGGCGACCAGCTCCACGAACTCATCCGCAGCCACGGCACCCACGTCGACAAGCTCCGCGCAGCCCTCCACTCCCGCAAAGCCTCCTAGCGCGGCCCGATGAGCAGAAGGTAAAGAGCGTTAGACTGGAGGGCGGAACCCGAATCCACAAGGACGCACAACTCACCATGCGCGATCAGGTCGTGGTCCGGTGCAAGCAGCTACGCAAGACCTACGACGGCAAGGTGGAGGCGCTACGCGGCCTCGACCTCACCATCTACGCCGGGCAATGCTACGGCCTGCTCGGCCCCAATGGCGCCGGCAAGACGACCACCATCGAAATCCTCGAGGGTCTGCTTGACGCCACCTCGGGCGAGGTTGAAATTCTCGGCCGCACATGGAGCGAGCATCCGGCGGAGTTGCGCGAATCCATCGGTGTCTCGCTTCAAGAGACGCGGCTGGCCGAAAAGCTATCGGTGCGCGAGACCCTCGAGCTCTTCGGCGGCTTCTATCGCAGTGCGCGCCCGGTGGACGAGGTGCTGGACGAGCTGTCGCTGACCGAGAAGGCCGATGCCTGGGTGGGCAAGCTCTCCGGCGGACAGAAGCAGCGCCTCGCCATCGCCACCGCGCTTGTCGGCAATCCGCGCATCTTGTTTCTCGACGAGCCCACCACCGGCCTCGATCCGCAAAGCCGCCGCCAGGTCTGGGAGATCGTCCGCCGCTTTCAATCCGAAGGCGGTACGGTGCTGCTCACCACCCACTACATGGACGAGGCCGAGCGTCTCTGCGACTACATCTCCATCGTCGATCACGGCAAGGTCATCGCCGCCGGAACTCCGCCCGAGCTGATCTCCGGAGTCGGCGGACACCACCGCGTCGAATTCGCCTTGGCCCCGCCAGCTTCAGCCTCAGCCTGCGGTTCAGCCTCAGCCTCTGAAGCCCCGCTCTCCACCGAGCTTTGGCGAACTCTTCCCGGGGTTGGCGGGGTGCACAGCGACGACGGCGTCACCGCGCTCACCGTCGAGGAGCCGCATCGCACCATCCCCGCATTGCTGGCCCTGGTCGAGCAGAACGGCTGGCAGTTGAGCCAATTGACGACCCGGCAGTCGAGCCTGGAAGACGTTTTCGTCAACCTGACCGGACGCCGCTTGCGAGAGGACTAGCGTGATCGAGGAACTCGGCGAGCTCAAAACCGAAGCACGGCCGCGCATCGTCATCGTTCACGGCCGCTGGACCGGCTACCGCATGTTGCTCAGGGCGCGCCTGAAGGAGCTGATCCGCGAGCCCGAGGTGATCTTCTGGATTTTCCTCTTTCCGATCCTGCTCGCGCTCGGCCTGGGGATTGCCTTCCGCAACAAACCGCCGGAAGCCGTAAGGGTTGTCATCGCCAGCCAGCCCGGCTCCGAGCGCATCGCCGAACTGCTGCGGCGCGGGCCAGAGGTCTCGCCGAAGGAGCAGCCGCCGCTAAAGGTCGAGGTGCAGCCGCCCGCGCAGGCAGCCCTTAATTTCCGCGTGGGCAAGTTTGACGTCGAGCTGATACCCCACGACGGCTCGGTCGAGTACGTCTACGATCCCGCGCGTCACGAGAGCGTGCTGGCGCGCACTCTGGCCGACAATGCATTGCAGGCGGCGGCCGGAAGCAAGCCCGCCCTGCCCACCGTTTCGCGCGTCAACCGCGAACCCGGCAGCCGCTATATCGACTTCCTCATCCCCGGTCTGCTCGGCATGAACCTCATGGGCTCCGGAATGTGGGGGATCGGCTTTGCCCTGGTGGAGATGCGCCAGCGCAAGCTCCTCAAGCGCTACGTGGCCACTCCCATGCGGCGCGGAGACTTCCTGCTCGCCCTCGCTTCCAGCCGCCTCATCCTCATGATTACCGAGGTGGTTCTCATGCTCGGCTTTGGTGTGATCGCATTTCACCTGCGGGTGGTGGGATCGTGGGCTGCCATCCTGCTGGTGAGTTGTCTCGGCGCGCTCTGCTTTGCCGCGCTTGGCCTGCTCACCGCCAGCCGCGCCCAGAAGATCGAAACCGCCAGCGGCATCATGAACGTGGTAATGATGCCCATGTGGATTTTTTCCGGCATCTTCTTTTCCTACGAGCGTTTTCCCGCCGTCGTGCTTCCACTCATCAAGTTGCTGCCGTTGACCGCCCTCAACGACATGCTGCGCGCCATCATTCTGGAGGGCAGTCCGCTCTCGTCGCAGGCCGCCCCGCTGGCGGTGGTCTGCCTCTGGGGCGCGATCTCATTCTTCCTAGCGCTGCGATTCTTTCGCTGGACGTAGAGACACGGGCCGCCGTATTCTTCTTTACTGTCAAGCTTCGTGTCGTCCACTTGCCTGGGCGAACCTCATTCTGGTGCACCACACTCAAATCGCGGGCAAACTCAGGCAACGAATGTGAATCTAAAGCTGAGTTGCTCCCTGGGATAGGCCCCGGCCAAAAGGAGACGCATTGCACACTCTCACCAAACCGATCACGACATTCATTGCATTGACGGCACTCATCGCTGGAATGTCCATGGCCGCCGACGCCGAGGACCAGGGGGGCCGGGCGGCCATCCAGAAGAAGCTGGAATCCGAATACGCGCTCACCAAGACAACCGACGACAAGAGCGATATCGTGACCGCTGGCGCGGTCCTCACGCTTCACAAAGACAAGCTGCTGATGAGTGCTGCAAGCAGCTCCTCTTCCTGCACCAACACATTCAAGGATGAGAAATTCACTCAAAACACCGGCTGCAAAGCCAATGATATGTTCCGGCGCTTTGGAGGGCTGGGACACCCTTCGACGACGAGAGTTTTCGTGGCGGGTGAAAAATTCTGGGTCACCAAGGTCGAAGTCAAGGATGAGGGCGCAAACTCCGGGGTCGTAATGGAGTTCTTCACCGACGCCATCAACGATGTCCGCTACAAGTCGTCTCTGTTCGTTCCATTCAAGGATGGTCTGCCGCCTCCGGATGAGGCCCTGAAGATGGTTCAGGAGGTAGTGACCGCAGCGCCTGCGGAAGACGCGAAGCAGGGCGGCCAGCAATCGCAACAGACGTCCGCTTCCGCACCTGCGCCCGCACCTCCGCCCGCCGCGGAAGCCGCTCCTCCCCCCATCCCTCCGCCGCCTCCGCCCACAGACGAACCTGCGGCGCCGCCGGCCACGGTTTCGCTTGGACAAACCCCTGATCAGGTCGTCGCCGTCCTCGGACAGCCCCTCAGGAAGGCCAAGGTTGGAGTCAAGGAAATCTATTCGTATAAAGATATGAAGGTGATCTTCGTCAACGGCAAGGTGAAGGACATCCAATAGTCGGACGCGCTCTCCCAGTTGTTTGTGGTCTGTAAGCCGTAGCCGCTTTTAGAGCAGGGAGGCTCTGCATCACAGCAGACCGAATAGACGGTTAACTTGAGAGTCACATGGCGACGTGATGCAGCGCATATTGCCAATTGCGAAGTTGGCCTATGCTTCTGCTCGATTAAAAAGTAAGTTCCTAGGCCCCGTCGAATTCGTCTGATGCAGTAGTTCCCCGTCTCCATAAATACTAGTTCCGCGGAGTGGCTCAATGGCCTCGATTGACATGGTTTCGGGGACAGCCAGGCCCATCCGGATGATCCAGATAACGATTTAGTTTATTTACTCCGTCTGGCAAATTGTATGTGGCCAGAGTGCAAGGTGTGTTGACTTAGGGGAGAGATACGTGCAATTTTCTAAGCGAAATATCACTAGGCTGGCGTTGGCTGTAATTCTTTTTTGCATGGCACAGCCTATCCATGCCCAAGACGATGTTCAGATAACAGAGCTCCAACAGAAGCTCAAAGAGCAGATCGTCCTAACTAGGTTGGCGAGTAATGGCGATATTGCCGTGGCAGGCTCGGTTCTCGTATTGCAGAAGGACGGGCTATGGATGTGCGGCATGAATGGCGCGGGGCCTTATGAAAATACGTATAAGAACGGGAAGTTCTCTGCAGGACGCTTTGGATGGGGCATGACAGTGGGTCTGTTGAAGATAGACATGAACTCTATTCCGCAATTGAAGTTCGTTACTGGCGACAAATTCTGGGTTACAGCCTACAGTATCGATAAAGGCGGAGTTCACCTTAAGTTCTTAAGCGATCCCATTAATGACACCCGCTACTATACGGTGTTGAAGATTCCGTTTCCCAAAGGGCCTCCCCCAACCGCGGACGATGCCATGAAGATGATCGCCGAGGTCTTAACAGTCGAACCTTCTGAAGGCGCAGCTCAGAGCACTCCACCACCGGCTCCGGCCCCTCCCGATGCTGCCCCCGCGCCTATCGCGCCGCCCCCGCCGCCTCCGGCAGACGATGCTGCGGCAGGCGCACAGAACTCCGCGGTTTCCCTTGCGCCTGTCGCGCCGCCCCCACCGCCTCCGCCAGCAGACGATGCTGCGGCAGCGCCCGCCACGGTTTCGCTCGGACAAACCCCTAAACAAGTCGTGGCCATTTTAGGACAACCACTCAAGAGGGCCGGGGTTGGAGCCAGAGATATCTACTTATACAAAGATTTGAAGGTGACGTTCTTGAAAGGCAAAGTAGAGGACATTCAGTAGCCGACTGCACTGTTCCTTGGGACAGGATTCTGTAAAAAGAGGAGGAACCGCAATGAATTTGTCTGGAGCTCGACACCTTCGCCGGTCGAGATATTTACGCCTGTGTGCGATTTTGGCTCTATGCGTCTCGACGGTGCTGCTGCATGCCGACGACAAGAAGAAGCCTGCAAAACCGGCTCCCCCGAAGCCCGCGGCCCATGGAAGTACCGCAGCGGGCGCCGCCGGAGGGACGCACGGCTCCACCGCTGGGGCCGCCGGTACCCATGGTCCGACCACAGCCGGGCACGGTCCCACCACCACCACGTCGGGTCACAGCACCACGCCGACAAGCGGTCATGCCACCACCGGCGCCGCGCACGGCACGGTTACGCCGACACACACCGGCACCGGCAGTGTTCCAAAGGGCCAGACCGTGGCCACCACAAAAAACGGTTCCACGATGACCAAGCGATCGGACGGAAAAGTCGCCTCCCTGCATGACCCCAAGCGCGGCATGGACGTTCACCGCGGGCTGAACGGAAACCGCCGGGTCGTCGTCGAGCGCTCGGACCATTCCCGCGTCGTCGTCGAGCATGGCGGGCACGGCTATGTGCAGCGGCCCTACATGTACCATGGCCACGAGTACGCCAGCCGCTCCTACTACTACCACGGGACCTACTATAACCGTTATTACGGCCGCTATTACTATCGCGGCGTTTACATCAATCCCTACTATCCCGCCTTCTACTACGGCCCCGCATACTACGGATGGGTTTACAACCCGTGGGTTGCGCCGGTGGCGTATGTTGGGTGGGGCTGGGCGGGCACGCCCTGGTTCGGATTTTACGGCGCCTATTTCACGCCTTACCCGGTCTATGCGAGCCCAGCGCTGTGGTTGACCGACTACATGATCTCGGCCTCGCTGGCGGCGGATTATCAGGCAAGGGTGGAAGCCCAGAACCAGGCTGCGGCGTTGAGCAATCCCGCTCCTCTTTCGCCCGAGGCAAAGCAATTGATCGCCGAGGAGGTGCGCCGCCAAGTGGCCTTGGAAAACGCCGAGGCACAGAACACAGGCCAGCCCGAGCCCGACGCAGCCAACAGCAGCATCCAGCGCGACCTGACCGATGGCGTTGCGCATGTCTTCGTCGCCGGATCGGATTTGGATCTCGTCGATGCCGCTGGAGCCGAGTGCGCCGTCAGCCAGGGCGATGCTCTCCAACTCACGGGCCAGAACGCTCCCGACGCCACCACCGCGAATCTTACCGTGCTGGCCAGCAAGGGTGGCAAGGAATGTCCGAAGGGGGACACGGTTACGGTTTCGCTCCAGGATCTGCAGGATATGCAGAACCACATGCGCGAGACCATCGACCAGGGCATGCAGGAGCTTCAGAAGAAGCAGGGCCAGGGCGGCCTCCCCGCCGCTCCTGCCTCGGCTCAGGCCGCCCCCGTGCAGTCGGCCATGGCGGCCAACGCTCCTCCGCCGCCTCCTGAGAAGGAGGTCGCGGCTCAGCTCAACGAGCAGGTCAAGAGCGCCGACGTTGCCGAAACCGAAGCTGCTGCCGATACATCCGGTACGGCTCCGGCCGTTGCTGCAACCGCTTCCGAGCCGCCCACGGTTGGGCTCGGCCAGACGCCGGATCAGGTCAAGGCGGCGATGGGGCAGCCTAAGAGCATCATGGATCTGGGAGCCAAGAAGATCTACATCTACCCGGACATGAAAGTCACCTTTAATGACGGTAAAGTGACCGACATTAAATAACTCCCGCACCTTGGGGCATCTGCCGATCTGCGGCGTGCCCCAAGGCACGGCTTTTGGTACTCCCAACAACCCGCTCTGAATTGGTGCTACACTTCGCCGGTTGCGGTGCGACTCCGACGAGAAGTAAATGCCCCGAGTAGCTCTCTTCATCCCTTGCTACATCGATCAGCTATACCCGCAGGTCGGCCTTGCTGCGCTCCGGGTGCTCCGGCAGCTCGGTCTCTCCGTCGAGTTCCCTCTAGAGCAGACCTGCTGCGGCCAGCCCATGGCCAACGCCGGCTGTGCCGAACAGACCCGCCCCCTTGCCGAAAGATTCCTCAAGATATTTGCCAAATACGATCACGTGGTGTCGCCATCGGGAAGCTGTGTATCCATGGTGCGCAATCATTACGCGCAGTGGCTGGAAGGACATCCCGGCTTCGATCATCTGCGCGCCAACACCTTTGAGCTTTGCGAATATCTCGTGGACGTCGCCGGAGTAACCACAGTCGATGGCGACTTTCCCCGCAAAGTGGGATTGCATATGAGCTGCCATGGTCTGCGCGAATTGCGGTTGGCGGGCTCCTCCGAGCGCATGGTGCCGCCCTTCAATAAGGTGCGTCAGCTCTTGGCTCAACTCAAGGGAATCGAACTGATCGAGCTCACCCGCCCCGACGAGTGTTGCGGCTTCGGCGGAACCTTTGCGGTCGATGAAGAGGCCGTCTCATCCCTGATGGGCCGAGACCGCATCGCCGATCACATCCACGGCGGCGCCGAGGTCATTACCGGCTTCGACGTCTCCTGCCTGATGCACCTGGAAGGCATCATCCGCCGCGAGAAAACACCCCTGCGTGTCATGCACGTAGCTGAAATCCTGGAAGCAGCGAGGCTCTCATAAGCACCCACTCCGACAAAGCGACGCTCTTCGTCCTCGATGACGAGCGGGTACACTGGCACGATCAGTCGCTGTGGTTCGTCCGCCTCAAGCGCGACCGCCAGGCCGCCAGCGTCCCCGAGTGGGAGCCTCTGCGCGACGCCGCCGCAGCCATCAAACTCCACACCCTCTCCCGCCTCGCCGACTATCTTGAGCAGTTCGAGCGCAATGCCATCGCTAACGGTATCCAGGTCCACTGGGCGCGCGACGCCGCCGAGCACAATGCCATCGTCCACCGCATCCTCTCCGAGCGGGGCGTTACCCGCCTCGTCAAGTCGAAGTCGATGTTGACCGAGGAGTGCCACCTGAATCCCTACTTGGAGGAGCGCGGCATCGAGGTCACAGATACCGATCTCGGCGAACGCATCGTGCAGCTCCGCCACGAACCGCCCAGCCACATCGTGTTCCCCGCGATTCACCTCAAGAAGAAAGACATCGGCGAGCTCTTCCACCAGAAACTCGGAACCGAAAAAGGCGCATCCGACCCCAACTATCTCACCGAAGCCGCCCGCGGCCACCTTCGCCAAAAGTTCCTGGCCGCCCAAGCCGGACTCACCGGCGTCAACTTCGCCGTCGCCGAAACCGGCGGCTTCGTCGTCTGCACCAACGAAGGCAACGCCGACATGGGCACCAGCCTGCCGCCCATTCACATCGCCTGCATGGGCGTCGAAAAGCTTCTGCCGCGCGCTAAAGATCTCGGCATCTTTCTCCGCCTTCTGGCCCGCAGTGCCACCGGCCAGCCGGTCACCACCTACAGCACGCACTTCCACGGTCCGATGCGCGGCGGCGAACTTCACGTAGTCATCGTCGACAACGGACGCAGCGCCATTCTCGCGCAGCCGACCTTCCGGCGCTCGCTCAGCTGCATTCGTTGCGGCGCCTGCATGAACACTTGCCCGGTCTTTCGCCGCTCCGGCGGATACAGCTATGGCTATACGGTTCCCGGCCCCATCGGCTCACTGCTGGGGCCGCAGCGCGACCCGCGGAAGTACGGCGGCCTGCCCTTCGCCTCCAGCCTATGCGGCTCCTGTTCCGACGTCTGCCCGGTCAAGATCGACCTGCATCACGAGCTGTACGCCTTCCGCCAGGAGCTTGTCCGCAAGAAGATCGTGCCCCTCCGCAAACGCATAGGCATGGCCGTCATGGCCTTCGTGCTGGCCCGGCCGTGGCTCTACCGGCTCGCCGGAAGGTTGATTCGCTGGCTCGTGCCGCGCCTGCCCCGCGCCGTCGTCTACGGCCCTTGGAACCCATGGGGACTCCACCGCGAGCTACCGCCCATGCCTCGCCAGAGCTTCCGCGAACTCATCAAACTGGAGCCGCCAACCATCGTGCCAGTACGCGTTCGCAAGCCTGTCGAGGTCAAAGCCGCCGAGATTAACGCCGTCGAGAGCAACGCTGGCGAACTCAACGCCAGCGAGGTCAAGAAGGAGTCCCAGTGAACATCCGCGACGCCATCCTCACCGCCCTGCGCTCCACCGCCGCGCGCCTCGACGCCCTGCCGCTCTCGCCGCTGCCTGATGCGCCCGCGCCCATCACCTACCCCAACCCCGAGGCGCAGTTTACCGAGTCCTTCACCTCGGTCGGCGGTAGACTCTTCCGCGTCCCCGACCTAGCGGCACTCGTCGCCGAACTCAGCAACCTCGATCTTTACGCCCAGGCGCGCAAAATCGTCTCGCTCGTCCCCGGCGTCGGCACGTCCACCGTGGATGTCGCGGCCATGCAGCGCCCGCACGAACTAGAGGGCGTCGATCTTGCAATCCTGGCCGGTGACTTCGGCGTCGCCGAGAACGGTGCGGTATGGGTGCCCGGCTGCAGCCTGGGGCCGCATCGAGCCATCTTCGTCATCACCGAGCACCTGGTGCTGGTCCTGCCCGCATCACAGATCGTCCACACCATGCAGCACGCCTACGACCGCATTCGCTTCGAGCGCCCCGGCTTCGGTCTGTTTATCTCAGGCCCCTCGAAGACCGCCGACATCGAGCAGTCCCTGGTGATCGGCGCCCACGGCCCGCGTAGCTGTACCCTCTTCCTCGTCGGCTAGCGACCAGTGCAATCGCCCGAATTCAAGATGATTACCGATTTGGGATAGGGAGTGACTAGGCCTGTTATCGTCCGGTATCCCAAGGATCGCTTCCGGACGCGCCTTTCTCTCAGTCTCCCACACGCCTTACGGTTTCACCAGTTTCGGAAGGGGATTTTGGAGGGGACAACCTCGACGTCCCGAAAGCCCTCGCTTTCCAATAACATCTGAACGGATCTAACTGCCTCGCTAGGATGAGGACATGGTCCAACTATTACCTTCCAAATTTCGATCACCTGATCCTCCAAGCGCAGAGGAACCTTCAGATATGGAACTGGCATTGAACTCCCGGGCCTGAACTCGATACCTGTAACGGTGGAACCCTGTTGCAGTAGAAATGCCAACCTCCATTCAGCTTCCTCACGAAAGCCGTTATCCTTCGTAATCGCAGATTGCTTCCCAAGTTTCGAGAAGTGCTTAATGGCAAGCGCAGCTGGCGTCCTGAATCCTTGAATTCCTTCCTCGACTGGGAGCTTAGGGGCGGAGGAGGCTTCCTCGATATATGCGGTGACAAGTTTCTTTATCTCATCCTTAAGCGATTTCTCCTGTTCCTCGTCATAATAAATGCAGCGGACAAGGGTATCCGAACCTTGAATAAACCGGTCAGGCCTGCTGCTCAGAAACCTCTCTCCAACAACACAAAGATATTCAGGCCGAAATCCAATACTGTACCCGCCAGAACTCTCCGAATAGGCCCTCCATTGGCTGAGAGAATCTCCGTTTTCAGAAAACGACGAGACGAAGACGTTTTGAGATGTGGCCCAAGATGCCATCGTAATGCCTTGGCCCAGCGTATCTTCGTCCACAGACTCAACCACACCTGCGGCCTTGTCGGTCGCCATGCCAAGCACTTGGAAGAGTGGAGCAGTGTTACACCGACTCGACAATTCATCAAGAATGACCCGGGAAACGATATCGCCCTCGCTTGTGTCATTGAGGTATCGAATATGTGTTGCCCATATGCACTTGTGCTTGATTATTCCCAAGAGGCCATGCTGCGTGGTGTAGTGATAAAGCAGCTCTGGCTTGGCATGGTCTTCCCATGGTTGATGCTCTTGTTCTTGCATCTTCGTTCCTCTCCCCGCTCTTCCTGTCTTTTGGCGGGTGAACCCGGTCTGACTACACCCGCAAAAGAATGAGTGCCCAAGCCAAGATTTTGAGACTTGGAGAAACTCGAATACTTCTGTGCAAATATACTCCCGACATTACGGAGGCCGGTTCGCTGAAGCTTGTCGTGCTTCCGGATAGATCGCTGCCGACTGGACGGTTTCAAAATACTGAGCGAATAATCGCCAAGTCGCTCACAAACGGAACTCTGGCCCGCTTGCGCGATGTTGGGTCGGCTGCCGTTCAGTTCTGACTATGCCGCGGGCAAGTTTGCAGCCCCTTACACACCGTATCCGCCAGCTTCGCCCGTGTGAATGGCTTTTGTAAAAACTTTGCTTTGAAGCGCTCGTGCCCGATGTCTCCCGCCGCATAGCCTGACATGAATATGATCGGAAGCTCCGGTCTGTGGCTTATCAGTGACTGTGCCAGTTCACTTCCCGTCATCTTCGGCATCACGAAGTCAGTGATCAGCAGTACCATTTCGTCCTTGAGTTCCGCCCCGATCCTCAACGCTTCAGCGGCATCCGCACAGTCCACTACGTTGAGTCCGTATTGTTCCAGAAACATTCGGACACTGGTGCGCACCAACTCCTCATCGTCTACCACCAGAATCGTCCCCTCGCGGGCACAGGATGCGTTGGATCTCCCCAGCGGGCACGGGCGGGATTTCGGCTTTTCCTTTGCTGGCTGCTCTGCCAATGGCAGATAAACCGAGAAGGTTGTCCCATCATTCACGCTGCTCCTCACCCGCAGATGGCCGCCGCTCTGGCTGACAATGCCGTGAGCAATCGCAAGCCCCAGCCCCGTTCCGCGCTCTCTCGTCTTCGTCGTAAAGAATGGCTCGAAGATTCGTCCCAGCAGTTGCTCTGGAATGCCTTGCCCGGTGTCGGCGATCGTAATCAAGGCATAGTCTCCCGCCGGAACGCTGCCGTGCGGACTAATCTCGTTGTCGTCGATAACGTTGTCGTTTGCAATCGCCGACGTGCTTAGAACCAGTCTGCCGCCCTCCGGCATCGCATCCCGCGCATTCAGAACCAAGTTGATGAGCGTCTGCTCCATCTGCACCCGGTCGGCATGCACCCAACACGGAACGCCTGACAAACGGGCATCCACGGCGATGTTCTTCGGCAGCAGATCTTTGATCAGGTCCGTGGTCTCCGACATCAGTTGATTCAAGTCGAAGGTCGAGCTTGCCAGCTCCTGTTTTCGGCCGAAGGCAAGCAGCTTCCTTGTCAGTTGCCCAGCGCTATCGGTGGCGCTCAGGATTCGCTTTGCTTTCCCTTCCACTTTGCCGCGATCCGTAGTTTCCAGCAGAAGCTCGGCTTGGCTGCTGATGACCATCAGCAGATTGTTGAAGTCATGTGCGACGCCGCCCGCCAACTGCCCCACCGCCTCCATCTTCTGCGTATGAACCAGTTGAGCTTCCAGCAATTGAGTCTTCTTCCGCATCGCGTGCAGTTCGCTTAGATCGATGGCCACCGACACGCCGGATTTCTTTTCGCGGTCTAACATGGCGCCATGCAAGAGCATCGGAACCCGGTGCCCATCTCCGGCAACGAACTCGGTTTCATAAGGCGTCGTCACCCCGACGCTCAACACCTGTTCGATGGCTTTGCGCAGGGTTTTTTCCTGGCCCGGTGGCGTGATCTTTTCCCGTTGAATCTGGCCGGATCGCATTTCCTCCCGGCTGTAGCCGGTCATCGCCACGAAAACGTCGTTCGCATCGGTGATGTAGCTTTCTTCGCCATCGAGAGTCCAGAGAAAAACACCGAATAAACCAGAGTTCATGAATTGCTGAAGCCATGATTCCGAGCTTCGCAGTGCAGCTTCGGTCTCCGGTCGCGCCGTAATGTCCCGCGCCGTTAAATCCTGCGACACGTTCATGGCGCCAATAATTCGTCCAGACTGGTCGCGAATCGGGTCGATACTGGTGACGACCTTTCTCTGTGAACCGTCCGGACGCTCTAGGATGCCTTCCAAGGCGCGTACCGGTACACCGCTTTCGAGCACCGATGCCATCGGGCCCTTCTCGTGTGGGACGTGCACCCCTTCCCGTGTCAGCACCTTGAAAGCGCCGCAGTATCGGGATGAGTCGCAATGAAGCTCAGGTTCGCGTCCCCACAGCTCCGCCGCCGTTCGATTGAATTGGATAATGCGCGCCGAAGGGGCGCTACATACGCAGATGGCCACGGGGAGTAAGTCGATGACAGATTGCGGCAGGCAGAGATCGTTCACGGCGCATCCTTGCAACGACGTAATTGTGGCGGAGCGATCCACCGGGGCTATTACTTTATCGCACTAGAGAGTCACCCGAAGGTGACTTTAGTAACGCCGGTGCGTTATTCGACGCATTGATTGACTCCACTTGAGCGCCTGCTCTGCCTATTAGGGAATCATGGCAGCATCGGCGTGAGCGAGCGCGTCCCCAGAGGGTGAAAATACGGCCCATTGGGGTATTTGGTCGCAGTAGGAAATTGCTCCGTGCTCCAAAACCGGGACACGAGTGCTCTAAAATGGAACATGCATGCACCAAAATGGGACGATTTCCACAGAAAAATAAAAATATACGTAAAATGCGCTTGACAAGAGCAAGAACGGCTACTTTGTGCTAAAGTCTGTTGAGTACAGCAGTGACCCCACCACAATTTCAAGGAGTACAAACGTGACCACAGCGGCTATAGCGGCGGCGACACCGAAAACGACGGCGGCGCACGAAATTGACGTACTAGCAGCAAACGCACTTCAGGCGTTGGAGCAGTTCAAGGGCTTCACCCAGGAGCAGGTTGACAAGATCACCGAGGCCATGACCGCGGCTGGCGTGGCCAACGAGCGCTATCTCGCCGAGTTCGCCGTCGAAGAGACCGGCATCGGCAATGTCGAAGACAAGGTCATCAAGAATCACTTCGGCACTCAGGTCGTTTACGACTACATGAAGAACGCCAAATCGGTCGGGGTCATCGAGGAGACGGACGGCATTATCTCCATCGCCGAGCCGTTCGGAATCGTAGCTGCTGTTACGCCAACCACCAACCCGACTTCCACCACCATGTTCAAGTGCCTGATTGCGCTCAAAGGGCGCAACGTGATCATCTTGGCCTTCCACCCCCGGGCTCAGAAGTGTAGTGCGGCAGCCGCCAAGATCATGCTTGACGCCGCCGTGGAAGCCGGCGCTCCGCAAAATTGCATTCAGTGGGTCACCCAGCCCTCCATCGAGGCCACCGACGCCCTGATGAGGCACCCCGATGTCGCCATCGTCATCGCCACCGGCGGCGGCGCCATGGTCAAGGCCGCTTACAGCTCCGGCCACCCCGCCCTGGGTGTTGGCCCCGGCGGCGTACCGGTCTACATTGAAAAGACCGCCAACCTCAAGATGGCCGTCGAAGACGTCATCAGCTCCAAGACTTTTGATAACGGCACCATCTGCTCTTCCGACCAGTCGGTGATCTTCGATGATCGTCTCGTCGCCGAAAAGGCTCTGAAGATGTTCGAACAGAGCGGCGCTCACCTCTGCACCGAGGCCGAAAAAGCCAAGCTGGAATCCGTCATGTTTGACAAGGAGCGCGGTGTTCCTTCCATGTCCATCGTCGGCAAGAGCGCCCGTATCATTGCCGAGCTGGCTGGCTTCGACGTCCCGGCTGGCACCAAGATGCTGATGGTGCCCCTGACCACCACTGGTGGCGAAGACTGGATGAGCCGCGAAAAGCTCTCTCCCGTACTGGGCTGGTTCATCGTCGATTCCAAGGATGCGGCCATCAATGCAGCCGCGGTTCAGCTTGAATTCGGCGGCGCCGGCCACTCGGCCGTGGTCTTTACCGAGGACGAAGCGATCGCACATGAATTCGCAATGAAGGTCCATGCCAACCGCGTGGTCTGGAACCAGCCCTCGGTACACGGCACCATCGGCGCCCTGTACAACTCCCTAGTCCCGTCGCTCACTTTGGGATGCGGCGCACGTGGCGGCAACATCACCAGCGAGAACGTAGGCTACAAGAACCTGCTCAACATCAAGCGGTTGGCCCGTAGGAATGCCTCCGCCTAAACAAAACTCAGATCGGCGCCGGTGAGAGAACTCTCTCTTCGGCGTCGATCTGAGAGATGCTGCCTAACCCGCTCGTTTCACGCTGTGGTGAAACGAGGGTGGTCACGATTGAGAAGAAGCGATGTTCCGGAACACGGAGCATCGCTTCTTCTTTGTATTGTTTTTTCGCCGCCTCCGCTCGGGAGATTTCTCCCCTCAGTCGTGGGCTCATCGACCGTCGTACCCAGGCCGCTGAGCAAGCGGGATTAAGATTGCTTATTAAATCACCTTTGCTTATACGCACAAAAATAAAAGTAGTTTGACTAATGTTCGCCGAAGCTCGATGGTTAGTAGGACTATTGCCAATTACCAATTGTCGCCATAGATTGGGAAGAGAGCATCCGTTGATCCAAAACTATGGCCCGCAACGGTAGAAGGCCGAGCAGGCTGCCGTCTCCGTCGCATCCGGGGGCGAGATCACACCAAACGACGCATACGGTTACAATCGAGATTCCGCTTTCCCAGCCGCACCTAGGAGGAGTTTTTTAATGAGCGAAATACCTGCATCCGCCGCCAGCCAGCCCACGCGCCTCACCGGCGCTGAGATCGTCTGGGCCACCCTCGAGGGCGAGGGTGTTCTCCACGTCTTCGGCTTTCCCGGTGGCGCCATCCTGCCCGTCTACGACGCTCTGCGCAAATATCCGATCCACCACATCCTGGTCCGCCACGAGCAGGGTGCAGCCCATATGGCCGACGGATACGCGCGCGCCTCCGGCAAGGTCGGCGTCGCTGTCGCCACCTCTGGCCCCGGCGCCACCAACCTCGTCACCGGCATCGCCACCGCCATGATGGACTCCATTCCCATGGTCTGCATTACCGGCCAGATCTCCTCCAAACTCCTCGGCACCGATGCCTTCCAGGAGGTCGATATCACCGGCGTTACCCTGCCCATCACCAAGCACAACTATGTTGTGACCCGCACCCAGGATATCGCCCCGGTGCTTCGCGAAGCCTTCCGCATCGCCAAGTCCGGCCGTCCCGGTCCGGTCCTGGTGGACATCACCAAGGACGCGCAGCAGGGCTCGGCCGACTTCGATTTCGCCGCCGCCGAGGCCAGACCTCACCGTCCCCACCCCATGCTCTCCGCCGAGCAGGACGCCATGAGCGAAGCCCTCCAGCTTATCCTCTCGGCCAAGCGCCCGGTGATCCTGGCCGGTCACGGCGTTCTGGAATCCAACGCCATGGATCAGCTCCGCACCCTGGCCGAGCGCCTGCAGATCCCTGTCGCCTCCACGCTTCTCGGCCTCGGCGCCTTCCCCGCTTCGCACGAGCTCTCCCTCGGCATGATGGGCATGCACGGCGAAGCATGGGTCAATCAGGCCATCCAGCAATCCGACCTGCTCATCGCCTGCGGCATGCGATTCGATGACCGCGTTACCGGCGTCCTCACCAGTTATGCGCCCAAAGCAAAGAAGATCCACATCGAAATTGACCCGGCTGAGGTCAACAAGAATGTCAAAGCCGACGTCGCGCTCATCGGCGACCTGCGCGAGGTTCTCGAAACCCTTCTGCCTCAGATCGCCCCGCGCAAAGACGCCACCTGGATTCACGCCCTCAACGTCCTCAGGGGCGACGCCGCCGTTCGCGACATCAAGAACCTCCCCGATCTCGGCCATCTCTATGCCGCCCACGTCATCCACGACCTGTGGCGCGCCACCGAAGGCAAAGCCATCGTCGTCACCGACGTCGGCCAGCACCAGATGTGGGAGGCCCAGTACTACAAGCACGAGTTGCCGCGCACCCTCATCACCTCGGGCGGACTCGGAACCATGGGATTTGCCCTCCCCGCTGCCATCGGCGCCAAGATCGCATGCCCGGACAAGGAAGTCTGGGTCATCGCCGGGGACGGCGGCTTCCAGATGACCGCCGCCGAGCTCTCCACCATCGTCCAGGAGAAGCTCAACATCAACATCGCCATCATCAACAACGGCTATCTCGGCATGGTCCGCCAATGGCAGGAGTTCATGTACGACCGCAACTACGCGTGTACGCCGATCATTTCGCCCGACTTCGTCAAGCTCGCCGAAGCCCACGGAATCCCCGGCGCCACCGTCCGCAGCCGCGCCGAGGTTCTGCCCACCGTCGATGCCGCGCGCCGCAACAACGGCCCCTTCCTCATCAACTTCATGGTCGAACAAGAGGACGCCGTGTATCCCATGATTACCCCCGGCTCGGCCCTCGATGAAATGGTCCGGCGTCCGCACAACCCGCTCGTCGAAACATCGGAAGAGCCATAGAGAGATTAGTCCGCAGGGTGGCCCACATCCGCCATTCTTTTGGCGAATGTGGGGCCGCTGATTGGATGATTTGCTTACCCGCTGACTTGCTGAAAGGATCCGTTATGCTGCATACATTCGTCGCTCTCGTGGAGGACAAGCCCGGTGTTCTCACCCGTGTTGCCTCACTCTTCCGCCGCTTGAACATCAACATCATCTCGCTCACCGTCGGCCACTCGGAGCGCTCCGACGTCTCGCGCATGACCATCGTGGCCGAGGCCGCTCCCGGCTCCGGCCATCGCATCAAGGCCTCGCTCTTCAAGCTTGAAAACGTCCTCGACGTGGACGACGTCGGTCAGTTCTCCTGTGTCACCCGCGAACTCGCCCTCATCAAGGTCGCCGCCACGCCGCAGAACCGCGCCGCCATCTTTCAACTGGCCGAGGTCTTCCGCGCCCGCGTCGTCGATCTCGCGCCTGAATCCCTTATGCTCGAACTCACCGGCGTCGCCTCCAAGATCGAAGGCCTGATCCAGGTCCTCTGCGAAAGCGACAACCGCATCCTCGAGATCTCACGCACCGGCCGTCTGGTAATGCGTCGCGGCCAGCATACCTCCCGCGTGCTCGAAGCCATGCGCACCCCCAACCCCGAAGAGGAGCCCATCATCCCGATCACCGCCAGCGGCGAACTCGGTATCGACCTGCTCTCGGAAGACCCCAACCACCCGGTCTAATCGCAGTCTGGTAGGGCAGGTGCCCCACATCCGCCATCTTTTGGCGAATGTGGGGCCCGCCGGGCCGCTAGTCCGCTTGGACTGGTAAGATCACGGGTGGCCCATTCAAACTCGCAGTTGGCTTTTGAGTGGGGCAGTTCTCGACGCTGAGTGAAAGCGCGAATATGGGCCCGCACCTATCAGGTTTCCCGGCTAAAGCTCCGCGGTCGCGTTGACCGGAACAAGATCGTAGGCGGCAGCTCAAGGCTGTCGATGGAAAGGAGAACAAGCTGCATGGCGAAGGCGAAGGAATTTAGGGTAACGGTGGAAGACAGGCCGGGCGCTCTGGCATCTTGCTGCCTGGCCCTGGCCGAGCGCGGGGTGAACATCCTGGCTTTTCAGTCGTTCGTGGAGCAGGGCGAGAGCTTGGCCCGCTTCGTGGTGGATGACCCGGCTGACGCCCTCGAGGTGCTGCGCAGCCTGCGCGCCAACTTCGAGGAAGACGACGTTGCCACCGTTACACTGGAGCATCGTCCAGGTGGACTGGGACGTGCAGCAGCGCTGTTGGGCGAAAACCGGATCAACATCAATTACTCTTACTGCGGCCTGGAACCGGGTTCCACCCAGCCGATGATGGTCTTCGGGGTTGATCAGGTGACCAAGGCGGCGCTCCTGCTCGACGAGCTTGCAGCCAAATCTGTACAGGGATGAACGTGGGCGTTCTGCTGCGTGCCCCAGCCCTTTTAGCGCTCAAGCCCAGCTACGACATCGGGTGCCCCATATCTGCCCGTCGTTGGCAGATGTGGGGTAGTTAGACTTTGCTCCTGCTCTTGCCTTTGCCCTTCCGCTCGTGCGTGCTCTCGGACTTGCGCCCTATCCTGTTAACCATCTCGCCAATCGTTTTCAACCTCTCGAAACGATTGGCAAACAAGTAACCTTCCTATTTCAAACGATTACCCACTTCGCCAATGGATTACCAAGAATCGCACCACTTATTACGCAATCATCCAAAACAAACCTGCCAGGAGTTCTGCGCATTGATGCATCTTTTCCAGAGCTGCTCAGCATCCATCTCCATATGGACCTCACACCGGGGATGTAAAGACCGGGCGCTTGCCGCATCATCGGCAGCCTTTTCGCCGGACCGCTCCTTCAAGGAAACCGAATGAACTCCAGTATGGCGAAGCCGAGCGTGTACGCCTTTTTCGAAACTGCCACGATGGGAACCATCTACGCTCGCGGCTTTTTGGCGGTGCTCGTTATGCTGGCCCTCGTGTACGCCTGCTATCAGGCACGGCAAATGATCCATGCGCTTCGCCTTCTCGACCAAGAGGCGAACGTTCATCGAGCCAAGAATACAGTCGCCCCCTCCAACCCAGGGCGAGGTCAAAAAGGGCAATCCGATTATTGGCGATAGACTCATGGAGCGCATCGAGAACCTCACGTTTGACGAGTTGAAGGTCGGCGATGTTGCCAGCATTGCCCGCACACTCACCTACAGGGACATCGAGCTTTTCGCCATCATGTCCGGTGACGTCAATCCGGCCCATGTCGACGCGGAATACGCCAAGAGCGACATGTTTCACAAGATCATTGCCCACGGCATGTGGGGTGGCGCTCTCATTTCAACCGTCCTCGGCACGCAGATGCCCGGTCCCGGTGCGATCTACCTGGGGCAATCGCTGTCCTTTCGACGTCCCGTGTGCGTTGGCGACACGATAACGGTTTCGGTCAAAGTGGCCAGGAAGTTTGAAGAACGACATCGCGTCACCTTCGACTGCCAGGCTACGAACCAGCGCGGCGAACTGGTCATCAGCGGCACCGCCGACGTCATCGCGCCCACTGAAAAGATCTCACGCGAGCGGGTAACGCTGCCCGAGGTCAAGCTACTGGAGAAGGGCCGTCAATATCGGCGATTGATCGAAAAAACTCGCGGACTAGAGCCAATACGCACCGCGATTGTGCATCCGGTCGATTCGCTCACGCTGCTCGCCGCAGTCGAAGCCGCCAAGGCCAACCTGATCGTCCCCGTCTTCGTGGGGCCGGAGGAGAAAATTCGCGCCGCCGCCGCACAAGCGCAGATCGAGCTTTCAGCCTTCCAGATTGTTCCCGCCGAACATAGCCACGCCGCCGCCGAGTGTGCTGTTGGCCTGGCTCGCGAAATGAAGGTCGATGCTCTGATGCGCGGCGCTCTGCATACCAGTGAGTTGCTGCAGTATGTCGATTGCCCGCAAGGGCTGCGCACGGAGCGGCGGTGCAGCCATGTCTTCGCGCTCGACGTGCCTGCCTCCGAACGCCCCCTTTTTCTGACCGATGCGCTGGTGAACATTGCTCCGACGCTTGAAGACAAGCGGGACATTATTCAGAACGCGGTGGACCTTGCCCACGCGCTCGGGCTCGCAGTTCCCAAGGTGGCGATGCTGTCATCGCAGGATATCGTTTCCTCGAAACTCGCCTCAACCCTTGACGCGGCCGTACTGTGCAAGATGGCAGAGCGCGGACAGATCACCGGCGCCGTGCTCGACGGACCGCTTGCGTTTGACGTCGCGATCTCGGAGGAAGCGGCCAAGGCAAAAGGCGTGGTCTCGGAGGTTGCAGGAAAAGCCGACATCTTTCTGGTTCCCAATCTCGAAGCCGGTAACATTCTCGCCAAGCAACTCGAACAACTGGCCGACGCGCAACTGGCTGGACTGGTTCTCGGCGCCAGGGTTCCAATTATCATCAATGGCCGTGCCGAGAACATGATTGCCCGCCTCGGCTCCTGCGCGCTGGCGCTGCTGCTGGTCCGCAACAAGCAATTCATGGCCGAAGCCGTCGGCTGAGCCGAGGACTTTTCGGATGCAGACAGGCGCCGCCGGCCTGATGGTGGCTATGAAAGCGGATACTACTCTTCGTGGTTTCGGGGTACCGGATGCAGGCAAGTCGGCTTAAAGCGCCTCAATAACTGATTGAAATAATGGGAGAAAATCGCGATTGTGTCCGTGTTGCCGAGAAAGAAGAGTGTCGCGGTGGAAATCCTTCCCAGATACCTATCAGCGTGCTTCCACTTCGCGATTTTCTCCCGAAACTTAGCGCTTAGAACTTAGGACGTGGCGCAGGTTTGCGCTGTTCTCCAAAAGGCCGAACCGTTGAGGAACCGCTCGCATTCTTATGGGCTACGACCTTGCCGCTCTCAACTCGAGGATTCTGCGGCAGCACTGACGCCATGTTGGCTCGCACCCAGGCAACCGCCGATTGATTCCCGTCGATCGCATTTGGAAGGCTATCGAAAACACTGACTGAAAGCATCACGTTCTGCCCAAGGTCGATCCAGTAGTACTCGACGAATCCGGGTAGGCCTGAAATGAAAGGCACGAACTCCTCCCGTACCCGCTTCGCCGCCTCCGTTGGGTCCGTTACGCCTTCATACCGCCGCACTGCTGAGTACATTCCATTCTCCTCTAGATTTTATTGGAAGTATTATCGAATTAATTACTAACGAGCGCAAGGATTGGTCAGAGCACACTCTAGAACCCGTTGTTGCTCGATCATTTTTGTCGCATGCATTTTGCAATCTCAATGGGTTGCAATGCAATCTTTATATCGGCGCAGGTTACTAAAGTAACGTTGCGCTTCACGGTCGAATCTTGGGGGTGAGCTGTCGGCAAGCGTGCGCTTTGTTCTTGCTTCGGCTCACACTCCGCCATCGCGTCCCGCTGGAAATGGCGTATGATGGTTGCGCTTGAGGTGACGCTAATGCAGCTTTCCGAGTCGATTCGTCCCATCCTGAAGCATAAGGGTGAACTCGTCTATTCCATCGCTCCAACCGATTCTGTTTACCAGGCCATTGCGACGATGGCTGAAAAACATATCGGCGCGCTACTGGTGGTGTTCGAAGGCAAGGTCGTGGGAATCGTCTCCGAGCGTGACTATGCGCGAAAGGTAATCCTGAAGGGGCGCGCTTCCAAGGAAACCACGGTGTCGGAAATTATGACCTCTCCGGTCATCGCCATCTCCCCCGATCACACCGTCGGCGATTGTATGAAAATCATTTCGGATCATCACATTCGCCATCTTCCGGTCATGGTTGGGGAGCGGCCCACCGCCATGATTTCGGTCGGCGATCTGGTGAACTGGATCATGTCCGAGCAAACCGAAACCATTCGCCACCTGGAGGCCTACATTACCGGCACGCCAACCACCAGCACGCCGGCCTAATCTGCATTCGGCCTTGGCTCAGAGCGACTCGGACTTAATGATTGCGCACTTTCCCAGCCGCTTACCAGCCGCTTAGGAGAGAAGATCGAGAAGCTCGCAGAGCTGGTGTCGAAGTGTGCGTAATTCTTCCTTGCCTTGCACGTCCTTCCCAAGCGCAAGAAACGGCAGAGCGGCCTGGGGTTCTTGGATCGGCTCGCTCCGGGCCTGGGTCGCCGGTTGATCCTGCGAACGGCTCAACCGCACCTCTTCGCGCAGCTTTTCGCGCGCTCCGGCGATCGTGAACCCGTCCTCGTAAAGCAGCTTGCGAATCTGCATCACGTATTCCACGTCCTTGCGGCGATACATCCGCTGGCCCGTGCTGCTCTTGGTCGGCTTCAGTTGCGAAAATTCCGTCTCCCAAAAGCGCAGCACATACGTCGGCAGCTTTGCCAACTCGCTCACCTCGCCAATCCGGAAATAAATCTTCTCCGGAATGACCACATCGGTTTGCGCCTTGGGGTGTTTGCGTCTTGCTGTTGGCATTGGGAATTCCCACTCTCTGTTCTTGTAACACGTGCGCCGAACTGCTTCAATGCGGCGTACTCAAATCGCGCACATGAAAAAAGTCTCCGCGAACAGCGCGGAGACCGGAACAAAGGAAAAATCGAGGTCTAGCCCCTCGATGGGAACACTCTTACTCAGCTCCGCAGCACTTGATTGGAACCTTCTCCCTTGAAGGCATTTCGCAACGATCTGTAAACCATGTCTACATCTTGGATGCAATCAAATGCTAGTCCAAGATTTTGTGGCCAGTTGCTCTGATTGTCAATAGTTTTCGTGTTTTTTGCTTGACGAATGTTCTGGCGCTCTTTTCGCTTCGATCTCGCCCGCAAAGCAATCTTTGACTCAGGAGTGATGGGCACCGGCATCGGCAAGCGCATGGGCTTGAGCAAATGCAAAGGGCAGCCCGGCTGCCCTTCATGCTGAAATGAATTATTCCTTGGCCAGCTCTGCCAGCAGTTCTTTGCCGAAATCCTCAGCCTTTTGTTTGCCGATTCCTTTGATCTCCATAAGTTCGCGCATTGTGCGTGGCCGAATTCGTGCAACCTCTACGAGCGTTGTGTCGTGCAACACTCGAAAAGCTCTCCACCCGCGCTCCCGCGCGAGGTTTAAGCGTAACGTTCGAAGCCGCTCGAATCGAGCCTCTACTCCGGGGCCGTAGACCGCCCCCACTTTGCCCCCTGCAACTTCCTTGGCCGCCGCAACCTTCGCGCGCGAGGTGCGCTCCTCGCTCTTGCGCGATGGTTCGTCTGCGACGCTCGCTCCTACGTGGAAGTAACTCGAAACTGCCGGGTGCCCCACGTTCGCCCGTTGTTGGCTAACGTGGGGTAGTTGATCTTGTATTTGCTCTTGCCTCGCGCTCACTACGTGCACGATCCTGTTCCCGAAGTTCTCAATGATCTTGTTGTGCACCTCAAAATCATCGCGCAACTCCAAAGCCGTTTTCGGCGGATTGGCGATCAATCTGCGCAGCAACTCGTCCGGCAGATGTTGGAAGAACATCGTCCCCATTGCGCGCACAACGTCGCGGCGAAGATCCTTCAATCTCGCAAAGCGCGCATCCTCTGGCTCCAGCGTCACCGGACCCATTGCGCGCTCCAAGGCCGCGGCCCGAACTCGCTGCGGCGCGCTACGGAATGGCGTACTTTCTGCGGCCATGTTTGCTGCCCGTCCCGTCACCTTCAGCCTCGGTTTGCTCGCGCGGCACACGTCGCAGTCGCAGTTCTCCGGAAGCTTGTCTTCGCCGAAATACTCCAGTATCTGGCGTCTACGGCAGCGCTCCCATCGCGCATAATTCTGCATCGCGTTCAGTTGCTTTTCAGCTCGCTTTTGCAACACCGCAATTTCTTTTTGAGTTATCTGACCATTCGTCTCGCCGATCTTTTCGATAAAGAACTTCTGCATCATCACGTCAGCCGGAGCAAAGTACAAGACGCACTCTGCGGGCAGCCCATCGCGCCCGGCTCGTCCTGCCTCCTGGTAGTAGGCTTCCAGGCTTCCCGGCAGGTTGTAGTGAATTACGTAGCGCAGGTTGGGCTTGTTGATGCCCATGCCGAAGGCATTGGTCGCCACCACGATCGCATCGTCGTAATCGATAAAGCGGCTTTGATTGCTGCCGCGCGCCTCCTGGTCCATCCCGGCGTGATAGGCCACCACCGTCCGCCCGCGCAGTTTGCTTGCAATCAGCGACGTGACCTCGTCCACCTGCTTGCGGGTGGAGCAGTACACGATGCCGCCCGCCTTCTTTTGCGCGATATAGTCGATCAGTTCTTCCTGCTTGTTCTTCGCCTTGGCAAACACAATCGACTGATAGCTGAGGTTCGGGCGGTCGAAGCCGGTAACGTGGATGGCGGGACTTTTTAACTCCAAATTGCGCACGATGTCGGCCCGCACCTCCGGCGTTGCCGTCGCGGTCAGCGCAATGGTCAGCGGTTCGCCCAGTTGCTTACGCACCTCGCCCAGGCGCAGATACTCGGGGCGGAAATCGTGTCCCCACTGGCTGATGCAGTGCGCCTCGTCGATAGCCAGCAGTGACAACTTGCGCTGGGTGATGATCGAAAAAAATCCCGGTGCGCTGAACCTCTCCGGCGCAACGTACATCAGTCCGCGAAATCCGTCGCGCAATTTTGCCATCGCCTCGCGCTGCTCATCCCGGCTCTGCCCGCTGCACAGCATCATCGCCGGAATCCGCAGCGTGCGCAGTTGCCGCACCTGGTCGGTCATCAATGAAATCAGCGGGGAGATGATCAGCGTCAGGCCGCGCCTCGAGACCGCAGGCAATTGATAGCAGAGGCTCTTGCCCGCGCCGGTCGGCATCACCACCAACGCGTCGCGGCCCGCCAGCACGTCGTTGATAATTTCGCGCTGCTGGAGACGGAAGTGTTCGAGTCCGAAGATCGAGGTCAGGATGGAATCAACATCACTCATGGCTGGAAGTTCCACTCTAACAGCAAAAGACCCGCTTCCTCAGCGGGCCTTGCGTGAACTCTTCGCCGCCTGCTTCCAGCCGGTGGGAAGTCTTTCGTTTACAGTTCGCTGAACACAAGCTTGCCGGCCACAATCGTCGCCCGCACTTTGCCGTAGAAGTGCATCCCGCCATACGGACAATTGCGTGAACGCGAGCGTGTCTTCTCCACATCGTAGGTCCAGTGTTTTTTCGGATCGAAGATGGTAACGTCGGCCACCGAGCCTTCGGCCAGCGTGCCTCGGCCCTTCAGTCCCACGATCTTCGCCGGATTCGTCGAGAGCAACTCCACCACGCGCTGCAATGAAATCTTGCCCGTGTGATGCAGTTCCGTAATCGTTGCCGCCAGTGCGATCTCCAGTCCCGTGATGCCGAATGCAGCTTTGTCGAACTCCACTTCCTTTTCAAACAGAGCGTGCGGCGCATGGTCGGTGGCGATGGCGTCGATGGTTCCATCGATCAGCGCGGCCAGAATAGCCTGGCGGTCTGCCTGCGAACGCAGCGGCGGATTCATCTTGTAGCGCGTGTCGTAGGTCGAGCAGCTTTCTTCGGTGAACAGAAAGTGATGCGGCGTGACCTCGGTGGTCACCTGCACCTGCGAAGCGCGTCCCAGCCGCACCATGTCCAGCGACTTCGCGGTTGTGATGTGCGCCACATGCAAGCGGCCGCCCTCCTGGCTCGCCAGCCGGATGTCCCGCTCCACCATCTGCCATTCCGATGCCGTAGGCTGGCCGCGCAGTCCCAGTTTGAAGGACGTGGCTCCCTCGTTCATCGGATTGCCGTGCGAGACCCTGGTGTCTTCCGCGTGTTGAATCACCGGAAGCCCGACCTTGGCGGCCAGCGCAAGCGCTTCGCGCATGATGTGATCGTCCAGGATCGGCTTGCCGTCATCGGTCAGCGCTACCGCGCCGGCTTCCTTCAGTCCCCGGTAATCGCTAAGCTTTTCGCCCAGGCTTCCCAGGGTCGCCGCCGCGACGGGGAAGACGTTCACCACCGCGCCGCGCTCCTCGTCCCGCATCCATCGCGTCACTGCCGGCGAATCGTTGATCGGGCGCGTGTTCGGCATCGCGCAAACCGAGGTGAATCCGCCTGCCGCCGCCGCCGCCGTTCCGCTGGCAATGCTTTCCTTATGCGTCTGTCCCGGCTCGCGTAGGTGTACGTGAAGATCGATGAAACCGGGTGCGACGATCAGCCCTGTTAGGTTCAGCGTCTCATCGGCGGCGCTTTTTGCTTGGCCCGCTCCCGCTATCTCTTCCACGCGGCCATCGCGGAGCACCACGTCGGCTGGCGCATCGTAGCCTCTGGCCGGATCGATCAGATGCCCGCCCTGCAGCAGGATCGTGCTCATTGCTTGTCTCCCAATAGCGTCGCCAGGATTGCCATGCGCACCTTTACGCCGTTCAGCACCTGTTCCAGCACCACCGACTGCTTGCAATCGGCAACCTCGTCGGTCATCTCCATGCCTCGGATCATCGGCCCGGGATGCATCACGATCGCGTCCTTCTTGGCCAGCTTCAGCTTGGCCGGTGTCAGTTGATAGCGGCGGACATATTCCTCCACGTTGATCGACATTCCGGAAAGCCGCTCCTGCTGTACGCGCAGCATCATGACCACATCGGCGTCGCGGATGGCCTCGTCCATTTCACGCACGATCTCCACCCCCGGGGCCAGTTCGCGGGCCGTCTCGGGCAGCAGCACGTCCGGGCCGCAGAACACCACGCGTGCGCCCAGTTTGCTGAAAAGATGAGTGTCACTGCGTACGACGCGGCTGTGGAAGATGTCGCCAATGGTGACGATCTTCAGCCCGTCCAGCCTCTTCTTGTGGTGCATGATGGTAAATGCATCCAGCAGCGCCTGCGAAGGATGCGCGTGCATTCCGTCGCCGGCGTTGATGATCGGAATATCGATCAGCCGCGACAGCAGTACCGGAGCGCCCGAGCTCGGATGCCGCATCACAATCGCGTCCACAATCGATTGCAGCGTCCGTCCCGTGTCCTTCAGCGACTCGCCTTTTTCAATGCTGGCATTGGTGGCATGGATGACCACCGTCGATGCGCCCAGCGACTTGGCTGCGATCTCAAAGCTGGTGCGGGTGCGGGTTGAGTTTTCGTAAAAGAGAAGGGCGATCCGGCGGCCGCGAAGAGTGTCGCGGGGCTTTGTCGGATCCATTTCCTTCGCCAGAGTGAGAATTTCGAGGATCTGCCGCGAATCCAGCGGCTCGATCCCAAGCAGCGACCGGAGCTTGGCTTTCATGTCGTCCTTCGCTCAGCCTTCAGATTCCTGCACGCGCTCCACCAGCAGAACCTTTTCCATCTGGTCCGTCTCGGTGAGTTTGACTTCGATGATTTCATTATCCGTGGTCTGTACCCGGCGTCCTACAAAGGTTGCCTCGATCGGCAGCTCTCGATGTCCGCGGTCGATCAGAGTCAGCAACTTCACGCTCCGGGGACGGCCCTGATCGAACAACGCATCCAGCGCGGCGCGCACCGTGCGCCCCGTGTAGAGCACGTCGTCGCAGATCACAACGTCTTTTCCTGTGATATTGAAGCCAATCGGGCGAGGCTCTACCACCGGCTTTGGACCCACCGTGGAGAGATCGTCGCGATAAAGTGTGATATCCAGAATGCCCACTGGCACGGCAGACTTTTCAATCCGCTCGATGTGCTTTGCCAGGCGCTCCGCAATCGGAATGCCCCGCCGGCGAATGCCGATCAGGCCAAGGCTTCCGATTCCATTGTTTTTTTCCACGATTTCGTGCGCCAGACGAACCAGTGTGCGCTCGATTTCAGAGGCAGACATAATCTGCCCTTTTTCTCGAAGATGAGGTGGTCGTGAGATGACGTTCATAACTGCCCGCATGATACGCCGCGAAACAAGCGCGCGGCAAGCTTTCGATTTATGATTCTTTGCGTCCGCTTTCCCGTCCGAACAAAGCCGCGCCCAACGCCCCGCCCAGCGCGCTGAAGAGCAGGAAAAACATTGCCGCGATCGCCAGGAAGATCAAGACCACGATAATCAGACCGTGGTCGCTGGCAATGTAGCCGCGGAACTGTTCCATCGCCTGGCGCACATCGGGGTCGGTTGCGGTGCCCGTGGCTTCCTGTATTTTTTCGCGGAAAGCGCTGCGCAACTCGGTGCGCTCGCTGGCGGCGAAGAGCCGGAACGTACTCAGCAGCCCGAGCAGGCCAAATCCCAATCCCCCCGCCAGCAAGCCCAACTTGGCGCCCATCCACGGCGTTACCGTACGATAGCCCGCTCGCCGCCGGTACAGCGTCACCGCCAAGCCGCCTGAGGCAAACATGCAAAGCATGGCCAGCGGAACAATCGGAATCGAGGTTCCCACCGCGGCCAGCATCCCTGCCACCAGCGCCGAACCAAGCGCCGGGCGCCAGATCAACTGGTTTCCCGCGACATTTCCCGCCGCGTTGCCAACTCCCTCGCCCGATCCCTGGCGGTCTTCCGGCTGCGCCATTCCGAACACATTGCGCTCGCTTTCCATCGGCTCTGCCGGAGGTTGCACATCCTCCGGAGTGCCCGGTGGCAGAGGCTCGGTGGCCGGCGCCGTCGGCGGGCGCACCGGAACCTTGATCTGCGGCGCGCGGCAATTCGGGCAGAAGGGATGTCCATCCTCCACCATCGCCCCGCATTGGCTGCAAGCGTGCTCCACTGAGAAAACTTAACAGTCTGCCTGCCTGGACGCAAATGCAGCGCATGCAATCGTCGGCGTTCTTTCCCTGTGTAGCTTTCCGTGGAACCCACGAAGCAACTCGCGAAATCTTGCACCGTGCGAAATCTCCAGACCTGCGCTTTTTCAAATTGTTTGACTTACCCCGCCGCAACCCCATACCCTTTCTCGTTGGAGATGTCATGAAGGTTCTCGTACTGGGCGGCGGAGGCCGCGAACACGCGCTGGTTTGGAAGCTCAAGCAGTCGCCCCGGGTCACCCAGGTTTTCTGCGCTCCCGGCAACGCCGGAATTGCCCAGGAAGCAACCTGTGTGCCCTGCGATCTCGCGCTGCTGGATTCAATCATTGAGGCGGCCATCAAGGTTGGCCCCGACCTCGTCGTCGTCGGTCCCGAGGTTCCGCTCATGCTCGGCGCCGTCGATGAGCTTCGCCGTCGCGGCATCCCTGTCTTTGGCCCCACTCAGGCCGCCGCGCAACTGGAGTCCAGCAAGAGCTTTTCCAAGGCCTTCATGACCCGCCATCGCATCCCCACTCCGCTCTACGTGCGGGTGCACGCGGTTTCCGAGATCAAGGATGCGCTCAGCAACTTCAGTGCCCCCATCGTGGTCAAAGCCGATGGCCTTGCCGCGGGCAAAGGCGTCGTCATCGCCGCCAGCAAGGAAGAAGCCGCACAGGCCGCCGCTGCGATGCTGAACGGCTCGCTCGGTGAGGCAGGCCGCCATATCCTGTTCGAAGAGTTTCTCGAGGGTGAGGAGATCAGCTTTCTGGTCATCAGCGATGGCGAGCGCGTCGCCCCGCTGGTTGCCGCCCAAGACCACAAACGCATCGGCGATGGTGACACCGGCCCCAACACCGGAGGCATGGGCGCTTACTCCACCTCCGGCTTGATCGACGACAATATGCGCGATTGGCTACTGCGCCACATCGCCCGCCCGGTTATCGACGGCATGGCCGCCGAGGGCGCGCCCTACACCGGAATCCTTTACTGCGGCCTCATGATGACCGCCAAAGGCCCCCAGGTGCTCGAGTTCAACTGCCGCTTCGGCGACCCTGAGACCCAGCCCATCCTGATGCGTCTGGACAGCGATCTGCTTGAAGCCTTCGAGGCCAGCATCGAGGGCCGGATCAGCGACGGCGTCTTCCGCTGGAGTCCCGATCCGAGTGTTTGCGTCGTCATCGCCGCCGGCGGCTATCCCGGCGTCGCCGAACGCGGCAAGCCCATCGCCGGACTCGAGCACGCCAACGCCTTCGATGGCGTCAAGGTCTTCCACGCCGGCACCAGCCTCACCGGCGGCGAAATCACCACCTCGGGCGGACGTGTCCTTGGAGTGACCGCGCGCGCCACCACCCTGGAGTCTGCCGTGGCCCGCGCCTATCAAGCCGTCCATTGCATCAGCTTTGACGGGATGCAGTTTCGCAGCGACATCGCCCATCGCCGCCTGAAGCGATAGAGCAGTTCAATAGTTGACGGACCCTAAAGCGTTTTTCGCCGGGCAGCGAGTTTTCCAAGGGTAGTCGAATAAGAAATGTCGGGTGCCCCACCTTCGCGTCGTGCCTTTCGACGCTAGGTGGGAAGCAACGCCCTCCAACTCTACAGCGGTGTCGCTCTTGTCGTTGTAGTTGGCTTTTGGCCCACATTTCAATAGCGCGTTTGTGCCCCACATTTGCCGCGGTCAGCAGATGTGGGGCTTTAGCGAATAGCGAGGTTCGAGGTTCAATGGAAAAGACGCCGGTAGTCTCCATCATCATGGGCAGTGACAGCGACCTTGAGATCATGAACGAAGCCGCCTCGGCCCTCGATCACTTCGGCATCCCTTACGAGATCGACATCTGCTCCGCCCACCGCTCCCCGGCGCGCACCAGCGAATTCAGCCGCCAGGCCGCCTCACGCGGCATCCGCGTCATCATCGCCGGAGCCGGTGGCGCCGCCCATCTCGCCGGAGTCATCGCCGCCGAGACCATCCTGCCCGTAATTGCCGTCCCCATCGCCGCCACCTCGCTCGGCGGCCTCGACGCGTTGTTGGCCATGGTGCAGATGCCCGCCGGAATCCCGGTCGCCACCGTCGCCATCGGCAAGCCCGGAGCCACCAACGCCGGAATCCTCGCCGCTCAGATCCTCGCCACCAGCGACCATGAACTGACGGCAAAGCTCATCGCATACAAAGAAAAACTCGCTCGCGGCGTAGAAGAAAAATCACGCAAGCTGCAGGAGAGCCGCGCCAAATAAGTCCCGAAACCGCTCTCCACGATTCACGGTCCAGCGCATACGAAAGGGCCAGCTCTCACGCTGGCCCTTTCGTTCCATTCCCAACTCAAAGTTAGCCTGCGACGGTCGCCGTCCCTTTGACCGCCAGCTCAATCTTCGGCGGATGCATCAGCGTGTTGTGAATCAGGCAGCGATGCACCGCCTCTTCCACACCCTTCACATGCTCTTCGCTCAATCCCGTCGGCACCTCGACCTCGATCTTGAAGTTATCCAGCCGCGCCGGGTTCTTGGCCTTCTCGGCCGTCACCCGAACCTTCGTCCCCTCCGTCGACAGCTTCTGCCGCTTCAGATAGTCGGCGGCGTAGAACCCCGCGCACGAGCCCAGCGAGGCCAGCATCAGCTCCGGCGGCGTCATCCCCTCGTCGAAGCCGCCGTTTTCCGCCGGCTGATCGCTCACAATCGAAAGTCCGCGTGCCTTGATCTCAAACTGCACTGCTCCCAGATGCTCTACCGAAACTTCCAGCATGTGTTTTCTCCTCGATTTTTATCTCGCCGTTCTACGGATGGCCAGCGCTCGCCGCCAGCATCCGGTCCAACCGCTCTCGCACCGCCTGCCGCGCCCGATGCAACCTGCTCTTCATCGCCGGGACACTAATCCCCAGCTTTTTCGCTACTTCGTCGCCGCTCATCTCTTCGATGTCGCGCAGCAGGTACATCTCGCGAGCCTCGGGCGGCAATTCGTTGATCGCCTGCCACAGCAAGGCTTTCATCTCGCGCCGCGCCAACTCCACATCCAGCGCCTCGCCCTGCGAAGCTAACTCTGCGCCTTCGTCTTCCATCACCGAAAGTTGCAGCAACGGCGCCAGCGCCTCGCGCTCGCGCAACTGCCAGCACAGCCGACGCGCAATCTGCGCCAGCCACGCCTTAAAGGCCGCCGCCTCGCGCAACTGTCCCAGGCTGCGGTAGGCCTTCAGCAGAGCCTCCATCAGCACGTCTTCCGCATCCGCATGATTGCCGCACACCCGCAGCATCTGCCGGTACACCGCGTCCTTGTGTTCGTTCGCCAGCTCTTCGAAGTTCATCTCTGCGATTGTAGCGTCGCGGCAAGAATCCTCACCGTATGCCTTTATCCGCAGCAAGGGTTTGAAGGTCTGGCGCTGTTCGTCCGAGCTTGGTTCCACGGCATTCTGGCCAGCAGAATCCCCATCATGCAGATGTCGGTCGCGCCTGCAAACGTCAGTCCCGCCCCCACCGCCAGCGCCAGCCAGATCGCCCCATGAACGCCTGAAACCTCCAGTCCCGTTCCGCTCAACACCAACAAGCCCGCCGCCAGCCGCACCTGCCGTTCCAGCGACCAGCGCGTCTTGGCCGAGGTCACCACCTCCAGCCCATCGCGCGTCCATGCATCGGTCCCGCCCTCCAGCACCCGCACCGCTGCATTGGAGCCCAGCCAACCCGCAACAATCTGCGCCCGGCTCCCCGCCTTGCACACCAGCACCACTCCCTCTTCCAGCCGCAAGTCTTTCCGGCGTGCTTCAAACTGATCCATCGGAATGTTGACCGTACACGGGATATGTCCGCTGGCGTACTCGGACGCCGTGCGCACGTCGATCATCTGCGGACCCCGCCCCCGGCTCATCTCGTCCTTCAGTGCCGCAACCGTTACCATCGTGCTCATGTTCTTCCTCTATGAGTGAAGAGCCCACCCCTGGCGAAAAGGATTCTTCTCGTAATTCAGACACTCTGGGCATCCCCTAGCCTCGCCCATAGGTCTAAAACATTCGATGCTGTACAGAATTCCTGTCCGGACGCATCCAATCCACCTCCCGGCACGGAATCTTGGAGCTGGAGCCATGAAGAAGCTTCTGATTGCAGCGCTGCTGCTATCTTTTTCGTCCGCTGCGTACGCGCAGCAGGAGTACGTCGGCCGTTATGACGCATTTGCCGGTTTCAGCTATCTGGACTCGCCAAAGCTGAATCTGGAACAAAGGGGATTTAATACTCAGGTCGGCTTGAATGCAACTCGCTGGTTCGCCTTGGGATTCGACTACAGCACTCAACAGGGCAAGGGTACGCTGCTTCCCACGGAGCTCAAGCCTTCCCTGCAAGCACTGTTGGCGGCCTTCCCACTTCCCCCAGGCTACGGGCTTTATGTGCCGTTCAGCGCAACCACCCAGACGTTCACCGGCGGCCCGCAGCTAGCCTGCCGTCATTTCAAGAGGGCTACCTTCTTTATCCACCCCTCCATTGGCGCCATTCACGAACACATTAACCTGGAACCCCATGATTTGATCACGACCGGAGTCGTGGGAGGTCTGCTTCAGGCCGGGGTGCTGCAAACCACGGCCCCCTCTGACACAACTTACTTTTACGGCGTTGGCGGCGGCGCTGACTTCAATGCCAGCAAGCACGTTCACCTTCGCGCCGACGTTGAGTTTGTGCATGTGTTCCTGTTCAGCGGCCTGCTGGCCGACTCGCGCAACAGCGTGCGCCTCTCGGTTGGCCCAACCTTCAATTTCGGCAAGAACGTAACACGATAGAGAGGCCCGCAAAAACCAAGGCTTCGTCTTCGCGGACGAAGCCTTGGTTTTTGCGAACCTCTTGCGTTCTATGGCGACTTCTTCCTACACTCAGCGCCACGCTCATGCCCATCGCGCACCTCACCCTCGAACTCCGCATCGAAGGCGCGCAGTCGCTCAAGGACCGCCGCCAGGTGCTGCGCAGCCTCAAGGATCGTCTGCGCTCGGGATTCAACGTCTCGGTGGCCGAGGTGGACCCCACCGATCTGTGGCAGTCGGCGACTCTCGGCGTGGTGGCCATCTCCTCTTCGCGCGACTACCTCGATGGGCTGATGAAGCAGGTCGAATCGGCAGCCACCCGCATTGCCAACAACCACGGAGCTGAGATCACCGACAGCTTTCTCGACTTTCTTGATTAGGCGCTCCCCGAATAGGGCTAATTTGCCCTGCCCCGCTTTTTTTACTCCTGACATGCGCCCCCTGGCCGCTGCGCACATCTAATTCCCAGTCGATGGCTGTTTTCCGGACGCTCAATAACCCGTCTTTCGCGTCCTCCGTCCGTGCTTCTTTTGTTGACTCGCGGCGGCGAACACGGTACGCTCCTGCCCAATGGTCTCTACCCCCATTCAGAAGCGTCCTTATCAGCCGATTCCCTACTCCCGTGCCTTTGTTCAATTTCAGATTTTTCCATCGCGTCAGCGATTTTCATCGGCGCACGCCGCGCCCGAGGTGAAACCAATCTCTCGATGAAGAAAAACGTCGAACTTCGTCCCAATCTCGAAACACTCTTCGGTACGCGCGACGAAAACCTTCACCTGCTTGAGGCTGGACTGAATGTTACGGTCGAGCTCAAGCCCAACTCTGTTGAGATCGAAGGCTCTGCCGAGGACGTAGACCGGGTTGAGCAGGTTTTTAACGACTTTGACTATCTGCGCGCTCACGGCCAGCAGGTCTTCAATGGCGAATTGACCAGTATGTTGCGCGTGCTGGTGGCCGATCCGTCGGTCACTTTGCGTCAGCTCGCCGAGGCCGGCAAGCAGCGCTCGGTCGGCAACAAACGCCAGGTGCAGCCCAAGAGCGTCAATCAGCGCCAGTATCTGGAAGCCATCGAGCAGAGCGACATGGTCTTCGGAATCGGCCCGGCCGGAACCGGCAAAACCTACCTTGCGGTAGCGATGGCGATCTCCGCCCTGGTTTCAAAGAAGGTTGCGCGCATCATTCTCGCCCGCCCCGCCGTCGAGGCTGGCGAGCGCCTCGGCTTTCTTCCCGGCACTCTTCAGGAAAAAGTCGACCCCTATCTGCGCCCGCTCTACGATGCGCTCTACGACCTGCTGGAGCCGGAGAAGGTAGACCGCCTGCTGGAGAAGAACGTGATTGAGATTGCCCCCATTGCCTTTATGCGCGGGCGCACCCTCAACGACTCGTTTGTCATACTCGACGAAGCTCAGAACACCACCAGCGAGCAGATGAAGATGTTCGTCACCCGCCTCGGCTTCAACTCCAAGGCGGTCATCACCGGCGACATCACCCAGATCGATCTCCCCAACCCCAACCGCAGCGGCCTCATCGAGGCCATGAATGTCTTGCAGGGAGTCGAGGGCATTCGCTTCCAGATGTTTACCGAGGTCGATGTGGTCCGCCACCATCTGGTGCAGCGCATCATTCGCGCCTACGAGGATTTTCGCGCCCGCGATGACCGCCAGCTTACCTTGCAGTTGGAGGGCGACGCGGCCCGTCCGCCCGCCGGTCTGGAGTCGATGGCCGAAAAGGTGAAGGGGAGCGCGGCCGTCCAACAGTAGCGCATTTCGGTACAATAGAAGGGAGGGCCACGCGCCCTCCCTTTTGCCTTTGCCAGTTGCACCCGGCCTGCCGGGAAGCGAGACCCGTGATACTAGAACGACGAAAAACGAAAGACCTCAGCCGCCTCGCTCTTGCGCGCTTTGCCAGCAAGGCTCAGCGTGCTGCCGGACTCGCCGGTGAGGTCAATATCCTGCTCACCGGCGACGCTGAACTTCAGCGCCTCAACCTGCAATTCCGCCGCCAGGATAAGCCCACCGACGTGCTTTCCTTTCCCGCGCTCTTCGCCCCCACCGAAGGCGGCGACATCGCCATCTCTCTCCAGACGGCTCGCGCCCAGGGCCGGCATCGGCCACGACCTGCTCACCGAAGTAAAGGTGCTGATCCTTCACGGCATGTTGCACCTCGCCGGTCACGATCACGAATCCGATCGCGGCCAGATGCTCAAACTCGAGCAGAAGCTCCGCGCCGAACTCCATCTTCCCTCCGGCCTCATCGAGCGCACTGCCGAGCGCACCGCGCCGCGTGGCGGACTTGCCCGAGCCAGGCGGAGGCCGTAATGCTCCTCACCTGCGCCATTCTGCTGCTGATCGGGTTGCTCGCCATCAGCGCCTACGTCTCGCGTCTTTACACCGAGAGCGGCAAGTTTCTCTCCCGCGAGTTCCAGGAGAACATCGACATCTTCGAGCACCAGATCGAGCCGCGCCTGGGCTTCAATCACCAGCGCGCCGCTCTTTCCTTCGCCTTGCTGGAGCAGCTTCTCACTGCCTCGATCTGCTTTCTGCTCGCCTACTCGGTCTTTTCCCAGCGCGGCTGGATCGCCGAAGATCTCGTCCAGGCCGTCTTTTTTGCCATCATCGTCATTCTCATCTTCGACCGGTTTCTGCCCTACTTGCTCTTCTCGCGCACCCGCGGAGGCTGGCTCGTCCGCTTCACGTTTCTGCTGCGGCTGCTGATCTGTGCCGTCTTTCCGCTCACGCTCTTCCTCGGCTTTCTCCAGTCCATCATCTCGCTCACCCGCCCGGAGAAGGCCGATGAGGAACCCGAGCATCCCTCCGAGGCCGTCGATGCCCTCATCGAGGCCGGTCAGGACGAAGGCATTCTCGAGGAGAGCGATCGCGAACTCATCCATTCCGTCGTTGAGTTCGGCGATAAAACCGTGCGCGACGTAATGACCCCGCGCCCATCCATCATCGCCGTCTCCGAAGACACCACGGTCGAGCAGCTCACTCATCTTCTCTCGCAGCATCCGTTCTCGCGCGTTCCCGTCTATCGCGGCGATCTCGACCACATCGTCGGCATCGTCTCGGCGCGCGACCTGCTCCAGGTGGCCGATACCGATGCCGCCCGCCGCATGGCCAGCAGCCTGATGAAGACCGATGTTTATTTCGTCCCCGAAACCAAGCGCGCCAGCGAACTGCTCAATCAAATGCAGCGCGAAAACCGCCGCATGGCCATCGCTATCGACGAATACGGTGGCGTCGCCGGCCTAGTCACCGTCGAGGATCTCATCGAGGAAATTGTCGGCGAACTCAGCAATGAAGGCGAGTTGCGCAATGAGGCCATCCGCGAGAGCGATCACAGCTACATCGTCCTGGGAACCCTCGACGCCGACCGCCTCGAAGAGCTCTTCGGCTTCCGCCTCTCCGAGGATTGGCACGCCACCACCGTCGGCGGCCTGGTCACCGAAATCGCCGGACACATCCCCCTCCCCGGCGAAGCCGTCGAGGAGGACGGCCTCCGCTTCGAGGTCTTGGAGTCCACCTCCCGCCGCGTCGAAAAGATCCGCGTGCTCACGAAACATCCCAACCCCATTCCCAAGAACCCCTCAGTGGAATAGCATCGAACTGTGCGCTCAGGATTCGTAACCATCATCGGCCGCCCCAATGCGGGCAAATCAACTTTGCTCAACTCCTTGGTTGGCGAAAAACTCGCCATCGTCACCCACAAGGCGCAAACCACGCGCAACCGCATCACCGGCATCGTCAACGTAAAGCGCAAAGGCAAGCGTCCCGCCGGACAGGTCGTCTTCGTCGACACTCCCGGCGTACACAAGCCGGCCGACCAGCTCAACAAGCGCATGATGCAGGAGGTCTACGACTCGCTCGAAGGCTGCGACCTCATCCTGCTCATCGTCGATGTCACCCAGAAGTTCGGCACCGGAGACGAGTTCGTCCTCGAAATCGTGAAGCGCACGAAAGCCAAAACCTTCCTGCTGCTGAACAAGATCGATCTCTTCGAGAAGACGAAACTGCTGGCCGTCATCGAGGACTGGTCCCATCGCCACGACTTCGCGCAGATCGTCCCCATCTCCGCCGCCAAGGAACTCGGCAAGGAAGAGCTGCTCACCGCCGTCGTCAACTCCCTGCCCGAAGGCCCCAAGTATTTTCCCGAGGACCAGATCACCGATCAGCCCGAGCGCTTCATCGTCGCCGAACTGATTCGCGAACAGATCCTCATCAACACCGCGCAGGAAGTCCCCTACGCCAGCGGCGTGGGGATCGAAAAATTCGAGGAAGGCACAAAACTCTCAAGAATCTCCGCCGTGATCTTTGTCGAACGCGAAGGCCAGAAGGCGATCATCATCGGCAAGCAGGGAGCCATGCTCAAGCACATCGGCACCCGCGCCCGCCAGCAGATCGAACGCATCCTCGGCGTCAAAGTCTTCCTCGAACTCTTCGTCAAAGTGCGCGAAGGCTGGCGCGACAGCGCCCACGACGTAGACCAAGCCATCGACTGGCGCAAACAGCTCGAATCGCTCAACACGCGCTTGTCCGACAAAGACGAGAAAAACGTGATCCGCAAACCTCCCGTCAGAAAGCCGAAGGTCAGCAAGCCCGAGGTCCAGGAATAGAGAGAGGAACTCTGGGCGGGTGGCCCATTCAAGCCCTCTTTTGGCTTGAGTGGGGCAGTTGACTTTGCTCTTGCTCTTACAGTTGCTCTTGCTCTCGCACTTCTTGCGGACTACACTGCCTGCGTGCCATGGGGACTGAAGCGCTTTCACCAATCCGGCCAAACTCACTTTGTAACCTTCTGCTGCTACCATCGCAGGCAGTCATTCCTCTCGGACGCGGCGAAGCACATCTTCGAGGCCGCGCTCGAACGTGTCCGGCACAGCACGGGCTGTGCATCTACGGCTATGTTGTCATGCCGGAGCACGTTCACCTGCTGATCGGCGAGCCGCAGCGCGCCACGCTTGACGTAGCACTCAAGTCGCTCAAGCAGGGAGTGTCGCGGCGATTGATCGGCGAGGCAGCGCACTTCTGGCAAACGCGGTACTACGACTTCAACGTCCGCGACTACGAACAGTTTGTCGAGAAGCTCCGTTACATTCACCGCAATCCGATGAAGCGCGGGTTGTGCGAGCTTCCGCAAGACTGGCAGTGGAGCAGCTTCCGCCAATATGCGACGGGCCGCGAAGGAAGAGTGGAAATCGAGTCCGAGTGGACGGCAAGGCAGCGCGAACGGGCGGCGGAGCGGCTCTGCCCAACGGTGGGTGGCCCACTCAAGCCAAAAGAAGGCTTGAATGGGCTACCCACCGTGAATTTAGGATCGTGTGTTGCGTCTGAGATGATTGGCGATAGATCGCCAAGGCACTCACAATCCCATAACGGGCAGCCCCTATTCTTTCACCGCAATCCCCAGCGTCTTCATCTTCCGATACAGATGGCTTCGTTCCAGCCCCAGCACTTCTGCGGTGCGGCTGACGTTGCCGTTGTTCTCGTCCAGCTTTTTCAGGATGTAGTCGCGCTCGTAGGCCGCGCGGGCCTGGTGCAGGGTGGTAAAGTCTCCCAGCGAGCGCCGGCTTCCCTCGCGATACAGCACCGAGGGCAGATGCTTGCGCTCCAGCCGTTGCACGGTGGGATTCATGATTACGATCCGTTCGATCACGTTGCGCAACTCGCGCACGTTTCCCGGCCACGAGTAGCGCGTCAGAACCTCCAGCGCCTCGTCGGCAATCTCCTTGGTGCGGCGGCTGTACTGGCTGGAAAATTCTTTTAGGAAATGCCGCGCCAGTACCGGAATATCCTCCTTGCGCTCGCGCAGGGGAGGCACCACGAAGGGAACCACGTTCAGCCGGTAAAACAAATCCTCGCGGAAGTTACCGCGCCCAATCTCTTCTTCCAGATCCTTGTTGGTCGCCGCAATCACCCGCACATCCACCGTGACCGGCTCCTCCATTCCCACCGGAGCGAAGCGCCCCTCGTCCAGCATCCGTAGCACCTTCGACTGCGTCTTCAAACTCATGTCGCCCACTTCGTCCAGGAAGAGGGTTCCGCCATCGGCCTTGCGCAGCTTGCCTTCCTTCTCGCTGTCGGCCCCCGGAAACGCGCCTCTGCAGTAGCCAAACAGTTCGCTCTCGATCAGGTCTTCGGGAATCGCCGCGCAGTTTACTTCCACGAACATCTCGTCCTTGCGCAGGCTCTGGGCATGGATGGCGCGCGCCACCAACTCTTTGCCCGTACCGCTCTCGCCATAGATCAAGACCCGTCCATTGGTCGGCGCCATCAGCCCGATCTGCTGCCGCAGCGCCTTCAGCGGGATGCTGTTGCCCACGATCTCGGCGTGCGACACCTGCCGCTTCAGCTCCTGGTTCTCCGAGCGCAGCCGCCGCGCCTCGGCGGCGTTCTTCACCACGATCAGGGTCTTGTCCAGCGACAGCGGCTTTTCCAGAAAGTCGTAGGCTCCCAGCTTGGTCGCCCGCACCGCGGTTTCCACCGTGCCGTGTCCCGAGATCATCACCACCTCGGGACGGTCCTCCAGATCCTTCACCTCTTGCAGCACCGCCAGCCCGTCCATCTGCGGCAGCCACACGTCCAGCAGCACCACGTCAAAGTGCTGATCGCGCAGCAGCACCAACCCGCTCTCGCCGTCTCCGGCGCCAGTCACGCGATAGCCCTCGTCCTCCAGAATTCCGGCCAGCGTTTCACGGATGCTGGGCTCGTCGTCCACTACCAGGATGTGGATCATCTTTGACCTTTCCTCTGCCTCAGGCATTTCCGCGCGTCTCGGCCGGCAGCGCCGGGCCCTGCTCGCCCGCGCCGGCCACGGGCAACTCCACCAGAAAGCGCGTGCCAACCGGATGATTTTCCTCCACCCGTACCGTGCCGCCGTGATCTTCCAGGATTCGCGCCACGATGGCCAGTCCCAGTCCAGTTCCTCGCGCCTTGGTCGAGAAGTATGGCAGGAACAGTTTTTCCTTCGTCTCCGGCGTCACTCCCTCGCCCGTGTCGCTCACCTCGATCTCCACCGCGTCGCGCGTCTCCAGCAGAGTGGTGCTGATGCGAATCTCGCGCACTACCGAGTCCTTCATGCTCTCCGCCGCGTTGTCCACCAGGTTGGCTACCACCCGTCTGATCGCCTCCTGATCGGCCATCACGCGCGGCAGGTCGTCGGCCAGCTCCATTTGCACGTTCACTCCCGACAGCCGTCCCTCGAACAGCGCCATCGCGGACAGAATAATCCGGTTCAGTTCCGCCGCCTGTGGCTGCGACTGCGGAAAGCGCGCCAGGGTCGCGAACTCGTCCACCAGTTTTCGCACCGTCTCCACCGCGCCGCTGATCGTGTTCGCGCAGCTCTCGATGATCGTCCACGACAGCCCCTCGCCGCGCATTCCGCGCTCGATGTGGCGCTTGATGCGCTCGGCCGAGAGCGCAATCGGGGTCAGCGGATTCTTGATCTCGTGCGCAACCCGGCGCGCAACCTCGCGCCACGCGGCCTGCTTCTGCGCCTTCAGCAGATCGCTCAGGTCTTCAAAGACGATCACATATCCCAGCCGCCGCTGTTGCAAGCCGGTCATGGAAGCCACCGTCACCCCCACCTCCAGCGCCGTTCCCCCGTTCGGAATCTCCATCTGCAAGCTGGTGGTACCCATGCGGTCGGCCTTGCGCGTCAGCCGCCGTATGTCTTCGGCCACCTCCGGTGCGCTGCCGGCGGGGAACAGGTCGCTCAGCCGCAGCCCGATCTGCGGACCCGGCTGGCTTACACCCGGCAGTTGGAACATCCTGATCAGTGCCGCGTTCACCCGCGTCACCTGTCCTGCCGTGTCCATCGAAAGCACGCCCGAGGGAATACTCTCCAGGATCGTCTCCATCTGCAACCGGCGCTCTTCCAGCCGCGCGTTGGCTTCCTGCAACTGGCTGCGATTGCTCTCCAGTTCGGCCGCCATGCTGTTGAACGAGCCGACCAGTTGTCCCAATTCGTCCCCCGCGCTCACCTTCACGCGGTAGTCCAGCCTTCCCGCCGAAATCGCCTGCGTGCCTTCGGCCAGCGCCGTTACCGGACGCGTCACCATCTTGCTTAGCGCCAGCGCCGACCAAGTGGTGCCAAACAGCACCAGCAGCGTGATCAGCAGCAGCGCCTGCATGTAGGTCTGCCGGATCAACTTGTTGTTACTCCGCAGTTCCCGGTAGCGCCGTTCGCTCTGGTCCAGTTGATTCAGCGCGCCGCTGTATTTTTCCGGCAGCGGCAGCGCCACTGCCACATGGCCCAGCTCTCCCACCGCAGCCGTTCCCAGCATGTACTCGCGACCGTTCAGCGTGAACTGGTGCGGCTTGATCTGCACCGCTTCCAGGTTCGGAACCACCGTGCGCAGAACGCGCCAGGGCAGCGGCGTCCCGTAGCTGGCCTCGACCCGCCCATGATAAAACGCCAGCGCAAAGCCGCCCTGCAACGTAATTTCGTGCTCGCGCAACTCGTCCACCAGGGCGCTGAACTTGCCCGTGCGATAGGCCGTCACGACCTCTAGATTGGTCGCAATCGCCCGTGCTTCCGCCAGCGCATTCTGTCCCGCGTAACTGCTCAGCAGATCGGTCACCGCCGCGCTACGCCCATGCACTTCCTCAATCGGTTGCGAGAACCACTTATCGATCGAGCGGTTCATCAGCCCGTAGGCGAACAGGAACATGGCGATCACCGGCCCGAAGGAGAGCATCAGCGCGCCCAGCACCATCCTGCTCCGAAAGTGCGATCCCGCCGTCCCTGCCTGCCGCTCCAGATAGAGCTTCAGCAGCGTGCGCAGCAGCACGAAAATCAGCGCCACCAGCGCCATAAAAATCAGCGCCGACAACGCCATCAACACAAAGGTCTGCACCAGCGAATCTGGCTGGAGAAATTTCAGGTTAAACGCCGCCAGGGAAAAGATCACGAAGGCCAGCAGCGCAATTCCCGAGCCCAGCAGGACGAGTCGGCGGCGGCGTGAACGGGTTGGAGTCGGTGTACTCAATACAATCCCACACCGATTCTAGTGCAGAAGAGATACAAAATCCCGCCGATCGCAAATTGCACACGCGATCCAATAAGTGTGCGAACCCATTCCGTTCTGGGTGCGCGCTGAATTATGTCCACCGATATCTCAGGGTGTCGCAAATTATTCGGCGAATTATGTCGCGGATTCGCGGGAGCCGCCCTCTACAGCGCGCTCGCGCGAATCGCAGTCGCGGCGAGATCACGGAGTGTTATCCCACTCTGAGTCCGAGTCCGACGCTTTGGGGCCGTGCCGCTTCATCGCACAAGGCTTGCACCGATCGCGCTAAATGAGACTGAAGTCCGAGGTTGAAGCGCTTCAGGTCCAGCACCAGGTTACTGGTGTCCAGTGACAGCAAACGCTCTCGCACCAAGTCAAAGACCACCGCGTCCAGGATCGCCCACTCCGTCATCAGCATGGAGATCGTGTAGCCGGCCGACAATCGTTGCAAGCCATGTTCACGGCTCGCCTCGATTGCGAGATTCACCAGCTCGTCCGGCTCCGGGGAATTCATCTGATCTGCGATCTCGATCAAGATTCCAGGCAGGTAGCCGACCCGCTCCTCATCGCTCATTGCAATGGAGCTCAGGGCGGAATCCGACGTCATCCTCGCCAGCGTGTTCTCTCGAATCTCATGCATCGTCTGGCGAAGCAGCTTCGAGAGCCGCATCGGCTGCACCGGCTGGCGCGGGCTCCGGTTCCGCATCTTTTCCTGGATAAAGTTGACCAACTGCCCGGCCCTGGCAGGCTTGGTGATGTAGTCATCCACCTGTCCCTGTATCGCCGCCAGCGCGCTTTCAAAGGCCGGGAAGCCGGTGAGAATGAGGTTGATGCAATCCGGCTGGGTCCGCCGCATCGCGCTGACCACGGTGAAGCCGTCGCCCGCTTCCCCGATGTTGAGATCCGAGATCAGGATATCGTAGGGATGGGTGATAATTTCCACGAGGGCCTCTGCAACCGTAGCCGCGGCGCAAACCTCAAATCCGTGCATCCTCAGAATTTGCGGAAGCGTAACGCGGAGGCTGTATTCATCATCTACGAATAACACGCGATTGGCTGGCATCGCACTCTCCTATCCCCTCCGACAAAATAGGGTCGGATCTTTCTAAGTAGTAGGATGATGACGATTCGAGCCAAATGTCGCCGGGAAAAATCAAAATCAGCCTTTTTCCCGTTTTTGAATTGCCAACCGCGATCCGCGATACTCACTCCCCGGCGGTAGCAGCGGTCGGAGCGGGCAGCTCTCGCACCTCGGCGTCCCCTTCACGCAGTAGTGTTTCGCCGTCTGCACCAGTAGCGCGTGAAACTCGTTATAGCGCCGCGAAAGTTCGCTGCGCTCCATGGCGGAGGCCGCCGAGGGCACATGCGCTATGGGCGCGCCGTCCGCACCCCGCGTGTCGTTACCCAGCAAAACGATACCCAGCGTAGCGTTTGCCGCCTGCGCTTTCGCGGCGTCAGGCCCGGGATGTGAAGTCCCGACGTCGCCGGCCAGCGCCCGCTCCACCCCCAGCCGGATCTCGTCGTAGTCCGCATCCGCCCCCACCAGTTCATGGCGTTCAAAGATGCGTCGCGTGTAGCTGTCCACAACAAATACCTCGCAGCTCGCCGCATAGAGCAGGATCGAGTCCGCTGTCTCTGGGCCAATTCCCGGCAGCTCCAGCAACTCCTCGCGCAACGCCTCCGCCGGTCGGGCAAACATCTCTTCCAGCGACCCTCCGTGGCTCGCATCCAGATGCGCGACGAAGCGCTTCAGCCGCGCCGCCTTCTGCCGGAAGTAGCCTGCCGGGCGAACCAGTTGCTCCAGCTCTTCCAGCGGCGTGTTGCGGATTCCGGCAATCGACAGTACCCCCGACCGGCGCAGATTCCCCATCGCCAGTTCCACGTTCGTCCAGGCCGTGTTCTGGGTCAAGTACGCCCCCACCACCACCTCGAATGCCGAACCGGCCGGCCACCAGTGCTGCGCTCCCAGCGCGGCTTCCAGCGCACGGAAGATTTCCCGGATCTGCTTCGCCCGTGCGCTTGCTCCACTCATGGCAAGAGTGTAACCAATGTCGGCTATCTCCCGCCTACAGGTGTTGTCCCTTTGGTCATGACTCTCCCGCTTCCACCTGATTGACAATTAATGTCAAACTGCTACTCTGCAAATATTGCTCCGGTAAAATGGCTTGCGCCAGCTCTGGCGAGCGGTTTTCCCGGGAGTGTGCCAAAACGTAGCGGGCGCATCTGTGCCACCCAGCGCAGCCGCGGCGGCACACACCAATGAAATATCTGAAGTGAGGATAGATTTTTGTCTACTCCACCAAAGGGCTCTCAACTGGCGGCGTTCGATCCTGCAAATTATGTGATCGACCCGAAGATCGTCAAGTCGGTCTCGATCGAGATTGCGCGAAAGTACAAGGTTCTCGCGCTCGGGCGGGTTGGCACGTCACTCCAGGTCGCCATGGTGGACCCCACCAACTATCGCGCTCGCGATGACCTGAAGTTCATCACCGGCTTCGACATCGAGCCTCTCAAGGGCGACGAAGCCGCAATCCTTGAAGCCATCGAGTACGCCTACAACATCCCCGAACCGGGCTCTTCCAATGACAGTGGGGAGTTAAACCAGGCGCTGGGGGCCTTTGCTGACGATTTCGACGCCGAAGACGACGAAGACGGAGGCGGGGAGGAAGAATCTTCACTCGCCGATCTGGAATCGGCTGCCGAAGAGCAGCCCATCGTTCGCCTGGTCAACGTGATCCTGGCCGAAGCCGTCAAGGCCGGAGCCAGCGACGTTCATCTCGAGCCATACGAAAAGGAATACCGGGTCCGCCTCCGCGTGGACGGCATTCTCCAGGAGCTGATGAAGCCGCCGCTCAAACTGCGCGACGCCATCATCTCCCGCATCAAGATCCTCGCCCGCCTCGATATCAGCGAGAAGCGTCTACCGCAGGATGGCCGCATCATGATCCGCATGAGGATCAACGGACGCCGCCGCCAGCTCGATTGGCGCGTCAGCAGCCTGCCCACACTCTGGGGCGAAAAAATCGTCATGCGGTTGCTCGATAAGGATAATCTCCGCCTGGACATGACCCAGCTCGGCTTCGAGCCCGAGTCGCTGGAGAAATTTCAGGCGGCCATCCTCAAGCCCTTCGGAATGGTGCTGGTCACCGGCCCCACCGGCTCGGGCAAAACCAACACCCTGTACTCGGCCATCTCCCTGCTCAACAAGCCGGACACCAACATCATGACCGCCGAAGATCCGGTCGAATTTCAGTTGCAAGGCGTCAACCAGGTCCAGATGAAGGAGCAGATCGGCCTCAACTTCGCCGCTGCTCTGCGCTCCTTCCTGCGCCAGGATCCAAACATCATTCTGGTCGGCGAAATCCGTGACTTTGAGACCGCTGAAATCGCCATCAAGGCCGCACTCACCGGACACCTTGTGCTCAGCACGCTCCACACCAACGGCGCGCCCGAGACCGTCTCCCGGCTCATGAACATGGGCATCGAGCCGTTTCTGGTCGCAACCTCGGTCCATTTGATTGTGGCTCAGCGCCTCATCCGCCGTATCTGCACCAGTTGCACCCAGCCGGTCGAGGTTCCACCCCAGGTGCTGCTCAAGGCCGGATTCACCCAGCAGGAGGCCCGCACCGTAAAAGTGATGAAGGGCCGAGGCTGCGAGAAGTGCAACAGCACCGGATACAAAGGCCGTACCGCCTTGTACGAGGTCATGGAGATCGATGACACGGTCCGCGAATTGATCCTCGTCGGAGCCTCATCGCTCGAACTGAAGAGAAAGGCCGTCGAGAATGGCATGATCACCCTGCGCCGCAGCGGTCTGCGCAAGATCATGCTCGGCCAGACGACCATGGAAGAGGTCATCCGCGAGACCGTGAGCTAAAGCCGCCGCCTGCAATTCCCGGCGCGGATCGTTTTAAGGTTGTAAGGAGATGCAATGGCGGTAACACTCAGCGATCTGTTGAAGAAGCTGCTCGAACTAAGCGGCAGCGACCTTCACATCACCACCAATTCGCCGCCGCAAGTCCGCGTCCACGGCCATCTGCAACCGCTGGACATGCCTCCCTTGGGGCCGGCCGACACCAAGCAGCTGGCCTATTCGGTTATGACCGATGCTCAGAAGCATCGCTTCGAAGAGGATTTCGAGCTCGACTTCTCCTTCGGACTCAAGGGCCTGGCGCGCTTTCGCGCCAACATCTTCAACCAGCGCGGAGCCGTCGCGGCAGTCTTCCGCGTAATTCCGTTTGAGATCAAGAGCTTCGCCCAGCTCAATCTCCCCCCTGTGGTCTCCAAGTTGTGCGACCGTCCGCGCGGGCTGATTCTGGTCACCGGTCCCACCGGCTCCGGCAAGTCCACCACCCTGGCGGCCATGCTGGATAAGATCAACAGCGAGCGCCACGAGCACATCATCACCATCGAGGACCCCATCGAGTTCGTGCATCCGCACAAGAACTGCCTCGTCAACCAGCGTGAGATTCACCAGGACACTAAGAGCTTCGGCGGTGCCCTGCGCGCGGCTCTCCGCGAAGATCCCGACGTTGTGCTCATCGGCGAAATGCGCGATCTGGAAACCATCGAGTCCGCCCTGCGCATCGCCGAAACCGGTCACTTGACCTTCGGAACCCTGCACACCAATTCCGCTTCCTCCACCATCAACCGTGTCATTGACGTCTTTCCTGCCCATCAGCAGTCGCAGATTCGCGCTCAGTTGTCCATTGTGCTCGAGGGTGTGCTCTGTCAGGCGCTCTTGCCCAAAGCAGGCGGTCAGGGACGATGCATGGCCCTGGAGGTTCTTGTTCCCAATCCGGCCATTCGCAACCTCATCCGCGAGGACAAGATCCATCAGATCTACTCCTCCATGCAATCCGGCCAGGATAAATACGGAATGCAGACGTTCAATCAGTCACTGGCGGCGCTTTACCTTCAAAAGTCGATTACCATCGAGACGGCGCTGTTGCGCTCCTCCAACCCCGATGAACTTCAGGAAATGATTAACCGCGCGTTGAGCAAGTCGTCGGGCACTTTTGCCGCGCGCAAGTAGCTCCAAAGATAGGCGAACGGAGAAATCACAATGCCGGTTTTTACATGGCAAGGAAACAACGCAGCAGGAGAAAAGGTGCAAGGCGAGCGCGCCGCGGAAAATAAACAGGTGCTCCGCGCCGCCCTTGCACGCGAGCGGATTCAGGCAAACGTAATCAAGGAGAAGGGCGCCGGACGTAGCTTCAACTTCCAGATCGGCGGCTCGGTGAAGGCCAAGGAGCAGGCCATTTTCTTCCGCCAGTTCTCGGTCATGATTGATGCCGGCCTTCCCCTGGTGCAGTGCCTGGAAATCCTCGCCAGCAACCAGGAAAACCCGATCTTCAAGAAGTGTTTGCTCGGCGTCCGGACGTCGGTGGAAGGCGGCTCGACCCTCGCCAATGCCTTTCGCGCCTATCCCAAGATCTTCGATGATCTCACCACCAACATGATCGAGGCGGGCGAGACCGGCGGTATTCTGGACACCATCCTCCAGCGCATCTCCCAGTACGTCGAAAAAGCCGTCAAGATGAAGGCTGCCGTCAAGTCAGCCCTGGTCTATCCGGTTTCCGTCATCGTCATTGCCTTGCTAGTGGTCGGCTGCCTGCTCAAGTTTGTCGTGCCCATCTTCGCCAATCTTTTTGTCGGCCTCGGCGTGGCTCTGCCCGCATCCACCCAGTTTGTGATTAATCTCTCGGCTTTCGTCCAAAATTTCTGGTGGCTCATCTTTCTTGTCATCGGAGGCGTCGTCGTTGGCATCAAGTTCATCCGCAAGTCGCCGCAGGGCTTGTACTATACCGACAAGTTCCTGCTCGCTCTACCCATCTTCGGACCGGTTCTGCGCAAGATCGCCGTCGCCCGCTTCACCCGCACCCTGGGAACCCTGATCTCCTCTGGCGTGCCCATTCTGGACGGCCTCTCGATCACCGCCCGCACCGCCGGCAATGCCGTTCTCGAGCGCGCCCTCATGGGGGTGCGAAAGTCCATCGAGGAAGGCCGCACCATCGTCGATCCTTTGCGCGAATGCGGCGTCTTTCCGAACATGGTTACGCAGATGATCGGCGTCGGCGAAGCCACTGGCGCAATGGACAACATGCTCCAGAAGATCGCCGACTTCTACGAAGATGAGGTCGATTCCGCCAGCAAAGACATGCTCGCCCTCATGGAGCCCCTGCTGATCAGCTTCCTTGGCGTTGCCGTCGGCGGAATCGTCATCTCGCTCTACATGCCCTTGTTCTCCATGATCTCCAAGCTCTCGGGCTAGGGCAGTTCTTTGGTTGCTGTATACCGAAAGGCCGGGTGCCCCACCTTCGACGCGCGTTCTTTGCGCGGCTAAGGTGGGAAGAAGGATATATCAACCCCGGCCTTGCTCTAGGAAGGGAAGCTGAGATGGCTGCGGGAGTTATCGAGCGGATCTGGCTGGAGTGGTTGGTCAAGGTCCGCGTTATCATCATCACGATCCTGCTCGCAATCGAGCTTGCGATCATCAATCTCACTCCTACCAACGTCAACCAGCGTCTGTTCGTGCTGGTCATCCTGGCCTGGTATGCGGTCGCCGCACTCCATCTGGTTCTCTTCGCTTACCGCAAGCACGACTGGCGAATGCAGTCCAAGATGCAGGTGGTGGCCGATCTGTTTTTCGCCACCGCTGTCATTTACATCACCGGCGGCATTGACACCTCGTTCAACTTCCTCTATCCCCTCATCATCATTGTCGCCAGTACCTTGTTGTCGGAAGCCGGCGCATATCTCACCGCCGGAATGTGTTTTGTCCTGCTTGGCGGAATCCTTGAGTTCTCGTATTTCGATCTGATCCACTCCTACTCCAACACCCGTCCTGACCTCAAATCGTTGCAGGCGGTCATCTTCATCAACCTCTTCGCCTACCTTGCCATCGCCTATCTTGCCAACAAGCTGGCGAACCGCATGCGCCTGGCCGACGTTGCCTTGAAGGACAAGAGTTTCGAGTTGGAGAATCTTCAGTTCCTGCACGAAATTATCGTGCGCTCCATCTCCAGCGGCCTCATCACCACCGATCTCGACGGAACCATCAAGCTGGTCAATCCTGCCGCCAAGAGTTTGCTCGACCGCGGCACGGAAGAGCTCGCCGGCCGCAGTGTGCAGCAGCTCTTCTCCGACCTCCTCCCCGTTGCCAACGCTCCTCGTAGCGAGGTGCGCGCGCAGACGCCCAGGGGCGTGGAAAAGCTGATTGGCGTCGGCTGCAGCGGCCTCCTGGGCTCGGGCGGCGATACCATCGGCTACATTTACACCTTTACCGACCTCACCGAGATTCGCCACCTCGAACGCGAGCTTCATCTCCGTGACCGCCTCGCCGCCGTCGGACGCCTCGCCGCCGGCATCGCCCATGAGATTCGCAATCCGCTCTCGTCCATCGCCGGTTCGGTCAAGATGCTCTCCGACATCGCCACTCTCACCGACGATCAGCGCGCTCTACTGGGCATTGTCACCCGCGAATCCGAGCGCCTCAACGCCATCATCTCGGACTTCCTCACCTACTCGCGCGACCGCAAGTTTCAGAGCACCAGCGTCGATCTTTGCCAGCTTCTTTCTGACACTCTGACGCTGCTTGAGAGCCGCCCCTCCGCAATCAGAATCGAACACAGCTTCTCGCATCCCGTGGCCATGGCCGAAGGCGACGGCGACAAACTCAAGCAGGTTTTCTGGAATCTCGCCAGCAATAGCATCCGCGCCATGGCCGGCAGCGGAGTGCTCACCGTCACCCTCGACCAGGTTGAGGACAACTGGCGCATCCGCTTTCAAGACACCGGCGGCGGCATTCCGCCACAACTCATCGAAAAGATATTCGAACCATTTCAGTCCGGCTTCGAGGGTGGAACCGGCCTCGGCCTCGCCATCGTCTATCGCATCATCCAGGCCCACCAAGCCCACATCAAAGTCCGCTCCGAGCCCGGCAAAGGCAGCGAATTCACCTTGATCTTCCGCCAGTCGATGCCGAAACTCCCCGCCAATCCTCTGGCTGCATCGCTGCCGGAAGCTTCCAACTCTCGCGCCCTCAGCCGGGGCGGCGAAAGCAGGTAATCATGGGACACGTCCTGGTCTGTGATGATGAGCGCTCCATCTGTCAGATGTTGCAGATCGCGCTCCAGAACCAGGGGCACCGCGTGGAGACGGTGACCTCGGGCGAACAAGCATGCCGCAAACTTGACTCCACTCTCTACGACGTGGTCGTGACCGACGTGCGCATGCCCCACGTCTCGGGCATGGAGGTTCTCCAGCACTCGCGCCGCGTCTCGCCAGACACCATGGTCATCATCATCACCGCCGTCGATGACACCGAGATTCCGATCGAGGCCCTCAACACCGGAGCTTTCTACTACATCCGCAAGGGCCCCAAGCTTCTCGAGGATGTCATGAGCGCGATTGGCCTGGCGCTGGACGGTACTCGGCTGCGCAAGGAGAACGCCGCTTATAAGCGTGACGCCGCGCAGCGCAACTCGCTCGACAATCTCATCGGCGAGAGCGAGCCCATGTGCCGGCTCAAGCGAACTATCCGCACCATCGCCACCACCAACAGCACTGTCATCGTCAGTGGCGAGAGCGGCACAGGCAAGGAGCTTGTCGCCCGAGCCATCCACACCTGCTCGCCCCGCTCCAATGAGCCCTTCGTCAGCGTCAACTGCGGAGCCTTTCCGGAAACCCTGCTGGAAAGCGAACTCTTCGGTTACGTCAAGGGAGCCTTCACCGGAGCCAGCGCCAACAAGCGCGGACTCTTCGAACTCTCCAGCGGCGGCACCATCTTTCTCGACGAAATCGGTGAAACCACCCTCTCCATGCAGGTCAAGCTTCTTCGCGTCCTGCAGGAGCGCTGCATCCGTCCCGTCGGCGGCGGCCAGGAAACCCCGGTCGATGTCCGCGTCATCGCCGCCACCAACAAGAATCTTCTCCAGCAGGTTCAGGATGGCCACTTCCGCGAAGACCTTTACTACCGTCTCAGCGTGATTCCCGTCGAGGTGCCTCCGCTGCGCGACCGTGGCGATGACATCATTCTGCTCGCCAATCACTTCCTTAAAAAGTTTGCCGTGCATATGAGCAAGAACGTCGTCCGCCTCTCACCCGAGAGCCTCCAAACCATGATGGGCTACGACTGGCCCGGCAATGTCCGCGTTCTCGAAAACACCATCGAGCGCGCCGTGGCCATGTCCTCCGGGGGCGAACTCAACGTCGAACTGCCCAACTCCGGCCCTAGCGCCATCTCCACCACGGCCAGCCCCGGAGCCCTTGGCGTCGTCCTTCCCGCCGACGGCATCGACCTTGAGCACTACATCGCCGAGATGGAGAAGAGCCTTCTCCAGTCGGCCCTGCGCCGCGCCAACGGCGTCCAAACCCGAGCCGCTGAAATCCTCAAACTCAGCTACCGCAGCTTCCGCCACATGATGAAAAAGTACGACCTCTCCTGACTTCTTTTAGAATCAGCACGATGTAGTCGATCCCAAGAGCTTCCTAAACTCTCTTAGCCTGCGGCTGGCGCAAAGACACACCCGGTCTTGAGCAACCACCCGGCACCCCTACTGATCTAACCACCTGGTCCAACCACCGAAAGGAAGAGCCTATGCAAACGATTAGAGCATTTTCATAGTTCCTGTAATGTTTGCATGGAGTGTCTGAACCATGCTTGAGCATTGTCGGCAGTGATGAGAGAGAGGGCTTCGGTGATGGCTTGGTCGAGGTTCTCTTTGC